>Ga0126305_10001563_pt1 | contig 10233 bp, 9 predicted proteins | sample Plot26_FD_92536 | JGI IMG/M metagenome (GOLD analysis project Ga0126305, IMG submission 92536) | Serpentine soil microbial communities from UC McLaughlin Reserve, CA, USA - Plot26 | ecosystem: Environmental > Terrestrial > Soil > Grasslands | place: USA: UC McLaughlin Reserve, Lake County...
GAGATCGCGGGAGGGTCTAGTCATAATGTAACTCCACAAAAATGCAAAATAACCGTAGATATCAGAGTACCTTCTGCGCACAGTAGTAAACAGATATACGATTTGGTAACATCGGTCATCAAAGATGTGGCGCTAAAAAATGGCGTACGGGCAACACACAGAATAGAGGATATGACTGAGCCATTCGAGGCCAACCATGCCTCTCCCTTGGTACGCGCCCTTTACCTTTCGATTCTTGACATCTGCAAGAAGCGTCCAATGCTTCTCAGAAAAACCGGAACGGGCGACATGAATATACTCGGAAATGCATTACACATTCCTGTCGTGACGTACGGGCCTGGAGATCCACATTCTTCCCATACCATGGATGAGCGAGTAAGTATATCAGAATTTATTTCTAGCATAGATGTATTCAATAGAGCTCTGTTCCACACCTCAAGACTGCACCACTCCCGTGGCAGTAAAAGCAATAACTACCGTACTACATAGGAAACTAATTGTTTTAACTTTAGCCAGTTTTATGTATCATTCCAATTCACTGCCTACTTCTGTGAAGAGGACGTGACCTCAAAGAATTATAATCTTTCTGGATAATAAAATCAATATGTTATGGATCATAGGGCTAGGAATTTACGGCGTTCAAGGCATCAGTTTACAATCTCTGGACGTCCTCAAGAGCTGTGACGTTATATACGTGGAACGGTATACCAGTTTAATTTCCGACACTGAGTTATGCAACCTCAATACCCTTATAGGAAATGGAGGAAATGCCAACATTATCGTGATCCAAAGGTGGTTTTTGGAGGACGGTCGCGAAATCCTGGAGAAAGCAAAGCTTATGGAAGTAGCAATCCTGTCATACGGAGATCCCTTGATTGCTACCACGCACACAGAACTATTTGTGAGAGCCGCAAAAAATTCTATCAAGGTCAATGTAATACATGGTGCCTCAGGCATCAGTTCTCTAATTGGCGAGACCGGTCTCCAAATGTACAAGTTCGGGAGAACTGTAACAATAACATCCGAACCCCAGTCAGCAATAACCGTCTACAGTACCATATTCGATAACTTGATTTTGGGCAATCACACCATGATTCTAACCGAATATAAGAACAGAAGTGGGGGGGTATTTTTTCTGGATCCAATAAAAGCACTTTCATCCTTGTTAGAATTGGAAAGAGACCTCAGGAGTAGCGCCTGTCACGAAGAGACTTTCGCTGTAATAGTATCCAGAGTCGGCCTAAAAGATCAGAACAAGATATCGGGAAAAGTTAGATCCTTGATCAAACAAGATTACGGGGCGGGACCGCACACCATAATTGTGACAGGACTTCTTCATTTTGCTGAACTTGATGCGTTGATGGTCCTTACGAAAAATATTGACGAGCCCGGGGATAATACTTTATACATCCAAAACAAATCTGCAAATATGGTTGAAAGATACGTTCCGAAGGCTCGGAGTGCGCTCGCAAAGTTAAGAACTGCTTTGGTGAACGAGATGAAGCCGAAGGAAAGGAGTAGGTTGACTGAAATATTTGATAATGCTGAAAACTATATAGAAGATGCAGTCAGGTTCCTCCGTACAGGAAAGCCAGAGCTAGCCGTCCTCAGCATTGGCTATGCGGAGGGATTGATAGACGCAGCCGGAACTCACGAGCATTTTTTAGCCGGGGAACAAAAATTAGAGCCGGAAGACTGAGTTAATGTGGCGTTTATCTCGTGGGTAGAATTATAGTCTGGGCAACTATATTATCCCTTTACAATATTCTCTCACTATGTTTCCAAATCTCTTATTACCGCTATACCCATGCTAATGGGGTGAGTAAATGCGTAAATATTCGAGGCAGGAAAGAACCGAGAAGTCAATAAATATACCTAGTGAGCTGATGCATTTTGTAAAAAAGGATACTTACTCGCTGGTAATCAAAGGGGCGGCTGGCACAGGCAAAACCACTCTTTCTTTAACAATCTTAAAGGCTTTGGATATCAAAAGCAACTTTTTCTATATTTGTACACGAGTATCTCCAAGACAACTATCGATATCGTATCCTTGGATTTCGAAATATATGGATAACCAAAAAGAACGAACATCAGGACCCCCGATGATGGAAACCGATGTCCCCATCAACTTTGAGGATGCTCGGCTCGACGAACCTGAATCTTTATTCGAAAGAATCACCAACGAACTCATGGACGTTAAGGCACCCTTAATTATCATTGACAGCTGGGACGCAGTAGCTTCTTTTATGGACAGGGAAGCACGACTGAACAATGAACGGGTGCTACAAACCTGGCGAGAGAGAGCAGGAGCGAAGCTAATATTTGTAAACGAAGACCCGGCTGATACTTCTCTTGATTTTGTGGTCGATGGAGCAGTAAAATTAGACCAGGTAGAATATGAAAACGCTAGGATTAGAGAAATCTCGCTTCTCAAACTGCGTGGCATAAGGATAACCAAGCCTTCGTATCTTTTTACTCTCGATAAAGGGAGCTTTCGAAGTTTTCAAACGCACAACCCCAAGAACCTTATGATAGCGCCTGATTCAACCGGTTCCCTTCAGTTCACTAAGAATGAAAAAAATCCGCGGTTCACAATACTTCACCATGGTCTTATCAAAAGCGGATACAATGAACTTGATTTAAACCTTGGAGGGGGTTTCCCCAGGAGGGGAATGGTAGTCTTAGAAGTAGATTCAAATATTAGCATGGAGGCAGTCATGGCGTTTCTTTTCAGAATAATATATACATTCCTCGTTTTTGGAAATGTCGTTTTCTTTGAACCTCCGGAAACTATTGGTTCAATTGATGCTAACAAGTTTCTGAGATCGTACTTGTCAATTGCGCAAACAGGTTCAGGTAAATTCATTTGGGTAGGACCTTCGGAGAAGGGCTTGGCTCAAGCCTCTTTCTCTGGCGCTGATAAAAACCACAAAGAAAATCTCCTGCGCCACTTGAAGGAAAATATTAGCAAGGAACAGCGATGCAACCCGAATAAACTCATACTTAGTATTATGTCGCTAGGTCGCCTACAAAGGCTAGACCCCTATGATAAGACAGAATATCTACGCTTCGCAAGAGAAAATTCAGACTTATCGATAATGGTCGCTAGGAAAAATGAATCTTTTGCGTGGTCCTCGGAGATTAGTGACATATCTTTGAAGATAATCGTGATTAACGGTACATTAATTTTAAGAACGCTATATCCTGTATCTCCTATCTTAGCGATAGAATTCGAGAGATTATTTGGGTTGCCTGTAGCGGATCTCCTGCCGTTGGTCTAGTCAGTTTGTGCACTCGGATGGTAAAGACCGCCCTCCTGGCTCTCCTCCACAACAATAGGTAGTAGGAGTCGCATTTGATCGTAATAAGACAGGAATTTATTGCCCTTTTGGGTAATTCTGTATACCACTTTATTTCCCGAACTGGAGCCCTCGATCAGGCCGCTGCCCAAAAGGGAGTCAAGATATAACTTACACTGATCGTTACTTAGCATAGCTTTATACATAATTTTTGTACGAGTTTCATCTCTTCCAGCCGATTTGAGAATGGCAGCAATGACTTCGTAGCGGCTCCTGTTTTTCATTGTTTGGTTTGTACCGAACATTCCATTTAATGTGAGTGAAGCTATATTAGAGAGAAATATTATTTAGCAGAGAGGAAAGTAACGTCACTGTCAAATTATTACGATAATGACATCCGGGCGAACAATTCAATTTCCGGTGACGAAAAAACTCAACCCGCAGATGGCGCCCAATATGAGAACATAGAACTAGAGATCCCCAAGATGGGATCTACGTGTAGGGTTTTTCTTGACCCCATTCATATAAGCTCCCTGCAACCATTGTCTTTTTTGGCCGTCTCCAATTAATGCATCCGCAACGGGGATGTTCTCCTGTTGCAGACCGTATAAGCAAAGCCATAGGATACTCCGCCCGAAGTGAGCACCTTTCATCCTGCACTTCCATAGGGTCGATCGCAGCTTGGTCTGCTTCGTTTTCTTCAAATGATTGATATTTTGTAGCCCAATGAATTTGGTTTAACACAAGCTGATGGCCCTTCTCAAAAAGCTGCATCGGTTAATCATATACAGGATAGCGACTTAAATTTATTTAAGACTGTATCGTGTCACATAGCATCTTGAGTGTTGGGGATTTAGGATATGCCTCGGAAGGAGTGGATGAGCGCGACCTCACACAGTCCCTAGACACCGTCATAGAAATTCTACAGTGGGAGAGAAAATCAGGAGGTATAATGGGAGGAATGGTTAAGGGGTCCTTCGTCGAGCTTTATGTACCACGGAAATTGGCAATAGTCGGAGATATACATGGTGACATAAACACACTCTGGCATATTTTACAGGAGATAAATGTTGAAGTCTTTTTAGGAAACTCACAAAATAAGCTAATCTTCTTGGGCGATTATGTTGACAGGGGCGTCAATTCTATTGCCGTACTATTTGCAATATGCTCTCTCAAAAAAAAATTCCCGGAATCTGTTATCTTGATGCGCGGAAATCATGAGGCGCCTATTGAATTTCCTTTTCCGTCTCATGATTTGCCAACTGAAGTGATTAAACAATATGGTTATCATAGGGGAAAACTGATTTATAATGAAAAAATTTTGCCCTTTTTCCGTTTACTAACTCTTGCAACACTAATTGAAGGCTCGCTCTTCCTTGTGCATGGCGGCGTGCCTACGGGAAACTTTGACCACACCTTCAAAGACACCATTTGTACCGCAGAACAGACATATACTAATAACAGCATTATGGAAGAAATATTATGGAACGACCCACGACAAGGCATAAGAAATAATGAAGGTTGGGAATACTCTAGAAGAGGCATAGGCAAACATTTTGGAATTGAAATCTCTAGGAAATGGCTGAGACTTTCAAAAGCCAGGGTTATTGTAAGAGGGCATGAACCATGCCAAGGATTCAAAATCGACCACGATGGCGCTGTAATAACCCTATTCTCCTGTCAAGAGCCATACCCTACCTTTCAAGCTGCCTATATTATTACTAATGAGCAGGAACTTAAATCGTTAAATGATGCTGTAGATCTGTCCTCCCAAATCTATAAGGTCTAAGTTATATCGCAATGTTTGACTTGATTTCCTTGCAGCGCTTTCTCAAGGAAACAGTGGATATATCCGCAACCTGACAAATTTCAACCTGTCTGAGAAATTCATTGCAGGCTTGAGAAGCCAAATAGATCACAGCTCCTGCTAGTGCTCTTGGATTCTTTCCTATGGAAATTCTGTGTTGTTGCACTTGGGAATAAATTCTCAGTCCCTCTCGCTTTGTCTTTTCGCTTAAATTTAGTCTGTTTGATATAAGCGTGACATAATCGGGACCATGCAGAACTGGCATTTGTAACGAGAGCTCTCTGAGTATTAATTTATAATGTGACATGATGTCTTTACTGGATAGATTACATACACCCGCGATATCTGCTATGGTCTTCGGGGTAGCAGTTTCCCTGCAAGCTGCGTATAACGCTGCACCAACGAGACCTAGAGTCGATCTGCCTTTCGCAAGCTTTTTTATAGCCGCCTTCCTGTAGATGTAGGCCGCACTTTCAAGAACTGCTTGACTTAGATACAATTTATCACCGAAGTTATTCAGAAATTTTAAGGCTTTCTCGAGATTTCTTGAAATCGAATCGTTTAGTTGGGACCTATTATTCCAGGTGCGTAGCCTCTGAATTTTTACTTTTTGTGCTGGTTCTAATGCCTTTCCCCTGGCGTCGGTGTCTCCTACTCCTATCAGGGTAGACAATCCCTTATGATGAACAGCAAGTGACTCAGGCATCCCTGTTCTGGATCTGTCGCGAAATTCCGACTGAGTGGTATAGGTTGCGCTGTGCTCATTGTTATAGTATTTATCGCTCGCGACACAACCACACGCGCTGCATACAAGCTCATTGGAGACCATGTCGAAAATCACCAATTCGCTCTTGCATTCTGCGCATCTTAGGTTTTCTTTGTTTGTGGTAATCCCTTGCTCACTTACTTTTTTATCCAAGTACATGAATATAAGCCATTAAAAGAGCCGGTCCAGCATTTTTTAACATAGTTTTTCTAGAAATCAGAATCTCTTAGTAAATCAAAGCATTCGCTAGAACTTTTCCTAAAGATCGCTCTATATCGTTTGATATTCATAACTGATTATTCTATAGCCTTAGACAATAGAAATCCACGTGAACGAGTAGCATCTATAGAGGAAGAAAAGGATTTCAATATGGTCACTTTACGATGTTTTCTAGTCCTGATCCATGATTGGGCTAGTGACACAATGGTCTTTCGTCTACAGGCAATACTTTTGGCAATCGTAAGACTTGGAACCTTGACCATATACTCTTCTAGGAAGTCTTATATCGGTGAGATGCCCGTAAGTCATAAGATGCCGAAATCTGGCTTCAAATCCATTACCGTAAGCGAGCACGTATACAACAGGTTCTTTGAAACTTACGATAAAAACAAGAAAGGTTTAGAATTAAAAGGAATTACGAGTTTCTCTGGATATCTTACAAGCATGATGGAAGAAACAATGACTAAATATGAAGCATTCATGAGGCATGCTCCGTTTATGGAAGAAATTGACGTTGAGCAAAACAGAATAATCATTAAAGACAATAAGAGAAACAAGGTAGCGGAAGTTTTTCTGAAGGATGAGCAGTTGTACTGCTCTCTTGATGAAAATACTAATTGCGCCCACATTGGTTTTGTATACTCTCTTCCTGAATTCTATAACATCATTACTACCAAAGGCATAAGGATTTCGCGCCCTTCATTTAAAAGCACGAAAAGTAAGATAGGTAACTTCATTTGATTGCCCGGAACAATTGTCTTCATCTCTCAATAAAACGAATAAGGTGGAGGGAGTGGGATTCGAACCCACGAACCCCTAAAGGACGGGATCACCCAGTAAAGATGACTTGATCATCCATTCGCTTTCAATCTTGAGTCCTGCGCGTTTGACCAGGCTTCGCTATCCCTCCTCCGTGGTCGATTATTCAACTCCTTATTTCATCCTTGCGTTGGCAGAAATCATTCACCGTTTCATTACAAAAACTTCATGTCTTTTTTGTTAAAATAAGAAGAGGATAAGAGTTTCCCTCCTAGTTTGGCCTAGTTAGCCCAGATAGCTTTGAACTAGCTAATTCTCAGAATGCAAATTACAGCGCAAGGGTTGGATGTGCATCTCTAGGTGTGCAGAAGATTATTATTCCAACGCCGTAAATTATCAGAGGAATGAAGATCGATGAGCTAAAACCAGGCATGCGTGCAATTAGCATAGAAGGGAGAGTTGAAAATATTGCAGAAGCAAGAAATGTCAATTTGAAATCCGGCGGAACAGCCCAAGTTGCAGATGCTACTATTTCCGATGAAACAGGAAGTATTAAGCTTTCTTTGTGGGACGATCAGCTGAATATGGTGAAAGAGGGAGACCAGGTTTATGTCGAAAATGGTTATACGCAGGAGTTCCGAGGAGAAACCAGCCTCAATGTCGGGAGATATGGAAAATTAAAGAAGCTCTGACAAGATTGCTGTTATGTTAACTGATGTAGCCAGTGTTTGATGATGTACTTTGAGATGGAGGCTGAGCTCCTTCTACCATCCTTCCTGTCCGTCCTGCTATCTGTTGCTCAATAGTTTGTATCAGCGCTTCGGTGTCTTTTGCCCGCTTCTCTAAATTTGTCATGTCGACCTTCATACCAATAATTGAAAGCAGGGTCTCTAGGAGAGACTTAGAGGACTTCGCGTCAACCACATAGCCCGAGGTTTCTGCTAATAGACAAACACCTCTCATTCCTCGCATTTTAGCAATACCAATCATGACGCCATTCATCCCTGTTATGCTTCCACCATCCATCGCAAGGACTCCTTTTTCCTGAAACGTCTTGACAATATCCGAATGGGTTGCCGTTCCAAATATTCGCGGTTTATCGATAAAAACACCGGTGATATACGCGGCTAGCGTGAAAACCTGTCTCGGATCAAATTTAGACGCGAGATCTAGAATCTCTTCGGCCAAGAGATACTCTGAATCGGGGTTTGCAGGCTGCGAATCCCCAGTCAAAAGGAGCAAAGAAGTAGGATCGGGCCCGCTATCTTGAAAGTAAAAAATACTGTTTTTTATGAGGTCGGACGTTCCATCATGCCTTACCAAAATCTGTGGGGGAAACGAGGTTGAGTAGATATCCGCAAGATGTTTCGCTCTCAACTCTTGAATTAAGTGGTCTATAGCAAGTTTCCCCACAAAGCCGCTGCCGGGAAATCCGCAAATCATGACTGGGCTGCGCAATTCGGGAACCTTTTCTTGCGAAAACACCACATTTATTCCGCGTCTTAAAGACACCACATTTTTTAAATCTACAGGAAGGCTTTAAAACCTTACTGACAACTGGATCTTCTGAATACCATTCCAAGAAATTGGCTACTCGATATCCTCATCTGATATGTCGGTACCCATTAATCCTCATCAGCGAGAGTCTGTTTGAATATCAACGCCTAGACCAGGTTAAAAACGCCTTATTAAAACGGACATGTATGGGGGGAGAGGTTAGTGCAGAACTACGGTACATTAGCGAGATAGTCTATTAAGGGATTCCGTCCAAAACTGGTTAAGGAAGAAGACAAAGCTATTCCTGCCTGGCTCACGAAAAAGTATGTTTGGTGGTACTGAGCCACGCGTGGAGACGTCTCGCTATAAATAAAGATTTTTCTAAACCCCAGCTTAGCACACAAAAACTAGATTAAGCACTTACAATGTAGTATAAATATTAGGCCGAGATGAAAAGTTTTTTTCTAGGAAAGGTAAAGCAAGTAGGTGTCATCTCAATAATATCAATTGTGGTCCTTTCCTATGGGTTGTTTTTTTATGTGCAGGGCATTACCGAAAATAATGTAAGGAGTAGTCTTTTTGAACAGCAAAAAGACCTTCAGCTTGAATCCGTTCGAAGTATTTCGCGGAACATTGAATCTGACATTAATCGTGTGATGCTAATGCTAGATGGTTTAGCTGGCTCTTTTTATTTTCAGCAAGGAGAACTTTATAGTGAGGCCACAAAAAAACTCATGGAAGAAAAATATCAACAATTTAGTACGACAGTTGACAGATTGTTCGTTTTAGATAAAAAGGACATTGTGACCTTAAGTATAACCCAGAGAGGTTCTGAAACCTTTGTAGGCAATGACCTATCCCTTCGAGAGTGGGTGAGTGAGAGTAAAAATAGATTGGAACCAGTATTCTCCAATGGTTTTGAAAGGCAAGGCATATACACAATTTTTATTACTCACCCGATTGTAAACAGGGATTCTAAGGAATATATCGGAATGGTGGTAACGTCTATACCTACGGTCAAGTTTTTTTCACACTATGGAAATGTAAAAGATAGTGGCACCCCCTTCCTGGTGGCATACGATAAGAATGGCATTATATTGGCAAACGGCGCTAATGAGGACTTGGTAGGCGAAAGCTTTTTTGAGCCTGCGGTACAGAACTTCATTGAGCAAGACAAGACCCTAAACAATTTAACACGTAGCTTATTGTCTGGATACTCAGGTCATGGAGTATATGATTACGGAAGAGGAGAACGTCTAACGACGCAGTCGGCTATTTCCATTGATAGGGAGCCCATATTCTCAATTCAGCTTGTAACACCGAGCGCCCAGATTTATGCGCAAATTAATCAGGTTCTCTTTACGGAGAGGATGAAAATGTTTTCTTTGCTAGCAGGCACTAGCGCTGCAGTAGTCGTGCTTATAGTCTTTATAATTAAATGGAGTAGCAGCTTGGACCGCGAGGTAAAGAGGAGAACCACAGAGCTAAAGGAATCAAACGAACGCCTCGCTCTAGCCAACGAACAACTTAAACTACAAGAGAAAATGCAGAAAGAGTTCATAAATGTAGCAGCTCATGAGCTCAGAACCCCTATTCAGCCTATACTTGGGTTGTCTGAGATTCTTCGATCGAGGCTAACTAAGGCTCCAGGATGGCAAGGACAGGATCTGTTAGATATTATAATTAGAAATGCAAAAAGGTTGCAGAGATTGGCAGAAGATATACTTGATGTCACTAGGATTGAAAGCCAGTCACTGAGACTGAAAAAAGAGCGGTTTAATCTGAACCAAATGGTTTCAAACATCATAGAGGACCACCGGAATCAAATACTTAAAGACAACACTGAGACGAAGACTGAAGATACCAACACAGGCATTAATTTGATC
>Ga0126305_10001564_pt1 | contig 10232 bp, 8 predicted proteins | sample Plot26_FD_92536 | JGI IMG/M metagenome (GOLD analysis project Ga0126305, IMG submission 92536) | Serpentine soil microbial communities from UC McLaughlin Reserve, CA, USA - Plot26 | ecosystem: Environmental > Terrestrial > Soil > Grasslands | place: USA: UC McLaughlin Reserve, Lake County...
AGCTCCCGGAGCATCGTGCCTTCTACGTCGTGAGCCTCTCGTCGCAGACCTTTATCTACAAGGGCATGCTCACCGCCGATCAGATCGAGACGATGTTTCCCGACTTGACCGACGAAGACATGCAGTCGGCCCTGGCGCTCGTGCACCAGCGCTTCTCCACCAACACCTTTCCGTCGTGGCCGCTGGCGCACCCGTATCGTTACGTCGCCCACAACGGCGAGATCAACACGCTGCGGGGCAACATCAACTGGATGAAGGCGCGCGAGGGACTGCTCAAGTCGACCGTGTTCGGCGACGACCTGCAGAAGGTCCTGCCGGTGATTACCGAGGGCGGCAGTGATACCGCGACCTTCGATAATGTGCTCGAGTTCCTGGTGATGGCGGGACGATCGCTGCCGCACGCGATCCTGATGATGATCCCCGAACCGTGGTCAGGAAATCCGGCCATGGATCCGGCAGTCAGGGCGTTCTACGAATACCACTCTTCGATCATGGAGCCGTGGGACGGCCCCGCCTCGATCTCGTTCACGGACGGCCGGTTGATCGGCGCGGTCCTCGATCGTAACGGTCTTCGGCCGTCGCGCTACTGCGTCACCACCGACGACCTGGTGATCATGGCGTCGGAAGTCGGCGTGCTCGACATTCCGGCGGATCGCGTGGTCGTCAAGGATCGGCTGCGTCCCGGCAAGATGCTGCTGATTGATACCGGCGAAGGCCGCATCATCAGCGATACCGAGATCAAACAATCGCTCGCCGCTCAACATCCGTACGGCGAGTGGTTGCGCCGGCACCTCGTCGACATCGACGATCTGCCCACCGCGCATGCGGAGCGGCCGGATCACCTCACCGTGCTGAGGCGTCAACAGGCATTCGGCTACACGCAGGAAGATCTGCGGCTGGTGATGACGCCGATGGCACTCAACGGCGAAGAGCCGCTCGGCTCGATGGGCACCGATACGGCGCTGGCCGTGCTGTCCAATAAGCCGCGCCTGCTCTACGACTATTTCAAGCAACTGTTCGCGCAGGTCACCAACCCGCCGCTCGACGCCATCCGCGAAGAGCTCGTGACGTCGATGGGCGTGACGATCGGCGCCGAGGACAACCTGCTCGAGCCGACTCCCGAGGCGTGCCGGCAGATCAAGGTTGATTTCCCGGTACTGCACAACGACCAGGTGGCCAAGCTGCGCCACCTGCCCACCGGCTCGCCGTTTCGCTCGACGACACTGCCGTTGTTGTACGACCCGGAGCAGGACGGCCCGGGCCTCGAGCGGGCGATGGAGCAGTTGTGCCGCAAGGCCAGCGTCGCCGTGGACGCGGGTGTCGGCGTCCTGATCCTGTCGGACCGCGGCGTCGATGCGAACCATGCGCCGATTCCAAGCCTGCTGGCTGTCGCCGGCGTGCATCACCACCTCGTTCGGGAAGGCACACGCCACAAGTGCGGCCTACTGATCGAGACCGGCGAGGCGCGCGAGGTGCATCACATCGCGCTCCTGCTGGGATACGGCGCGGGGTCGGTCAATCCGTATCTGGCTTTCGAGTCGCTCGACGATCTGATTCGCCAGGGCTTGCTGCCCGGCGTCACTCACAACCCTTCGACTCAGCATCGTCCGCACGCGGACGATGCCTCGCTCAGGGCAAGCGCGGTCAGGAATTACATCAAGGCGCTCAACAAGGGCGTGTTGAAGGTGATGTCGAAGATGGGGATCTCGACGCTGCAGAGTTACTGCGGCGCGCAGATCTTCGAAGCGATCGGCCTTGACCGGGCTTTCGTCGACAAGTACTTCACGTCCACATCGTCGAAGATCGGCGGCGTCGGCGTGGTGCAGGTGTCGGAAGAGGTTCGGCAGCGTCACGCGCGTGCCTTCGGTGCGCAGGCCACCAGCGAACTGCCAAGCGGCGGCGAGTACCAGTGGCGGCGCGACGGCGAGTTGCATCTCTTCAATCCCGACACGGTCTTCAAGCTGCAACACGCAACGCGGTCCGGGCAGTACGACATCTTCAAGGAATACACCCGGCTGGTAAACGACCAGAGCCAGGCGCGGGCAACGCTGCGCGGCCTGTTTGGCCTCAAGCCGTTCGGGGCGCCACTGCCAATCGACGAAGTCGAGCCGATTGAATCGATCCTGCCGCGTTTCTCCACTGGAGCAATGTCGTATGGATCGATCAGCCAGGAAGCGCACGAAACGCTCGCGATCGCAATGAATCGGATGGGTGCAAAGTCCAACACCGGTGAAGGTGGAGAGGACCCTGCGAGATACGTGCCCGACGCGAACGGCGACTCGCGGCGGAGCGCGATCAAGCAGGTCGCGTCAGGGCGCTTCGGTGTGACCAGTGAGTATCTCGTCAACGCCGACGACATACAGATCAAGATGGCCCAGGGCGCCAAGCCCGGTGAAGGCGGCCAGCTGCCCGGCCACAAGGTCTACCCGTGGATCGCCAAGGTGCGCCACTCCACTCCCGGCGTGGGCCTGATCTCACCGCCGCCGCATCACGATATCTACTCGATCGAGGATCTGTCGCAGCTGATCTTCGACTTGAAGAATGCGAATCCAGCGGCTCGCGTCCACGTCAAGCTGGTCGCCGAGTCGGGGGTCGGCACGGTGGCGGCGGGCGTCTCGAAAGCGCACGCCGACGTGGTGTTGATTTCGGGGCATGACGGCGGCACCGGTGCGTCGCCATTGACCAGCCTCAAACATGCGGGCGTGCCGTGGGAGCTTGGTCTCGCTGAGACACAGCAAGTGCTGCTGATGAACCGGCTGCGCGATCGCATCGTGGTGCAGGTGGACGGCCAGATGAAGACCGGTCGTGACGTCGTCGTCGCCGCGCTGCTCGGCGCCGAAGAGTTCGGCTTCGCCACCGCGCCACTGGTGGTGATGGGCTGCGTGATGATGCGCGTCTGTCACCTGAATACGTGCCCGGTCGGCATTGCCACGCAGGATCCGGAGCTGCGCAAGACCTTCAACGGCAAGCCGGAGTTCGTGCAGCGCTTCTTCCGGTTTATCGCCGAGGAAGTGCGCGAGTTGATGGCGTCGCTCGGCTTCCGGACGCTCGACGAAATGATCGGCCGCGCCGAGTGCATCGACTTCGCGCCGGCCAAGGAGCACTGGAAAGCCCAGGGCCTCGATCTCGCGCCCGTGCTTCATGTTCCGGACATTCCCGAAACCATCGCGCGACGCAACACCTGCAAGCAGGATCCAGGTCTGGCCGCGGTGATGGATCACAAGCTGATCGAAGCGGCCAAGCCCGCGCTCGAGTATCGCGCGCCCGTCGAATTCGCGCTGGCCATCCACAACACCGACCGGGCAACCGGCACGATGCTGGGCTACGAAGTCACAAAGCGTTTTGGCGGCGCCGGGCTGCCAGACGACACGATATCTGTCACCCTGAAGGGCTCGGCAGGACAGAGCTTCGGCGCTTTCGTTCCCAAGGGAATCACCCTCACGCTCGAAGGCGAGGCCAATGATTTCGTTGGCAAGGGGTTGTCTGGAGCGCGATTGATCGTTCGGCCGCCGCTCAATGCGACATTTGCCGCCGAACAAAACGTCATCATCGGCAACGTCGCGCTGTATGGCGCGACCAGCGGTGAAGCCTTCATCAGCGGTGTGGCCGGCGAGCGATTCGCCGTCCGCAACAGTGGCGCGTCCGCGGTCGTTGAAGGGGTCGGCGATCACGCATGTGAGTACATGACCGGCGGGCGCGTGATCGTGCTCGGCCAGACCGGCCGCAACTTCGCCGCCGGCATGAGCGGCGGCATTGCCTACGTGCTCGATACCGACGGAGCGTTCGCGCTGAACTGCAACATCGACATGGTGGACCTCGAGCGGCTCGACCACCCCGACGAGGCGGCGCTGGTTCGCGACTTGATCGAGCGCCATGTCGGCCTCACCGGCAGTGCGATCGGACAGCGCGTACTTGATTCGTGGCCGCTCAGCCAGGGGCAGTTCGTCGCCGTGATGCCGCGTGATTTCAAGCGCGTCAAGGCGGCCGAGGCCAAGGCGCGATCCGAGTCGCGCGAACCTGTGTTCAGCGATCTGGTTGCGTAAATACATTCACGGAAACACTGAGCCACGCAAACACAGGATGCTTTTCTCAATGCAGTTCGAAAAGACGGTTTTAGTGGTTCCGTGCTTCCGTGTCAATTGTCAGTGAGCGCAATGGGTAAACCAACGGGCTTCATCGAGCATTCCCGAATAAAGCAGCCGTCGCGTCCTGTGACGGAGCGCGTTGGCGATTATCGCCACATTTATTACGCGTATCCGCTGGACGAGTTGACGCGGCAGGCATCGCGCTGCATGGACTGCGGCATCCCGTTCTGCCACCAGGGCTGCCCGCTCGGGAACCTGATTCCAGACTGGAACGATCTGGTCTATCGCGACAACTGGCGGGCCGCGATCGATCGACTGCACCAGACCAACAATTTTCCGGAGTTCACCGGGCTGCTCTGCCCCGCTCCGTGCGAGGGCTCATGCGTGCTCGGGATCAACAAGGATCCTGTCACGATCAAGTCGATCGAGCTGTCGATCGTCGATCGCGCATTTGACGAGGGATGGATCGTGCCGCGTCCGCCTGCCGCCCGGACATGGAAGAAGGTCGCGGTGATCGGCTCGGGGCCGGCCGGCCTCGCTGCGGCGGCGCAACTGAATCGCGCTGGACACAGCGTCACGGTATTCGAGAAATCGGATCGCATCGGAGGTCTGCTGCGTTATGGGATTCCTGAATTCAAGCTGGAGAAGCGCGTCCTCAATCGCCGCCTCGAACTGCTCACAGCGGAAGGCGTCGTGTTCCGTGCGCGCGTCAACGTTGGCGAGGATGTAAGTGCGAACGACCTCAGGCGTGAATTCGACGCAGTGCTGCTGGCAGGAGGCGCTGGCCAGCCCCGCGACCTCGCAGTGCCCGGCCGCGAGCTGAAGGGCGTGCACTTCGCGATGGATTACCTGACGCAGCAGAACCGCCGCTGCGAACATGAAGAATTAGAGGACGAGATGCCCGTGATCAACGCCGCCGGCAAACACGTCTTAATTATCGGCGGTGGTGACACCGGCGCTGATTGCCTCGGTACCGTGCATCGGCAGGGCGCCGCGTCCGTGGCACAACTTGAGTTGATGCCGACGCCTCCGGCAGATCGTGCCTCCGACAACCCCTGGCCAACCTGGCCGCACATTTTCCGCACCTCGTCCGCGCACGAAGAGGGCGGCAATCGCGTTTACGCGGTCGAGACGACTCACCTGGCCGGGGAGGACGGCCGTGTTCGAACGCTACACGGCCGGCGCGTCAGCCGCATCATGCAAAACGGACGCGCCGCCTTCGAGGCGGTTGCCGGAAGTGATTTCGAGATGAAAGCCGATCTCGTATTGCTTGCGATGGGATTCACCGGCGCCGAGAAGAGCCGCCTGTTAGGCGACCTCGATGTCACGATGACCGAGCGCGGCACTGTATGGCGTGACTCGCAGTGGATGACCAGCGTGCCTGCGGTCTTCGCGGCGGGAGACATGCAGCGTGGACAGTCGCTCATCGTCTGGGCGATAGATGATGGCCGCCGCGCCGCGGCGGCCATCGATGCGTATCTCGCGAACGACTAGCTGGCCGACCCGCTCAGCTGCTTCTGCTCGTCGTACGCGTGGATCTCAATCTGCCGAGGCTTGACGCTGTCCTTGATTGGAATGGTCAACGACAACATGCCATGGCGATGCGTCGCGCTGAGCTTGTCGAGATCCGCGAACTGCGGCACCGCAACCGTCTGCTCGAATCGCGTCTGCGAGCCGTGCTGCTCGTCGCGCGGGGTTTCCACGCGGATGCTGATCGTGCTGCCGGCCGCTTCAATGCGGACGTGATCGGGATCGATGCCAGGCAGCGGCACGTCAACCCGCCAGCCGTCATCGGCCGCACGCACCTGGAAGGGGATGGAAGGCGAGGCGCTCGTTGCGCCGCGGAGCGGCATTTCGCTCCACGCCTGATTGAAGAGCCGATCCACTTCACGGTGCAGATTGAGAACGTCATCAAGAGAAGTCCAACGGGGCATACCGAACATCGCAGTTACCTCCTTCCTAAAACCGAACCTGATTATTTTTTAAAAAATGATTTGGATATTGTCAAGACCCTTGAGTCCAGAAAGATCAAGGGCAGCGGCGCGTGTTCCTTCGAACTGCGGCGATTGGCGTCACAGTGCGCTAGCGCAAGGTACGGAAGGTGATGGAGTAGCGTAGGTCGGTCACGGCAGGGATGCTGTGCTCAAACCGGGCTCTCGCATCCCCTTTCATCACGTATGCGGAGCGCGGTAACAAATCGAGCTCGTGGGTCGTCGTGCGCCGCTGTCTCGTTGCAGCCGCTTCCGAGGGCGGGAGGTACGGACGCAAACGCATCCGGCACGATGACAACAACGACACTCCAGCAATCAATTCATATTGCGGCGCGTCACGGTGCCAGCCGATCGGCGTGCCCGGGCGATATTCGTTGATCAGCACCATCCCGAATTCGCCCGCCTCAACGCCGGCGAGCTCAGCGAGGCGGATCCGAAGGGGTGACAGAAACTCGGGAATTGGGGGCGAGGGCTGATCGCCACGATCGTACGAGGCCCCGAAGAACGCCACCCTCCGTTTGGCCACCACCCCGCGCATCTCGAAGGTGGCAAACTCGATCAGATTGATGTCATCGACGAGTCCTTCCTGCTCAGCCGCAGAAATGAAATCGTCTTGATACTGGAATCCGGGGGGAAGGTGTGGCCCGAAAAGCGAGCCGGCGGCAGGCGGCATCGTCCAAGTCTGCCACGTTCGACGCCGGTGCCAGATTAGGGCACAATGGGATCGTCGTTTAGCGATGCCAACGTGACGACGCCGCAAGAAGAGAAGGTCGTGCCGTGCGATACATCTGCCTCGTTGCCATCGTCCTCGCATTACCACTGAGCGCGACCGCGCAGCAACGACGCGCGGCCGATCGACGCTCCGACACCAATCAATCACAGCAACGCCGCGCTGGTGATCGGCGCTCCGACGATCGCAAGTCCGCCGGGCGCGGCTCCGACGAGCGTCGGTCCGAGGCACAGCGCCCCCCGCACGCGACTACCCTGCCGTGGTGGGAACGACAGCCAGCCCCGTGGTGGGAGGGCAAGCCGGCCCCCTCGTGGGAGAACAGGAACCCGCCAGGCTGGGAGAATGGGAACGTCGCGCGCGCCCTGCTCGATCAACAGCGACTGCAGCAGCAGCGCGCCTACCAATTCCGCCACAACCAACTGCCACCACCTGGCGGCCATCGCGGATCGCGCTACTACGCGCCATCGATGGTGTACGTGCTGCCGACCTACGGGTATTTCTCAGAATCGACGACACAGTTCGGCGACACACCGCCGGGACCAACCACGCGTGTGACATCGGCGCTCGAGCCGCCGCCGCTGTCGATGGGTGCGTTGCGCCTCGAGGTCGAGCCGAGAGAGTCGTTGCAGATTTTTGTCGACGGCGTTTACATCGGGAGGCCAGTGGATCTCGGAGATGAGTTGGAAGTGCCACCGGGAACCCGCCGCATCGAGTTGCGAGCACCCGGCTACCGCACGCTCACGTTCAACGCGGAGATTGCGGACGGACGATCGATCACGTATCGAGGAACCCTCGAAAGCGTTGCGGCGCCGGCCGCGCGCACCGATGCACCGCCTGCACCGGTTAAACCTCCTGCAGCTGCAGGGAGCAGGGTGATGTATGTGATTCCCGGCTGCTATCTCGGTAACGTGTCGCCGAAAAACGTCGCGCTGCCGGAGGGGTGCGACATCAACAAGCTGACAACGATCTCGCCCTAAGAATTCGACTTCGCTCCGGGCACGCGGAGCTTGAGTAAGTGAAACGCCGCGAGCATCTCCGCGTAGGTGAAGTTCGCGTTGCGCCCACTCGGGTTCGGCAACACGTAGACTTCGGTCTCACCGATCCGCTCAGCCTGTGGCCCGAGCGTCACAGCGCCTTTGCGTTCGGGAAACATCGCGCGATAGACCGTCACACCCACCATCGCGACAATCGCCGGCTTGAAGCGAAGGATCTTGCGCCGCAGCGTCAGGCGGCCGGCCACATACTCCGGCGGCAGGATGGTGTCGATCCCAGGTGTGGGGCGCGGCACGATGTTCGTGATGCCATACCCAAACTCCGGCAGCCGGTCGTCGTCTTCGAAGGTGATCCGCTCGGCAGTGAGGCCGGACTCGAACAACAACTTCCAGAATCGATTCGAGGGACCGGCGAAATGGTGGCCGGTTTGCGATGAGCGGATGCCCGGATTGATGCCGACAAACAGGACGCGGACGCCAGGCTTGATGCGGTCGCGAAGAGGTGGAAGCGGTTCGGCCAGCGGCATGACGAAACTCCAGTATGCGTTATGCTCGGCGCGATGCGATTCGCTGTATTAGTGGCGGCCCTGCTGACCAACCTGTCGAGGGTGCAGGCGCAGCCCTTCGACTTCGCTCAGGGTAAACTCTTCGACTTCGCTCAGGGCAAGTCGGCTGACGCCGAGCGCGATGCGGTGCTGAAGACGGTCCAGGCGTTCTTCGACACGATGACCGCGAAGGATGTCGAAGGCGCGCGAAAGATCCTCCAGCCGCAGGGACGCTTCCACGCGATGCGGATGCGCGACGGCAAGCCAGACGTGCGGGCATTTTCGAACGAGGAATACTTTGCGACCCTGCAAGCCGGCGAACAGAAGATGCGCGAGCGAATGTGGAATCCCGAGGTGCGAATCCACGGCTTGATCGCCACGGTGGTCGCACCGTATGACTTCTGGATCGACGGAAAGCTCAGCCACTGTGGCACCGATGCCTTCGATCTGATCAAGACCGAGGAAGGGTGGAAGCTGGCGGGCGGCGTCTACACGATCGAGAGCAAGTGCGAGCCGAGCCCCCTCGGTCCGTTAAAACAGTAGGCTGGAGGTTTGGGATCTGATGGCGACAGCGAACGACGACAATTTCGACTGGGTATCCGCGCAGGCCGCCTGCAGTGCAGTACAGATGTTCCAGAAGCTGCAGGACGGCGCGAAAGCGGACGTCGATCGGCGGAATGCGACCGCCTCCGGCCGCAGCGATCATTGGCGATTCGAGTTTCATGACGATGATGACGGCTTCGAGGTGGTGCGGATTGCGGCCTCATCGAAAGACGGCGCGGCGGTGACGTTTGCGCGCGAAGGTCCGCGCATCAACATCGATGGCGACGGCGTGGATGTGCGCATTACCGCGGTGGTGGGCATTAATCACGCCGGCGAGTGCCGCTACTTCGTCGGCGAGCTGGAGTATGTGGGCTGGGAAGTGCGAAAGCAGGCGCTCGACCAGCTATTCTTCGAAGACGTCGAAGAATAGATGGCGCTCACCGCCACAATCTATAACTTCGATATCGATCTCGCCGACTCCGACCGCGGTGTCTACGAGTCAATCGCGCTGCGGGTGGCCCAGCATCCCTCGGAGTCCGACGAATATCTGATCGGTCGCGTGCTGGCGTACCTGCTCGAGTATACGGAAGGGATCGATTTCTCACGCGGTGTATCGGATCCGGACGAGCCGATGATCGCCGTTCGCGACCTAACCGGCCGGATCCAGAGCTGGATCGACATCGGCACGCCGGATGGCGCCCGTCTGCACAAGGCGTCCAAGGCGACGGGGCGCGTGGTGGTGTATTGCCACAAGGATCCCGGGCAGTGGCTGAAGCAGCTCGCGGACGCGAGAATTCATCGCGCTGCAGCGCTCGAGCTCTACGCGATCGATCGCACGCTGGTGGCAGACCTGGTGGCGAGAATGGATCGACGAATGTCGTTCGCGGTGTCTATTTCAGGCCGCGAGTTATTTATCGCGATCGGCAGCGATAACCTCAGCGGGCACGTTTCACCCCTGAATCCGTAGTCGGGGCTTGACCCAACCTGCATCGACCAAAGGTGGATGCAGTTGAATCTGTATCCGAAAGCCCTGGTAAAACTTCGATCGTCGCGCAGCAAATGAAGCTGCGCGACGCCGGCGAGGTGGAACGATTCGCGGGTTGTGGAAGAAGGCCTTCACCGCGTTGGCGGCCGCCTCCACATTGAGCTAGCAGCGGTTTAGTACCGCGGCACGCGGGCTCGCGCCCCGCTGCCGCGGTTCGCACCGTAGCCTTTTACTTCGCGATAGCCGCGTTCGTACCCTGATTCGAAGCCGTCGCGATAGACCAGTTTGTAGTCATCGCGGGTTCCGTAGCGGCTGTTGAATCCGCGATCGCCCGAGCGATACCAGCTGTGGCGAACGGGAT
>Ga0126305_10001565_pt1 | contig 10230 bp, 13 predicted proteins | sample Plot26_FD_92536 | JGI IMG/M metagenome (GOLD analysis project Ga0126305, IMG submission 92536) | Serpentine soil microbial communities from UC McLaughlin Reserve, CA, USA - Plot26 | ecosystem: Environmental > Terrestrial > Soil > Grasslands | place: USA: UC McLaughlin Reserve, Lake County...
CCTTTGCTCCTGCTCGACCACAAGCTCCCTTACGTGCAGTCGTCCGACCTCTAGCTCCTCTATCTCCAAGCGCTGGATCCTGCCGCGCTTCACGGCGAGCGCCCGGATCGCCAAGGCACCTATCGCCAATGCTCCCACAGCGCTCGCACCAACCGCTAAAGCGCCAAGAGCCGTCCATGCTAGCCCTGTGACCACCCGCGCGAACGCCACTTGCGCCCCGAACGGGGGCTGCTCTACCCGCTTTGCTCTGCGCGTCTTCTGCATCGCCCTCTCCTTCCCGATCCGCTTGGAGAAAACCCCAGGGGCAACCCCTTTCCATCACAACCATGATGCTATCATTCGACGCCCTGAGTGAACTTCCTAGAACTCCGTGAATGCGAAGTTCAGCATAGCCCCGCCCCGATAGGCCAGGGACGCCGGCGAGGGATCTCACGCCTGGGCAGGGAGGGGTGTTCGGAGGTTGTTGGTGTTCGCGTACACAAGAGGCCTCAGGACAGAGGGTCAGAGCGGCCAAGAGAGGGTTTAGGGCTAGCTTCGCTGGGGCGGGGCAACGCACATGAAAAAGCCGGGGGCCCGGAGCAGTCGGATCCTATGAGCAGACGATGGTCGGACCACCGTGCAAAAACCTGATATTGGGATGGTAGCGTCGGTCCTCGAAGTAGACGGTGCGGCCAGCCTCTAGCGCCTCGTTCAGGGCGCAGAGCATCCCCTCTTCGTCGAAGGCGTAGTGGCCGATGTGGAAGCCGTCGTGGGGGCAGAAGTACCAGCTGTCCCGATCGTAGGCATAATCGGGCTCGCGCTCTTGGTGGCCGGCCTCGAGGTTCCAGTTCGCTTCGAGCATCAAGGGCAAGGGCCTCAAAGAATCCCGGATCCGGGAGGTCGGGGGCGTGGGGTTCGTCTTCAGCAGTTGCATGACCCTATCTACGTCCGCGCTGTCCTTTAGCTCTATGCTCTGCCAGATCTGGTGCCTGGCCGGGTCATAGGTGGGGGCCACGACGACCCGCGCACGTGTATGGTGGTGTCCATGCCGTGCTTCTCCCGCAGGGTCTTGATGCGCTTATCGAACTCCCTGGCCGCCTTCGCGTCGCCGGTAGCTGCACTGCTCTCTACGGTGGCCCTGATGAGACCCGCTCGAAGGCTTGGGCGGGACGGATCTTCTCGAAGCGGTACCAGTGGTGACCCTCATCGGCCAGGTCCAAGAACACGGACTCGCGGTCCCGGCGAACCGCTTCTATGTCCTCGAAGCGTATCTCTTCGGCCCTGTAGCGCCAGTCGCTTTGCTCCATGTGGGAGTGCTCGACTAGGCGATCGGAGCAGATCACTAGTCGGCGGCTTGCGTACGCGGTGGGTATGGCAACCAGAGCGCCCTCGTCGCGGACTTGTGTGTATTCGATCATCCGTCTCTCCTCTCTAGCGTAAAGGGTCAGGACCTTAAGAAGGACCCTGACCCTTACGCACAACTCTCTAGAACTCTCCTAGGTTTTCTTACAACGCTTGCACGACACACGCTCGTAGATTTCGACCTCCTCGCCGGCTTAGCCGATGACCAGATGGCCGATGTGGTGGTACCCGTGCAAACACCCGCAAGGGGTCCTCACACGCCTGCAGGCGTGGATGAGGGCGACAGCGACCAGGTGCTTGCAGGCAACTTCACCGCGGTGGACCTGGTAGTCGGTGCAGGTGCAGTCCTCAACCTCGCCGCTGTAATGAACGGTGTAGAAGCCGCTGCCTGTGCAGCTGGGGACGACGTAGGTGTCGCCCTCGACGTGCGTGATCCGTGCACGGCCCGTCAGCCAAAGCTGATAGCCCCGCTCGAGTCGGCTGGTGATCTCCTGTGGGAGGACCGGCCTCACGGGTTCGGGGTTCTGGATCGCGCACTCACGCTCGTTGGCCTGGGCGATCCTGTGCTGTTCGGTGGCTTGCTGTAGACTTGTTGTAGGGGCTGTCATGGAGCCCTCCTTAAGATCGGGGGCCGGACGGAGTGCGAGTCCGCCCGGCCCGGATTTACAGTGTCGGTGGCCGACTCCTAGAACGGGATGCTTTCGAAGTCTTCCGCTTCAGCGTCGGCCACGGGCTTGAGTGCTCCCTCCGCTACCACGTTGGTCACGCGGTTGCGGTAGATCTCCTCGTCCTCATCCCAGATCTTGTCGACCACGATAGTGGCGCGAGATCCGACGAGCTCCGGACCCCAGTCAACCCGCGGGCGCTTGGACTTAATGTCGAGCCCCCACCGCATATCGGTGGCGTCGGACTTGCCCATGAGGCGGCGAGCGAGTTCCATTCCCTTCGACTTCCAGCCACTACCGATACTGGTGATAATGGAGACCTCGAGGTCGTGGCCGTCGGGCGTAAAGTTCCAGAACACATACTCAGAATTGTTTATCCCCTGCTTAACCTCAGAGAACGACGTGAGAGTAGCGTCGTAGATACCGCCGTCGATAACCGGGAGCTCGGTAGCCTTAACTCCGGTGAAATCAGACATTGTTCACCTCCTTCCGTGCCTTCTGCGCTAGAGCCTGGAGCCAGTTCTTGGGCTTGTGGCTTGCCGCGGCTTCGGCTTCTATGTATCTATTATAGGGACATATGCTAGATTTTCAAGACCTATGGGCAGATGATTTTGACAGAATGCCGAATTAAATTTCCTCCAGGTCGTCAGGGTGATCCTCGACGATGCCCTCCTCAGGCATCGCCGGGTGCTCTTCCTGCCAGATCTCTTCCATCTGGGCCGAGGTCAGGTCGTAAGCATGGCGTCCGCCGTTCCTGTAGAGCTCAGCACGCCGGCGTGCTTCCCACTTCGCCCACCCCGGCGCGTGCCTGAGGGCGACATCGTGCCACTTACCACTGCCGGGATCGTGGATCGAGATGTGGCCCTTGGCCGTTTCGTACGGCGCCCACTTTGCGACCATCCCTCGAAGCTGGGCACCGTTTGCCCTGGCAGCCTGTTCTTGTTTTGCTTTCAGCAATGGCGGCTCTGCACCGGGCGGATCAGGGAGAGAGAGGCATTCTCTCGCGAGCTCTCGGACTTCGGGTTCACTGGCGATCACCTCGTCGTGGAGGTCGGTGATGATCTGATCCTTGGCGTTATCAAATAGCGATGTTTGTTCCATGTCTTGTTCCTTTCTTATGTGAGTGTGGTGAGTTTCGTGAGTGTGTGGCCCCTCATCCCCATGTGTGCGCGTGCGTGCGCGCGTGAGAGCGAGGAGTAGAACACTCACCACACTCACCACACTCACCCTGCTAGAGGGTCGGCTTCGAGATCGTATCGCCTTCGTCAGCCGTCTTGCGGACGGACCACAAAACTGCCCGAGAACGCTCTCCGACCTTGACGAGGTGGTAACCTTCGGCGCCGTAGCGGACGGCCTCGTGGTTTCCGAAAGCCCGCCCTAACTTCCGGCTGAGGTTCTCGTCAATCAGTGAGAACTCGTCAGGGAGGACTTCCCGGAACCCCGGGCTCCCCGTGCCCTGCAGGTTGTCGGCTACCTGCGCCGCACTGACGCCGGTGGAGCCGTACTTCTCGTGCCACACTTCGAGAAAGGCGGCCCAGAGGCCCGTATGCGAGATGGCCTTCTCGTACAGGGCCTTCGAGTTCTCCAGAAAGCCCTCGACCCCAGCGGTGGCGAGGACCCCGGCGAGCGTCTTGGACCAGGCCTCAAACGACCCCATGACAGGTACGCCTGCCGGGACCGGCTTCCCTTTCACGAACCAGTAGCGCCCGACCGTCAGGAGGGCCCCGAGGATCTCTGAGCGGTTCTCCCGAACCCAGCTCTTGAGGTCCGGGTGCCGGAACTGCTGGGTTGGCCTCTCCCAGGGCTTCTCAAGCTGGGCGTCGAGCCTAATCCAGTAAGATCGACGCGCGATCTCCAGGGAGAGTTCCAGGTTATTGGCCGTGGCGACCCAGACGTTCCTGACGGGTGCTCGCAGGGTCTTCGAGACCCCGAGAATCCGATCTTCCCAGACCGTCGCGGTGAGAGCTCGCGCGAGAGCCGCACTCTTCAGTTCAACGTTGACGTTATCCAGGAAAAGCCACCTCTCACCAGTTCTCATCTTCGCAGTGATTGCCTTCCTCATCTCATTGTCGTCTTCGACAGCTCCTAGCGCGCCCGGTTCGGTGCCCGAGGTGGCGACGGCGAGAGACTCAACAAGGAGCGTCGCGCCTGTACCTGGCGTGGGCTTGTCGATTCCGGCCAGGGGGATCGGCCCATCGATGACCTCCCGCAAGATCGGGGTCAGACCCAGAGCCAGGGTGTTCGCCAGGGACGCCTGATCAGCGTATGGGAAGTCGCCAATGACCTCGTCTAAGAGTTTCAGGGCCGCCTTCACGTCGGGCTTCTTGGGCCTCTCGGGCACCGAGACCTCAAAGCCCGTCGGCGGATCGTAGATAAGGCTCGTCACTGAGTCGTACCCGCGCTCGGTGACGACGGTACCATCAGGCCTGAAGACCGGGATCGCCGTGATCCCCGTTAGCCTCGGGAACGACCAGGTGATCGCGGAGAGCACATAGCGGCATACGTCCCTCGGTGGAAACACCATCTTCGGGTCACCCTTGGGCGGGGTTGCGATGTAGTCGGCCGCGTGCGTCAGCTCGAACTGAACAGTGTCGACGCTCATCTCCTGGATGGTTAGCTCGCCATCCTCGTTGTAGCGGACCCGGACCGGCTTGCCACTGCGCACGTAGAGCCGGGGCAGACCAGTCTTTTGGCGAGCCTCGTCATTGACGCGGGTCAGGGCCGCCATAGACTCCCTGCCGGGTCCCCGCAGGGGGACATCCTTCGTCTCGATCGACGGCTTCTCCAGCTCGCGCAAGATCTCCTCTGCTCTGCGGTTCTCTTCCGTCATGCGTATGTTCCTTTCTTGATCAGGGCTAGCTTCTTGGCTCTCAGCCGAACGGCTTGGCGGAACTCGACCCACCCGCGCGACGCGCAGTGGGCATGCCAGCACTGGAACCAAAGGCCGCCGTCTTGCCGCTGGCCAATGTAGGTACCGGTATCGCGGCCGTTACTATCTGTATGTTCGGTGATCCAGGGGCACCGAACCCGGAACTTGACTCCGGCGCCGTCGGGAACCTCCCCCAACACCTCGACGGTGTCCAGGTACTCCACTAGTCTCACCTGAGGGCCGTCATAGGCCTCTATAGGGCCACGACGCCGCGCTGTGGGGAATTCAACCTCTACGAGTGTTTCGATCTCATACTGGCGATTCTGGACCGTCAGGGGGAATTGCGGCAAGAACTGCCCGGTAACCGTGAAGTACCGACCACGCTGGTAAACCTCAAGACCGGGTTTGACGTAGGAGCGATCAAGCACTGCCTTGATCCAGACCTTGACCCCGGCTCCCGATGGGGAGACCTCGGCGTACGAGTCCAGGCTCTCAAGGATCGTCATTGCTTCCGGAGAGAGCTCGCGGGAGACGGGATCCCTCACGTCGTCGAGGTCGACGCCGATGTAGGCATCCCCGTCTGTTATTACGCGTCCGACACCAGCGTAGCGTTCTGGGTGCGCGTGAAACGCGGCAACCGCTTCGTCGTAGTGGCGCCATGTGTCTGCATCGGTGCTGGAGGCCCTGAATCTCTCCCACGGAACCAGCGGCACTTTATCCGCGTCGCAGCACACCCAGAACCTGCCCGGCTTGAGTTCCTTAGGGACGTGTTCGGGGTAGTAGGGGAATTGCTTGGGGAGTATCATCCCCTTAGGTCCTTTCTGGCCCTTGGCTTCTCCCGATCACTAGGAGCTGAGGGCCTTCTGCTTGTAACGACCCCTTAATTATGAGGCATAGGAGCATCATTAGCAAGCATTTGGCCTAATTAATTCGGCCACCAGATCGCTAATTATAGACAAAACCTGGGTTTGGGGTTACAATGTAAGTCCTTAGCGGGCTAACGACATGAAGGAGGCGCATGACACAACAGACACGCGAGAGCCTGGCGCGGCGGCTGCGTTCCCTGCGGGCCGAGCACCAACTTACCCTGCGACAGGCCGCGGCGAGGTTTGGTGTGACTCGAGACACGATCAGTGCCCTCGAGCACGGCGATCGGGGTGCGCACGTCGGCACATTGGAGAAGCTGGCCGAGGGTTACGGTGTAAGTATCGAGTACCTGCTCGGGGGCGGAGCGCTCTCGGCTCGTGAGTGGGCCAAAGAGGCGGGGGCTGAGTTTCACGGGATGGACGATGAGGCTTGGGATGCGTTCGTCCGCGACCTCGACACCCGGGAGGAGGTCTCAGAGACCTATCATCAGATGGCCGAGGACGCGAAGATGCTTCATGCGCTCTTTACAGCTCACAAGATGCAATATCCCCGTGCGCGTGAACAGCGTCGGGAGCTTAACCGGGGGCTACGCGAACTCAAAACGCGCCGGTATGGTGACCTTGCCGGCCAGGCCGCCCTGCTGTACGCCCGTGACCTAGTGGAGGAGATCTCCGCTGCTATGACCCAGGAGGCAGAGGCCTGAAGGCTGCCGCCGAAGCCCTCAGAGAAAACCCCTCCTGGGCTCGTCAGTCTAAGGAGTGGCTTTGGGTTGTGCTGTGGGCGTTCAACTACACCGAAGATTCCGTACCGACGAGATCGGATATCGCGAGGGCGCTCGCGTCCACCATAGCGAACAGGGGGCGCCCTGAATAAGAGCAAGAGACAACAGAAGCGCGGGGGGCTCTACCAGAAGGCTGCGCGCAAAACCCGCAAGGTCCTTGTCGACGCCAAAGGGCTGGCGCCGTACGCAAGCTGGAGGCTGACGCGGCCTTCAGGATGCTCCTGGAGCAGGTCAGCGAGCCTCGCCACGAGGCGCGTGTAAAGGATGAGGGCCAACGGCGCGCCGAGGAACTCTGGGCGGAATCTGAGAGGCGCGCAGTGGCCCGCAGAAAGGCCGAGGAGGGCCTCCACCGCTTGGCGGCCTTGGGGCCCGGCACCTTCGGAGCGTCTACGCACGCCGCGCGGAGGAATATTTGCGCGTTGTGGAGAGCCTGGAGGGGTCCTTCCGGTGAATAGCATCAACTACAGGAGGATGAGACATGCCACCCATCTTTAAAAAGGCGCAAAACTACTGGGGTAGGCGGGCTCCTCGGGACCAAGCCCCCCTAGAGACCGAAAGGGAAGAACCAACACCGCCTAAGAGAAGGCCCCGGCACGGTGGCTTGGGTGACATAATTTCCAAGCCCTATCGGCCACCGTGGAAGTAGCCGCCGATAGGTTCTCCAAGCTTAAGTCTTGATGAGTTTGCCCAGGACCGGACGCTGAGTCTAGAGAAGGACATAGGAGGCTGACGTGCCGCGTACTTGTACAGCCTGCTCTCACGACGAGCACCACCAGATCAACGTGGACCTCGTCCACCGCGACCCTTACCGACGCATAGCGTCGCGTTACGGACTCTCAGAAGCCGCAGTTAGGCGGCACTCACAGGAACATATCCCGGAACTGTTGGTAGAGGCTTACGAGTCCCTCAAGCGTGGTGATGCCGAGGATCTTGCTGGGGAGCTGTTCAAGATCAAGGACGATGTCGAGCGCCTGAAGGCGAGGGCTGAAGAGGAGGGCGACCTTCGTACCGCCCTGCTCGGTTGTGATAAAGCACTCAAGGCACTGGAGCTCCAGGCCAAGGTGGAGCAGATCATTGCCACCCGGCCAACTATCAACCTTCACTTGAATCCGCAGTACATCGCGGTACGCAGCGCCATAGTCCAGGCGGTAGATCCCTACCCAGAGGCCAGGGAGGCCATCAGCCAAGCGATGCTACAGATCGAGGAAGGCAATGGTCTCGGTTAGCCAGGACATCAGGATGGCCGTGGATAGGGTAGCCTTCGCCGAAGTACTAGGCATCGTTCCTGATGCATGGCAGAAAGAGTTCCTCCGGTCCTCATCGGATAGGGTGCTCCTCAACTGTAGCCGCCAAAGTGGCAAGTCCACCATGTCAGCCGTGTTTGCTTTGCACCGCGCGCTGTACTATCCGGGCTCTCTTGTGTTGTGTTTGGCCCCTACGTTGCGCCAGTCACAGGAGCTGTTTGCCAAAGTAGCAGGCTTCTACCGTGATCTTGGTAGGCCGGTCCCGGCACAGGGCGAGAGGAAGCTATCCCTAGAGCTTGAGAACGACTCTCGCATCGTCACGCTGCCAGGTTCAGAGAAGACCATCAGGGGCTTCTCCGATGCTGCGCTACTTCTCCTGGATGAGGCTAGTAGGATCGAGGATGAGCTGTATTACGCTGTGCGTCCGATGCTCGCTGTCTCGGGTGGGTCTCTCATGATGCTCACCACACCTTACGGCAAAAGGGGAATTTTCTTCGAAGAGTGGACCTCCTCTCACGCATGGGAGCGCTACGAGGTCCCGGCTAGCCAATGTCCTAGGATCTCTGAGGAATTCTTAGCGGAAGAGAGAGCAGACCTCCCACCGTTCATTTTTGACCAGGAGTACAACTGTGTCTTTACCGAAACGGAGGATCAGGTCTTTAGCGCCGACCTGGTAGATCGCGCGGTAACTGAGGACGTGCAGCCGCTCTTTAGCGTGGGAGGGATGCACTAGTGGCGGAGTTTGCTGACTTCCATATAGGGCTAGATCTCGGCCAGAGCGCCGACTACACGGCATTGGCCGTGATCCAGAGGGTACCTACCTACAACCCCGAGACTGGTAAGCACTCCGTAGCACTACACCTTAGACACCTGGAGCGCTTTGCACTGAAGACGCCTTACACCGACATTGCTGACTACGTGCGTGCTCTGCTCACCGGATCTCCCTTCACCGATAATGTTCGTGATGGCTTCAGGATACGCAAGGCTCGTACCGAACTCATCGTGGATAAAACAGGCGTCGGAGTCGCCGTCACCGACCTCCTAAAAGAGAAAGGACTTCCCCACATAGCGGTCACCATTACAGGTCTGGGCCAGAAGGTGATCCGCCACTCCAGGCGTGAGTACTCCGTGCCGAAACAGGACCTCGTCTCAGCCCTGGAGGTGGCGTTTCACACGGGCATTCTGAAGGTTGCCAAGGGACTGGAAGGCTGGCCGAAGCTCCGCGAAGAGCTGCTCAACTTCCGCCGCAAACAGAATAAGATCACGGCTCACATCTCTTACGAAGCCTGGCGAGAGAGTGATCATGATGACCTGGTACTCGCTGCGGCGCTCGCGTGTTGGAAGGCAACCTACAAGCGTAAAGGCACCACAAGAACGCGCGCCCTAAGCGCAGAGCAGGCGTACAGAAAGTACGGACTTCTCTAGGAGAGGGCTAGCGTCGCTTGAGAGCGACTAGGTTGTCTTCTAAGGGCTTTCGCCGCCGCCCCTAATGACCGAGGCCGACGCCTTCTCCGGGCGAGCGGGTGCCGCCCTCGCCAGGCGCAGCGAACACCCGAGGGCTAAGGAAAGCCTTACCCCGACAGGGACCGCAGGGTGAGGCGGAAGGCGGGGCGTGCTGTAAGGAGGTAGGGACGCCCCGCAGATACTTGCTACGCTACCGCTCTCTTATAGGAATACGGACGGGGCAGCGCTTTCGTTCACGCCGCGCCCCCTAAAAAGCGTAGCGGCGGCAGCAGAGGTAAAAGCGCGTACTCTATGGTCTCCTTGCCCATCTCCTCGCAGGCAACCAATTATAGTTGGGGGCCCTACTAGCAAGAAGACGTCGGCTATGAGCATGGCGTTAAGGCCTGTTAGGGAGCGTCAGATGGCCCTCAAGGTTGAGTACGAGCGCCAGAGGGAAGAGTACGAGAGTGCTCTTAGGGCTCTTCACGGATGCTAATGCAGTCTTGGGGCTGGGTGTAGTAGCGTTCTATGTAGCATAAGGCCGTATTCCCCCGACCCCTAAGCGTTTGTGCTACCTATAATACAAAGAGCACGATCCCTCTCCACTGCACCACATCCCAAAGCCAGACGGAGCTATGGAGGCGCGTAGGCTCCCAGAGGTTGCCCACGCTCTTCTTTTGATTCTGTGGATTTTTGGTTGTTCGATAGTCTTTTAGTTCTCTCTCTAATATAGGGAACGACTCCCCCGACGCCCGTGTCTGGCGCTGCGGTGAATGTGAGGAAGTCTGTAGAGGTAGCTGCTAAAAGGTGGGGACGCCGCGGGCTATCACTATTCACTTAGTATTATGTACATTTTAGGAGTGCGCGCGGTCAAGGGTGCAGATGCGGACGAGGTGATCTTCGTCGGTTGAACGGTCTAGGCAGAGGTAGAGATCGCCATCGAGAGAGACGTAGTAGCGGTTTTCGGTGTCGTCGGCTTGGACTGGGATGCTGGTCGCGACGTGCTTTGTGTACTGCTCC
>Ga0126305_10001566_pt1 | contig 10227 bp, 7 predicted proteins | sample Plot26_FD_92536 | JGI IMG/M metagenome (GOLD analysis project Ga0126305, IMG submission 92536) | Serpentine soil microbial communities from UC McLaughlin Reserve, CA, USA - Plot26 | ecosystem: Environmental > Terrestrial > Soil > Grasslands | place: USA: UC McLaughlin Reserve, Lake County...
GGGCGACGTCTACGTCCTCAACGGCCAGAAGAACTGGATCTCGTACGCCTCCGTCGCCGACCACCAGCTCGTCTTCGCCAAGACCGATCCCTCGGCGAAGCACAAGGGCATCTCCGCCTTCATCGTCGAGCGCGAGTGGCCCGGAGTCTCGGCCCGCGACACCGAGCACAAGCTCGGGATCTGGGCCGGCTCGACCGGCGAGCTCTTCTTCGAGAACGTCGAGGTGCCGGCCGCGAACCTCGTCGGCGAGGAGGGCCAGGGGTTCGAGATCGCGATGTACGGGCTCGACCAGGGCCGCTTCACGGTCGCTGCCGGCGCCTGCGGGGTCGTCCGCGCTTGCCTCGAGCGGTCAGTCGAGTACGCGCGTGAGCGCGAGACGTTCGGGCAGGCGATCGGCAAGTACCAGTTCGTCCAGGACATGATCGCCGAGATGGTGCTGGGCTACGAGACTTCGAAGTTGCTCGTGATGCAGGCGGCGTGGCTGAAGAACCAGGGCGTCCGGAACACGCGAGAGACCGGTCTCGCCAAGTGGCACGCGACCGAGTCGGCGTTCCGCGCCGCCCACCTGGCGATCCAGGTGCACGGTTCCTACGGCTATTCAGCCGAGTACGGGATCGAGCGGTACTTCCGCAACGCGCGCGCGCCGATCATCTACGAGGGCACGACCCAGATCCACAAGATGCTGCAGGCCGAGCACGCGCTCGGCTACCGGAACCTCAACGGCCGGAAGGGCGAGATCTCTCCGCTGGCCGCGTGGGGCCCCGTGCTCGCTTCTCGCTAGCTCGCGCAGCCAGGATCAGCTTCGAAGATCGCCGGCCCGGGCGGTCAGCCGGCGTCGTCGACGGTGAAGCTGAACATCATCCCGCTCTCGTGGTGTTCGGCGATGTGGCAGTGCGCCATCCACGTTCCGGGATTGGTCACGTCGAGCAGGATGTCCACTGTTTCCCCGGTTCGCACGAGCACGGTGTCCTTCCAGACCAAGTTGGTCTCGTCGACGCCGTCGCGACAGAGGATCAAGAAGCGTCCCGCTCCGTGAACGTGGAACGGGTGGGGCATCGGATGGTCCGAATCCATCTCGTTGACCAGGCGAATCTTCACGTGATCGCCAACGCGAAACCGCCAGTCGATTCCGGCGTTCTCCGCCCCCGTCTCACGGTCGACGAGCTTCCAGCGGGTGTTCACGGGCGTCGTCATGCGGTTCACCTCGACCATGTCGTCTTCCCACTCGATGCCCTGGGCCGCCTCGTGAGCATGTGCGTGATCGTGTCGACCGTGCTCGGAACGGCCGTGGTGGTGACCTCCGTGTCCGCCGTGTTGGCCATGCTCTTCGTTGCCTCGACGTCTTTCGTGGCCGCCGTGGCCGCCATGTCGTTCCTCGGCGCCGTGTTCATGGTGACCCGCGTGCTCGGCCTTCTTGTGCTGGCCGCCATGTCGGTGATGGGCGTGCTCGCTCGCCCCGGCGAGCTGAGCCGGCACGAGCTTCATCCCGCATTTCGGGCAGCGGTCGGCCGAGTCGCTGACAACCTCGGGATGCATCGGGCAGACGAACGTCGTCTGAGCGGGAGCCGCGGTCGCCAGGAGCTTCATCCCGCATTTCGGACACTTTCCCGGCTCCTCGCTGACGACGTCTGGATGCATCGGGCACGCGTAGACGACGGCGCTCCCTTCGGGAGCTCTCAGCTCCAGCTCCGCGACGAACGCCAACGTCTTGTCCGGCGGAGCGGCGAAGTGCTGAGCGAGCTGCTCGCGCTCGGCGGTCATATCCGCGTTCGTCCGCAACGACTCGAAGTGATCGATGAGCTCGGGCTCGGCCGCCTCCTCGCTGACGGTGATGCCCGCTAGTCGATAGGCGCGATCCGGAGTCCGGTGCTCGAGAGTGAACTCGCCCGCCTCTGGAAAGTGGACGTCGACGACGACGCGTTCAGAGGGAGCAAGCAGAACTTCGTCGACGAACTCCTCGCGCTCGTAGTGGCCGCTGTCGGCCCCGACGAGCTTCATGCGGACACCGGGCAGGGTCACGTTGAAGACCCGCGTGTTGGCGGTGTTGGTCAGGTACAGGCGTACGACCTCGCCTCGCTTCGCGGTCAGCGAGAGATCCGCCTCGCCATCCACGAGCATGACGTTGCCGAATCGGCCCATCGCGACGTGCGTAGTCTCCGACTCGCTGAACGGCGCGACCTTTCCGTCCTCGATCAGGATGTCGTCGAGCGTGAGCAGCAGCTCGCGATTGGCGGGCGGCCAGTAGTCACGTTCAGCGGGGACGACAAGGATGTTCCCGTAGAGGCCCATCTCTTGGCCGTAGTCCTCCCGGATGTGCGGGTGGTACCAGTACGCGCCGGGATCGGGAACGGTGATCTCGTACGTGAACGTCTCTCCGACCGGGATCGGTGCCTGGGTGTCATGCGTTCCGTCGAAGCGGTTTTCGAGTCGCAGGCCGTGCCAATGGACGGTCGCCTCGAGGTCGCCGCGGTTCGTCACGTGGATGGTCACTGTCGAGGCTTGCGGGATCTGGAGGGTCGGGCCGGGGATCGAGCCGTTGTAGGCGAGCATCCGCACGATCGAATCGCCGATTCGCTTCGCGACCGGAGTGATCTCGAGGTCGAACTCGGCGCCGTCGTCGAGCTCGACAAGCTCCGCGCGAGTCGCTTCAGGTAACCCCTCCGTCTCCGTCGGCAGCTGTTCGGGCGCGGTGACGGCGTGTCCGCTGTGATCGTGCATGCTCAAACCCTTTCTCTCTCCTTGGTCGCTGCGGGCTCCGATGGTCGTTGCCGGAGCGCGGCGATCTGGTCGGCGATGAATTCGGCGTCGTCCTTGACCCATCCAATCAGCGCGGAGCCGCGGGTGTGTTGCCACGTCAATCCGACGAAGTAGAGACCTGGTACTTCGGTGACGCCGCGGCGGTGGCGGAGACGCCGGTCTTCGTCGAAGACGGGTAGCTGGATCCACGAGTAGTCCGGCCGGTACCCGGTCGCCCACAGGACGGCGTCGACCTCGAGCTCGCTTTCGTCCTCAAAGCCGACGGTGCGGTCGTTCGCGTCGACCACACGCGGCTTCAACTCGACGCCGTGGCGGCGCCTGAGCTCCCGCGGGCTCGAGCCGATCAGCGTCTCGCGCGTGCTCAGCCGGCGGCCCAGCCGTGACTCGACGGTCGTGTTGAAAAGGCGGGACTTGGTCAGCCACCAGAAGAGATCGCGGCGGAGGAGGCGCTGCGGCAGCGGCGTCTGGCGCGAACCGACCGCGAGAGCGATCTGATGCGTTCCGGAAAGTTCTTTCGCAATCTGAAAACCCGTGTTGCCGCCGCCTACGACGAGCACCGTTCCCGCGGGAATGTCCGCTGGCTTGCGATAACCGGTGGCGTGAGTCTGGAAGACGTCCGGCGCGAGCTTCTCGGCGACCGCGGGGACGTAGGGCGACTGGAACGGGCCAGTCGCAACGACAACCTGGTCAGCCGTGATCGTCCGGCCGTCCGCCTCGAGCACGAACCGCCCGTCGTCTGCGGTGAGGCTTCGGACTCGCGTGCGCTCCTCGATGGGCAGGTCGAACCGGTCGGCGTACTCCTCGAGGTAAGCGACCACCTCGTCTCGCGTCGGATAGCCGTCCGGGTCGCCGGGGAACGGAACGCCCGGGAGGCTGCTGTAGCGCCGTGGCGTGAACAACATGAGCGACTCCCAGCGGTCTCGCCAGGCGGACGCGATGGAGTCGGCTTCGACGATCAGGAAACGGCTTCCGCGTCGTTTCGAGAAGTACCCGATTGCCAACCCGGCCTGGCCCGCGCCCACGACGACGACGTCAAATCTCGAGTCGGCTTCGCGGTGTGCGGATGTTGGCTCCAAGGGCTTCATGCCGTTTCGCGTTCCCTCGCGGACCCCTCCGAAACGCGCGTCGAAAGGCCTGCGAACCACGGCTCAGCCGCGGGCAGGCCGACGCTAGCCACTGAGCCGAATTGGCTCGATCTCGCCGGACCGGCTAGCGGTTTCTCTGCTTCCAGCGGTGGAGCGCCTTCGACTTGCCCGGGCGCTTCGGCTCGAGAGCGGACGGCGGGGGATCGTGCTCCGCCAGCCAGCGTGCAGCCTCGTCGTCGGGTTCGACACCGACCTGGCGCTCCCGCTCGCCGCGCTTTTCCGCGCCGCGGCGGGTGATTCGCGCACGCCGGCTCAAACCGGTGGCGGCTCGTAGGGATCCGCCGCGAGGGGCGGCGCGCTGATGTCCTCCGCCTTCCGCTCCTGGGGCTCGATCTCGCCGGCCCTGATCTGCTCGGCCCAGTGGCAGGCGACGAAGTGACCGGTCTGGAGCCGGCGGAGGGGCGGCGCCTCGGTCGTGCAGCGCGTCGGCTGGATGTACGGGCAGCGCGTGTGGAAGCGGCAGGCCGGCGGCGGATTCGCCGGGCTCGGCAGATCGCCGGCGAGGAGGATCGTCTCGCGCTGCCGTTCGACCTCGGGATCGGGGATCGGCACCGCCGACAGGAGCGAGATCGTGTACGGGTGCAGCGGCGAGTCGTAGAGCTCGTCGGCGGGCGAGACCTCGACGATCGAGCCGAGGTACATGACGGCGATCCGGTCCGAGATATGCCGCACGACGGCGAGGTCGTGCGCGATGAAGAGGTAGGTGAGGTCGAACTCGGACTGGAGGTTCTCGAGCAGGTTGATGATCTGCGCCTGGATCGAGACGTCGAGCGCCGAGACCGGCTCGTCGGCGACGATGAAGTCCGGGTTGACCGCGAGTGCGCGCGCAATGCCGATCCGCTGGCGCTGCCCGCCCGAGAACTCGTGTGCGTAGCGGGTGGCGGCGTCAGCGGGGAGGCCGACGATCTCCAGCAGCTCGCGAACGCGCCGGTTCGCCGTCTTGCCGGATGCGAGACCGTGGACGCGAAGCGGCTCGCCGACCATCCGTCCGACGCTGTGGCGCGGGTTGAGCGAGGCGAACGGATCCTGGAACACCATCTGCATCCGCCGCCGGAGGGGCCGCATGTCGCTCTCGCCGAGGTTCGTGATGTCCTGGCCGTCGAAGCGGATCGTTCCCGCGGTCGGCTGGTAGAGCCGAATGATCGCCCGGCCGACCGTCGATTTCCCGCAGCCCGACTCGCCGACGAGACCGAGCGTCTCGCCGCGCTCGATCGTGAGCGAGACGTCGTCGACGGCGCGAACGTCGCCGATATGGCGGTCGAGGACGAGGCCGCTCTTGATCGGGAAGTAGACCTTGACGTTCTCGAGCTCGACGAGGCCGCGGCCGTTCGATGCCGAGTTGGGCGCGCCCATCGGCTCCGGAGCCGGGAATGCCGCGGACTCGGGAGCGGCGGCCTCCTCGGTCTCGGACCCGGCCGCAGCGCCGCCGTCGCGCTCTTGGCGCGGCTCCGTCACAGACGCGTGACCTCTCGAGGGTTACGCTCGAAGCGGGTGGCGGGTGGAACCCGAGCTCCCCACCCAGGGTGGGGACCCGGGCGCGTCACGCGGCGGCCCTCGGTCACGCGACCACCGCCTGCCTCGTCTTTTGCCACTCGTCCTCCGGCACCGGGTTGAAGCAGCGCACCGAGTGGCCCGGCTCCACCTCGACGAGCGGGGGCACCTCGCGCCTCGACTCTTCGACCTCGTAGCGGCAGCGCGGCTGGAACGGACACGCCTGCGGGGGCGACAGCATGTTTCGCGGGACGCCCTCGATCGGCTGCAGCCGCGCGCGGCGCGCCGCATCGAGGCGCGGGACGCTCTGGAGCAGCCCCAGCGTGTACGGGTTCCGGGGCCGCGCGAACACCTGCTCGGCCGTGCCCGTCTCCATGAACATCCCCGCGTACATCACGTTCACCCGCTCGCACATGCCGGCCACGACCCCGAGGTCGTGCGTGATCATGATCAGCGCCGTGTCCCGATCCTTCACGAGCTGGCGCAGCAGATCTAGGATCTGCGCCTGGATGGTCACGTCCAGCGCCGTCGTCGGCTCGTCCGCGATCAGGAGCTTTGGCTGGCACGCGAGCGCCATGGCGATCATCGCCCGCTGCCGCATCCCGCCCGAGAACTGGTGCGGATAGTCCTTGAGTCGCATCTTCGCGCTCGGGATCCCAACGTCGTCGAGCAACTCGGCTGTTCGCGCCTCCGCCTCGCCCTTGTCCATGCCGAAGTGCGTCTCGAGCGCCTCGCGAATCTGCCGCCCGATCGTGAGCACGGGATTCAGCGACGTCATCGGGTCCTGGAAGATCATCGCGATCTCCCGCCCGCGGACGCCGCGGAGCTCCGAGTCCGAGAGCTTGAGCAGATCACGGCCGCCGAACATCACGCTGCCGCTGGCGACGCGGCCGGCGCGCGCGAGCAGGCCGAGAATCGCGAGCGACGTCACGCTCTTCCCGCAGCCCGACTCGCCGACGATCCCGAGCGTCTCCCCCGGCGCGATGTCGAACGAGATCCCGTTGACCGCGTAGATCGTCCCGCGCGACGTCCAGAACTCGACGCGCAGGTCCTCGAGGGACAGCAGCGGCTCAGGCACGGCCTCTGAACTTCGGATCGAGCGCTTCACGAAGGCCGTCGCCGACGAGGTTGAAGCCGAGCACCGAGATCACGATCGCGATCCCGGGGATCAGGGCCAGGTGGGGCGCGGTCTGCAGGTATCGAGTCGTGTCCGTCAGCATCGTCCCCCACTCGGGCGTAGCGGGATCTTGAGGCCCCAGGCCGAGAAAGCCAAGCCCGGCCACGTCGATGATCGCGGTCGCCAGCGCGAGCGTCGCCTGCACGATCACGGGTGACATCGCGTTCGGCAGGATGTGCGACCCCAGGATCGCCGGTCGGGAGACTCCCACCGCTCGCGCCGCAGTCACGTAGTCGTTCTCCCGGGCCGCGAGGACGGAACCTCGCATCAGCCGGGCAAAGATCGGTATCTGCGTCACCCCCACGGCGACCATGATCTGCGTGATGCCGGGGCCGAGCATCGCCACGATCCCGATCGCCAGCAACAGGCCGGGGATCGACAGCATGATGTCCATCAGGCGCATCAGCACCGAGTCGGCAACGCCGCCGAAGTAGCCGGCGATCGCTCCCAGCACAAGGCCGATCGAGAGCCCTACGGCGACGGACACGACGCCGATCAGCAGCGAGTAGCGCGCCCCGTAGACGACCCTCGAGAATTCGTCGCGGCCCTGCTGGTCGATCCCGAACCAGTGTTCGGCCGACGGCCCCGGGCAGCACGTCCCTTCCAGCCGCGAGAGGTCGCCCGTCCGCGGGTCCTCGGGTGCGATCACAGGCGCGAACACCGCGACGAACACGAACAGGCCGATCAAGGCGAAGCCGACCATCGCGCTCGGGTTGTGCCGAAGCCGGTGCCAGGCGTCGCGCCAGAGGCCGGCCGGCGCCTCGAACTGGACTTCTCTGGCTTCGGCTTCGGCGACGGACATCAGTGCCTCTTCCGGTGATGTGGAAGTGATGGGCTCATTGCCGGAGGACGCACTAGGACACCCGGATGCGGGGATTGATCAGCGCGTACGAGAGGTCGACGACCAGGTTCACCATCACGAAGACGAGCGAGACGAACAGGATCCCGCCCTGGAGCACGGGGTAGTTGCGGTTGTCGATCGCCTCGACGAGCCAGGTGCCCATCCCCGGCCAGGCGAAGACCGTCTCGGTCAGCACCGCGCCCGACAGCAGCAAGCCTGTTTGGAGCCCGATGATGGTCGCGATGGGGAGCAGCGCGTTCCGGAAGATGTGGCGGACGTCGACGGTGCGCGGCGGGAGTCCCTTCGCCCTAGCCGTCCGCACGTAATCCTCGTTCTGGACGTCGAGGGTCGCCGCACGCGTGATCCGGGCGACGATCGCGAGCGGGATCGAGCCGAGCGCGATCGCAGGCAGGATCAAATGCTTGATGACGTCCCAGAGCGCCTCGGGGTTGCCGGCGATGATTGCGTCGAGGACGTAGAAGTTGGTCGGGTGCTCGATGTCGATCAGGACTGACATCCGCCCGACGGTGGGTAAGAGCCCGAGCTTGATCGCGAAGATGTACTTCAGGAGGATCGCGAGGAAGAAGATCGGCATCGAAACGCCGAGCAGCGACACGACGAGGCTCGCCTGGTCGATCGGACCGCCGTAGCGTTTCGCGGCCACGTAGCCCAGCGGAACGCCGAGCACCATCGCGAAGAGCATCGCAGCGACCGCGAGCTCGATCGTCGCCGGGAAGCGTTCCTTCAGCTCCTCGGAGACCGGCCGGCGCGTATTGATGCTCGTCCCCAGGTCGCGGTCGACGACCGTCGTCTTCACGTAGCGCCAGTACTGGACGAAGACCGGGTCGTCGAGGCCGTACTGCTCCTCGATCTGCGCACGCGACTCGGGCGTCAGGCGCTCGCCGAGCAGCGCCTCCGCCGGCCCGCCCGGGAGTGCCCTGATCCACGCGAAGACGAGGATCGAGAGCCCGAGCAGGATCGGGACCAAGAGCAGGAGCCGGCGGATGACGAAGCGCAACATCTAGGTCACCCGCCGGCTCGCTAGTCGTTGACTCGTTAGTCGCCTCCGCCGATCGAGACGGGCGCGAACGACTCGTTCGTGGTCGGGCTCGGCTCGTATCCCTCGACGTCCGCACGGAAGCCGAGCGCCGGCTTCGAATGCGCGTACGGGACGGCGGGCAGGAAGTCCATGATCAGGCGGTTCGCCTGCTTGTAGATGTCCTCCCGCTTGGCCTCGTCGGGCTCGGCCTCGCCCTGGTCGAGCAGGTTGAAGAGCTCGGGATTCCGGAACCCGAACTGCGGCGAGAACGACTGGAAGAACACGCCGATGAAGTTATCCGGATCGGCGAAGTCGCCCGTCCAGCCGATCAGGTTCAGGTGACCCGCGGTGCCCTCGTCGACGCGGCCGAGGTAGTCCGGGCTCCACGGCGCGCTGTGCGGCACGACCTTGAAGCCGGACTTGTTGAGGCTTGCGGCGAACGCCTCGAAGTTGCGCTTCGGGTCGGGCATGTAGGGCCGTGAGATGTCGGTCGGGTACCAGAAGTCGACCTTCAGAGGCATCTGAACGCCCGCCTTCTGCAGGAGCGACTTGGCCTTCGCCGGGTCGTACGGGTACGTCTGCACGTCCTCCGCGTAGCCCTCGAGCGACGGCGGCATGAACGCCTTTGCCACTTCGCCGCGGCCCCCGTAGAAGTTCTTGACGACGGCCTCGCGGTCGAGACCGGCGGCAACGGCCTGCCGCACTTCGATCTTGTCGAACGGCGAGACCTTCTGGTTGATCGTCACGTAGCCGACGTTGAACGCAGGCCGGTCGAGGATCTGCAGACTGTCGTCGCCCTCGATCGTCTTGACGTCCTGAGGCTCGACGAGGTCATAGCCCTCGATCTCGCCGCTCTGCAGCGCCTGTAGGCGGGCGGCGTTGTCGGAGATCGGCCGGAAGATGAGCCGGTCGAGCTTCGCTTTGTCGCCCCAGTAGTCGTCGTTCTTCTCCATGACGAGGCGGTCGCCGCGCGTCCAGGAGACGAACTTGAACGGGCCGGTGCCCGTCGGGTGCTGCGTGGCGTAGGAGCCGGTCGGCTTGAAGCCGGTCTCCTCGTCCACCGAGCCCTTGTCGGCGCCGTACTTCTGGAGAGCCTCGGGGCTTGCGATCGTGAAGTTCGTCAGCGCGAGCGCGCCGAGGAACGACGCGGACGGCTTCGTCAGGTTGATGACGACGGTGTGATCGTCCGTGGCCTCGCAACTCTTGTAGAGGCTCGGCGTCTTCTTGTCGGAGAAGCCCCCGAAGACCGTCTGCCAGTAGTAGGTCGCGCTCTGCTGCTGGAACGGACCCTTGAAGTTGTACCAACGGTCGAAGTTGAAGCAGACCGCGTCGGCGTTGAACTCCGTGCCGTCGTGGAACTTCACATTCTCCCGCAGGTCGAACGTCCACGAGGTGCCGGCCGCGTCGGCCTTCCAGCTCGTCGCGAGCGCTGGGACGACCTCGGTCGTGCCCTCCTTGAGGGTCACGAGACCCTCGAACATCTGGTCGATCGGGCGGAGCGACTCGCCATCGGAGACGAGTGCGCCGTCGAGGGCGACCGGATCGGATGCGGTGCCGAAGACGAGCTCGCCTCCAGCACTGCTGCTGCTATCCGATTTGCTGCTTCCTCCGCAGCCCGCCGCGGCAAACGCGAGCGCCACCAAAGCGAGTGGGAAGACGAACCAAAGCCTGCTCAACTTCATGCTGCCCTCCTGAGTGCTGGATGCGAACCGCCAGTATCGCCACGCCTGACCCAGGCGGCAAGCAGAACCGCGCAGATCGTCCGACTAGCCGCTGA
>Ga0126305_10001567_pt1 | contig 10225 bp, 7 predicted proteins | sample Plot26_FD_92536 | JGI IMG/M metagenome (GOLD analysis project Ga0126305, IMG submission 92536) | Serpentine soil microbial communities from UC McLaughlin Reserve, CA, USA - Plot26 | ecosystem: Environmental > Terrestrial > Soil > Grasslands | place: USA: UC McLaughlin Reserve, Lake County...
CGGTATGGAAAGTTACCGCGAACGTATCAACGGCACCGAGACATTCGTGGTTACGACTGTTGCCGCGGCGGCAGGTGCGTTCGCCACTGCCATGCTCGCAGTTGCGATCTTCGGATCGTGTCCAACGGTGTATTCCGCCGATGGCGCCGAAGAGGCTGAACTGTTCTCGAGCAGCGTCGCCCCCCTGTTCGAGGGACGCGACATCGACCGTTTGAGCACCGGTGCGGACACAAACGGTGTCGTGACCCTTGACATCCGCAACGAAGCGATGGAAACCCACTACATCAATCATCTGCAACTGCTCGAAGTTCGGCACGACCCGAAGGAACGCGTCGTGCCGGACACGCATGGAACGCCGGTGGTGGTAGGGCAGTTTCGTGAGCCGGCCGTCATCACCAGCCGGGAGGGTGCCGACCTGCGGGAGATCGTGTCTCGCGCGGATGGCCGCGCTTACATGTCCGAGCGCCGGACAATCGACGGAGCGACTGCGGCCGACATGAACGACTGGATCGACGTCACTGTGCCGGTCGAGAAGGACGCGACCGAGGCAGCTGTCGTGTTCCGGCTGCGGAACAGCCTGTTGAACACGATCCTGCTCTACGACGTAATGCTCGGGCCAGCCGGAGCGGCGTCGATTGATTGGCTCGGCAACGACCTGACAAAGATCTCCACCGCCGTCGAACTCGGCAGGTGGCACCAGAAGCGGGCAGGGCTTCACGTCTCGGTGTGGGAAAACGGTAGTTACCGCGAGGTGGCGCGAGTGCCTGACTCCGGGCCGATCTCGTGGCACGACGTCGCCGCAGTCGTGCCGGTCCCGCGCGGGGAGTCACGGCTGAAGCTACGTCTGTCGTACCTGGCCGACCACTGGCGGATCGACGAGCTCGGTGTATCTTTCGCGGTCCGTGACGCCGCGCCACGATCGATTCCCCTCGCGAGCGTCAGGGGACATAACGGAGTTGCCGAGACAGAGGCGCTGAAGAACCTGGCCGCCCCGGACGATCGCTACCTCCAGACCAATCCTGGCCAGCGATTCTCCGCAGCCTTCGATGCCGGCACCGCGCCTGGCGTCACGCGCACCTTCCTGTTGTCGTCGCAGGGCTACTACACCGAGTGGATTCGGGGAGCCTGGGTCAAGAATGCCACCCTGACCGAGCCCTTCATGCCGACTGACGCCGCTGTTCTTCAAGCGATGCGCAAGTGGAGCACGACGCGCGAGGAATTCGAGAAGCGATTCACCACCCACCGGGTTCCGGTGCAGTAGAGGATCCCATGCATAAGTGGATACTTGTTGTCGTCTGCGGCATCGTCGCGACCGCCTGTTCCTACGGGACGCGGCTGGCCGATTTCCCCCCGGCACAGCACCCGAACGGCGTCAGCGTGAAAGTGACGACCAGCCGCGGTGAGATGGCCGGCGAGCTGATCGAAATGCGCGAGTCCGGCCTGGTATTCCTGACATTTGCCTCGGGCAAGTTGCGGTTGGTCCCCTACGTGGAGATCCGTTCTGCGAAGTTCGAGCAGGTCGGATCGCTGGTCGGCGGCGGGCGCCCTCCGTCATCACAGAACCATCAACGTCTGCGCCTGTTGAGCCGCTTCCCGCAAGGCATGTCTCCGGACATCCTCCACAAACTGTTGCAGGCCGCGGGTCAATCGGAACTGCTGGGAGCCCAGTGATGACAGCAGCGATCCTCGTCTTGCTGGCAGGTCTCGTCGCTTCTATGACACGCGGACAGGTTCCGGCACGTTGCGACACGCCGGCCGTCCTCACGTCCCAGAGCGCCTTCATCGATTGTGCGCGGGCGGGCACAGAGAAATATCGCGATCGCTCGGCCGCGATTGCAGATGGTTACCGCCTGATCGGTAGTGATTTTCCTGCCATGGGTGAGCACTGGATCAGGATTTCGTCTCTGTTCGACGGCCGCTTCGATGCCGCGAGGCCTGAAGTCCTCAATTACGTCATCGTGCAGGGGCGGCCGCACCTGCTGGGCGTCGGCTACGCGGTCCCGTTGCTCGACGGGGAGACGCCGCCCGATGGACCGGCAGGCCGGAGCGCCTGGCACGACCACACGCGTTCGATTGCCGACGAAACGATGCTGCCGCACCACCACACCGGGGGCAATGATGCGGGGGGAGCGCGACTGGCGATGATGCACGCGTGGGTCTGGTCGTCGAACCCGGAGGGCACCTTCGCTGCTGATAACTGGACGCTTCCGTTCCTCCGGCTCGGACTGGAACCCGATCCGACTGCACCGCCGGCGGCAGCGAAGGCCCTGTCGCTCGCGTCGGGCGGTTCGAACTATTTCATGACTTCGATTGCCGCCGTGACCGGGCCGCGCGACGCCACCGCGCTGACCGCCGCATTCCAGCGGGCGGTGATAACAGCCGAAGACATCGTTCGAGAGAACAACGATCGGAAGTTGACCGGGCCGCGCCTGCAACGGCTTGCGCATACCTGGCGCGAGTTGTGGGTGCAGGTTGACGCATCGCTCAGCGATGCGGACCGTGAACGGCTGTCGCATCTGCCGATCCGCTGAAGGACGAGGCCACAGAGACTCTCAGTGCCTCTCCCACCAGAGCGGCTTGCGCGTGCGCGGCTGATTGCCGATCTCGTTGAGCGTCTTCGCGTCATGGAGCCGTCCGTTGATCATCACCATCCCGATCGCTTCCGAGTTTCGGATGTTCTCGAGCGGGTTCTTGTCGAACACGATCAGGTCGGCGAGCTTTCCCGTCTCGAGTGACCCGATATCCGCATCGAGGCCGAGGTAACGCGCGCCATCGATCGTTGCCGCGCGGATCGCCTCCATGTTCGACATGCCGCCCTGCTGCAGCATCCACATTTCCCAGTGCGCGCCAATGCCCTGGATCTGCCCGTGTGCACCCAGTTGAACCGAGCCGCCGGCGTCGGCGACCTGCTTCGCCCCTTGTGAAATCAGGATATGATTGAAATCGTCGTCCGGCGCCATCAAGCGGCGTCGCGATCGCGGGTCGATGACATCGCGAGGCGTAAAGGCGAGCAGGCGCTCGTTCTCCCAGACGTTGGTCTTCTGGTACCAGTAGTTCTCTCCGTTGAGGCCGCCGTAGCCGACGATCAAGGTCGGCGTGTACCCGGACTTGCTCTTGGCAAAGAGCTGGATCGTGTCCTTGTAAAGGCGCGGAACCGGCAGCGAATGCTCGACGCCGGTATGGCCGTCCATGATGTGCGTCTGGTTCATGTAGAGGAGCGATCCTCCTTCAGGCACGACCATCATCCCGAGCTCACGCGCGGCCTTGATGATCATCTGCCGCGAATCCCGCCGCTGCTGGTTGTAGCTCTTCACCGAGAACGCCCCGGCTGCCTTCTGCCGGCGCAGGTGCGACAGCGCGTCTTCGTACGAATCGACCACAGCTTTGAACGGCGTCTCGGCTCCGTACAGGATCGTTCCCGTCGAGAAGAGCCGCGGACCGAGCTTCGCACCCGACCGTACGAGTTCGGCATTGCTGAACACCGTTACCGTGTCGTTCGACGGATCGTGTGAGGTCGTGACACCGAAGGCCAGGTTCGCTTCGAGCGGCCAGCTGGATTCGGCCAGCAGTCCGTCGCTTTCACCACCGACATGGGCGTGAACATCGATGATGCCGGGCATGATGGTCTTACCCTTCACGTCGACTCGCTTCGCACCGGCTGGAACCTGCACGGACGCGGAGGACCCGATCGCACTGATCCGATTCCCGTCGATGACGATGGTCCCGTTCTCGATCACTCCGGGAGTTCCGGTGATCGCGCCCGGCTTCATCCCCGCCATCGTCAACACTCGTGCTCCGACGAGCGCAATCACACCTGACGGCTTGTCGCTCCTGGCCGTAAAGCCGATGGGAACGCCCTTCACTTCCGGATCATCGGCTGTCGGCAGGCCCCCTTCGACGAATGCAAAGGTGTGAGTGAGGTCGCGGGTGAAAAGTTCCGGGCCCAGCGTCCAGTGCAGGCTCTTTCCGTTCGCGGCCCAATGCAGGAAGAACCCGGCATCCCGTGAGACCCGTTGAACCGGGTACGAGGTCGTTCCGGGATTGATCTCGACGACCCGCCCGGTCCGGGGAAACGGCGCGATGTAAGTCTTGAAGCGCTCTTCGAACGCGATCCAGGCGCCATCGGGTGAGATCGCGTACTCGGTAGCGTTCGAGCTCTTCACGTGTTCGATCTCGTCCCGTCCGGGAAGCGGCGAGGCGACCGTCGGCACACTGATACTGACCAGCGTGTAGGCGCCCGCACGTGAATCGCGGAAGTACAAACGTGTGCCTGTGTGGTCGAACTCCGCGTCGCCGCCACCCTCCCGCGCAAGCAACGGTTCGCCTCCGCTCGCGGCGACAACGTAGATGCCGGGATCGTCGCCGTAGTAAGGTCCGCGAGTGAGATCACCTCCGGTTTGCCGATAGACGATCTTCTGCCCATCCGGGGAGAACGACGGCTTCACGTAATGCCCGGGCTTCGCGACGACGTCGCGTCCAGAGGATCCGTCGGCGCGCATGACGCGCACACGGCCGGCTTCAGCGTCGGACCAGGAGGTGTAGACAATCCGCTGGCCATCCCGCGAGAACGAAGGATAGAACTCGAAGCGCGTATCGCTCGTCAATCGTTTCGGTTCGCCATCGGGGAGGCGCTTCGAATAGAGATGACCGAGCGCGCTGTAGACGACTGTCTTGCCGTCGGGTGAGACTCGGACGTCGCGGACCATCTTCACCGCAAAGTCGTCGGGGTGGACCTTTACCGGAAAACGCACCGCCTCGGCGATCGTCTGTTCGACCTTCGCGCTGAACGGGATCTGACCGCCTTTTCCGGACGCGACGTCGACCTTCCAGATCTTGCCTTCGCCCCAGATGACGATCGACTTGCCATCGGGGGTCCAGGCGTACTGCGGATACAGCCCGTGGATCGCCCACGCTTCCTGCAGGTCCTTGTCGACGTTGCCGAACACCTGCCGATCGCGGCCGGTGGCGAGATCGCGCAGATACAGGAAGCTCCTGGTCCGCTGCCGCCGGACGTACGCCAGTGTCTTTCCGTCCGGAGACACTGCCGGCGTGACCGACCCGCCCTGGACGCTCACCGCACGCCGCTCGCGTCCGGTGGTGAGATCACGTCGCATGACTGCGTAGATGGTCCCGTTCGGGTTCTTGTCGTATTCGAAGTTCAGGCCGGGCGTGACGTCCTTGCTGTAATAGAGGTAGCGGCCGTCGGGTGAGATGTCGGGCTCGCCGTTGTCTTTCTGAGATCCAACTCTCTCGGTGACTTGCAGACCATCGGACGGTCCTGAGGCGTGATACATCCAGATCTCGCCGGCGCCGAGCGAGCGTTCCGCGACAAAATGTCTTCTCGCGTACACATACTGCCCGTCCGGGGACCAGGCCGGACTATTCACGAACCATCGCTTTTCGCGCGACAACTGCCTGGCGTCCTTGCCTTCGACATCCATCGTCCAGATGTTCCAGAGTCCGTCGCGGTCGGAGGTGAAGGCGATCCGCTTGCCGTCCGGGCTGAACCTCGGCTGCATGTCGAAGACCGGGCCGCCCGCAATGCGCGTCGCCGCACCGGACCCGCTGCCTTCGACTGGCATCACGTAAATGTCGCCAAGCAGATCGAAGACGATCCGCTTGCCGTCGGGACTCACGTCGAGGTTCATCCACGTGCCTTCGGTCGTGTCGAACGAAAGCTTCGTCGTTGGTCCGAACGGAGCGGCGACGTCCCACTTGTCGGCCGGCTTCTGCTGTGCGTGCGCGGGAACCAGCAGGAGAACCGCGCCGGCCGCGAGGAGCGCTCCGGCGCGAGTGATTGCGTTCGTCATTCTTCCGAGTCCTTCTTCGATGGCTTCACTGTCTTGACGGGTTCGTTGTCCAGGCTGCGCCAGAGATACCAGCAGGCGACCGATCGATGCGGACGCCATGCCTCGCCGATCTTCCGGATCCGGTCCGGCGTCGGCTTCTTTCGCATGCGATACGCCTTCTGCACCGCATTCACAATTCCAAGATCACCGAGGGGCAGTACGTCCGGGCGCTGAAGGCGAAAGATCAGGAACATCTCAGCCGTCCACCTGCCGATGCCTTTGATCTGCGTGAGGGCGATGATGACGTCCTCGTCGCCGAGCGCGTCAATCTCGTCGAGCGGCACCGCACCGGATCCGACCTTCTCACTGAGATCGCGGAGGTAGCCGGCCTTCTGGCGGCTGATGCCTGCGGCTCGAAACTGATCGTCGCTCAATGCGGCGAGCGCCGCCGGCGTCGGCAGGCCGGCAGGCATCAGTGTCATGAGCCGGGTGTGAATGGTGGTTGCCGCCTTGGTCGACAGCTGCTGAAACACGATCGCTCTGACGAGCATCGCGAAATGGTCGAAGCGATCGCGGGCAGCGCCGAGCTCACATGCGCCGTGGCGTTTGATGATGCCGGCGAGGATCGGATCGCGGCGCATGAGAGCTCGGCGCGCGCCGGCATAAGCTGGCGGTTTCACTCGAACGGATTCTAGCCAAGAACCCGCTGATCGAGACTGAAGATTGCTGGAAGCTGGGAGCTGAAAGGTGGAAGGTGAAAACTGTGAGCGCCCGACTCTGCGCCGGGCGCATCACATGCTCTATTCGTTCGAACCACTCGATGACTCGTCGCTTGCACCCGCGCCGCCGCCGGTGCTGCCTGAGCCCTCCGAGTTGGTGTCGCCGCCCATCATCTCCCGGCGCCGCCGATGGCTGGCTATTCCCCCCTTACGACCGGCGTCGCGCGCTTCCTCGCTCGTCCACTCGTGAGCGGTGCCCTTCTGGTGAGCAGCCTTGCCCCCTTTGCTGGCGATCTCGCGCTGCTTGGCGCGATCCATCGACGCAAATCCTCGATCTTCCTTGGCCACGTGATCCTCCCTCCGTGCGCTTTTGGTCGCCTTGCGCTTTTCACGGCGCGTCAGGCGAGCCCATCTAGTGCAACGGGGGTGCCACGAAATTTGTATTTCGGCCGGGAAGTTGTTGCAGGGTTGGAACTTATGGACGGGGTCGGACCTTTGCCTTATTGGCGGCGTGTCTGCCTCTTCTGAGAAAAACTTCGGGCGGAAATTGGCTGAAATTTCAAGACTAAGGGCCGTGTCACTCGGAAAAATGGCAATGTTGAGTAAAGCGTTTCGCGGAGACCGCCGGCCCCTCTGGGGCCGTATGAGCTGTGCGTAGCGCAACTGGGCAGACAGCGTAATAAGGATCTAGGTGGGAGGGTTCTAAGGTTCAATGGTTCTAAGGTTCCATGGTTCTAAGGTTCCATGGTTCTAAGGTTCCCTTAGGGTTCGGCGGTACGAAGGGTCGCGCGCATTCGGCTCACTGAGCGCTCCTTGCCGATGAGCTCCAGGACCTCGAACAAGCCAGGGCTTGCGGCACGTCCGGTTACTGCCACCCGTGTTGCGTGGATCAACGCCCCCGCTTTGATGCCTCTCGCGTCCGCCAGTTCCCGGAGACGTTGCTCGAGTACAGCAGCAGTGAACTCCGCCTGCTGAAAAGCACCCGCGAGCTCATCCAGCAAAGCCCTGATCTGGGGCGTTCCCAGGTGCTTACTGACTGCCTCGTTGTCGTACACCACCTGATCGGTAAGCAGCGGTTTCGCTTCGACGCCAAAGCCGTCGAGCTTCTTCACTCGCGGTTTGTAGAGATCCAGCAATGAGAGGAACCACTCTCGCCGGATCCCGCTGAAATCATCGCTCCACACGCCTTGCTCGCGCAGCACCGGCTCAACGCGCCGGGCCAGTTCTGACGTGTCCATCCTCATCATGTGCTGCTGGTTGAACCAATCGAGCTTCTCGGGGTTGAAGACGGCGTTGCCTCCGCTGATGCCATCGAGCGTGAAGTGTTCTACCAGTTCTTCCCGCGTGAACAGTTCCTGGTCGCCGCCGGGCGACCAGCCAAGCAGTGACAGGAAGTTCACCATCGCTTCGGGCAGGTAACCGAGGCGCGGATACTCCATCACCGAGGTTGCGCCGTGCCGTTTGCTCAAGCGCTTCTTGTCGGGGCCGAGGATCAGCGGCACGTGCGCGAAGGATGGGGCGGGTCTGCCGAACGCGTGATACAGCAACACCTGCTTCGGCGTATTCGAAATGTGATCGTCGCCGCGGACGACGTGCGTGATCTCCATGTCGATATCGTCAGTGACAACGGACAGGTGATAGGTGGGTTGCGCGTCAGAACGCAGGACGACGAAATCCTCGATCACCGCGTTGTCGAATTCGATCGTTCCGTGCACCAGGTCGTTGAACGTGGTAGTGCCCGGAGGCACCTTGAAGCGGATCGCGCGAGGGGTGCCGGCGGACTCGAGGGCTGCGAGTTGATCCGCACTGATCCGACAGCAGGTCCTGTCGTACACCCATCCGCCGCCTGCGGCCTCTGCCGCCTGCCTCTTCGCCTGGATCGTCTCGGCGGTGCAGTAGCAGTAGTACGCACGCCCTTCTTCGACGAGGCTCGCCGCTCGGGCGCGGTACATTTCGAGGCGCTGTGACTGAAAGTACGGTCCGTGAGGGCCACCGATGTCGGGCCCTTCGTCCCAGTCGAGACCGAGCCATCGCAGTCCATCGACGATGCCGGTGACCATGTCCCAGGACGAACGCTCCGTGTCAGTGTCTTCGATGCGGAGAACGAACGTACCGCCGTGCCTGCGCGCGTAGAGCCAGTTGAAAAGCGCCGTGCGTGCGCCGCCGACATGAAGGTAGCCGGTGGGGGACGGGGCGAAGCGGACTCTTACCACTATGCAATTGTCTCAACTCCAAACTCCAAACTCCAACTCACTAAGCACAAGACTTCCAGCTACCAACTGCAACTTCCCCACTTCCTAGAAAATCTCGCCGAAAGAGGCCCAGAACTGCTCTCGGACCTTCTGTAACAGTGACCGCTGCCGCCAGGTCGTGAGCTCGAGCTTCTTTGCATTCTTCAGGTCCTGTTCGAAATCCGCTCGAAACCGGGCGGCCAGATCGGTGCTCGACACCGCGACATTCAATTCGTCGTTCAGCTCGAGCGAGCGGTTGTCGAAGTTCGCGGATCCGAACATGCTCCACACGCCATCCACGATCATCGTCTTCGCATGCATCATCGTCGGCTGGTATTCGTGGATCTCGATCCCCATTGTCATCAGCTGGTCGTAATGTTTGCGGGACGCATACTTGACTGGCATCGCGTCGGTGATGTCTCCCTCGACAATGAGGCGGATCTTGACGCCCCGGCGCACGGCTTCTTCGAACGCCCAGCGAGTGGATTCGTCGGTCACGAAGTAGGGCGTGGTGATATCGAGAGACTGCTGCGCGGAGGCGATACTGAGCAGATAAAGGCGTTTCAGGTCGTTGCTGCCGCCAGTCGGCGAGCTGCGGATGACGATCGACCGACCCGCGGCGTCTTTCGCCGGCTCTTCATCGTCCAGCTCCGGGGTGACCTCGCCGGCCGCCTCGACGAAGTTTTCGTAGAAGCCGCCTTCGACTAGACGCGCGACGGGTCCGTTCATCTGGACCTGCGTGTCGCGCCAGTGTTCCTTGTCCTGCGCGTTCCCCTTCCATTGGTCGTCGACGCCGACGCCTCCCGTGAAGGCAATCTGTCCATCGACCACGAGAATCTTGCGATGAGTGCGGTAGTTGACCTCCTCGATCGAATACCAGGAAGGGCTGTTGAACATGGACAGACGGCAGCCCGCCGCTCCGAGCCGCTTTACCTGCTCGTGGGAGATTCGCTTGCCGCCGACCGCGTCGAGCACCATGTTCACCCGCACGCCCCGGCGCGCGGCCGCTTCGAATGCGCGCGTGAACTGCTCGGCGAGATCACCCTCGGTGAAGATGTAGGACTCGAAGGCAATGCGCCGCCTGGCGCCGGCGATCGCCGAGAGCATCGCCGGGAAGATCTGGTCGCCGTTAGTCAGGACGGTGAACTTGCTGCCGTGAGCGATCTCGGCACCAAGCAGACCGGCAACGTAGTTGGTGTGCCGCGGCTCGCCAGCTCCGACTGCGCTGTGGATCTTCAGGGTGACCTGATCCTGGGCGATCAGAAGTAACACAGCCACGACTGCGGCAGCGATAAAGAGGATGAAAAAAGCTCGTCGAATGGGCGATTTTGCCATCAGAGGCGGGCTCTGCAATTTGCTCGCCTGACTGCGGAACCACGCCGACATCCGACCGTGCGATGTGCCGATGTGCCGATGTGCCGATGTGCCGATGTGCCGATGTGCCGATCATCGGATGATCCGATGTCGATGACCGACTACTGATGAA
>Ga0126305_10001568_pt1 | contig 10225 bp, 8 predicted proteins | sample Plot26_FD_92536 | JGI IMG/M metagenome (GOLD analysis project Ga0126305, IMG submission 92536) | Serpentine soil microbial communities from UC McLaughlin Reserve, CA, USA - Plot26 | ecosystem: Environmental > Terrestrial > Soil > Grasslands | place: USA: UC McLaughlin Reserve, Lake County...
CAGCTACTGCCGTTTATGCCTACGTGAGCGGGATACGCGGCGAGCGGCTGCAATCTACTGCCTTCTGCTGCGATCCGCGGTTTCCAGCCTGTTTCCAGAGATCGACTCTTGGCGTGCCTACCCCGCACCCCGGCCGCCACCTCGTTGCCGGCGAAGCCGACTACTCCCGCGATCCCCAGCGCCAGCAGGTGCTCGGGCGCCCGCGGGCCGTGGCGAACCTGGCGGCGCTGGAACTGCCATGAGGCTGCGGCCCTGGTTGGCGCGCAGGCCTAAGGCGGGCTGATTCCCGTCGACATCGCGGCGATGTTGAGGGTCACCGCCGCGGCGCGACACGCGCTCCGAGAGACCTTGCGCTCCGGGTGTACCCTTGCTCGAAGCCCGCGCATGTAGTGGAGAGGAGGGAGCGTGAAGGTCGCATCCGAAGCGGACTCGGTGCGACGGGCGGCGGCGCTGAAGAGATTCATCGGACCGTCCTCCGCTCGCCGGCTCGACCTCCGTGGCACGGCGGCTAAGAGGATGGGGGCTCGCGTCAAAAGCGGCACCGCGCTGGTGGCTGCTCTCGTCGTGGGTGTCGCCTTCTCGCCCGCGGCGCAAGCAGCTCCAGGCCACCTCGACCTGACTTTCTCTGGCGACGGCAAGCAGAGGACCGACTTCGGGTTCGGTGGCAGCCGCGCGGCGGCCACCGTGCGCCAGCCGGATGGCAAGATCGTCGCGGTCGGTCGCACCAGCGGCAATAGCAATGCCGGCGACTTCGCCCTCGCCCGCTACAACCCGAACGGGACGCTCGACACGAGCTTCGCCGGGGACGGCAAACAGACGACGGACTTCGGGGGCATCGACGAGGCGCTCGGGGTGGCGCTCCAGGACGACGGCAAGATCCTCGTGGTTGGGCGCGCGGGCGGCACCACCGCCCCTGCGGACTTCGCGCTCGCCCGCTACAACCCGAACGGCTCGCTCGACACGAGCTTCTCCGGCGACGGCAAGCAGACGACGGATTTCTTCGAGCGCGATGACGAGGCCACCGGGGTGGCGCTCCAGGGCGACGGCAGGATCGTCGTCGTCGGCTCCGCTGGCGGCGGTGCCGGGGTCAGCGACTTCGGCCTCGCGCGCTACAACCCGAACGGCTCGCTGGACGCGAGCTTCTCCGGCGACGGCAAGCAGACGACGGACTTCGGGGGCTTTGACGAGGCGACCGGGGTGGCGCTCCAGGGAGACGGCAAAATTTTCGTGGTCGGGCAGACTGCCCTGAGCGACTTCGCCCTCGCCCGCTACAACCCGAACGGCTCACTCGACACGAGCTTCTCCGGCGACGGCAAGCAGAGGACAGACTTCGGGGGAGACGATCGGGCGACCGGGGTGGCGCTCCAGGAAGACGGCAAGATCATCGCGGCGGGCGGCGGCGCTGACGACTTCGCGCTCGCCCGCTACATGCCGGATGGGACGCTCGACACGAGCTTCTCAGGGGACGGCAAGGAGACGACCGACTTCTTCGGGGGCGTCGACGAGGCGACCGGGGTGGCGCTCCAAGGCGACGGCAAGATCGTCGCGGTGGGCCGCGCCGGCGGGGGCGGCTTCGCGCTCGCCCGATACAACCCGAACGGCTCGCTCGACACGAGCTTCTCGGGCGATGGTAAGGAGACGACGGACTTCGGGGGCGTCGACGACGGGGCGGGCGGGGTGGCGCTTCAGGGCGACGGCAAGATCGTCGCGGTCGGGCGCGCGGGCAACATCCTCGCCACCCAGGACTTCGCGCTCGCCCGCTACAACCCGGACGGGACGCTCGACACGAGCTTCTCCGGCGACGGCAAGCTGACGACCAACTTCGGTGGGTTCGACGCGGCAACCGGGGTGGCGCTCCAAAGCGACGGCAAGATCGTCGCGGTCGGCGGGACCGGCTGCTGCTCGGCCGCCAGCGCGTTTGCCCTCTCCCGCTACAACCCGAACGGGACGCTCGACACGAGCTTCGCCGGCGACGGAAAGCAGACGACCAACTTCGGGGCCAACGAGGGGGCACACGGGGTGGCGCTCCAAGGCGACGGCAAGATCGTCGCGGTGGGCCGCGCCGGCGGGGGCGGCTTCGCGATCGCCCGCTACAACCCGAATGGGACGCTCGACACGAGCTTCTCCGGCGACGGTAAGCAAACGGCCCACGTAGGCTCGGGCGAGGCGAATGCCGTCGCGCTCCAGGCGAACGCCAAGATCGTCGTGGTGGGCAGCGGTGGCGGGATCGGCTTGCGCAGTACCGGATTCGTGGTCGCCCGCCTCAACCCGAACGGCTCGCTCGACACGAGCTTCTCCGGCGACGGTATCCAGGTGGCCGACTTCGGAGGCCGGACCGAAGCGCGCGGGGTGGCTGTCCAAAGCGACGGCAAGGCCGTCGCGGTTGGCTTCCGCGGCACGGCCGACTTCGCGATCGCCCGTTTCAACACCAACGGGTCGCTCGACGCGAGTTTCTCCGGCGATGGCAAGCAGACGACCGACTTCTTTGGGGGCTCCGACTTCGCGAACGGGGTGGCGCTCCAGGGCAACGGCAAGATCGTGGCGGCCGGCTCCACTACCGCCAGCAGCGCCGGCTTCGCGTTCGCGCTTGCCCGCTACAACCCGAACGGGACGCTCGACACGGGCTTCTCGGGTGACGGGAAGCAGACGACCGGCTTCGGGGGCGCGGCGCGCGGGGTGGCGGTCCAAGGCGACGGCAAGATCGTGGCAGTCGGGAACTCGGGCAGCCCCGTCGACCCCAGCGTTCGCGACTTCGCGCTCGCCCGCTACAACCCCAACGGCTTGCTCGACACCACCTTCTCCGGCGACGGCAAGCAGACGACGAACTTCGGGGGACGTGACGAGGCGAACGGGGTGGCTATCCAAAGCGACGGCAAGATCGTCGCTGCGGGCCTCGGGCTCGACGGAAGCAGCGATTTCGCGCTGGCTCGCTATCTAGGGGACTGAGCAACGCGCCGGATTGACGCTCGCCGTCCGCCGCGACGCCAAACCGCTCGGCCTTGCGAATGGGCGCGGCTGGTTTCGAACCAGCGACCTCTCGCGTGTGAAGCGAGCGCTCTCCCACTGAGCTACGCGCCCGGCCGCCTGATGATAGGTGCCGAAGTGGGAGTTACCGGCCCGGTCGAGGCAATCCGCGCCCACCTGTCGGGCGTAGATTGACTTGACCCGACCACTCGGAATGGAGGTGGCCAGGTCACGTTGATCTGCATCCGGTTTCCGGATGCAGATTCACTTGACCCGGCTTCGACGAGCCGGGGCCGCCTGCGAGGATGTCGGTGTGAAGGTCACGATGATGCTCGCCGACGCCGCCCAGGCCGTGGACGGGAAGCTCTACATCCTGGGAGGGGGCTGGTCGATCACCGGTCCGGAGCCGAGCGCGTCGGCGATCGCCGCCTACATCCAGGTCCCGTGGGACCGCACCAACGTCCAGCACGAATTTCGGTTCGAGCTCGTCGACAGTGACGGGCAGCCGGTGGTGGCAGAGACGCCCGAGGGCATCGAGGAGCCGGTGGCGATCGAGGGTGCGTTCGAGGTCGGGCGTCCGGTGGGAGTGACCCCGGGAACGCCCATCGACGTCCCGCTTGCGATCAACATCGGCCCGCTGGTGCTTCCGCCCGGCGGACGGTACGAGTGGCGGCTGACGGTTGACGGCGAGACGTCGGGCGACTGGCGGCTCGCCTTCTCGACCCGCCCCGCGGCCTGATCCGACTCGGGCTCAGGCGATGGGCCTGGTTTGGCCGCCCGGCCAGGCGGGCAGAGGGTGAATACGTATGGCCGAGCAGGGCTTTCGCCATGAAGCGCTCTTTTATTCCGGCGAGGACAGCTTCCTTGCCGGAACCCTGCCGTTCATCCGCGACGGGATGGCTTCCGGCGAGCCGATCATGGTCGCCGTCAACAGCGAAAAGATCGAGCTGCTGAAGAGCCGTCTCAACGGCTCGGCCGAGCGGGTGTTGTTCGCCGACATGCGCGAGCTCGGCCGCAATCCCGCGCTGATCATCCCGGCGTGGCAGGACTTCGTCGCAGAGAACGCAGCGAACGGCAGGCGCCTCCGCGGGATCGGGGAGCCGATCTACGCGGAACTGGGCGCTGCCGAGCTCGCCGAGTGCCAGCACCACGAGTCCCTGCTCAACCTCGCGTTCGAGCGGGGCCCGTCGTGGTGGCTTATGTGCCCGTATGACACGGCCGCGTTGGATTCCACCGTCCTCGCTGGCGCCGAGCACAACCATCCGTTCATCGCGGAGGACGGCGTCGAGCGCGAGTCAGATGCTTACCGAGACCCAACGGCGACGCGGGCTCCGTTCGCGGGCTCGCTGCCGAACCCGCCCGTCAGACCCGACGAGGTCAAGTTCGACTCGCCCGATGACCTCGAGGCGATGCGCCGGTTCGTCGGCGACCGGGCTGCCGCCGAGGGCGTCGCTGCGGAGCGCGCGGACGGACTCGTGCTCGCGGTGGACGAGGTGGTCACGAATTCTCTTCGCCACGGTGGCGGCAGGGGAACCGTTCGGGTCTGGAGGCAGGACGGCGGAGTGGTGTGCGAGGTCGCGGACGCCGGCACGATCTCGGACCCCCTGGTCGGTCGGGTTCGCCCCGATCTCGACCGGTCCGACGGCCGTGGGCTGTGGATCGCGAACCACTTCTGCGACTTGGTTCAGATCCGATCGTCGCGAGCCGGCACGGTCGTGCGCTGCCACCTCCGGCCGTCCCAGAGCCCCGTCCCCGCCTAGCGATCGGTCGGGGCCTCGCCGCCGACGGCCCAATAAACGGCCGCCAACGAAACGAACGGCCGTCTCGGTTGTCTCGACAAATAGGAGACGCAGCGTACGATCGGATTGCAGTGAGCCCACGTGGCACCGACTGGGGCCTGGCCCTGCTGGTGGCCGTTATGGTCGCCACTGGTGTCCTGACCTGGTTCAGTGGGGAGAAAGGCGATGCCTGGGTGTACGCGACCCACGGTGTCGCGGGCGGGGCGCTCGCGCTGCTCCTCGTCTGGAAGCTGCGCCGGGTGGCAGGAAGGTTGAGGCTCCCGCGCTGGGATCGCCGGACGGCCTTCGGAGCCGTCGCGCTGACGCTGGTTGTGGCGACGCTGGCGAGCGGCTGGATCTGGATCACCGCGGGTCGGGTGGACCTCGCCGGCTACACCCTGCTTGCGTGGCACACCCTGCTCGGCGGCCTTCTGGGCGCGGCCGTGGCGGTCCACCTGGTGCTGAGGGCAAAGCGCCCGCGTGCGCGGGACGTCGTCGGGCGACGGCAGCTCCTCGAGGCTGGGGCGATCGGGCTCGGGGGCTTGCTCGCCTGGCGCGTGCAGCGTCCGCTTGCGGAGTGGCTGGGCCTGCCAGGTGCAAGGCGCCGCTTCACGGGGTCCTACGAGGCGGACTCGTTCACGGGCAACGCCTTCCCGACGACGTCGTGGGTGGCCGACGATCCTCGTCCGCTCTCGGCCGAGACATATCGGCTGCGGGTGGAGGGTCTCGTCGCGCGGCCGTTGACGCTTGCCCTCGCCGAGCTCGACGTGGGCGACGAAGAGGTGGCCACCCTCGACTGCACCGGGGGCTTCTACTCCACCCAGCGGTGGCGCGGGATCCGCATTGCGCGGCTGATCGATCGAGCTGGCCCCCTGCCCAGCGCCAGCCACGTTCGGGTTGTCTCGCACACCCAATACCGCTGGACCTTCGAGCTGTCCGAAGCGCGAGAGCTGCTGCTCGCAACCGAGGTCGGCGGCGAGTTGCTCTCGCACGGCCATGGAGCGCCCGTGCGATTGGTGGCGGCAGCTCGCCGTGGATTCCAGTGGGTGAAGTGGGTGGAGCGGCTCGAGCTTCGCGACTCGCCGGACTACGGCGCCTTGCCATCCACCCTATGGAGCAGCTTCACTCCGGAGGGAAGAGGCAGCGCCTGATCCAAGCGAAGCGGCGCTACGATGTTCGTGGACCGTGCTAGGCGGGGAGGTAGCGGTGCCCTGTCACCCGCAATCCGCTCTAGCGGGGCTGAATACCCGTCCGAGGGTCGTGGCCTTCGGGGTCAGTACGTCGCGGACGGCGTTGACGGCCAGGTCCCGCGCAATGCGCGCCCGCGAATCAGGTCAGGTCCGGAAGGAAGCAGCCTTAAGCGGTAGCGAGCATGTGCCGCGGACCAGCCTGGCCCGAGCCAACTGCGACGAAAGCGCCCGGGGACCGCTCTCGAGGACGGGCCGCACGGTCCACATTTATTAGAGGCGGCGACTTTGTCGACGCAGCAGCATGTAAGGCGGCGAAGCCGCCGCAAGAGATTCCGTAGAGGCGGCGACTTTGTCGACGCAGCAGCATGTAAGGCGGCGAAGCCGCCGCAAGTGATGCGGTTGAACGAGAGGACTTCGCGGGCTCAGTCGTCCTCTGCCACGACCGGCGCGAGCTTTCCGACCTTGGCGGAGATGCCGCCGTTCGACGCGCCGCCTCCGCCGCCCGAGTCGGCTGACGTGCCCCCGCTGGACCCGCCTCCGCCTCCGCCTCCGCCGCTGCCGCCGTCGCCCGCCCCAGTGCCGCCGTTGGCACGATCGCGATGCCGCCCATGGCGGTGGTTGCCGTCTCGCGCGTCATCGCCGTCACCCGAGTGCGGACACCGACGGGTGTAGACGACTCTCGCGGGGTGCTTGGGCCGGGTGTCGGAGTGCGACCACGAAAGGTGCAGGTGATCGCCGCGACCGTGTCCGGCATCGCCGTTCCAGCCCACCCAGCGCCAGGGCATGATCGGTTGGTTCTGCGTGGGCTCCGCAACGTGCGCGAGGTCGCCGACTTCGTTCCACGTCCCGCCCTTCGCCGCGTTCGGCACGATGTCGGTCGCAAGGCCGATGGGGTGCTCGCCGTTTCCGGCGTGAACCGGGTCGGTGGAGTAGCCGTCGGTGATGAAGACGTCGAACCGGCGCTTCATCCACCGGATGTCGGGCAGGAGGCGTCGATCGATCTTCTCCCCCGGGAAGCCCGGGATCCCCACGAAACGCCCGCCGTTGACCGTCTTGCACAGATGCGGCGCGATCTTCTCGCTGCGCATGGCCGCCGCCGGCGAAGCGGCAAGTGCGATCGCGCCCGCCGTCACGGCGAGCAGCGTCAAGGCGCGGGGCGCCCGTCCGTTCCCCCAGCCTGCCATTCACACATTGAATCGACAGCGTCGCCGAATCTTGAAATAGTGCAACCAACGTGGCAGACGCCCCTCCCGATCTCGAGGCAGTCACCCAGGTTCAGCAGCAGATCTGGTCGCGGGGCGACTTCGCGAAGATCGGGACCTCCGCGCAGGCAGTCGCCGAGAACCTCTGCGAGGCGCTAGACGTGGTACCTGGACGTCGCGTGCTGGATGTCGCATGCGGCGCGGGGAACGGGGCGATCGCCGCGGCCCGCCGGAACGCGGAGGCGGTCGGGCTCGACTACGTACCGGCACTGCTCGACCGCGCTCGCGAACGCGCCGCGGCCGAGCGTTACGAAGTCGAATTCGTCGAGGGGGATGCCCAGGCGCTTCCGTTCGAAGATGGCTCGTTCGACTACGTGATCTCCACGTTCGGCGCCATGTTTGCCCCCGACCAGGAGAAGACAGCCTCGGAGCTGCTGCGTGTCTGCCGATCGGGCGGGAAGATCGGCATGGCCAATTGGCCGCCGCACGGGGTGGTGGGCGGTGCGGTGTTCAAGATCACGGCCGAGCATGCGCCCCCGCCGCCGGGTGTTCTCCCTCCGGTGCTCTGGGGGACGGAGGAGCGGTTGCGCGAGCTGTTCGGCGAGGAAGTCTCCGAGCTCACCGTGGACGAGCGGGAGTGGACGCTCCGCTACTACTCGCCGGAGCAATGGCTTGAGTTCTTCCGTAACTACTTCGGGCCGATGATCACGGCGTTCGAGCGGGTCGGGGAGGAGGACGCGCCGACGCTCGAGAGCGATCTGCTCGAGGCTATGCGCAACGCCAATCGGGCCGGCGACGCGGCGATGATCGCACCCGCCGCATACGCCGAGGTCATCGCGGTTCGCGCCTAGAGCGGCTTCACGGAGGTAGCGGAATCGGCGTCGGGACGGCCCGAGACCGTAGCTAGACTGGCGGTTGTGTTGGTCGAGGAGCGTCCTAGCGACGAGTCAGGCAGGTAGGGCGGCGAAGCCGCCGCATTAGGTGTGGCTGAGACCTCTCTTTATCGCCGCCATCGCCCGCAGAGCTTCGACGAGGTCGTCGGCCAGGAGCACGTCGTCCGCACGCTCCGCAACGCGGTCGAAAACGACCGCGTGCACCACGCCTACCTCTTCGTTGGCTCCCGCGGCACCGGCAAGACGTCGCTGGCCAAGATCCTCGCCCGCTCGCTGAACTGCGTCAACGGGCCCACGGTGACGCCCTGCGGCGAGTGCGAGTCATGCCGGACGATCGCCGCCGGGTCGTCGCTCGACGTGATCGAGATGGACGCGGCCTCGAATCGCTCGGTGGATGACATCCGCGATCTGCGCGAGCGCGTGAGCTACGCGCCTGCCCAGGGGAACTGGAAGGTGTACATCCTCGACGAGGCGCACATGCTCACGCGCGAGGCGTGGAACGCGTTCCTGAAGACGCTGGAGGAGCCGCCCCCGAACACCGTCTTCGTGCTCTGCACCACCGAGCCGCACAAGGTGATGCCGACGATCGTCGACCGTTGCCAGCGCTTCGACTTCCAGCGCCCTTCGCTTGAGCAGATCGCCAACGTCGTACGTCGGGTGGCGGCGGCGGAGTCGATCGAGATCGACGACGGCGCGGTGGCGGCCATCGCCCGCGCCGCGGGCGGAAGCTTTCGCGATGCGCTGGGAACGCTCGACCAGCTCGTCGCCTACTGCGGGAAGCGCGTCGCCACCGACGACGTCCTGGCGGTCCTGGGAGTGGCCGAGGCGGAGCTGATCCTGGCGGCGGCGGACGCGATGGCCGCCGAGGACGGCCGGGCGGCGTTCGAGGTGAGCGAGCGGGTTTCCCGGTCAGGGCGCGATGTCACGCAGTTCGGGCGCGACGTGCTCGCCCACCTTCGCCAGCTCCTCGTGATCCGGACGGTCGGCGAGGTGCCCGACGCCTTCAGCGTCACGGCGGCCGATCCCCAGCGGCTGCGGGCGCAGGCCGACGAGCTGTCGGAGCTGGCGCTCATGCGCGCGATCGACGTGATCGCTGCGGCGCTGGCTGCGGTCAAGGAGGGCGATGAGCCGCGGATGACGCTCGAGCTGGCCCTGCTTCGGGCGGCGCGGCCGCAGCTCGACCCGACCAAGCAGGCGCTACTTCAGCGCGTCGAGCGACTGGAGTCATCGTTTGGGCGGGGAGACCCCCAGCCACCCGAGCATTCCGTCGACTCTCCTTCGGCGCCCGACACCGATGCGATCTCCGGGTCCGACGAGGCTCCCTCCGCTCAGGCCGAAGCGGGGCCAGCTCGAGCGGCTGCCGCGGTGGTGGAGGAGCCGGCTGAGCGGGTTGATTTTGAGCGGGTGGTTTCGCTTTGGCCCGCCGTCGTCGATCGGGTTCGCGAGTCCGGGTTCGAGCTTTTGTCGACCTTCTTCGCCGCCGCGCGGCCCGTCGCGCTGGACATGGACGGACCGGCACCATCGCTCAAGATCGGCTTTCCGCCGAGCGCCGCGTTCAACAAGCGCAAGGCCGAGACCCAAGAGGCGCGCGAGTGCCTGGCGGAGGCGGTCCGGACGATCGTCGGGGAACGACTTCGCCCGGTCTACGTGCTGCTCGACGCCGATGAGGCGGCAGCCGCGATCGGCGGCGACAGCGAGCTGAGCGAGGAGGAGCTGATCGCAAAGCTGAAGGCCGAGTTCGACGCGGAGGAATTCGACGAGGCCGAAGATCTCGATGCCGAGGAGGAGGCAGCCAGATGACCCGAGCACCCGGGCCCGGAGGGCTCGATCTGAACGCGATGATGAAGCAGGTCCAGCAGATGCAGTCGGAGATGATGGAGGCGCAGGAGAAGCTCAAGGACGAGGTCGTCGAGGCGAGCGCCGGCGGAGGGATGGTCAAGGTCAAGATGAGCGGCGATCTGCGCCTGCTCGAGATCGCCATCGATCCGGAGGCGATCGACCCGGAGGAGGCGGAGCTTCTTCAGGACATGGTTCTCGCCGCCGTGAACGAGGCCATCCGGTCGGGCCAGGAGCTTGCGACCTCCAAGCTCGGCGGCATCGCCGGTGGCGGTGGCGGCGGCGGCCTCGGCGGATTGGGCCTGCCAGGTGTATAAGGCCGCGACTTCGTCGCGGCAGGCACAGGTCAGGCGGCGAAGCCG
>Ga0126305_10001571_pt1 | contig 10217 bp, 8 predicted proteins | sample Plot26_FD_92536 | JGI IMG/M metagenome (GOLD analysis project Ga0126305, IMG submission 92536) | Serpentine soil microbial communities from UC McLaughlin Reserve, CA, USA - Plot26 | ecosystem: Environmental > Terrestrial > Soil > Grasslands | place: USA: UC McLaughlin Reserve, Lake County...
CGTCTGCTTCGTCCGGACTCCATTCCTCCTCTTCTTCCGAGTTCACTAACTCTTTCGTGACTCATGCCGCCAAAACCTCTGCGTGAACGACGACCTGAAGAACCTCCGCTTCTTCCGCCTCTTGACCTATAACTATCACCTTCATCGTCGTTATAGCGGCCCCGGGAACGTCTGCTGCCGCCATAACCGCCCTCATTCTCGTATTGACCTCTCATATTTCCATAATTTCCCCCTCTACTCCGGCCGCTTTCCTCATAGTCGTCCTCATCATCCTCATCGTAATCTTCATCATCATAATCCTCATCATCATAATCTTCGCCCTGCCGCTGACCTCTGATATTGCCATCTTCATCATCTTCCTCATCATAATCTTCATCGTCATAATCCTCATCATCATAGTCTTCTTCTTGTTGTTGATAACGTTGCCCGGTTTGGCCATAACCGCCGGAACGATTTCGATTATCATCTTCCATATTGGCATAACGCCTGCGTCGTGTGCTAATCATAGATTAAGTTTTAAATTGTTAAGAATAAAAAAATGGCAACAACAAATATGCCCGTCTGGCTTTTTATGAAATCAATATCACCAACTTTCATTTGGCACGCAGAATAAAACTTAAACAGTTCAAAGTTCTTTTAGAAGACAGGAATAAAAAAAATATGAGCGCTATAATTTAAAATACTAATTGGGGTCTTTGTGCAAAAACATTCACATTGTGTGGAAATTTGTACTAACAATATTCATTAACCGGTAATACCTCATTCATACCATAGCGTTACAACGTCACCAATAGCATTTACAAATTTTTCATCGTCCACTCCTTCTATCTTCCAACTATTTTTTAACCGATGTAACATCCCGACGTGTCTGCCGTTTAGATTAATATCAAGGTCATAACATACACCATTGCTGCAAGCACCGGGGACCGGAACTCCTTCACCTTTATATTCAACATCTTTGTATGTAAATTTTATAGGTACTGGATCCTTTTCAAGTTGGGCCACCATTTCTTTCAAAAACTTCAATAAGGTTTTCCTCTGTGTAGGAACTGAAGCGCTCCAGTTTCCTTTCGCAGCCCGCTTATGCGCAACTTTATACTTTAAACCAGATAAAACTGTTGAATAATCATCAGCATTCAATTTTATAACTTCCTGGTGAGCCATAATATACCAGTGATAACCCGTACCGACCGGCGCACCTGAGCCTTTCGGTGCTTTGCCAGCTCTTCGTTTGGTTACCGCATATCTTATTTCCCAAAGATCAGGTGTGATCTTTTTATCTTTCCATTCTCCCTTGTCATAATACCATTTGTGGCTGCGGCCGATTTGCATCCCGACATATTGCTTACCATTATAATTCTTTATAGTTTCGTAAGAAGCGGCAACTTTTGTTGGAGTTCTTTTTTTCCGAACTTTTTTTCTTACTGCGGTTTTCATTTTACTCTTCTTTAGTTATTAATTCACGAACATTAAGCTTTGCAAGATTCTTAATAGCGGGGCCATTTAATACACGGCCATCATAAGAATAACGGGCACCGTGGCATGGACAATCCCACGTTAGTTCTGCATTGTTCCATTTCACTTCGCAGCCTACATGAGTGCAAGTTGGACTCAAAGCATGTATGCCTCCGTCTTTATCTTTATAGACAGCGACCTTCTCGTCTTTAAAACGTACGATCTTACCCTCTTCTGTTGCAAGTTCTGCGAGTTCGTGCAGCTCTTCATGGGAAAACCATTTACTTGCAAATTGTTTAACTACATCTGCATTGTGATTAACAAAGTTTGAAAAACCTGCCAATGGCTTTAGCCTATTGGGATCAAAAAGGTCTTTATAAGGACTATCCTGGTTAGTTAGCATCTTAGTTAATAGCAACGCAGCAACCGTACTGTATGGCATACCATTTCCACCAAACCCCGTTGCAACAAATATTTTATCATGTCCGGGTAATTGACCTATATACGGAAGACCATCAGGCGATTCATAATATTGCGACGACCACTTATAAGCGATCTCTGTTAGTTCAAAATATTTTCGAAGATGTGATTCCAGTTCTAAGAATCGGTACTCCTGGTTCGTTTCATGTGCCGTTTTATGATCATAACCACCTACAATAAAATACTTACGTCCGTCAATTTCCTGTGAACGATAATAATTGTAGGGATCATACATGTCATATAAAAGATCCTCAGGATATTCACCATTCTTTAAAATGACCGCCATCGCGTAACTGCGCATCGGAACGCAACGAAAATGCAAAAGATTAACTCCAGGAGGAATATGTGTCGCATAAATTAAAAACCTGGCTATAAATTTTCCTTTTGTGGTTTCAATATTCACATTTTCATTTTCATCAGCGGTAATTACTCGGCATTGTTGCAAGATCACTCCTTCCGCTTTTTCAAACTCCTTTGCCAAGCTATGTACGTAACGAACCGGGTTAAATTTAGCCTGTTCATCTACCCGTATAGCCTTTAAAAATTTAATGGGAATACTTATTTTATCTATGAAGTCATTTTTAATGCCGGCGTCATTGGTTGCCGCACTAATTTTATCAAGTTCATCTTTTTGTTTATCAGTTTTAGCAAATAAAGTTGCAGAAGTCATTTTGAAATCGCAATCAATACTATGCCTGGAAATAGTATGACGAATTGTATTTACAGCGTCCTTTACTGAGTCAGCAACAAGTCTGGATTTCTCTTTGTTGAATTTCTTTTCTATTGTTGAATATGGCACATCCAGCAACGTATTGACATGTGCAGTGGTACCACCGGTAGTGCCAAAACAAAGGTCATGCGCCTCCAGCAAAAGACAACTCATACCTGCTTGCTGCAAATGGTAAGCGGTACTTACACCTGTTATTCCGCCGCCTACGATCACCACATCATATATTTTATGGGGAGCAATTTTATTGGTAGCCGGGTATTCATCGACACTTTCCTGCCATAAAGAAGTGTTGCAACCATCGCGCTTTATCATAAGAATTATTTATTAAAACCGCGACAATTATCTTGCCATCACGAACAATATATAAATTGTCGAATGTTTAAGTCGTAAACCTTTATTGGATTAATTTTTTGAGTTTTTTTCACTTCCTGCACCGGGCATGAAATACATTTTACTGCGGCAGACGTAGTGAGTATTGCAAACTCGATTAAAGACATGATTTCAAGATGTGAAAATTGATTCCCATTTCTTAATAGAAAATTTATTTTTTCGCTCCCACGCAACGCGCAAGTTGATTATATGTAGAGATATTTCTACAGACCGGCTTTTCTAGTTGACCTGGAGTGCGATTTTACGCGATTATAAAAGATCCATCAAATTATGGAGTCGCATGGCATATCGTTTGCCCCTTTTTCAAAACTTCTAATTATAAAAAAAGACCAACTATGAAAAAGAAATGGATCGTGATAGTTGCCGGTGGTTTTCTACTGGCTGCATGCGGAGATAATAAAACAGATACAAGTTACAACGAAAAAACAACTGATGTAGTAGCGCCAACTACTAATGCGACCCCTGATGCTACTCCGACAACTCCTGTTTATAATCCGCCGGACAATACCAGGGTAGCATTTCAAACTAAGTATCCCAATGCTACAGATGTGAATTGGTCCCCATACAAACCATATGAAAGGATCAACTGGGAATGGACGGGATGGCCTTCCATGGATACTTCTTATCATGCAGTGAACTATAAAATGGATAACAGGAATTTTTGGTCATGGTGGGATAAAAATAATAATTGGATCGGGTCATCATCAGTTGTTGAAGACTCAACAATGCTTCCTGATCCGGTGAAAAAGACCATTAAGAATAATTATTCAGGCTATAAAATAACCTCAATAGATGAAGAAAATGATAAGAATAGAACTGCGTACGAAATTAAACTGGAAAAAGGAGATGCCCATGCAAGAATACTAGTTGACAAGAATGGAAAAATTTTGAAAAAGGATGCTAAGGCTTAACGGGAGAATTAACGCTGTTTAGCCCGTACCCTGTGTTAAAGATCGTTCCCGGGAAATAAATTGTCTTATATACGCTCAGATAACCAATAAGTCCGATCGACCGGCTGCCCTCTGCGGCCGGTTCTTTTTTATTTTTCCGGGGAGACCAATATACCTGAAAGACTGTTTACGTAGTGGACCGTTTGGCGTGTAGCGGTGCCCTGATTTCGACATGATAACTGCTGTTACTTTCCGATACAGAACTTACTGAAAATATAATCCAGCTGGTCTTCGTTTGTGATCTCACCGGTTATCTCGCCCAAATAATGAAGGCCTCTTCGAATATCCAATGCCAGCAGATCACCCGCAAGCTTCTCATCCAATCCCTTTCTTATATCATCTACTGATCTTGCTACTTCTTTCAACGCGTGGTAGTGACGGGCATTGGTAACTACTGTATCTTCAGCTTGCACTTTTCCGGAAATCACTTTGTCCACCATTCTTTCTTTCAAAACTTCCAAATGCTTATGATCCTTTGCAGAAATGAATATGATATTTTCTATTGAAGAAAATTTACCTTTTGCAACTGCTTCATCCTGCTTATCGGTCTTATTAGCAACAAGTAAAAAATTAAGCTCCCTTTTTTTAAATTCTTCGTGCAAACTTTTTATCTCTTTTATTTCTTCGTCAACATCAAACAAATACAATACGAGATCTGCTGTTTTGATTTTATCCAAACTTTTCTCTACTCCCATGCTTTCAATTATGTCACTTGTATGATGACGTATGCCCGCAGTATCGATCAAGCGAAAAAGTATGCCATCAATATTGATAATTTCCTCGATCGTATCTCTTGTGGTACCGGGAATATCACTTACAATGGCGCGGTCTTCCTGCAACAAAGCATTGAGTAATGTTGATTTACCCGCATTAGGTTTGCCTACGATCGCTACGCTAACTCCATTCTTAATTACATTCCCAAGTCGAAAAGAATTGATCAATTGATCGGTCAGTTTGCTTAACTCGTTTATCAGTTCATAGAATTGTTTTCGATCTGCAAACTCAACATCCTCCTGGCTAAAATCAAGTTCCAATTCTATTAATGCAGAAAACTTTAGCAATTGATCTCTTAATTCTTTTAATTTATTGGAGAATCCTCCACGAATATTATTCAAAGCTGTCTTTTGCGAAGCCCGGGTATTTGAAGCGATGAGGTCAGCAACAGCTTCGGCCTGTGCAAGATCAAGCTTGCCTTTTAAAAATGCCCTTTGGGTAAACTCCCCGGGCTTTGCGAGTCTTGCCCCATGTTGTATGCATGAATTTATAATTTGCTGCAAAACAAATGGCGAACCATGACCGCTTATTTCCACCACATCTTCACCGGTATATGATCTTGGGCCTTTGTATATCGAAATAACAACTTCATCAAGTATTGCGTCTTTATCTTTTATAACACCGACATGAATTGTATGCGAGGCTTGTTGTGTTAGATCTTTTGCCGGGAATAGTTCATTTGCAATGCCGATAGCTTTATTACCGCTTAAGCGAATAATGCCAAGGGCTCCAATTCCAGGCGGAGTTGCCAGTGCTACTATTGTGTCATCCCATCCTGTCAATTTTCCATGCATTGTCCAAAAATAGAAATCCCTCCCGATAAGTCGGAAGGGATTTAATTATTTGCTTAACAGAAGCAGCTTTATTCCGCTGCAACCACAAATGTGATTGGCTGTTTCCGATAAGCTTTTACATTACGACCATTCTGAATGGCGGGCACCCAGTCCGGTCCTCTTTTAATTACTTTGATCGCTTCTTCTTCCATACCATGACCATGGCTTGTCAGGGCTTTTACATCACTTATCTTACCTTCTTTGTCCACGATGAACTGTACTGTAACTGTATAGGTGCCTTCATTTGCACCGTTCTCCACAGGTGCATTCGGGTCAAGATTTCTTTCCAGATATTTTCTCCACTCTCTTTCGCCACCTTTGAATTGCGCCTCTACTTCCACTTTTTCAAACACCTTATTTTCATCCTCATCTTTCTTTTCTTCCACTACCTGCTTACCTTCATCAACCACAGCCGGAGCAAGACCTTCATCTTTTATACCTTCCTGGCTTTTCACATCAATCTTTGTTTCTTCCAGGTCTTTCACTTCTGGGGGGATCTCTTCTTTCTTCACTTCCTCATCTTTCACAATTTTCGGAGGAGTGAATTTGGTCATTTCCACTTTTGGCGGCTCCTGCTTTGGCGGTGGTGGCGGAGGGGGTTCAGGTTTTTTTTCCTCTTCCTGTTTTAACTCCGTAAGGGTTAGCTCTCTCACCTGTACTTTTCCTGCATTCTTGTTCAGTGAGCTTGCAAGAAACGAACCACCCAATGCCAATAAAGCAACAGCTGCGGTACAAAGCAAGGCTATTGTAAGCCTTTTCTTGTACGTTTTGCGGAGCTCGTATGCGCCATAAGCTTTATTCCTGTCTTCAAAAAGAAGATCCAGAATATCACTTGACAGAATTTTATTTATTTCCATTTGCAGTTTCTTTAATAATTAGATGCAGAATTGAATTAATTCCACACGTTATAACTTATTTACTTCCCGCCTTCTGTTGTTTGAATGAGTAGTTTCTCAGCAGGAAAAAGGTCAACCATTGCGTAACGTTTAATAGCACTAATTGCCATTTCGTCTAAAATATCGATCGTGTTTTTATACGTAGCCTCATCATCGGGTTTTATAACGATTACCAGGTCCTTATCAAGACAGGCATTCTTCCAATTAGGATCGGGTGGAATTGGAGGTTTCACATTAGGATTGCCTACTCTTGCCTCTTCCTGGATCTTTGTACAGCCTGCATCATGCACATGGGCATTTATTACATCCTTTTTCATTTGAATGATAGTATCCCGGATACCTTTAAATGTTGTTGTATGGAAATTAGAACCATCTGGCAGTAACTGACCTCTGTAAACATAAACAACATTATTTTTTCCAAGCATAATAGTAAGCGCCCCTGACTCCTTTGCTTTATTCAGATCTTCATCTTTAGTATCCTTGGGCATGTACAACTGCATAGTTGTTGGACTGCTCATGGTTGTTGTAAAAATGAAAAATGTTATAAGCAAGAAGCCTAAGTCAACCATGGGTGTCATGTCAACACGAGTAGAAAGCTTTTTTGCTTTTTTCACACCCGGTCCTTTTTTATGACCACCACCGCCGCCTTCATCGATACTTGCCATAATTTAAGTTTTTTGAGTTAATAAAATTATTTATTTGCTACCCGCCTTTTCTCTCTTCCTTATGATCGCAAGTTCCGAGCCAGCAGGCGCATCTTCGAGCATAGTGATCATCTGAAATTTGAAAATTTCATTTTTCTTAAAAGCGTTCAATACTTGTTTAAAAGCCGGATATTTTGCACTATTATCTCCTTTGATCAGGAAAAGCAATTTTTTCCCGGTAAATGTCCCAACCGCGTCCCTGATCCAATAATACAATTCTCCCCCCAGAGTGTCCAGCGGAATTCCAGGTTGTTTGAAATTCTTCTGATCTTCCTGCGGAATTGCAAGCAATTGCTTTAAACCACTAAAAGGAACTCCTACGGAAGGTGTCCTCACGAAATTCTTCATTTCAGCTTCAGTTAAATTGAGACTTCTTGCTTCATTTAAATGTTTTATTACATCATATTTCATCTTTGGGTCGTTTTCTGATAAAACGCTAAAAAAGACCCTGCCTGAACTGTCAAACGTAACTTGTAGCGCATCACTATCAGGCAAATCTTTAGTTGAAACTGAATTTGGTGTTTTTATCTCGACCGGCTCCTCTGGTTTGAATTTGGTAGCCATGATGAAAAATGTGAGGATCAGGAAAGCCACATCCACAAAAGGGGTCATATCTACAAACGTGCTTTTCTTTGGTATTTTAACACTGGGCATGCTTATAAGAGTTTAATATTGAGATTCAACGTTTCATGATTTCCATAAAGGCAATTGTCTCTTATTTGTAAAGAGAAGCAAAGCTTTGGGTAAGGGTGAAACCTGACTCATCAATACCGTAAGTGATAGAATCGATCTTCGTTGTAAATATATTGTACATAATAAGCGCAATGGCAGAGGTACCGATGCCTAGTGCGGTGTTATAAAGGGCTTCTGAGATACCAATGGCAAGTGCACTGGCTGCAGCGCCCCCTCCCCCTTCGCCGGATCCTAATGCAGAAAACGAACGAATCATTCCCATAACGGTACCAAGCAGAGCAACAAGGGTACCAACCGAAGTGATCGTTGACAGGAACACAAGATTCTTTTGAAGCATAGGAAGTTCCAATGCGGTTGCTTCTTCAACTTCTTTCTGTATAGCCATAACTTTTTGATCAGTGCTGAGATCATTAACAGTTGTCATTTCTTTATAGCGACGCAACCCGGCACGCATAACGTTTGCAACTGAACCACGTTGTTTATCACATTCCGCCATGGCTGCATCTACATTTCTGTTTGCAAGGTGATACTGCACTTTACGAATAAAGTCAGCGATGGAACCACTTCCTAAAGCCTTACTGATCGTAAGCAAACGTTCAATTGAAAATGTAACTACCATCAGGAACATACCAATTAGGATCGGAATGATAATGCCTCCCATATAAATACCGCTCATTGCACCCTTTGGCTTATCATGCTTTGGCCAAAAGCCACCATTTTTATCGGGTTGGTTAAATCCGTCCGGGTTTCCAAAAATAAAACGCCAGATAAGATAACCAGCAATAAGACAAATAACAGGGGCAAGCCATGAGATGGCATTACTGCTTTTTTTCGCTTGTACTGAAGTTGCTTTCACACTTGCTGTTGCAGTTGGTTTAGTTTCAGCCATGATCTTTGTTTTTAGTGTTTAAAATTTTAAAAAAAGTTTGTATTTTTTTCAGGGACACAATGCTAAGGAAAAAAAGGTTAAATGCCCCAAATACCCCTGCAAAAATTTTTATTCAGAGCGTTACAAGTTAAGGATTTTTTATTCCGAAACAAGTAGCTGTTATATTTTACCCTTCCACAAACAAGGGTTAGTCTGAGACTAACCATAAGACCAAATTACTGTTTGATTAATAAGTCAGATCACTCGTATCGAAGTGCTTCAATGGGATTCAAGCGGCCAGCTTTCAATGCCGGATATAGACCAGCTAATAAGCCGGTAACCGAACATATAGCGATCGCCAATATCACCCAGTTCCAGGGAACAACAAATCCTGTATGGATCGCAATAGATATTAGATTTCCAATTACAATACCAAATATGATCCCCAGCATTGCTCCAAGTACACTAATAATAATTGACTCCATAAGAAATTGGGACCTTACTGTTTTGCTTTTGCCGCCAATAGCTTTTACCAATCCTACTTCCTTGGTTCTTTCTGTCACCGCAACAAGCATGATGTTCATTAAACCTATAGCGGCGCCGATCAGGGTTATAAATCCAATTACAAGTGCGGACAAAGAGATCATGCCAAGGCTGTTCATCGCTTTTTCGGCAACACTGTCATTACGATCAAGCACAAAATTATTTTCTTCTGTAGTTGCCAATTTCCTCACCGAACGAAATACTCCTTCTGCTTCGCCCATGGCTACCTGCACTTTTTTTATATCGTCGGTCATGACTGCTATTACGTAACTTATTCCTGAGCTGAATTGCCGGTGAACATTTGTATAGCTTGTAAATATCCTGTTATCTAAACTCATCCCGAATGAGGAACCCCGGCTATCGAGCACTCCTATCACACGATAAGGGATATTCTGTACACGAATAATCGCATTGACGGCCCTGTCAGGGTTGTCATTGAATAGTTTTTTTGCAACGTCATAGCCTATAATGCAAACGTTTCTTGCAGACTGCACATCCGCCTGGTTTAGGTTTCGTCCCGCTCTCAATTTGTATCCATTCAGGATCATATAATTCTCATCGCCGCCAAATAATACAACATTCGGGCTTGTTTTTCTGGCTTCGTAAGAAGCGATCGCATTCCTCGTTGCAAACACAGACACTCCTTTTGATGAAGGAAATTTGAAATTTTGCACGAACATTTCCGCTTCTTCTTTCCTGATTATTTTATCAAGATTTGATCTCTTTTCTTTTTTGCTACCTTTCTTTTCCTTTTTTATTTCAGATCCACCGCCACCACCAAAGCGAATATTTCTTTGTTTGTAACGAATCGTAAATCCGCTGGCCCCCATGGTGGAGAAACTTTCTGTAAACTTTTGATTAATTGCTTTAATAGCAGTGTTAACCACCACCAGCGCGGTGA
>Ga0126305_10001572_pt1 | contig 10217 bp, 5 predicted proteins | sample Plot26_FD_92536 | JGI IMG/M metagenome (GOLD analysis project Ga0126305, IMG submission 92536) | Serpentine soil microbial communities from UC McLaughlin Reserve, CA, USA - Plot26 | ecosystem: Environmental > Terrestrial > Soil > Grasslands | place: USA: UC McLaughlin Reserve, Lake County...
CTTTCTACCAGCGACTCGCGCAGGCCCATCACGTCGACCATCTTGTTGAAGACGCGGACCAGGTCGTACTTCGCGTAGTCGAGGGTCTTCGCCGGGATCGCGCGTGGATTGCCGAGCATGTGCCCCGCCTTCTCGGCCATGAAGCGCAGCGGGTCACCCAGCACCTCGCGGAGATCGTGCCTCATCAGCAGCGTCTCGTACTCGTTGATCGTCAAGCCCGCGTGATGCTCCCCGGGGGCCAACGTCAGTCTCAAGCGTCCCTTTGCGACCCCATGCTCCGCGACCAGGTTCGCGCAGGTTTCATAGACGCCGAGATTCGGATCCTTCAGGTTGATTGAGTCCACCGAGTGGGTCGAGACCGGGACGATCAGCCGAGATTGGGCAACCGTCTCCTCGCGGGTGTAGCCAAGTACGGTGGTTCGCCGCCGCCGCGCGTGCCCCTTGTGCACGCCGTCGAGATCCACGAACGCGATCGGCTCACCACGGTGATTCGGGTAGGAGACACACGTACGAAGAGCGCCGGCCATAAAGGCGAGGTGCGAGTCGGCGTTCAGCGGTTCACGCGGACGCTGTTCGTCGGTCAGCTCGGTCCGGCGGTCGAGCTTGTCATGCTCATACCCCGCGCCCTCCGGGAACATCGTCCGGAACACATCGATGTAAGGCATCGGGTCGGCCTGATTGTCCCTCAGACGTGCGGCGACGCCGCGATCGAGGTACCCGGCGGTCGTGTGAAAAGAACAGCAGAGCGCGCGTGGATAGTCGTCGAGGGCATCGCCGAATTTGGCGGCGATCACGCCCCGGACGTCGATGACGTCAACGCGGGCCCGGGGTGTCAGTTCGAGCGTGAACTCGCTGGGACCTGAGGACATGTAAAGACCCTCCCGGGCCGCCCGGGAGTGGTCCTAAAGCATAGCACGGCTTCGCCTTAGACGCTCTCGACCCCAGGCCTGGGTGGCCTACTTGCGCTTGCCGGTGAAGGTGCCTTCTCCGAGTTCGCCCATGGACACGTTGCCCTTGACGGTGTCGGTCGCGAGGGTACCGGTATACACCACTTTCACCTTCTGCTCGGTGCCGATCTCCACGGTAAAGCTGAACTCCGTCCCCTTGATCGTTCCAGTCAGCTCCGACTCCCCGTAGCTGCCGGAATACTTGCCCGCGAGCTTCTCGCCCGTCTGTGTAATGGTCACGGTCGGCGTGCTCACGCCGGCGGCGTGCGTCACTTCGAACGCCCAGGTGCCGGTAAGGGTCGGCGCTGGTTTTTCCTGCGTTGGGGCCTCCCCCCCGGGAGCGGCCGTGGCCCCGGACTTCTTCCCGCTCCACTCACCCGATCCGCGTCCGCCGAAATCAGCCGTGCCCTTCATCGTGTCGGCGTCGACCGTTCCAGACATGACGATGTTCAGCGGACCATTCGGTGTCTGGATCGACATCTCGATCGAGACCTCCTTCTCCTTCTGCGTGACCGTCGTGGGGATTTCCCCCTGCATGGAGGAGATCACTCCGGTCAGCTTGTCTCCTTCTTTCTTCACCGTCAGTGTTGCCGGCATCGAGCCTTGCGCGATGCCGATCGACAGGTCCCATTTGCCGATGATGTCCGGCGTTTGCCCGAAGGCCGGCCCGGCAAGGAGGACGAGCGCGACGATCGCCTGGAGTGTTCGTTTCATGTAATAGCCTTTGCTTGGATCTTCAGCACAGGACGCGGATTACGTCCGAGCGCGTGATGATGAAGTTCTTGTCGGTTTTGAAGTCTCGAACCAGCACCGCCGGATTCTGCGGGGTGATCATGGTCGACAACAGCTCGACGGGCGTCGAGATGTCGACGAAAGGGAAGGCAGGCTGCATGATCGTCTCCACCGGCTCGCGCTTGATATCCGGATTCCGTAAAAACTCATCGAACAGATGAGTTTCGTTCAACGACCCGACGACGCGCCCCTCCCGGGTGATCGAGATCTGCGAGAAATCGTGATCGCTCATCACCCGGACGGCTTCTTCAACCGGCCGGCTGGCTTCGACCGCGAACAGCTCGCCGGAGATGCGTGAGGCGACGAGATCCTTGGCGGTCATCCCGGATTTTTCCAGGAAGCCTTTCTCCCTCATCCAGTCGTCGTTGAACATCTTCCCGAGATAGCGGGATCCGTGATCGTGAAAGATCACGACGACGACTTCCCCTTCCTTGAAGTGGTCCTTCAACTGGAGTAGACCGGCCAGTGCGGAGCCGGCGGAGTTGCCGGCGAAGATCCCCTCTTCGCGTGCGATGCGGCGGGTCATCAGCGCCGCTTCCTTGTCGGTGACCTTCTCGAAGTGGTCGATTACCGAGAAATCGACGTTCTGCGGCAGGAAGTCCTCACCGATACCCTCGGTGATATACGGATAGATCTCGTTCTTGTCGAAGACGCCGGTTTCCTTGTACTTCTTGAACACGGATCCGTAGGTATCGATGCCCCACACCTTGACTCTGGGGTTCCGTTCCTTCAAATATCGACCGACCCCGCTGATCGTTCCGCCAGTGCCCACTCCGACGACGAGGTGGTCGACCTTGCCGCCGGCCTGTTCCCAGATTTCCGGCCCGGTCTGCTCGTAGTGCGCGGCGGCGTTCGACAGGTTGTCGTACTGGTTGGCTTTCCACGAGTTCGGCACGTCCGCAACCAGACGCGACGAGACCGAGTAATAGGACCTGGGATCCTCCGGGTCGACGTTGGTCGGGCAGACGATGACCTCGGCGCCGAAGGCTTTCAGCGCGTCGACCTTCTCCTTGGACTGCTTGTCGGTCGTCGTGAAAATGCACCTGTAGCCCTTCACGACGGCGGCGATCGCGAGCCCCATCCCGGTATTACCCGACGTTCCTTCGATGATCGTTCCGCCTGGCTTCAGCTTGCCGCTGCGCTCGGCATCCTCGATCATCTTCACCGCCATCCGGTCCTTGATCGAGTTCCCGGGGTTGAACGTCTCGATCTTGGCGAGCACGTCGGCACGCACCTCACGCGTGATGCGGTTGAGGCGCACCATGGGTGTGCCGCCGATGGCGTCGAGAATGGTGTTACAGATCGGTTTCAACTTCGACACGCCTCTACGTTACAACTCCCAACTTCCAACTGCCAATTCTCAGATCCCTTCAATTCCAAATTCCAAACGCCAAACTCCAAACGAGTTGGTCCGTTTGGAAGTTGGAAGTTCGACGTTGGGAGTTTCCCTAAGCTAGGATCTCGGTGACGACCCGCCCGGAGACGTCGGTCAGCCGGAAGTCTCGGCCGCTGTACCGGTATGTGAGCCTGGTGTGATCGATGCCGAGCAGGTGCAGTATGGTGGCGTGCAGGTCGTGGACGTGCACGGGATTTTCCGTCACCTTGAACCCGAAGTCGTCGGTCTTGCCGTAGACGGTGCCACCCTTGATGCCGCCGCCGGCCAGCCACATCGTGAAGGCGAATGGATTATGGTCGCGGCCGGAGCCATTGCCACCCGCGCCGACTTCCGCAACCGGCGTGCGGCCGAACTCCGATCCGCAGACGACGATCGTGTCCTTGAACAGCCCGCGGGACTTCAAGTCCTTGATCACCGCCGCGAACGGACGGTCTGAATCGAGCGCGTTCTTCCGGTGCAGCTGGATGTTGCCGTGGTGATCCCAGGGATCGCCGGCTGCGTAATAGACCTGCACCATGCGGACGCCGCGCTGCACCAGGCGCACCGCCATCAAACAGCTGCGAGCGGTGCTGCCGGCGCCGTAGAGTTCCAGCGTCGCCTGCGTTTCCTTGCGGATGTCGAACACTTCCGGTGCTTCGGTCTGCATCCGGTAGGCAACCTCCATCGACTCGATCGCGGCTTCGAGCTGCGGATCCTTGATCCCGCGCATGCCATCGAGCCTTGCCAGCAGGTCGATCTCGCGCCGCTGTTCCGGCAGACTGAACTTCTCGTTGGCCATGAACGACACGAGCTTCTTCGGATCGAAATCCTTGCCGATGATCTCGTTCTTGTTCTCGACCTTGCTGGAAATGAAGGTCCCCTGGTTCACGGCGGGGAGAAACGCGTTGTTCCAAAGCGGCGGCCCCACGGTCGTCGGCGTGTTCGGGCACAGTACGACGTACGCGGGCAGGTTGCGGTTCTCGGTACCGAGGCCGTAGGTCAGCCACGCGCCCAGTGATGGCCGGCCGACCTGCGTGTGGCCGGTGTTCATCATCAGCATGGACGGCTCATGATTCGGGATATCGGTCGTCACGGATCGCACGAAACAGATATCGTCCACACAGCTGCCGACGTGCGGGAAGAGCTCGCTGACGTCCATGCCCGACTGCCCGTATTTCTTGAATGTGAACGGCGAGCGCATCAACGCGCCGGTCTTCCGTTCGGTGGCCACCGGACCACCCGGCAGCGGCTGGCCGTCGTACTTGTCGAGCATCGGTTTCGGGTCGAAGCTGTCCACCTGCGAGAGTCCGCCGTTCATGAAAAGGAAGATCACGTGCCTGGCTTTGGCGACGTGATGCAACCCACCATTCAGGCCGCCTCCGCCAGGGCTACGGCGCGCCGGATCGGGGCTCTGCGCCAGCACGGACGCGACGTTCAGCGACTCTCCGACCATCCCGGCAAAGGCCAGCATGCCGAAGCCGTTGCCGATCCGGCAGAGCGCTTCACGACGGGTTACGGGCGCGGATGAGCGGTGAGACATGTCTGTTTCCAGCTACCAGCTCCAGCTACCAGCTATTCGATGAACAAGAACTCCGACGAACTAAGCAGGATTTTCACGTACCGTCCGAGCGGCGTCACCGGCAGTTGCTTCTTCGGTGGCTCTGAACCGGCGGCGGATGGTGTCACGCCTGCCATCATCCCGTCCATGGGCATCCCCTCGGCCGGAGGAGCCGGCGGCTTCGGCGCCTTCTTCGGATCGGCGGCGATCTCCTTCTTCTTCGCCTCGTCGGCCAGCCTTCGCTCTTCGTAGGCACGCAACGGCTCGGCCGCGAGGTATTCGAGCCCTGCGGTCAATTCGGCGGCCTGCGGGTCGCGCCCGAGTACCTGCCGGTATGCCTTGATCACGCGCGATCGGTTGTCGGGCTCGGACTGCAGGTTCTCGGCAAGCTTCTCGGCCTGCTGCTGCATGAAGTCGCTGTTCATGAAAAACAGCCGCTGCAGCGGAACGTTGGTCGAGAAACGCTGCTCGGCGGAGATCGTCGCCGAGGGGAAGTCGAACAGCTGCAGGAATTGATCGAGCTTGTAGCGGCTCACCTTCCCATACACCGTTCGGCGCGTGCCCGTCGTCGTCAACGCCACTGACGGTCCGCCCATCTTGTCTTCGAGCGTCCCCGACACCGCCAGGACCGAATCCCGGATCTGCTCGGCGCTCAAACGCCTGCGGTTCGACCGCCAGTACAAACGGTTGCCGGCGTCCCTGGCCAGGTTGGTCGCGGTATCCGCAGCACTCAGCTGGTAGGTCGCGCTGAGCATCATCTGTCGATGCAGCGCCTTGATCGAGTAGCCATTGTCGATGAAGGACTGCGACAGGTACTCGAGCAGGTCAGGATTGGTCGGGGCCTCGCCAAGCCTGCCGAAGTTGCTAGGTGTATTCACGATCCCGGTGCCGAAGTGCCATTTCCACACGCGATTGACGATGACGCGGGTGGAGATGGGCTGCTGGATGATGGCCTCGGCAAGATCCATGCGGCCGCTGCCGCGGGTCAGTGGAGCCGGCGTATCAGGGCTCAGCACTGTGAGGAATCTCCGCGATACGACCTCTCCCTCGCGCATCGGATTGCCGCGAATCAGAAGCCTGGGTTCAGTCGGCTTCGGCGCATCCGCCACACCGTGAACGTAGGCGTATTTCTCCGGAAGCGCCTTCTTCATCGTCTGGATTTCGGTGCGAAGATCCTCGACGTACTTGCGGCGGTCGGCGCCGAGCCACCGCTCCAGCGTCCAGCCGCTGAAGTTGAGCAGCCCCGGCCTGGCATCCTGCGTGCCGGGCGCGGCGCCGAACGCGTCGAAAATGTCCACTCGGAAGACATCCTGCAGCAGGTAGCCGCGTTCCGGTGTCTGACTCTTGAGCTCGAGGCCGCAGCCCGGACAGAAGTCGTCGTTGGTAACGAACTCGTTCGGCAGGTTTGACGGCTCTTTCTTCTTGGTACCGGGCAGTGCCTTCGCGCGGATGATGTCGTTCTCCTCCTTCATTTCGCGCGCTTCGAACATCACTTCCAGCAAGACGCCCTGGAACTCCTCGGCGAGCTTCTTCGCGTCCTCGTCGCTGCCGCCGTCCTTGACCATCGCCTGCCACCTGGTGAGGTACGGATAGTACTTGGGAGGTTTCGCGAGGAACCTCACCCAGCGGTCGAACAGCTCGTAGTCGAGTTTCTCGCGGGCAGCGACCCTGGCGACGTCTTCCTTCGGCTCACCCTGGACCTTCCACGCGGCGCGCATGTACTTCGCCGATTGCAGCGCCAGGGTTTCGGACAGCTGGCGGCTCTCCGTTTCTTCGAATTCGCGAAGGAGCTTCTCCTTGTCCTTGATCTTCTTCTCAGCTGCCTTGTACTCGTCGACCACCGACTTCGGCGCCAATGGGTACTCGGTGTAAGGCGAATTGAGGAACACGCCGGAGAGTGCGTAGTAGTCCTTCGCCGCGATCGGATCGTACTTGTGGTCGTGACAGCGGGCACAGGCGACCGTCAATCCAAGGAAGCCGCGCGTCACGACATCGACGCGATCGTGCCGCTCATCGGCGCGCGTGACTTCAACCGATCCATTGTCGTAGTACCACGGACCGAGACCGAGGAAGCCAAGCGCCGGCAAATGCCGGACCCGGGACTTCTCGTCCATCAGGTCTGCCGCGATCTGCGCCTTGACGAACTGGTCGTAGCGGAGATCGTCGTTGAATGCCTTGATAACCCAGTACCGATACAGATAGGCATTGGGATATGGAGCATAACCCCTGCCCATTGGATCCATGCTGCGCGGATCATCTTCACCGTAGCGCGCGACATCGAGCCAGAGCCTGCCCCAGGTCTCGCCGTAACGCGGCGAGGCGAGCAGGCGGTCGACAACTTTCGCGAACGCGTCAGCGCTCCCGTCTTTCTGAAAGGCTTCGATCTCTTCGATCGTCGCCGGCACACCGGTGAGATCGAGCGTGGCTCGACGAATCAGGGTCCGCTTGTCGGCGGTGCCAACCGGTGCCATTCCCTCGCGTTCCAGGCGCGCGAGCACGAAGCGATCGATATCGTTCTTTGTCCAGCCGGCATCCCCGGGCTGCGGCACGGCAGGCTTCCGTATCGGCTGGAAGGACCAGAACGCTTTCAGCTGCGGATCGATCGGACGCTCCGGTTCAACCGGCATTGCCTTCCCGCTCGCGGCGGCGGGCCACGGCGCGCCCATGGTGATCCACTCGGCGAGCGCCGCAATCTGAGCGTCAGCCAGCTTCGGTGCGCTGCGCGGCATCTTCGAGACGCCCTCGACGTGGCGCACGGCCTTGATCAGCAGACTGGCGTCCGGGTTGCCGGAAACGATCGCAGGGCCCGACTCCCCGCCTTTGAGAATCGATTCGCGCGAATCGAGGCGGAGGCCGCCTTTCTCGTCGGCCGTGTGGCAATCGAAGCAGGAGTTCACCAGCAGCGGACGGACCTTCGCCTCGAAAAACTCGAGCTGCGCCGGCGTGGCCGCAGAAGCCGGCGTGGCCGCAGAAGCCGGCGTGGCGGCAGGCGCCTGCGGCGCGCCGGCAATGCGCACGGCGGTACTGGCCACGAGCATCGAGGCAGCACAAAGGACGAGTGCAGGAACGTGAACCTGTGCTTTTCGCATGGTGCGCTGGGCTGGGGAGGCTTATTATGCCCGCGGAGACGAGACTACGCATGCACAATCTGTTTGCCGCCGCCGCCGGTTCCATACTTATTGCCGTGTTCTGTCAGACGCAGCCTCCTGCCCCCGCTCCACAGGCGGCTGCCGCCCGTCCCAAACGACCTGGGGTCAGCACGCCGGGAGTGAAGATCCCGATCGAAAAGCTCAAGCCGGAGGCAGTCTTCAGCGTTCCTGGCGTTCCCGACTGGCTCGCGGTGGACGAGCAGGTCTGGGTTTCGAACGACCCGAAAGGGACCGTCCACCAGCTCGACCCCAAGACCAACACCGTGCTCGCAAGCGTCGCCACCGGCAAGAATCCCTGTTCGGGCCTGGCGGTTGGTTTCGGCAGCCTCTGGGTGCCGAACTGTGGCGACAACACCCTGGCGCGAGTCAGCCTGAAGGACCCGAAAGTGGAAGCGACACTGCCCTTCGGCGTGCCGGATTCCGAGGGCGGCATTGCGTCGGGCGCCGGCAGCATCTGGGTGATGACCGATAAGAACGGAACGCTGACGCGGATCGATCCAGCCACCAACAAAGCAGTGGCCGAGATTTCCGTCGCGCCGGGCTCCTATACGGTCGCCTTCGGCGAGAACGCGGTCTGGGTCACCAGCACCGACAAGAGCCTGCTCACCCGCGTCAATGCTCAAAGCAACGTCGTGGAACAGACGATCCCGGTTGGACCAAAGCCGCGATTCCTCACGGTTGGCGAAGGATCTGTCTGGACGCTGAACCAGGGCGACGGTTCGATCACCCGCGTCGACATCAAAACCAGCAAGGTGGTCGCGACCATCGAGGCGGGCATCCCCGGCGGAGGAGGCGAGATTGCGGTCGGCGACGGATCTGTGTGGGTCACGTCGTTCGAGTTCCCGATCACGCGTATCGATGTCTCGAGCAACAAGGTCGTGCAGCAGTTCTACGGACCGGGCGGGGACGCGATTCGCTTTGGCTTAGGGTCGGTGTGGCTCTCGAACCTGCGCGCCCAGAACGTCTGGCGTCTGGATCCCAAACGTATAGTCGCTACGCTCCCTGAGTGAACTCCCAACGCCCAACTCCCAAAAACCAAGTCTCACCATTTGGGAGTCGAGAATTGGGAGGTATCTGGTTAGCGGGTCTGAAGCGCCAAAGACACGTCGGCGCATGGACCCGCGCGACCCATGCGGTGATGAGGCCGGCGAGATCGTTCGGCAGCGTCATATCAGGGGCTCGGCGCGATGTTACCAGAGCCCCACCTTCCCCTTCACCGACTCGATCAGCTTCTGCGGATCGAAGCCGACACCCTGCTTGAACACCGTGTCGACATTTCGAATGTCGGCGATGTGCTTCGACGGATCGCCGTTGATCACCACCAGGTCGGCCTGCTTGCCGGCAGCGATGGTTCCCACTCGCGCATCGCGGCCCAGGTACTTCGCACCGTTCGCGGTCGAAATCTGGATCGCCTCGAGTGGCGTGAAGCCTGCTTCGACCAGCAACTCGACCTGCCGCTGATTCGAGTAGCCGGGGATCACACCTCCCGACCCGGTAGGATCCGTGCCGGCGATCAGCATGCCGCCCGCTTTGACGAACGCGCGTTCGAGCGCCATTGCGTGCGGGAACAGCTTCGTGTAGTTGGACTGGGCGTTCTGTGACGTTCGCTCGTAAACGCGTTCGTACTGCTGCCGCAGGTCCGCGACGAGAACGTCGAGGCCTGGGGGCTTCGGCCGGCCGGGGGTGAAGGTCTCAAAGACTGTCAGCGTCGATGTGAGCGCGACCTTCTTGTTGACCAGCTTCGTCACCAGCGCTTTGAACCCATCGCTGTTCTGATCGAGCGCCGTGATGGTCTGCTGCCCGCGTCCCTGGGCAGGGCATTCATCGGGTTTCTTGTCCGCGACGAAATCCGTGGACGCGAGAAAGCCATGCTCCAGATTATCGATGCCGAGATCCGCGGCTTCCGAGTACGTCACGGAACAGAGATGGCCAGTCACCTTGATCCCGCGCTTGTGCGCCTCTTTGACGGCGGCTCCAAGCTCTGCGCGGGTGATGTTCATGTACGCCTTCAGCGACGTCGCACCCATGTGGGTCCAGTAGGCGACCTGCTTCCGGGCGTCGTCGGCATCCTTGAGCGCATGCATCTGGAGAAAGGAGTTCGGTCCGTTGAGATACGGCGCCGTCGCATCGATTGCCGGGCCCGCCTGCCGGCCGGCCTCGATCTCCTGCTTCATCTTGATGTCCATGACGCCGTTCACGTTTCCGCCCGTCCGCATCGTCGTGACGCCGCCGGCGAGATACAGCCGCACGAAGCTGGACCCGAGCTGCGCGTAGACACTGCCGCCGGTCGGGTAATAGAGATGCTCGTGCACCATCACGAGACCGGGGATCGCACTCTTTCCCGCGAGATCGATCGTGACCGCATCGGCGGGAGCCTTGACCTTCGAGGCGTCCCC
>Ga0126305_10001573_pt1 | contig 10217 bp, 7 predicted proteins | sample Plot26_FD_92536 | JGI IMG/M metagenome (GOLD analysis project Ga0126305, IMG submission 92536) | Serpentine soil microbial communities from UC McLaughlin Reserve, CA, USA - Plot26 | ecosystem: Environmental > Terrestrial > Soil > Grasslands | place: USA: UC McLaughlin Reserve, Lake County...
ATCCTGAGCACGGAGGTCGAACCGCTCGACGCCTGCGATGCTCGTCGTGCCGGCGCCGACGAAGCTCAGCCGGTTTCCGTTGGCCGAGAACTCCGCAGCGTTCGAGCCGCTGAAGACGACCCGGTCACTGCCCGTGCCGCCCTGGATCACGTCGTTGCCCTGCTTGCCGTCGATCGTGTCGTTGCCGGCGCCGCCGAACAGCCGCTCCGCCGCCGAGCCGCCGCGCAGCAGGTCGTTGCCCGTGTCACCGAAGAGGCTCGTCGCCTCGCTGCCCGTGAATAGGCCGTACCTCTCGTTGATCGAGAGCGCGTCCGCGCCGGCTGCGCTGTGAACGACGATGTGGTTGAAGGCCGAGCGCTTGAAGGTGAACTCCGCGGAGCCGTTGCCGCCCACGTCCACCTGGAGCCGCGACTTGTTGCCCGGCTTCAGTCGCAGCGTGATCCTGTCGTTTTTCGCCGTCCCGAGGACGCTGAGCTGGCCGCCGCGGATTCCCGCCCTGACCTTCGGCTTCTTCGCCTCCGTCGCCCCATAGGCCGAGGACGACGACGAGAGGATGATGACTGCGGTGACGAACACCGCAAGCGCCGCCGCGAGGACGATCGCTCCGCGTCGGCCGACGCCGTCGTGCCTGAGGAATTCAAGTGATGGTCGCACGGTGCTCCTCCTTGATCGCAATGCCGGATTGGCTTGTCCGACCACGATGGAGAGGGCGGACGCGCGCTCGCACCGTGGCGATCCCCCTGTCTTTCGGGGTCGCTAGGCCGGGACTGGAGCGTCGCCGCCGAGCGCGGCAGGAAGCTCGTCTCGCGAGTCGACCTGGAGCTTGCGGAAGACGCTCGTGAGGTGACCCTCGACCGTACGGGCAGTAACAAAAAGGCTTTGAGCGATCTCGCGGTTCGTGAGCCCTTCGCCGGCGAGCTCGGCGATACGGCGCTCGCTGGCTGTCAGCGCGTCGAGCCCCGTGAGAACGACCCGCCGCGGACGCGCGCCGGTCGCGCGCAGCTCGGTCTCGGCGTATTCGGCGAGCGGTCTGGCGCGCGAGCGGTGAGCGGTGTCGAGTGCCTCGCGGAGCAGGTCTCGAGCTTCCCTGCGGCGGTTGCGTCGCCGCAGCATCGCGCCGAGGTCGGCCAGGGCACGCGCTCGCTCCAACATGACCTCGCCGCGCTCGAACTCGTCGATCGCCTCACGCAGCAGCAGCGTTCCACGGTCACCGCCGGCAATGACGCCGGCTGCACGCTTCGCGATCCCGAGTGCGCGTGGGCCGCCGAATGCCCGGGCGAGGTCGAGTTCGTCTTCTGCGAGCCCTCCTGCCTGTTCCGGGTGACCGAGCGCGAGGTGGGCGAGCGCCGCCTCCGACCGCCAGGGGAGAAAGCTCGGGCAAGTGATCATCGCCCGCGTGAGCATCATGCCAACGGCCAGGAAGTCCTCGAGCCCCTCGGCGATTCGTCCCTGTCCTACCCGGAGCCGGCCACGAGCGAAGCGGAGGACTGCCGCCGGAAGCGAGCCGCTCTCCGCTTCGGAGTCGAGCGGCGCGAGCGCCTGGTTCGCCGTATCGAGCTCGCCCTGTTCGACCAGCGTCTTGATCAGCAGACCGGCGTTCAGAAGGCGGTACAAGGGTGGCGCGGGGAGCTCGCTGGCGGCCAGCGCTGTCCGGGCGTCCACCTCGGCCGCGCTCAGATCGCCGCGTCGGAGCGCAAGCCAGCCGCGGGTCGCCAGGCCGAGCGCCAGCCGACCGCTGTCTCCGGTGACTCGCGCGTGCGTGATGGAATCATCGAGCAGCGGCCGCACCTCCGCGTACCGCTCCGCCCAGAGCAGCGAGAGCGTGGCCTGCGAGAACCACGTCGCGAATGAGAACCACGGCTCGCCGTCCGGGCGAGGCGGCGCAGCGCCTCCGGCCACAAGCGCCCGGGTCGCGAACTCCGCGCCGACCACAGCCGGCTCGTTCGTGAGGATCGAGGTAAAGCCTGCTACCGCGAGCAGCTCGAGTGGCGCGGTCCGCTCGCCGGCGGCCCGCTCGCGTAAGCCCTCGGCGCGGCGGGCGAGCGAAGGGGCGGTCGCCGGGTCGTTCAGGCCGGGCACGACGGCGGCGGCCTCGAGCAGGAGGGCGAGCTCGGAGTGGCCGGAATCGAGCGCCGACGCCGCGCGATCGAGAACCTCCACCGCCTCGGCGTGGCGCTGCGCGCGGCTCAACGCCAGTGCCAAGACCATCGCTGCCTCGGCGGCTGCGGCAACGCCCGGCGCGATGTCCACCGCCTCTTGCAAGTGCTCGCGCCAGTCGCCGAGCCCGGCGCTTGCCTCGGCCATTCCGAGGTCGAGCAGTAATCCGTAGCGTTCGGGCTGCGCCGGCGGCTCCCCGAGCACTCGGCGAAGGAAGACTGCCTCCGCCTCTGGAGCGCCTCGCTTTCCTGCCTCCGAGGCGGCCTCGACGAGCCGCTCGACGACCCAGCCATCGCCAGCAGGCTCGGTGACAAGCAGGTGGTTGGCGACCCGCTCGTTCGATCCCGCGTGCCCGGCGAGCAAGCGGGCGGCGCGGCGGTGACCTCGCGCGCGCTCTGCGCTATTGAGCTCCGAATAAATCCCGGTGCGAACGATCGGATGGATGAACGTCAGCGGGCGGCCGGACTCGAGGATCCCCGCCCTCGTGAGCAGGTCGGCCGCGTCGGAAGCCGCCGCGTCATCGAGCCCCGCGAGTTGCGCCGCCTGGAGCAGGTCGCTCTGCTCGAGCACCGCCAGCGCACGCGCGAGCCGCCCCGCGTGCTCCGGCAGCCGACGCAGCCGGAGGTGAATCGAGTGGCCAACCGTTCGTGCCCCGATTCTCTCGACGTGGCGCGCTCCCTCCGCCGTCGGAGTGATCCCTCCTTCGCTGAGCGCCTCGACGAGCACACGCAGCAGGAAGGGCGTCCCGCGCGTTGCGCGGAGACAGGCATCGACGAAAACCGGATCCGGATGCCCACCAAGCGTCGACTCGATGATCTCGGCGACGGCGGCGCTCGTCAGCGAGGGAAGACGGACCACGTCAGCGGAGGGGTCGGTGGTCACCGTCCCAAGCAGTTCGGCGTCGGTGCCCTCCTCCCAAGGGCGAGTCGCCACGATGAGCGCGGCGTCCAGCTCCTCCAGGCGCGTGAGCAGGAAGGCCAGGTAGCGGAGGGAGGCGGCGTCTGCCCAATGCACGTCGTCGACGACCACGCAAAGCGGAGCGACGGCGGCCAGATTCGCGCATAGCCAGTAGAGGCCGTGGAGGACCGCGAACGAGGAATCGACGCCCGACGCGGGCGGCCCGTCCGCAACCGGTGCGCCGGGAAGGCCGAGCAGGCCGGCCGCGACGCCGGCAGCGGCTTCGAGCAGATCGGCGCGTTCGACCTCCGACGCTGCCGCCAGCGGCGGCTCGAAAAGCTGACGCACGACTCCGAAGGCGAAATCGCGCTCCAGCTCGGTTCCCCGCGAGCGGACCACGTGCATCCCGTCGGTGGCAGCCCCCGTGCGCGCGGCTGCGAGCAGTGCGGTCTTGCCGATCCCGGCCGGCCCCTCGACGACGACGAACCTGCCGCGCCCGGAGCGCGCGTCGGCGAGCGCGGACTGGATGCGCGCGAGCTGCGCGCTCCGCTCGAGCAGGTGCCCGGCTGCGGCGGCGTCGGTCATCTGTCGTTGAGCCTACGCCTACGACCGACCCGCGAAAAGCAGGGGGGTCGCCACGGTGCGAAGCAGCATGCGCCGTCTCCACGATCGCTCGGCAAAGCAAATCCCTTGAGACCCCCGCGGCTCACGCGAGAGGAGACGGTCATGAGCAACAACTTGGACTCCGCGTTTGTCGCCGAGGTGGCTGGACGGATCTCCGGATCGCTCCTCCGGCCGTTCGACGCGGGCTACGAGTCGGCCCGCGCTGTGCACAACGGCGTGATCGACCGCAAACCTGCACTGATCGTGCGCTGCCGGACGACCTGTGACGTCGTCGAGGCGATCGCGCTCGCGCGGCGCGCCGGTCTCGAGGCCTCCATCCGAGGCGGCGGCCACAACGTTGCCGGCCGCGCTGTCACCGACGGCGGCGTGATGATCGACCTCGCCGAGATGAAGGACATCTCGGTCGATCCCGGGCAGGCAACGGCCACCGTCGAGGGAGGCGTGCTCTGGGGGGAGCTGAACGACGCAGCCACCAAGCACGGGTTGGCCGTGACCGGAGGCACGGTGTCGGGGACGGGTGTAGCCGGCTACACGCTCGGCGGCGGCCTCGGCTGGCTGATGGCCAAGTACGGCCTCGCGGCAGACAACCTGCTCACGGTCGAGCTGGTCACCGCAGAGGGCGACATGCTTCACGTCGACACCGAGTCACAACCGGATCTCTTCTGGGCGCTCCGTGGTGGCGGCGGCAACTTCGGCGTCGCGACCTCGTTCACGTTCCGCCTTCACCCGGTCCGGACGATTATCGGCGGACTGATCGCCCATCCAATCGACGCCGCGCCTGCGCTGCTTCGCTTCTACCGCGACGCGGTCGCCGGCGCTTCAGACGACCTGACCGTCTTCGCCGGACTGGTGCACGCACCCGACGGCTCCGGCCTCCAGCTCTCGGCGCTGGTCGTCTTCCACACCGGAGATGAAGGCGAGGCGGAGCGCGAGCTCGAGCCCTTCAAGAGGTGGGGCTCGCCGCTCCTGGTCGACGTCGGCCCGATGCCCTACCCGGTCATGAACACGATCCTCGACGCTGGTTTCCCGGCCGGAGCGCTCAACTACTGGCTGTCGAGCTTCACGAGCGGCCTGCCCGACGGGCTGATCGACACCGCCGTGGAACGCTTCGCCGCCGTCCCGTCGCCGATGACGGCGATCCTGTTCGAACACTTCCACGGCGCCGTGACGCGGGTGGCGGCGACCGAGACCGCGGTGCCTCACCGCGACGAGGGCTGGAACCTGCTCATCCCGTCCGTCTGGACGGACCCCGCGGACAGCGAGGCGAACATCGCCTGGAGCCGGGAGACGTTCGCAGCATTGCGACCGCACTTCGGAACCGGACGCTGGCTCAACTACCTGGGCGACGATCAAGCCGAGGACGCCGTCCGCGCGGCCTACGGCCCCAACTACGACCGGCTCCGGGAAATCAAGCGGCGCTACGACCCCGACAACATCTTCCACCTCAATCACAACATCGCGCCGTAGCCGCGATGGACTCAGATCCTGGGCTCGATCACGCGCTCAGTACCCGAAGGAGGCAGTGGCATGAGAAGGACTATTCGCAGGCGGACTTTGCTGGCCGGCGCGGTCGCTTTCGCAGCGCTCGCTGCGGCAAGCAGCGGCTCGGCTGCGACCGCGAAGACGGTCAACGGCACCGTCGGCCCAGGTTTCACGATCGGCCTGACCATGCAGGGGAAGAAGCTCACGAAGCTCAAGGCTGGGACGGCTTACCGGTTCGTCATCAGCGACCGCTCGAGCAGTCACGACTTCCATCTGAGCGGGCCCGGCCTCAATCGCGTTCTCACCGGTGTGGGATACACCGGGACGAAGAGCTTCGTGCTCCGGCTGAAGAAGGGGAGCTACCGCTTCGTCTGCGACCCGCACGACGAGATCATGCACGGGTCCTTCCAGGTCTCCTGAGCCGACTATCGAGGGGCGGGACGCCGGTCCCGCCCCTCGCGCGCGCCTACTTTGGAAGTGTTCGCGGCAGTCCGAAGTGCGGGAAGAGACTGCGCTCGGCGAACCAGGTGATGGCTGAGATGCGGTCGCCCTCGAGCGTGAGCACGAACAGCCCGTAGGCACGCGCGATCGCAGCCTGGGCGTCGGGGAGATAGCAGCCGAAGGCCGGTTGGCCGTTGGCGCGCGTGGCGACGAGTCGGAGGTTCGCGCCGCGCCGGGCCTGGCGGTCGTTCAGGAACTGCACGATCGCGACCGGACCCTGATACTCGTAGGGCTCTGGCGGCATCGTGACCCAGGCGTCGTCGGTGAGCAGGGAAACGACACTGTCGTTGTCGCCGCGCTCGACAGCGGCGGCGAAACGGCCGAGGAGCTCGCGCTCGCGCGGCGAGCGCGGCAGAGGTGCGCGCTCGCGGCCGCCGGCGGGCATGCGCGCATCGAGCGTCGCACGCGCCCGCTGCAGCGCCCCGTTGACGGAGGCTTCGCTGCTCTGGAGCATCTCCGCGACTTCGGCCGTGTGAAAGCCGAGCACGTCGCGCAGCACGAGCGCGGCTCGCTGCCGGGGCGGCAGGTGTTGCAGTGCGGCCGCGAACGCGAGCCCGACCGACTCTCTCGTCTCGTACCGTGCCTCCGGCCCCGGCGCGGTGTCCGCGAGCCCTTCGAGCAGGACGTCGGGGTAAGGATCCAGCCAGATCGGCTCGGCTCTGCGGGTGGGCTCGGGCGCTTCGACCATGCGGACCTCCTGTGGGCGGCGTCTGCGGCCGCGTAGCGCGTTGAGGCAGCGATTTGTCGCGATCCGGTACAACCAGGCGCGCAAGGAGGCGCGCCCCTCGAAACTTTCGAGTCCGCGCCACGCCGCCAACAGCGTTTCCTGGAGCTGGTCCTCGGCGTCCTCCAGAGAGCCGAGAATTCGGTAGCAGTGCAGCTGCAGCTCCGCCCGGTACGGGTCGACGAGCTCCCGGAAAGCGTTCTCTTCGCCCGCGCGGGCACGACTGAGCGTGTCCTCGCTCAGCGCGGCAAGCCGGTCCGAGGGTTATGTCTCACTCGCATCACTACTAACGACACCAGCCGACAGCCAAACGAATCGGCCGGTCCGTTCCCGGTCGCGGTGGTGTCTCAACGAGCACAACCGCGAATGGAGGACGAAATGCTGCTCGAAAGCAAGACCGCCGTGATCTATGCAGCCGGGGGCGCGATCGGCGGCGCCGTCGCCCGGGCTTTCGCACGCGAGGGGGCAAGGCTTTTCCTGACCGGGCGAGACGTAGCGAAGGTGAATGCTGTCGCCGAGGAAATCGTTGCTGCCGGCGGTGTCGCCGAGACAGCACGAGTAGACGCTCTCGACGAGAAAGCCGTGGAGGAGCACGTCGACGCCGTGGTCGAGAGAGCGGGACATGTCGACATCTCGTTCAACGCCATCGGTCCGGGCCCGGCGCCGGGCCGCATACCGCTGACGGACCTGACCGTCGACGCCTTCGCGCGTCCGATCGCCTTCTACACCAGCTCCAACTTCATCACGGCGAGCGCCGCGGCGCGGCACATGAGCGGCCGGGGCTCCGGTGTGATCGTGACGCTCACAGCCGTTCCCGGCCGGATGCCGACTCGCCTGATCGGCGGGCAGGCACCGGCCTGGGCCGCCGTCGAGGCGTTCTCGCGTTCTCTCGCCGTCGAGGTGGGACCGGCCGGCGTCCGGGTGGTCTGCGTGCGTTGCCACGCGATCCCCGAGACCCCACTCATCGAGGCGAACTTCGCGACGGCGGCGCGGGCCGCCGAGGTCACCCCCACCGAGTTCCAGGCAATGCTGGAGCAGAGCACACTGCTCAAGCGGCTTCCCACGCTCGCGGAAGTCGCCGACACCGCCGCCTTCGTCGCCTCCGAGCGCGCCGGTGCCATGACCGCAACCGTCGTCAACCTCAGCGCCGGCAGCATCACCGACTGATCGTTCCCGATACCGTCGCGTCCGTGAAGGTGACGGCTGACGCGGCGCGGCGCTTCTTGGTCGTGCGCCAGTTCCTCGCGCCGGCGCGTTCGCTCGCAGGTAGCCTCGATGGTGTCCGCGAGGTCTTTCGCCGCCTCGGCTCGGTTCAGTTCGATCCGATTCCCGTCGCGGGCCGCAGCCACGATCTCGTGTTGCACGCACGCGTTACGAACTACGACCCGGCCTGGTGCGACCAGCTCTACGAGCGGCGCGAGCTGGTCGAGGCATACAACAAGGGCCTGTCGTTCGTCCCGACGAGCGAGTTTCCGTGGTTCCGCGGGACGCTCTACACCAGACCGGCGGCCGTCATCGAGGACAACAGCGCGGTAGCCGAGCACGTGCTGGAGCGGATTCGCGCCGACGGGCCGCTCTCGGTCTACGACTTCGAGCGCGAGCGCGGGTCGATGACGGACTGGTTCGGCCTGCCGATGAACGTCGTACGCGCGGTGCTCGAGGCCTACTGCTTCACAGGTCAGCTCGGTCTTGCGCGACGCGACGGCAACCGCCGCTATTACGACCTCCTCGAGCGCTTGCTGCCTGCCGAGGTCCTGGCGCGCGAGATCCCGCTGCGCGAACAGCTCCGCCACAAGCTCCTGTCGCGCTTTCGCGCGCACGGCCTGCTCGGCATCGGCGGCGGTGGGGACATCTTCGGCGGGCTCGGTGTGGCGAAGCCGGACCCGAGCCGGCCGGACCATCCGGGCCGAACGAACCTGCGCGAGGAGCTCGTCGAGAGCGGCGAGATCGTTCCGGTCGAGGTCGAGGGCGTCCGCGGCAAGCGGTTCGTTCTCCGCGACGAGGCCGGGCTTCTGGACGCGGAGTCGGAGGCGCCGCCGTCCGTCGCGTTCCTCTCGCCGTTCGATCCGCTCGTCTGGGACCGCGCGCTCCTGGGATCCCTGTTCGGATTCGAGTACGTGTGGGAGCTCTTCCACCCGCCGGCGAAGCGGCGCTGGGGCTGGTACGTCCTTCCGATCGTCTTCCGCGACCGCTTCGTCGGCCGGATCGAGCCCCGCATCGAGCGTGACGACGGCCTCGTGCGCGTTCTCAACATCTGGTGGGAGGATGGCTTCGAGCCGCGCCGCGTCGAAGGCTTCGTCGACGCGATGCGCGAGGCGCTTCGCGCCTACCTGGCCTTCGCCGGCGCAAGCCACCTCGAGTGGCCGCCGCAGCTCAAAACCGAGCGGCGCCTCTTCCCCACTCGCGGGTAGTCGGGCGTTTCGTGAGTACTGTCTCCGATGTGAGCGGAGCGACCGGGATCCGAAGCGTCGCCGACCGGGCGCTCGCGCGTCTGGCGCAGATCGGAGCGGATCCGCAGGACGACGACGACACGCGCGCCGGCAAGGCGCTCCTCGTGTTGATCTCGGTGCTGATCCTGCCGGTCTCGCTGCTCTGGGCGGGTCTCTATCTCGCGTTCGGGTCGCCGGTCGGCTGGGTGCCGCTCGTGTACTTCGCGACCTTGCTGACCGCGATCGTCGTCTTCTCGCGGACACGCAACTTCGACCAGTTCCTGTTGGTCGGCCAGGTCGCCATCGTGCTCGCTCCGACGTTGTCGATGATCCCGCTGGGGGGCTTCCTCGCCTCGGGCGGCGTCGGTCTGTGGGGGATCCTCGCACCGCTCGGGGCGCTCGTGTTCAGCGATGTCCGGACCGCGGCTCGCTGGTACGTCGCGTACGTCGTCGTGTTCCTCGGCTCGGGGATCGCGGGAGAGCTGCTGGGCGGCGTGTCGCCGGCGGTCCCCGAGTGGTTCACGAGCACGATGCTCGGCCTCAACGTCGCGGTGGGCGGGACGATCGTGTTCACGCTGCTCGCCGTGTTCGCCGCCCAGCGCCGGGATGCTCTTGCGGCGCTGCGAGTCGAGCAGGCGAAGGCGGAGGGCCTGCTGCTCAACATCCTGCCGCGCTCGATCGCCGACAGGCTCAAGGCCGAGACCAAGACGATCGCGGACCAGTTCAGCTCGGCGTCGATCCTGTTCGCCGACGTCGTCGACTTCACCCCGCTCGCAGAACGTCTCCCGCCGGCCGAGGTTGTCGGCGTACTCAACCACCTCTTCAGCCACTTCGACGTCCTCGCCGAGCGCCATGGGCTCGAGAAGATCAAGACGATCGGCGACTGTTACATGGTCGCGGCGGGCGTACCCTCGCCCCGCTCCGACCATGCCCGCGCGCTCGCCCTGATGGCGCTCGACATGCAGGCAGCGATGCGCTCGGTGGACGAGGTCGGGCATCTCGGGCTCGGGTTGCGCGTCGGGATCAACTCGGGGCCCGTCGTGGCCGGCGTGATCGGCCGGAAGCGTTTCCTGTACGACCTCTGGGGCGACGCCGTGAACATCGCGAGTCGCATGGAGTCCCACGGGACGGCGGGGCGGATCCAGATCACCCGCGCGACGAAGGAGTTGGTCGACGAGGAGTTCCTGTGCGAACCGAGGGGGACGATCCCGATCAAGGGCAAGGGCGAGATGGAGGCCTGGTACCTCGTCGCTCGCCGGGTGTCTGACCCCGGCGCGCCAGCCCTCGACGCGGCGATGAGTTTGCCGTAGCGCAACGGTCTTATCTCCCGACGAGTCGAAAGGAGGAAGTAATGCCTGACCACAAGACGGGAACGCGCGAGGAATGGCAGGCGGCCCGCGACG
>Ga0126305_10001574_pt1 | contig 10214 bp, 8 predicted proteins | sample Plot26_FD_92536 | JGI IMG/M metagenome (GOLD analysis project Ga0126305, IMG submission 92536) | Serpentine soil microbial communities from UC McLaughlin Reserve, CA, USA - Plot26 | ecosystem: Environmental > Terrestrial > Soil > Grasslands | place: USA: UC McLaughlin Reserve, Lake County...
CGAGGCGATGACGATGGGTGACCGCATCGCGGTCATGAGTCTCGGCCTCCTGCAGCAGCTCGATACACCACAGAATCTCTACGACACCCCGGCCAACAAGTTCGTGGCTGGCTTCATCGGCTCGCCGTCGATGAACTTTGTCGATGTCATGTTGGAGACCCGGGACGGCAAGATCTACGCCAATGCGCCTGGATTCATCATGCAGGCGCCACCGCGAGTTTCCGATGCGCTTGCTCCCTGGATCGGCAAGACGGTCACCATGGGCGTGCGCCCGGAGCACCTGGTCGAGGTCAGCCGCCTCCCGGGATTCATTCCGGGAATGGCCATCCCAGTCACGGTCGACATCGTCGAGCAGCTCGGTAACGAGATCTTCGTCTATCTGCTGGCCGGCAGCACGTTGCTGACAGCTCGCATGGTGCCGGACATGGGGATCAGCCGGGGAGACCGCATTGAGGTCTCGCCGCTGCCCGAGAACCTGCACTTCTTCGATCCCCAGACCGAGGCCGCAATTCGGTAGCCGTGTCGGGTCTAGCCCACACCCCCTAACTCGCTCAGGCGAAATAAGCCCCCTCTCCCGGCTCGACGGGAGAGGGGGTTGGGGGTGAGGGCACGCGTTGGCGTGAGGGTTGTCTGGGGGACCTCAGCCCGAGCTCTCCGGCTTCCAGCGGAAAATCGGCTCCAGGTCCGCGCCGCGGATCGTGCCCATCGTGTGGTAGGCCAGACCCCAGGAGTCGATTATCGAGAGATCGGGGAAGACGCACAGCTCGGCGACGTCCGTGGCGTCCGCTGTATTCACCCAGCCTCCGTCCGGTGCAAGCTGGCCGCCCAGCTCAGCGCCTCCCAGATCGGCGCAGTAAACCGAGGCTGGATTCGCCGACCCGCCACTCTCTGCCATCTCCGGCGTGGTGAGGTAGGCGGTTGCCGCTATCGATGGCTGATCCGACGCAAGGGTGGTGAGCCGGATGCTGATGCGCGAGTCGGACGGATCGGCGCCCTCGCCGCCGGTGAACTCGCAGAAGCGAATAGACGAGCCCAACGCGACTGGAGTCTCACTCGAAGCATTGCTCGCAGGGTAGCGCTCCACGATCGTTCCGTCGTGGCTGGCGCACCATTCGGCCGCGGCCGGATCCGCCTCTTGGGCATACGCTCCTGTCGCAATGAACTGCTGCGCGATAGTTAGTGTGAGTGCGGCGGTGGCAACCAGCCAGAGACGGTTCATGCAATTGCTCCTTTTCCCCCGGGGCTATGCGCCCCAGGTCAGCTCCATCACTCGCAGCCAGTTCTCATAGGCGACCTTGCGGATCGTCGCGTCGTCGTAGCCGCGGGCGCGCATCGCCTCGATCAGGTTGGGGAGCAGTGACACATCGCGCACGCCCTCCGGCATGGTCGCCCCGTCGAAGTCCGAACCGAGTCCCACCTTGTCGTCGCCCAGACGCTCGACTAGCGCGTCGAGGTGGTCGACCATGCAGCCGAGATCGAGGTCGGATCCGCGATTGCCCTCCGGATGCAGGAATCCACAGTTGAAGTTGAGCCCGACGATGCCCTCGCTGGCGCGAATGGCGTCGAGCTGACGCTCCGTCAGGTTGCGGGTCGAGGCGCAGATGGCGTGGACATTGGAGTGGGTCGCGACCAGCGGTGCCTCCGAGATGGCGGCGACATCCCAGAAGCCAGCTTCGTTGAGATGGGACAGATCGACCATGATGCCCAGCCGGTTGCATTCGCGCACCAGCGCTTTGCCGAGATCGGTCAGTCCTGGGCCGGTGTCAGGCGAAGCCGGGAACTGGAAGGGAACGCCGTACCCGAACCGGTTGGGACGCGACCAGGTGATGCCGAGCGACCGTAGCCCGGCCTGGTAGTAGACCTCGAGCGCATCGAATTCTGGGTCGATCGCCTCGGCGCCTTCGAAATGCAGCTCCATAGCGAACGTGCCATCCCCCAAACACTGCCGTAGCTCGGCCGCCGTGCGCACCACCTTGGCCGCACCCGCCGACTCCGCCTCCAGCCGGAAGAGCCGCGCTACCGCGCGCATGGCCTCTCGCTGGGCGTAGTCCAGCGCCATTTGCGGGGGCAGACGGTCGGGGTCGGAGTAGCGACCCGCCAGGCCCATCACCACCGCGGGTCTGTCGTCTGCGTCGATGCCGGCCGCCACGGCAGGCGCCGGCACGTCCATCACGAATTCTGGATCGCGAATGAAGACGGCGAAGAATCCGCCGCCGAGACTTCCCTCCCGGGCGCGTGGGAGATCGAGGTGCCCTTGCTCGGAGCGCTCGAAGAAGGAGCGACCGGTGAGCGGCAGATCGAGCAGCGTGTCATTGTGACCGTCGAAAACCGGGATGCCGGTGGCGATGGTCACGGGAGCTGAACGTTCGGTACTGATCGTGGACACGGGACGCGGAACCTCCTGATTGGGTCGGTCGGTAGAGGCGCGGGTATGATGCACCACGTCGGTGGCAGAGCGCGGCCAGGCGCGGTCCAGGAGGAAACGAGCCATGAGCGATAGCGGAAGCGGGACTGCCGGGACCGGGACGCTGGCGCTTTCCGGGAAGAACTGCGTGGTCATGGGGATCCAGAATCGCTGGAGCATCGCCTACGCCATCGCGGAGCAGATGGCCGAGGCGGGCGCCAATATCGCTGTCACCTACGTCGACGAGCGGGCCGGACGCGATGCCCTGACGCTGGCCGAGAAGTACGGCGGCACGGGCTACACCTGCAATGTCGAATCCGACGAGGATCTCGACCGGCTTGCCGCCGATTTGGAGCGCGATTTTGGTCGGGTCGATGGCCTCGTGCACTCGATCGGCTACGCCCCCGCTGCGGAGCTCGAGGGACGCTTCATCGACACCAGCCGCGACGGATTCCGAGTGGCGATGAGCGTCAGCTGCTATTCGCTCGTCGCCGCGGCGCGGCGGATTGCGCCGCTCATGAGTGACGGCGGGAGCATCCTCACCTTGACCTATCTCGGCTCTGACCGGGCTTTCCCCAAGTACAACGTGATGGGTGTGGCGAAAGCCGCGCTGGAGTCGTCAGTGCGCTACCTGGCGTATGACCTGGGAGAGCAACGCGTGCGGGTGAACGCCATCTCCGCTGGCCCGGTCAAAACCGCCGCCGCGCGCGGTATTCCAGGATTCGCCGACATTTACAAGGCGATGCTGGAGCGAGCGCCACTGCGGGATGACTTTGGCGCGCCGCAGGTCGCCAAGGTTGCTGTCTTCCTCGCGTCTGACGCGGCCTCAGCCATCACCGCCGAGACCATCTTCGTCGACAACGGCTACCACGCCATGGGCATGTAGCGCCGCCGGGTCACGCGGCCTCATCCAGCGCGAGAGCAATCTCAGTTCGCGTCTCCTCATCCCGCTCGCGCTCCCAGGCTCGCGCCAGCGTGCTGCGCGCCGAGCCCCCGCCGATCCGCCCCAGCGCCCAGGCGGCATGCCTGCGCACCAGCGCCAGGTCGTGCCCCAGAGCGGCCCGCGCCAGGTGCGGCACGTCGTCCTCGGTTCCGATGTTTCCCAGCGCAACTGCCGCGTTGCGCGCCATCCCGGCCCGACGGGCACGCATGACCGCCGTTCCCCGGTATTGATCGCGGAATGTCCGATCGGACATCCCCAGCAGGCGGTGCAGCGAGGGGTAGGCGTTGTCCAGGTGGCGTGGAATGAAGGCCGGGTCCGGTTCCTCCGCAGCGGCGCGCGTGTAGGGGCACACCTCCTGGCAGACGTCGCAGCCGAAGACCCAGTCGCCAAGCTGCGGTCGCAGCGCGCGCGGGATCGCGCCGCGCTGCTCGATGGTCTGAAACGAGATGCACGACGGCGTATGGATGGTGTATGGGGCGACGATCGCTCCCGTCGGACAGCCATCGAGGCAGATGCCGCAGCGTCCACAGTCTTTAGCCAATGGCTCGTCAGGCTCGAGGTCGAGGTCGAGCAACAACTCGCCAAGCATGACCCATGAGCCGTGCCCGGGCACGATGATGCAGGCGTTCTTGCCGTACCAGCCGAGCCCGGCGCGGGCGGCGACGGCACGGTCGACGATCCGCGCGTGGTCGGTCAGGAATCGGGCCGTAACGGGCTGTCCTGCCATCTCCTCGATCGCAACATGCAGCGCGCGCATCCGTTCTTGGAGGATCTCGTGGTAGTCGACCCCACGCGCGTAGCGGCTGATGCGTCCCCGCGGCACGCCATCCTCAGGCTTGCCGTCGTCGCTTCCCCAGTAGGCGACGCCAACGGCGAGGATCGAGAGCGGATTTGTCATCAGCGTTTTCGGGTCGCACGACGCCGCGGCGCGCTCGGTCGTGAACCAATCCAGCCCGGCCAGATGCCCGGCGTCGATGCGGTCGCGCAGAACCGTGAACACCTCGGGAAACGCCTCCGCGCTCGTCACCGCCGAGACCGAGAGGCCGTGCGCGAGAGCCAGCGACTTGATTCGGCGCGTCAGCAGCTGGCGAGCTGTCGGCCGCGGACGGAGCGTCAATTGCGGGGACGCCGCCATCGTCGTCGATGTCATGCGGATAAGTATCCCTTTGCCAGCTGGTTCGCGACTATCACCGCCAGGCGAACTGCTTCCTCAAAAAGGGAGCGCCGCGCCAATTTTCGGCTCGGCGTTGGCATGGTGAATGCAATCAGACTAACTGAACTGCCGCCAACCGTCGCGTCTTGCCGGGGCATTACTCGGAAGACGCCGGTCGAGCGGACTCTGAGCCGCCGTATTGAGTGAACGCAGTACAATGTGCTGGGGTGAGAAGGGCGTTTTCTCCCCGTCCTTGCGTGCGGGGCGGCTTGCGAGGTCTAGAAACGGGGCTTTCGCGATTCGGGAGGAGAGGGTTGATGACTAGTGGACCTCGGCGGTTTCGCTCCGGATACCGGAGTTCGGCGACTGACGAATGGGTTCTGGGAGCTTCGGAGGCACCTGACGCCGTCCTGGGTTACTACGATCCCGATGCCGATCAATGGACTGAAGGCATTGCGGACATCGAGTCGGGCGAATGGATCCCGGTGGATGCGGTGCGCCCCAGCGAAGGCAGAGACTGTCCAACTGGTTACCCGATAAAAGGCAACCTGCCGTCCCGGGTCTTCCACAGTCCTGGGCAGGCAAACTATGATCGCACCACCCCAGAAGTCTGCTTCACAAGTGAGGCGGCGGCTCGTGACGCCGGGTTCCGCAGCGCGCGCTTGGGAGCGGCCGCCGCCGCAGCCGCGGCTCCCGTTGCCGCGGCTCCCGTTGCTGCCGCGGCTCCCATTGCCGCCGCCACGGCGCCGCGGCCGGATGCTGACGCGCCCACACCACCGCCACCGCCGCGACCAACCGCTCCGCCGCCACCGCAGGAGCCAGACCGTAACTGGCTATGGTGGATCCTCGGTGCTCTGGTGCTTGCCGCGCTGCTCTGGTGGTTCTTCTTCCGGCCGCAGCAGCAACCGGCCGCCCCGGTAGAGCCGAATGCGACCGTTTCGGCTCCCGCGGCCAAGACTCCCGCGGGCGCGGCGCTTGTCGCGACGCCGGCGAAGGCGAGCCCGGTCTCGGGGCGCGCCACCCCCGTACGCGCGGCGGCGAGTCCGGTCGCCGTGATGGCCACCCCAATCCAGGCAACGGCTAAGGCAACACCTCGAGTGGCGACGGCGGTGGCCGATGCGGTCGAGACCGCGGAGGCCGAACTCGAGGGGACCGAGACTCCCTAGCTGCCCTCACCACGTCATGGCGCTCCCCCTCTCCCTGCGCGCAGGGAGAGGGGCAGGGGTGAGGGTCATTCTTGAGGGCCCTAGTCATCCCCGGGGACCGGGTATTGAGCGAGCTCGCGTCGCAGCTCGAGCAGGTGCTCCCGGTCTTCGTCGTCTTGCGCGGCAAGACGGGGTTTGGATGGCTCACCCTGATGCCGGTGATGGCTGCGCAGCGCCAGATCGGCCGCCGTCTGGAAAAACGCTTGCTGTCGCCGGCGTAGTGCCCGGCCGCCCCGAGCCTGCGCCGAGGCAAGCGCGCGCCGGCGCTCTCCGGCATCGACGATCGCCGTGAATTCGCCCGGCGTGATCGTCCCTCGCTCGACCTCAACGCCCAGTTCCTCACGCAGGATCTTCAGCTCGTGCCGTGCCGACATGCGCGCAATGGCGTAGAGCACGAGCACCGCCGGCACGATCACGATCGCGGTTTGCACCGCAACCAGCTTCAGGAGTCCCGCTTCCTCGTCCATCGTCACGGACGTCAGGACGAGTCCACCATTCCAGGCCACATGGAGAGTGACTGCCAGCGCCCATCCCAGGACTGGCACGATGACGCGCGCGATTCCCCGTCCATGGCGTCCGCGTGACCAGCCGATCGCGGCGCCGGTGATCGCGGTGTACGCGGGATGACCGAACCCGCCGAGGACCGCGCGGCTGAGCACGAGGGTGCCGAACTCGCCGAGGCCACCTTCGAGGTAGGCCTGCCCGAAGTAGAGGATATTCTCCGTCATCGCGAAGCCAACGCCGACCAGCGCACCGTAGACGAGACCGTCGAGGGTGCTGTCGATCTCGTCCCGGGCAAAGACCAGCACGGCGAGAACCGCGATCCCCTTGAACGACTCCTCGACCAGTGGCGCGCCGATGACGACCGACATCACCTCGGCAATCTGGGCACCGAAGGTCTCTTCGATTGCAAACTGGAAGAGGAGCCCGGTGGCGAGACTGAACAAGATGGCCCCGACCGCGCCCCAAGTGAAGCAGGCGAGCACGGCACGGAGCGGTTCGGTCTCGTAGCGATCGAGACGCAGGACGATAGTGGCGTAGATCAGTGCCGGAATGCTTGCCGCGGTGACGCTCAGCAGCAGTCCGACCCGGTCCGGTACTGCCGCCACGACGATCAGCACGACCAGGCCGATCGCCACCAACGAGATGACCGCGACGGCGCAACCAAGCAGCCCAGTCCGGACGCGATTCCGAAGACTGGTCATCGACGCCTCGTCACGCCTCCACGGAGCGCATCACATCACCCCGTGTTAGAAATCGCCGCCTCCGAAATCACCGAAGCCTCCGAAGTCGCCTCCTATGTCGCCGACCCCGCCAACGTCGCCGAACCCGGAATCCCCAGCTCCGAAGTCGCCGCCCTCGGCGCCGAACGTATCAGCTGAGGCGTCCGCGGCTTCGACCGCTCCCTGGTCGTATCCGGCGTTACCGAGGAACGCATCGGCGATCATGCTGCCGACCATCACCCCGGCGATCGTACTCATGAAGTTGCCCATCATGAGACTGCCCATGCCCAGACCTGCCGGCATACCGGACCAGGTCCGCTCCAGTGTGCCGGGTTGGCGCATCTCGGCCCGGGTGGCCAGCCGGGCCAGCGAACGCGGATCCTCATCATAGGGAGCCCTCGCCGCGCGCTCGGCCGGGGTCAGGGTCGAGCTCAACTCCTGCAGCACCATGCGGCGCTGTTCCGGAGTCAACTTGGCGAATGCTTCGGCGTGCGCCTCTTCGATCGTCTCCGGAGGGGCCGTTCGCAGCAAGTACCGGTAGCGTTCCACCGCCTGCTCGTCAGGCGACATTTCGCGCGGCCGGGGTCGGGCCTGCGCGGCTAGGGATCTCGGCTCGTCGCCGCCAAACAAACGTCGCAGCATGTCCATGGTGTGAACTCTCTCCATGCCGCGCCAGTCGCTACACCAGCGGGCTAAAACCGCCGAAATTCGAAAGCTGCAGCGGCCGTTATCGGCATGGTAGCGCGTACGAGGGTGACGGGTGATGGGTGATAGCGTGTTAGGGTGTTAGGGTGATAGGGAACACGGCGGAAGACGTCGTCACTCCCAATCACCGTGAGCGCAGCGAACAATCACCTAGTCCCCAGTCACCTGGGGTCCCCTTCACCACGAGCGTAGCGAGTAATCACCCTCGTCTACTGACACACCCACTCGCTCTTGCGACCTTCAGACCACATCCAGGCGGCGGCGTTGGCGTTTGCTTCAGGGTCGAAGATGTCTTTGTTGCCGTAAGGGGTCGATTTCCAGGTGGAGCGGATGAACTGGAAAAGCCCGTAGGATCCAGAGGGATTGACGGCATAGGGATCGAGATTCGACTCGCATTCAGCCACCCGCAGCATGTCGGACCGGGATTGCCCGTAGCGGTCGGCGGCGGCGTAGATGATGCGCACGATCTGCTTGTGGGAGTACTCCGCGTTTCCGTGTTTGCCAGTTTCCGGCTCCGGGTCGGCGGGTGTCTCCAGGTACTCATCGGCAATCCAGCCGATCTCCTCCTTGTAGGTCACGCGCTGGAAGCCACCTTCCATGACCCCGGTCAGGACGACGCGGGACCCTGCCGGAACGACGGTTACCGGCTCCTCGGTGGCACTGGGGCCGGCACGCAGACTCATGTCGACGGTCGTGAAGGCGACACCCGAGCCAGGGCGCGGCGTCTTGACCGCGATCGGCTCGGCCGGGACTGGCTCGGGTGGGACGGGACTCGCCTCGGCCGGCACTGTCTCGACCGGCGCGGTCGTCTCCGCGGGAGGCGTCTCTTCGACAAATGAGCTCGGCGCTCCGAGATCTTGCAGGGCCAGCCAACCGGTCACTTCCTTGTACTGCACCGTGACATATCCGTCGGTCACGTGACCCGTCTGCTGGACGGTGCTCCCCATCGGCACCGTGAAGATGAGATCGAAACTGGGACCGGGCCCCGCGCGAATCGGTGCATCGACGGTCACACTCGCCGGTCCTACTGGCTCCGCCGGGTTCACGTCTGGCACCGGCTCTGCCAGGGCGTCCGCTGGGGTTTCGGTCTCGGCGGCGACCGGGACCGGTGTCGCGGCGCCAATCGGCTCGACCGGCGATTCGAGCGCGGCCGTGTCGGTGGCAGCCGGATCGACTTTCGTCGGTTCGCCAACAGGTGCAGGGTCGCCCCCCGCATCCGCTGGCACAGCGGCCGAATCGCCTGGTGGTTCTTTCGTATCGTCGTAGGCGACGTCAGGAGTTGGTTCCGTCCACTCCGGATCTGCTCCGGTTTCCGCTGGCGAATCCTTAGTCAGTGCCGGATCGGCGGCTGCGTCGACGGTGTCGGGCGTCTCGATGGGCGCCGCGTCCCCGTCAGCCGTCTGCGCGACCGGGACCAACCCATCCGATTCCTCAGGTTGAGGAGTCGCCTCGCCTCCCTCGTCAACGATGTCTTTCTCGAGCGAGAGCGTCTCGCCGCGCATCCAGCCGGAGAGATCCCCGGTCGTGACCGGGTAGAAGCCATCTACCGGTGGGCCGTCGATCGACACGACCGTGCCCTCAGGCAGGAGCGCGATCACGGCCGCTCCGGGTCCGGGAGACTCGTGCAGCGGGGTCTCCATGTTCAGCATGCCGGTCGCGGCAAAGACGGGCGCTGGACTCGAGACAATTGTCCCGAACAACGCGACGAGCGCCACGATGGCGCGCAGACAGACGGAGATAGACCTCGACATCGGCGGCGCCCTTCCCTCCAGCCCATTGCAGGCTCTCGGCAGCCGCGTCACCCGGAGGCGACGGCGTTCGACTCAGACCTCCTCCCTCAAGAAGGTCAGTCGCACCTCCCTAACGCGAGGTAGGAGGTGTACGTTTCGCAGTGTACGGACAGAGATTGTGTAGCGTCAACTCGTGTCTTCTAGTCAAGGGCCGCAGGGCTGGACGACATCAGTGTCTCCACGTCCTCGAGCGAGGGCAGGGACGCTTGCGCCCCCAGGGAGCAGCATGCGAGTGCCCCCACGGCATTGGCAAAACGACCAACCTCTGGCCAGGGCCAGCGCTGGGCCATCCCCCAGGCGACCCCCGCCACAAACGCATCGCCGGCGCCCGTCGGGTCGACGACCTCGACGCTGAACGCGGGGACATTGAGACTCTTCGCCTCGGTCACGACGCGACACCCCTCGCTGCCACGGGTGATCAGGGCGGCGCGCAGGTCAGCTCCGCGCATCCGGCTCTGCAGCGCTGTCACGGCGTCGCTCAGCGTCCATGTGCCTGTCACGTCGAGGAGATCGCGCTCGTTGCTGACGATGGCGTCGTGGCGCAAAGCCAGATCGAACGCGTCTGGGAGGTCGTTCCCTGCCAGATAGGTCAGCGGGCCCAGGATGCGTGCCGTCGGCACCGTGTGCGCGGGAAGATCGACCAGAAAGCGCCGTAACGGAACATCGGCGACGTCGACAACCAGGACATCGCCGCCGAAGAGTCCAGTGATGTCGAGCCGGTCCCCTCGCGCCAGCTGCGCGCCTTGCTCCCAGTAGATGGTGCGCTCTAGCGGTTGTCGGCTGACGATCAC
>Ga0126305_10001577_pt1 | contig 10204 bp, 10 predicted proteins | sample Plot26_FD_92536 | JGI IMG/M metagenome (GOLD analysis project Ga0126305, IMG submission 92536) | Serpentine soil microbial communities from UC McLaughlin Reserve, CA, USA - Plot26 | ecosystem: Environmental > Terrestrial > Soil > Grasslands | place: USA: UC McLaughlin Reserve, Lake County...
ATGCATTCTGAACCTGGAGCTGGAGCACGGCGGCATGGTAGCGTGCGTCGACGTCGACTACGTCCAGCTGGCGATACGCGCCCAACGCCATTGGTGTGAACCGCTCGACCTCCGCAGAATCCCGCCGTTCCGCCGCCTGCATGATTCGGTTGAACAAGCGATCGAACCTCTCCCGCGGTGTCATGCTGCTGATGTCTGGTGCGGGTCCGCGGCTGCCGTCCTCACTCGACGCCGCTCCGGTGCTCGAACCCGCATTCGCCATATTGGGAGCCGCTACGGGTGCCGCGCTGGACACCCGGTAGGCGATGCCGCCAACCAGCAGCAGGCAGAGTGCCCCCGCACCAAGCCACACCCTTCGCTCGGACGCAGCCCTCGCGGCGCTCGCCCGGTCACCAGCCGGCTGACCGCAGAGGTGACAGAAATGGGCCTGGGCTGAGAGCTCCGCCTCGCAGTGAGCGCAGGAGCGGGCCCCCAGGGTTGCCCCGCAGGTACTACAGAAATTTCCAGAGGCTGCCGCGCCGCAGGACGGGCATAGCCGGGTCGTCGGATTTGTCATGAGACTGAGAAGCCTAAACCGTGAGTGGTAAGGCGTAAACTGCCGCCCTTACATGAAGGCTGGAGTCTGCGTTTCTTTCCGTTCATCATGGAGAAATCAGTGGCCGAGAAAAAGCAGCGCCAGGCCGGCTCCGGAGGGCGCCCCAGTCTGGAGGGGTTTCCTGCCGATTTGAGGTCCGCCAGCAAGGGCGAGGTCCTCGATCTCGCCCGCCGCTTCGGAGTCGATTTCATGCGCCTGCAGTTCACCGACATTCTCGGCGTCAACAAGAATGTCGAGGTCCCGCGTAGCCAGTTTGAAAAGGCGCTGGATGGCGAGATCATGTTCGACGGATCATCGATCGAAGGATTCGTGCGGATCGAAGAATCGGACATGCTGCTCAAGCCCGATTTGCACACCTTTCGTGTGCTCCCGTACGAGGACGAAGGCGGGCGGGTAGCCAGACTCCTCTGCGACATCTATACACCTGACGAACAGCCGTTTGCCGGCTGTCCGCGTACGACGCTAAAGCGGCAGGTCGAGCGGGCCCGGAAACTCGGCTTCGCCATGATGGCTGGCTGTGAGGCGGAGTTCTTTCTTTTCGAAAAGGGCGCTGACGGGTCTCCCACAACGATCACGCACGATTCAGCGGCCTACTTCGATCTCGGGCCGGTAGACCGGGGCGAAGAGATCCGGCGGGTGATAGTGGAGCAACTGGTCGAGATGGGGTTCGAGGTCGAGGCCGCGCATCACGAAGTCGCCACCGGCCAGCACGAGATCGACTTCAGGTATGCCGATGCACTCACGACCGCCGACAACCTCACCACCTTCAAGTTCGTCGTTCGGAACGTCGCGAGCCGGTTCGGCTTCATGGCGTCATTCATGCCCAAGCCGATCGAGGGAATCAACGGCAGCGGCATGCACACCCACCAGTCCCTGTTCAGGGGCAAGGATAACGCGTTCTACGATGCCAAGGCGGAGTATCAGCTCTCGGCCACCGCGCTGAGCTACATCGAAGGATTGCTCCAGCACGCGCGTGGATTCTGCGCTATCACGAACCCGCTGATCAACAGCTACAAGCGACTGGTGCCGGGCTATGAAGCGCCGGTCAATGTTGCCTGGTCCATGCGCAATCGTTCGCCGCTGGTGCGTATTCCCGACCGGCGCGGACTGGGCACACGCTGCGAGCTTCGTATGCCGGACCCATCATGCAACCCTTATCTCGCGTTGGCAGTGCAGCTGGCAGCGGGCCTGGACGGGATCGAGCATAAGCTTCAGGCCCGCGAGCCGGTCAGCCGGAACATTTTTACCATGAGTTATCGGGACCGGAGGAAGTATCGAATCGACGAGCTGCCGCGAGACCTGCACGAAGCACTCGAGATGTTGGAGAAGGACGATGTGGTCAAAGCGGCGCTCGGCGAGCATCTGACCGAGCGTTTTCTGGAGGCCAAGCGGAACGAGGTGCTTCAGTACAACCTGCAGGTGAGCAAATGGGAGATCGACAGCTATCTCGGTAGATACTAGTCCTTACTTCCTGCCTTCCTGCATTCCCGACAGTTGTAGCGACACAAGCCCAAACGGCAGCGGTACTTCGAGCTGCATCGGCACCCGCCGAGCGTCATCGGTGAGCCACGCCCTCATCGTCATGCCTCTGGAGGTCACTTCCACGACCAGCGCCTTCGCGGTACGGCCATCCGGAAGCGTCAGTGACTCACGCTCGGGCGCTACCTTCACCTGGACCGGGTTGTATCCAGTCCTGAAATACCGTGAGTAGCTGTACGTATGACCGGTTTTCAGCGGCGCGCTTCGCAGGAAATAAAGGAACGCGAGCTCATCCAGCGGCTCCGCCGGCGCGACCCAGGCGCTGGGGGTCCCAACTTCGCGATAGCGGGAGGAGTCAGGAAAGATGAGGTACTCATGCTCATCGAGCTTTCCGCCCTGCATGAGTCTGCGATGAAAGCGCAAGCTGTTGAACCGCTGGCTCTCGACCCAGGAGGTCAAGTCGTACTGAACTCGCCAGCCCGGCGGTCCGCCCTCGCCGGCCAAGGTGAATACATAGGCCGCCATACCGCGCTCCTGCGCGGTACGACTGACTGTAACGGTCGCGGTGCCAACGGGGAAATACCCGAGCTTGGCGTCGTAACGAAGGGTCTCCCCCACCGAGAACGGGGGAGGCGTCAGCCCCGACAGGATGAGTACGTGAGAGAGAAGCAGCGTCAGCAGAGTCATACTGGGAATATACTCTGACGGAACCTCAAGCTTTTCTGCTGGATCTGGATGGGACCTTGTACTCCAGCGGCGGCCCTATTCGGGGTGCTCGGGAGGCACTTGGGCGGCTCCGGAGCCGGAATCTTCCTTACCGCCTCGTGACAAACACCACCAGCCGTTCACGTGCACTCATAGTGGAGCGCCTGGCTGGTTATGGCTTCGAGGTCTCTCCTGACGAGCTCTTCACTGCCACCCTGGCCGGGGTGGAGGTCGCACGGGCCGCCGGTTGGTGCCTGGTAGCCCCGTTCGTCCGAGAGGCAGCCCTTCCTGACATGACCGGGCTCGAGCTGGTCGGGGGCACCTCCGGGCGTGCTGCTCAGGACGTGCCCGAAGCCGTTATCCTGGGCGACCTCGGTGAGCGGTGGTCATACGCCCTTCTCCAGGAAGCGTTCGAGTACCTCATGGGTGGCGCGGCCCTGATCGCTCTGTCTCGCGATCGCTATTGGCTCAAGGAGGGCAAGCTGGCGCTGGATGCCGGGCCCTTCGTGGCTGGCCTGGAGTTCGCGGTGGGGAGGAGCGCCATCGTTGCCGGTAAGCCGAGTTCGGCATTCTATGGCGCCGCGCTCCGAAGCATGGGTATAGGGCAGGCCGAGAAAGCTGCGATGGTCGGCGATGATCTCTGGTCCGATGTTCAGGGCGCTCAGGAGGCGGGTCTCCAGGGTTGGCTCGTGAGAACCGGTAAGTATCGCGAGGCATCCCTGGCGGAAAGCGGGATCCAGCCGGATCGAATCCTGGACAGTATTGCCGCTTTGGGGTGACGACCCTCTATCTTCCCTGCCCCTCATCGATGTGCTGCATTCTTGACGTGGAGCTCTGTTGCTGCTTCGGCACTTTCTGCCAATCGCGGCTGTTCTGCTTCCGCTTCGGCTTTCCGGCCAGACCACGGGTGACTCGTTGCCTCCCGACCCGAACATGATCGTTCGAACGGTCCGGCTCGAGCGGAGAGACATTTTCGATCCGTCGGAGCGAAGCTGGTTTGCCCGCTTAGCAAACGGCCTGCATATCGTCACACGTCCGGCCGTCATCAACCGCGAGCTCCTGTTCGAGCCTGGCCAACCCTACGATTCAGCCCTGGTGGCTGAATCCGAGCGAAATCTCCGCGCAATGGGAATCTTCCGTCGGGTTCAGATTGACTCGGTTCGAACTCCTGATGGGCGGCTGGCTCTCCACGTGCTTGCGAAGGACGGCTGGAGCACTCAGGCTGATTGGCGCTTCCGCAGCACGGGAGGAGAGGTGGCCTTCACCATAGGCCTGGTCGAAAACAATCTCCTCGGCACAGCCTCCACTGCCGCCGTTCGCTACCGCAAGGACCCCGATCGATCCACTGTCGCCATGTCGTTCCGCCGGCCACGGCTCTTTGCGGGCAAAGTGGGGTTGGGAGCAGCCTACGAGAACAAGTCCGATGGACATACTGCTGGCTTGGCGCTGGAGCAGCCTTTCTTCTCCCTCACTTCCATACGTGCCTTCCGGTTTGAAGCAGAAACCCGTGAAGAACGCGTCCTCCAGTTCAGGAATGGTCTGGATGTGGCGACGGATACGCTGAGCCGCCGCTACAGCCTGGTCCGAGCAACCGCGGCCAAGGCGTTGCAGGCGAGCTCCCACGGGTACACCCGGCTTGGTTTCGTAGGTCAGGTTCGCCGTGACGATTTTATCCCGGAGAGCTCGACTGACACCTTTCCGAAAACGGTCACCGGCGCTGTCGGCGCGTACATGGTCTTCAACAAAGCTCGGTTCATCGTAACCAGTGGGTTCGCGGGATTCTCCCGAGAGGAGGACGTAGATTTGGGCTCGACGCTCCGCATTGGGCTCTCTGCCGCTCCCAAGCTTTTCGGTTACGAGCGCAATGGCATTGGTCCCGAGCTCGTCGGGCGGGTCGGGGCGCGTATCCCCGGGGGATTCGGCTTCCTGGATGCCGTAGCCAACGGACTTTTCACCAGCGCCGGACTCGACTCCGGTTCAGTGCAGATCGCGGCCACCACCGTTATTCAGCCGGGGTCTCGGCACATGGCCGTCTTGCACGCGGAGGCAGGATGGCTTGAGGATCCTCTCCCCGGTGAGGAGTTCGACCTGGGGCTCGGCAGCGGACCGCGGGCGTTCGGGAGCCACGCATTCACCGGAGATCGGTCGGTCTTCGTCTCGGCAGAATACCGTTACACTATCGACAACGATCTGTTCCGCCTGTTAGGGCTCGGTATCGCCGGCTTCGTAGATTATGGAGGAGCCTGGTACGCCGGCGACCCACGACGGACCGGCTGGGATGCAGGCGTGGGGCTCAGGCTCGGCGCGAGCCGTTCGTCAGACACCGACGCTCTACGCTTCGATCTTGCGCACCGGTTCGCGAACGATGTGGAGCAGGGTGGTTGGGTGGTCACGGTCGGTAAGGGATTCGCCTTCAACGCTTCCGCCAGACGATCCAGCTGAAGCACTGTACGAATGGAGGAAGACGGGATGATTGCCCGCGCCGCCAGGCAGGCTGATACTACGATCGAGCTGCTGCTCAGGATCCTCGACCAGGCGTTCGATCACAAGGGATGGCACGGAACTACGCTCCGTGGCGCGCTCCGCGGAGTGACCTCAGAGGCCGCACTGTGGAGACCCGGACCAGCCCGGCACAATATCTGGGAACTGACGATGCACGCGGCCTACTGGAAGTACGTCGTCAGACGCCGGTTGGCCGGAGATCCGGTGGGCTCATTCGAGCGGAAGCCGAGTAACTGGCCGGCCATTCCGGAAGCAGCCGATACCCGCGCCTGGAGGGCGGACATTCGCCTGCTGGAGGCGGAGCACGAGCGGCTCCGGGCGACTATCAGGAGTCTTTCACCCCGAAGACTCGGGGATCGCTCGCCGCAGAGTGTATGGACCAACGCCGAAGAAATACATGGAGTTGCCGCCCATGATCTTTATCACACCGGCCAGATCCAGCTGATCAAGAAATTGATGCCATAGGCGACGCTGAGTGGTGGGGCCATTGGGCGGCAGTGGTGGCAGCAGGCCGACTCTGCAGGTATCTGACCAGAAAAAATCCGGCCACAGCCAACGCAATGATCAACAGCAACAGGGCGAGTACGGTGAGACCTTGACGATTTTTCGAGCAGATACCGCGTTGCATGGAAAGCCTCCTGTGTCTGCGGCATAGTATCTACTCCGCTTGCGGTAAACCAGTCGTTCCCGCTCAATTCAGCCATGGAAGCACCCGCTCCTGATGCGGCATCGCCCGTCGAGGAAGGCCAGCGTCTCATGAGCGCGGCCCTCATTGCCGGATTGCGTGCTGCCGGTGCGGCGCTCGTGCTGGTCACCTGGCTGGGACGTGAGGTAATGGAGGGAGAAGTTCTCGGCATGGATGAAGGCATACGTGCACTGCTTCACAAATTTGCTTCCCCAACGGCAACGACGATCATGATCGCAGCGAGTGTGTATGGAGCCCCCTCGGTGCTGGTACCTCTCGCGCTCGCCGGGGCACTCGCGTTTCAGTTGCGTGGATGGAGCCGGGGTGCGCTCCTGGTAGCGATCACGATGGCCGGTGCGGGCCTGTTGAATTGGCTGCTGAAGCTTTCTTTCGAGAGAGTGCGTCCGGTCGCATTTTTCGATTACCCACTTCCAGGCTCGCCAAGTTTTCCCAGCGGCCACTCGATCTTCGCTGCCAGCATCTTCGGCGGCGTGGCCGCACTGCTGTCCCCCCGGCTCGCGCATCCCGCGCTTCGAGTAGGGGTGTGGGGTCTCGCCATCTTTCTTACGCTCCTCGTCGGCTTCTCCCGGGTGTATCTGGGTGTTCACTACCCGAGCGATGTGCTGGCCGGCTATTCTATCGCAGTGATCTGGGTGACGGCCGTTGCCATTGGCGACCGGTTGGCGCGACATCGTCGAGCGCGCTCCGCGTAGTGGGTCACATCGCCGTAGTACTCAACGGATCGTCAGGGCAGGGAGAATCCGCTAAAGCCGCCGATAGCCTCAAGGAGATCTTTGCCGCGGCTGGCAAGGAGGCGCGCGTCAGCCTGGCCGAGGGAGGCGCGAACATCAAGGCTGCCATGCAACGGGCCATCGAAGAAGGCTGCGAGACGCTCGTGGCCGGCGGCGGCGACGGGACGATCAACACCGGTGCTGCGGCGGTGCTCGAAAAGGGTATCCCACTCGGAGTTCTTCCACTCGGCACTCTCAATCACTTCGCGAAGGACATGGGTATACCGCTCGAGGTCGACAAGGCGGCCAAGGTCGTGCTCGAGGGCGTGGTCTGCAAGGTCGATGTGGGCGAGATCAACAGCCGGGTGTTCCTGAACAACTCCAGCCTGGGTGTCTATCCGGCTATCGTGCGGCTGCGGGAGCAGAACCGAAGCCGCTTTGGAGGGAAGTGGATCGCGGCGCTGTGGGCAGCTCTTACCGTGCTGCGCCGGAATCCGTTCATGGCGGTGCGCATCGTGGTGGAGGAGAAGACCATCATTCGGCGCACACCGCTGCTGCTTGTCGCGAACAACGAATATCGCATGGCCGGCATAAACGCCGGCTCCCGTGAGTCTCTGTCGAAGGGCCACCTCGCCCTTTACGTACTCAATGCCGAGCAGCGTCCTGGCCTCCTTCGACTCGCGGCGCAGCTCCTGCTGTTAGGAGGGGACCAAGTCAAAGAGCTCGATCTGCTCACAGTAGACGAGGCGACTGTCGAGACGAAACGCCGCCGGCTCCAGGTCGCGCTCGACGGTGAGGTCGCCACGATGGCCTCTCCGCTCCATTACCGGATCAGGGCTGGCGCGTTGCGGGTGCACGTGCCAGCTGATAGTTCCGCTTGCTATCCCCACCCCCCCTGGCCATCTTCCAGCCGCTCGTAACGCCCGCGTTGAACACGTGGTTTATGACGATGGGGGCCGTTTCGCTGCCCTTACCGCTCCATTACAGACAACGCTCACTCGCGGTCCTTCGTTCGTGAGGGCGTCCAGGTACGCACTACTCACTAGAATCGGCCGTTTCCCGCGTCTGAGGACTGTTCATGCGCCGACTTCGCATCGGCATTCTGGATTTGGTCACCAAAAGTCCCAATCCATCGCTCTACGGCCGGGTAATGAATGCAAATCTGGCCAGCATCATGCCTCAGGTGATCGGGGTCTGGTGTGAAGAGGAAGGCCACCACGTACAGTACGTTTGCTACACCGGTATCGAAGACCTCCTCGAGGAGCTTCCAGCCGACCTGGATCTCGTGTTCATCGGTGCGTTCACGCAGTCGGCGCAGCTGGCGTACGCGCTCAGCAACTTCTTCCGGCAACGTGGTGCGATAACCGTATTAGGCGGGCCGCACGCGCGGTGCTATCCCGAGGACGCCCAGAAGTACTACGATTACGTCCTCGGCTTCACTGACCAGAGTACAGTCGCGGAAGTGTGCCGCGAGTGCGAAAAGCACCGGCCTTTTGGTCGTCACATCTCGGCCGCCACCCAGCCGTTGGAAATGCCGACCCTCCAGGAGCGCTGGAAGTTCGTCGAGCCGACGCTGGCCAAGGCACCCACTATCAAGATCATCCCGATGATCGGCAGCCTTGGGTGCCCTTACACCTGTAGCTTCTGCATCGATTCCACCGTCGACTACCAGCCGCTCAGCTTCACGCAGCTTCGTGACGACCTCAAGTTCCTGCTGACGAAAATCAAGAATCCTATTGTCGGATGGCACGACCCGAACTTCGGCGTCCGATTCGACGATTATATGGAAGCAGTCGAGTCCGCAGTGCCGCAGGGCAGCATGCGCCACATCGCCGAGAGCAGCCTCTCTCTGTTGTCCGAGAAGCACCTCCTGCGGCTCCGGCAAAACGGGTTCCAGGCCATTCTTCCGGGAATCGAGTCCTGGTACGACCTCGGCAATAAGTCGAAGACCCGCCGGACCGGAATGGACAAGGTCCTGCAGGTCTCCGAGCACGTCAACATGATTCTCCGCTACATCCCGTATATCCAGACCAACTTCGTAATGGGGCTGGATGGAGACATGGGGCCGGAGCCGTTCGAGCTAACCAAGAAATTCATCGATCTTTCTCCTGGCGCATTCCCGGCGTACTCGCTGCTATCGGCCTTCGGCCGGGCTGCACCGATGAATCTCGAGTACCAGCGCGCCGGCCGGGTTCTCCCATTCCCGTTCCACTTCCTGAACAACAACCACGCGATGAACGTACGGCCGAAGAACTACACCTGGCCGGAGTTCTATAAGCACCTGGTGGACGTGACGCGCTACTCGTTCTCATGGAAGGCCATCGCGCGCCGGATCCCCGCTACACCGCTGATGATTCCGAAGTGGATGAACGTGGTGCGTGCCGTTTCGTCGGAGGGATTCGGGCGCATTAAGTACCACGAGACCATCGAGGGCCTGCTCCAGACTGATCGCTCGGTGCGGCGCTATATGGATGGGGAAACAACGGTGCTGCCGGAGTTCTACGCGTCCAGAATTCGGCGCGAGCTGGGGCCGGCGTACGACTTCCTACCCGAGGGAGCGTTGGAGCATGATCCCAACGCGTATCTCCGTGCCGACACCGAGCCCGCGATGGTCAAGACAGTTCAGCTCGGCGGCCCGCTCGTCGCTAACGGTTAGTGGTCTCCTGCTCGGCTGCGGACTCCATTCCGCTCGCCGAGCCGGATTCCGCCCCGGAACTCGAAGTGCTCCTCACCCATCAATCGCTCACCCTGCGGCGTTTGTGCCTTGGCCAGGTGCCAGAGCAGCAGCTGCTGACCGACTGTCGTGGCGGGAAGCCAGACTCCCGGCTCGATGGCCGGATATAGATCGGCGAACTCCGGCCGCAGTCGTGCCTCCCGAATGTTGTGCTGCACCGAACCCCCTATGACCGCGTGATGATTGTGATTTCGAACGGCCACTAATGGTCGCCTAAAACAGGCGGTCCGCAAGGGTCGGTCAGAAGCTTCCTCATCGGGGTAATCTGCGTCTGGAAGGGCTGGGGTCCCCGGGAGAAGCTGAAACTCGATCCACCGCTTCCAGGACACGCCTGCGCTGACCCGGGGTAACGATGTCGCGCTGCACTACCTGGCGTACGATCCTCGCGACGAACGAGTATCCTCGAGGCTCAGACACCAGCCAGCGGTGCCACTCCAGCTCCTCCAGCGCTCGTGCCGTATCATCCGGGGTTAATGACAAGGCACGCTCGAGCAAGGCAGGGGATACCAGGTCTCCCAACACTGCAGTGGCAGCGAGCACGCGCTGAGCCGGCGGGCTTAGTCGTCTTACCCCGACGCGGATGGCAGCGACCACAGCATCCGGAAGGTGACCGGGGAGACTCTGATCGAGCGTGCGGAATGGTTCGGGCCACTCCCCCGAGATCGTACCAAGATCGAGGCCGAGGGCGACAGCTCGCAGGAGCTCGACGGCTAGGAGCGGTACTCCAGCGGAATCGGTCGCAACCCGACGGACAACTCGGTCGATCGCGACGC
>Ga0126305_10001578_pt1 | contig 10203 bp, 10 predicted proteins | sample Plot26_FD_92536 | JGI IMG/M metagenome (GOLD analysis project Ga0126305, IMG submission 92536) | Serpentine soil microbial communities from UC McLaughlin Reserve, CA, USA - Plot26 | ecosystem: Environmental > Terrestrial > Soil > Grasslands | place: USA: UC McLaughlin Reserve, Lake County...
CCTTGTAGTGGAGGCGGGCGACGGTCTCCTGGCCGATGTAGCAGCCCTTGGTGAAGCTGACCGCCTGCTCAACGATCCCGGCCTCCGCGGGCATCGTCTCGGCTCCCATCTCGGCGCCGAAGCGGGGGCGACCGGACTCGATGCGGACGATCTCGGCGGCCTGCGGGGAGACCTCGACGGCGCCGGCGGCCACGAGGGCTTCGCGGAGGAGCTCGCGCTGCGCGGCGGCAAGGATCAGGTCGATGCCGGCGGCGGTGCCGACGGCGACGCACTGAACGCCGGCGATCGTCGTCGTCTCGCAGGCGTTCTCCGGTAGGGCGGCGGTGCCCGCGATCTCGACCGACCGCGGACCGATCAGCGAGAGCAGCGTGTGGGCCTCGCTCTCGTCGCCGACCTCGACCTCCCGCCCGACCTTGTACATCTGCAGGTGCCGCCTCGCCGCCTCCAGCCCCTCGGGCTCGAGGTCGACGAGCAGGTCCGACTCGGGCTCCGGCCGCAGCACCCGCATGTCGGCCTGCATGTGGCCCTTGCGGTCGAGCAGGGCGGCGTAGGCGCCGTCGCCCGGCTCCAGCGCCTCGACGTTCTGGGTCAGCTGGCCCTGCAGGTACTCCCCGGCTTCGGGCCCGCTGACCACAAGCAGGCCCCGCTCCTGGTCCTCGACCAGCCCGCACTCCTCGCGCAGCTGGCGGTACTGGGCGTCAATCTCGATCTCGGTCCCGATGCTCACGGCCTCGATTCTACGAGGAAGGTGCAGGGGAGATTTAGATGCTTCGAAAACATCTTTTAGATGTGTCAAAATCACCGCCGTGCAGCCGGACGGGGCAAAGAAAGGCATCAGCCGGCGCAAGCTCCTCGGCGGCGCCGCCCTGGCCGCGCCCGCGGTCGCCGGGTTCACCGCGCTCGGCCGCAACAGCGACAGCGCTGTCGCCGAGGCGGCGAGCAGCGGTGGGCGCCATGCCGGCCACGATGATTTCCCGCACGCGGCGTTTGCCGCAGGGCGCCGCGTCGACCACCGCGCCAACGGCTTCCACCCGACCGAGCTGCTCCGCGACTTCGACTACGGCCGCACCCGCCGCCTCGCCAGCGGCCGGGTTCTGCGCGAATGGGAAATCGTCGCCCACGACCGGGAGATCGAAGTTGCGCCGGGGGTGAAGTACGAGGCGTGGACCTACAACGGCCGCGTCCCCGGCCCGACCCTGCGGGCCAGCGAGGGGGAGCTGTTGCGGGTCCGCTTCATCAACGGCTCCGAACATCCACACACGATGCATTTCCACGGCCTCCACTCGGCGCTGATGGACGGGATGCCGGGGATCGGCGACAGCCGCGGCGGCGGCCAGATCGATCCGGGGGAGAGCTTCACCTACGAGTTCGACGCTACACCCTTCGGCCTCCACCTCTACCACTGCCACGTCGCGCCCTTGGCCGCGCACATCGCCCGCGGCCTCTACGGGGCGTTCATCGTCGATCCCAAGGGGGGGCGCCCCGAGGCCGACGAGATGGTGATGGTGATGAACGGCTTCGACACCAACTTCGACCTCGCGAACGAGGTCTACGCGGTCAACACGGTCGGCTTCCACTACGTGGACGAGCCGATCGCAGTGCAGCGCGACCGGCCGGTGCGGATCTACCTGGTCAACGTGCTCGAGTACGACGTCCTCAACTCGTTTCACATCCACGGCAACTTCTTCCACTACTTCCCGACCGGGACCTCGCTGCAGCCAAGCGAGTTCACCGACACCGTGATCCAGGGGCAGGCCCAGCGGGGGATCCTCGAGATGAAGTTCCCCTATGACGGCGATTACATGTTCCACGCCCACGTCAGCGAGTTCGCCGAGCTGGGCTGGTCCGGCTTCTTCCGGGTCGGCGATCCCGGTCGTCTCACCGCTTCAGCGGCGGCGGCGATGTACTGCGAGCTGCCCTGGGGGAAGGGGAGACCGGCCTGATGGAGGCGGGGGCTCGAGCGGAGCGAACCCAGGACCTCGGCGGCGGGCTTCCGGCCTGGGCGCTCGGCCTGATTCCGCTCGCGCTGATCGCGGTCGCAATCGGCGGGTTCGCCCTGCTCGGCGGGCCCGGCCTTGGTGACCGCAGTGGACTGCCGGTGGAGGAGCTGACGGCGGAGCAGACCGTCCTGCGGCCGGGAGAGATCGAGCTGACCCTGCGCAACGACGGTCCCGATCCGGTCGAAGTCGCCCAGGTCGCGGTCAACGACGCCTACGCCTCGTTTTCGGTCGACGACGGCCGCGAGATAAGCCGCCTCGGCTCGAGCACGCTGACCATCTCCTACCCCTGGATCGAGGGGGAAGCGATCGAGATCTTCGTCCTCACCGGGACCGGCGGCACCGTCGAAGCCTCGATTCCGGTGGCTGCGGAGAGCCCGGACAACGACCTCGGGTTCTTCGGCCTGATGGCCCTGCTCGGGATCTACGTCGGGGTGATCCCGGTCAGCCTGGGGATGCTCTGGCTGCCGTTCCTGCGTCGGCTCGGCGCGGGTTGGATGGGGGTCCTGATCGCCTTCACGATCGGGCTGCTCGCCTTTCTCGCGATCGACGCCGGCTTGGAGGGGCTGGAGATCGCCGCGGAGGCGCCGGCCGCCTTCGGCGGAGCCAGCCTGGTCCTGGTCGGCGGCCTGGTCGCCTACCTCGTGCTGGCGGCGATCGACACCCACCTCTCCGAGCGCTCGCAGCGGGCAAAGCGTGCCGGTGCAGCGGGCGCCGGCGCCGGATACCTGGCGCTGCTGGTCGCGGTCGGGATCGGCCTCCACAACCTTGGCGAGGGGCTGGCGATCGGCTCCTCCTACGCGAGTGGGGCGCTGGCGCTCGGCGCCTTCCTCGTCGTCGGCTTTGCGATCCACAACACGACCGAGGGGCTGGCGATCGTCGCCCCGCTGCGCGAGGGGCCCCGCCCCGGGTTGGCACGCCTGCTCGGGCTCGGCCTGATCGCGGGAGCACCGGCGGTTCTCGGGGCCTGGATCGGCGCGGCCGCCTTCGACCCCAGCCTGGCGGCGCTCCTGTTCGGGGTCGGGGTCGGCGCGATCGTCCGGGTGATCGTCCAGATCGCGCCGGCGATGCGCGACGGCAGCGGGCGCCTGCTCTATCCGTCGAGCGTGGCTGGAATGCTCGCCGGCATCGCCGCGCTCTACCTCACCGGCCTCCTGGTGTCCGTCTGATGGGCGGCGAGGGAGGGCGCGGGCGGCGCGACCCCAGCACGGAGGCGATCGAGGACTACGCGAAGGCGATCTACGCGATTGCTTCCGAACGCGAGGGCCTCGTCCTCAACGGCGAGGTCGCCCAGCGGCTCGGCGTCACCCCGGCGACGGCGACCTCGATGCTGAAACGGCTGGCCGACCTCGGCCTCGTCGAGTACTTCCCCTACAAGGGTGCCCGTCTGACCCCGGCCGGGGAGAAGGTGGCGCTGGAGGTGATCCGCCACCACCGTCTGATCGAGGCCTACCTGTCGGAGGCCCTGGGCATGGACGACGACCGTGTCCACGAGGAGGCGGAGGTGCTCGAGCACTACATCTCCGAGGAGCTCGAGCAGCTGATCGCGGCCAAACTCGGGGAACCGCGTCACGACCCGCATGGGACCCCGATCCCGGGCCCCGACCTCCTGCCGCCCACCTGGGAGGCTCGTTGACGGTCGAGAAGGCTGGGGAGCGCGAGGCGCCGACGGTCGAGGACGTCCTTCCCGGCGAGGCCGCGGTCGCCGCCGCCGCCCACCGCTCCCTGGCCGGTCAAAGCCGCGGGGTGCGCCGTCTCTGGCCTTTCCTCGGCCCCGCCTTCGTCGCCGCCGTCGCCTACATCGACCCCGGCAACTTCGCCACCAACATCTCCGGCGGCGCCCAGTTCGGCTACCTGCTGCTCTGGGTTGTCCTCGCCGCCAACCTGATCGCGATGCTGGTCCAGACCCAGTCGGCGAAGCTGGGAATCGCGACCGGCAAGAACCTGGCCGAGCTCTGCCGCGAGCGCTTCTCGCGACGCACCTCGATCGGCCTCTGGCTGCAGGCCGAGCTGGTGGCGATGGCCACCGACATCGCCGAGGTGGTCGGCGCCGCCCTCGGCCTCAATCTCCTCTTCGGGATCCCGCTCTTCCCGGCCGGCATCATCGCCGGCGTCGGCGCCTTCGCGATCCTCGGCCTGCAGCAGATGGGCTACCGCCGGCTGGAGGCGGGGATCACGGTCCTGGTCGGGGTCGTCGTCGCCTCCTTCGTCTTCGAGCTCTTCGACTCCGATCCCGACGGCGGTGAAATCGCCAAGCACCTCTTCGTGCCCGGCTTCGCCAACACCGAGAGCATCCTGCTGGCGACCGGGATCATCGGCGCGACGGTGATGCCCCACGTCGTCTACCTGCACTCGGCGCTGACCCAGCGGCGGATCGTCGGGCGCGACGAGGCGGAGAAAAAGCGCATCCTCAACTTCGAGAAAGTCGACGTGGTGATCGCGCTCTCGCTTGCCGGGCTGGTGAACCTCTCGATGATGATCGTCGCCGCCGCGCTCTTCCACAGCAGCGGCCTGACCGGGGTCGACACCATCGACGGCGCTTACGACGCCCTGCAGCAGCTCGTCTCCGACCGGGCGGCGATGGTCTTCGGGATCGCCCTCCTCGCCTCCGGATTTGCCTCCTCTTCGGTCGGGACGATGGCCGGGCAGGTGGTGATGCAGGGCTTCATCCGCCGTCGCATCCCCCTCTTCGTCCGCCGCGCGATCACCCTGGCGCCGGCGCTGCTGGTGCTGGCGATCGGGCTCGATCCGACCGAGGCGCTGGTGGGCAGCCAGGTCGTCCTCTCCTTCGGGATCCCGTTCGCGCTGGTGCCGTTGCTGTTGATCGCGGCCGACCGCGAGGTGATGGGAGAGCTCGCCAACCCGCGCTGGCTCAGCGCCCTCGCCGGCTTCCTGGCAGCACTGATCATCGCCCTCAACGCCTTCCTGCTGCTTCAACTAGCCGTCGGCTAGGGAGTCGGCTCCCGCTCCACTACGCTTTGCCGTCGATGGGCCTCGCCGCCGACTTCCAGCAGATTCTCGGGACCTTGCCGCCCGACTGGACCGATCTCGAGGTCGACCTCAGGATCGAGGACGAATCCCAGTACGTGGACACCGCCGTCGCCCTCAGTCAGGTCAACGCGCAGGTCTACCAGCACCCGCGCGAGGGTTGGCAGTGGCGGCTGCTCGTGGCCCACAGCTTCGGCCATGCCGCCGCGTCGGAGACTGTCGCCGGGGTTCTGGCGAAGCTCGACGAGGCGGGCGTGCGGGGAGAACTCCGCATCGCCGAGGTGCGCGAGGGGCGCTCGGAGGTCGTGCAGATGTGGGGCCGGCCGGAGAGCGTCCGCGAAGAGTTCCGCGAGCGGCGCTCGCTGTAGCCCGTGGCGCGCGTCCTCAGCATCAGCAACGACCTGATGCTCGGCAGCAAGGTCTCCGAGACGCTGACCGCGGCCGGGCACGAGGTCGTCTCGTCCCCCTCAATCGAGGAGACGACCTGGGATGGCAAAGATCTGATCGTGGCCGACCTGGACATCGAGAACCCGGAGGCCTTGGTCGGACTGGGGATGCCGGTCCTCGGCTACTACTCCCACGTCGACGTTGAGACCAAGGAAGCAGCCGAGGCGGCCGGGATCGACCTGGTGGTGCCGCGGTCGCGGATGGCCCGCGAACTACCCGCTTTGGCGAAACGCCTTCTCGACGCTTAGCGGCTTCTCCAGGAGGCCATGGCGCAGGTCCCAGGCCGCCCATGCCCGCAGCACGGCTGGGTCGAAGGGCCTCGGGGTGAGGATCGGTCGCAGCGCCTTCAGCTGGGCTGCTTGATCGGCGCGTTCGAGCGCCGGGTTCGCGGCGAGCAGCTGATCGAGGGCCGCACCTGGATTCCGCACGGCGAAGGCGTAACCGCGGTGGCTGGCGCCGACGACCGCGTCGATCAGCCCCGGGTCCCTCTCGAGGGTCTGCCTGGAGGTGGCGAGCACCAGCTCCGGATAGGGAGGCGCGCCGAAGCTGTCCACCTTGAAGACCCGCAGGGGCACGTCCAGGCGGCGCAGGGCGATTCCCTCGGCGTTCCAGAAGGCGGTTACGGCGTCGACCTTGCCTGAAGCGAGGGAGGGGACCGCGGTGAACCCGATCGTCAACCGCTCGACTTTGCCCGGGTCGCCGCCGTCGGCTTCGACCTCTGAGTCCACCACCGCTTCATCGGAGGGAAGGCCCGTGACCCCCACCCGGTTGCCCTCGAGGTCGCGTGGCCGGCGCACCGGCCCGACGCCCCTGGCGAGCACAGCGGCAAGCGGCCGCTGGACGATCGGCGCCACCCCGACCAGGTCGATGCCCCGCTCGCGGGCGATTCCGAGGTCGTGGATGTCGAGGATCGCGAACTCGACTCTGCCGGCGCCGAGCAGCTTCGGCGCGTCGCTCGATTCGCCCGGCGCCTGGACCTTGAGGTCGACGCCTTCGTCTTCGAAGTAGCCGCGGGCGAGAGCCGCGTAGATGCCGCTGTGGACGGCGTTGGGGGTGAAATCGAGCACGAGCGTCGCGCCTTTCGGCACGCCCGGTTCCGCGCCGCTCTCGCCGCAGCCGGCCACGCCGGCAAGCGCGAGAACGGCCGCCAGCAGCGTGACAGCCCCTCTCATCTGATGGCGGAACCTAATTCATCGAGAAAATCTGGGTAGACTGCCGCCGCTTACCTGATCATGGGAAAAATCGAGGAGGAAAGAGTGCAGGAGAGAGGTCTAGCCGCATATTTGGCTGAGTTGATCGGCACGTTGCTGCTGGTCTTCTTCATCACCAGCGTCGTCGTCCTGTACGTCTCGACCGGGGCACAGGGTCAGTTCGGCAGCGACTTCGCGGTCGTCGGCCTTGTCCACGCATTTCTGCTCTTCGGGCTGATCGTCATGTTCGGCGTGGTCAGCGGCGGGCACTTCAACCCGGTGGTGACGCTCGCGGCCCTGGTGATCCGGCGGATCAAGCCGATCGACGGCGGCATCTACATCCTCGCCCAGCTGATCGGCGGCGTCCTCGGCGCCCTGCTGACCAAGGCACTGCTGAAGGACGAGGGTCTCGCCACCAACTACGCCGCCCTCGAAGTCAGCGGTCTCCTCGCCGGCAACTTCGCCGGCATGATCGTCGAGGCGATCGGCACCTTCGTCCTCGTCCTCGTCATCCTCACCGCCGTCTACTCGGAGAAGAGCTTCAAGGAGTGGGCGCCGCTGGCGATCGGCACCACCCTCGGCTTCCTCGTCATGGTCGCCGGCCCGCTGACCGGCGCCGGGTTCAACCCGGCCCGCTGGTTCGGCCCGGCCCTGGTTGGCGAGTCGTGGGGCGACGTCTGGCCCTTCTTGCTCGGTCCCATCGTTGGCTCGCTGCTCGCTGCCGCCGTCTACCGCTTCGTCCTCGAGCCGGGCGGCCTGCCGCCGACCGAACCGCCGGAGCACGTTCGCCCGCCGGTTCCGAAACGGGCGACGCCGACCAGCGACAAGCCCGCCACCTAGGGCGAAGCCCAGCGAAGCACCTTCAGGCGCCACCCATTCGGGTGGCGCCTTTTTTTGTTGGCCCGGTTGGTCCGGGTTTGCCCCGGTTCCGGTGGCCGGCGCGGCGCTTGCAGTAGCTTGAGCGGCGTGCGCCGGGTCACCTTCTCCCGCAACTTCACGCTCTCGCTCTCCCGGACGTGCCAGTGCTACTGCAAGTATTGCGCCTTCGCGACGCACCAGGCGCACATCCACGCGCCGGAGCGGGTCGAAGAGATCCTCGACGAAGCGCTGAAACGGAACACCAAGGAGCTCCTGGTCCTGACGGGAGAGCGACCCGAGGTTCACCCGGTGGTCGCCGAACGCCTCAAGGCCTGGGGGCACGACCACTTCACCAGCTATGCCGTCTGGGCCTGCGAACGGGCGCTGGAGCGAGGGATGCTGCCCCACTCGAACCTGGGGGTGCTCAGCAGAGAGGACCTGGCGCGTCTGCGGGAGGTGACCGCTTCCCAGGGGCTGATGCTCGAGAGCACCTCGGAGCGGCTGATGGAGACTGTCCACGCCGGCTCTCCGACCAAGCACCCCGTTGCTCGTTTGGCGACGATTGAAGCGGCGGGAGAGCTGAAGATCCCGTTCACGTCCGGGATCCTGGTCGGCATCGGCGAGACCGAGGACGAGCGAGTCGAATCCCTCGAAGCTCTCGCGGCCAGCCACCACCGTCACGGCCACCTCCAGGAGATCATCCTTCAGAACTTCGTTCCGCACCCGCGTTACTACGGCGCTGAGGTTGCCGAGATCGCGGATGAGGCTGCGCGTGAGCGTTGGAGGGGCGACGGGGACTCCTCCTCCGGACACCTCTCGCTAGGGCTCGAGGTCGAGTGTCCTGAGGAGGAGTCCCCGTCGCCCATGCCGGCGTGGGCGAACCCCGTCGAGGTCGATGAGATCAAGCGGCTGGTGCAGGAGTGCCGGCGGTTGATGCCTGATGTGGGGATTCAGATTCCGCCGAACCTGTCGGACTGGTGGCCGGAGCTGGTCGAAGCGGGCGCTACCGACTTGGGGGGGCTGAGTGCCAACGGGGATCACATCTCTCCTGAGGAGCCGTTCCCGGCGCCGCATCAGGTGCGGAAGGAGCTGGCGCCGCGGGGGTATGCGCTGACCGAGCGTCTGTGCGTTTACCCGCAGTACATGGACCCGGAATGGATGGAGCAGGGGGTCCTGGACGTGATCAAGCTCAAGTACTGGTCCTTCATCCCGCGCAAGGGTTCAGGTCGCAAATCCGAAGAGGTCATCGCCCCTGATCTGGCAGAGAGGGCGATCGCCAAGGGGCGCGAGGGGCACGAGCTCTCCGAGGACGAGTTGACGGCTCTGTTTGCCGAGACGCGCCCCGAGGTGATTGAGGAGATGCGGGTCGCCGCCGACGCGCTGAGGGCCGAGCTGGCGGGGGACCGGGTCACCTTCGTCGTCAACCGCAACATCAACTTCACCAACGTCTGCGTGGTCGGCTGCGCCTTCTGCGGGTTCGGGCAGGGGCGCAGGTCGCCCGACGCCTACGAGGTCTCGGAGGGGGACTTCGCGGCGCGGGTCGAAGAGGCCGTTGCCTTCGGTGCGACGGAGCTCTGCATGCAGGGCGGCATCCACCCCGACCTGACTCTGGAGGAGTACGGGCGTTGGTTGCGGCTGGCAAAGGAGGTGGCCCCGCAACTGCACCTGCACGCCTACTCGCCGATGGAGATCAACTGGGCCTGCGAGCGGTCCGGGAAGGAGCCGCTGGAGGTTTTCGAATTCCTGCTGGAGTGTGGTCTCGGCTCGACGCCGGGGACCGCTGCGGAGGTGCTCGACGACGGCGTCCGCCAGCGGATCTCACCGAACAAGCTGCCTGCCGACCGCTGGGTGGAGATCATCGAAGCCTCCCACCGCGCCGGCCTGCGCTCGACCTCGACGGTGATGTTCGGCCACATCGAGGAGCCGCGGGAGCTGGCGCGCCACATGCGGGTGATCCGCGCCCTGCAGGAGCGAACCGGCGGCATCACCGAGTTCGTCCCGCTCAGCTTCATCCCTTTCAACACGATGCTGGGGCGCACCCACGGGATCGAGGAGATTTCGATGGGGGAGAACCTCAAGCACACCGCGGCCTTCCGCCTTGCGCTCGGCCGCACGATCCCCAACCTGCAGGCGAGCTGGGTGAAGATGGGGCTGGAGGGGGCGACCGAGGCGCTGCGCTGGGGGGTCAACGACCTCGGGGGAACCCTGATGGAGGAGAACATCTCCCGCATGGCCGGCTCCCAGCACGGGGTGCGGCTGGAGCCTGAGCAGCTGATCGCCGCGGCGCGGGCGGCGGGGCGCGAGCCGGCGCAGCGGACGACGCTCTACGAGATCGTCGAGACCTATGCGGGCGTGGGCGTCGCCGGTTGAGGCAAGCCCACATCCGGGTAGGGGAACGGCATCAATCGAGTCCAGGAAGGGATGCCATGAGCGACGAGATCCGCAACAAGGACGACGCCAAGGGCCGCCTCAAGGAGGCTGCCGGAGACCTCACCGGCGACGACGAGCTGCAGCGCGAAGGCAAGGTGGACAAAGCCACCGGCGCGGTCAAGGACGGCGTCGAGAAGGCCTCCGACAAGCTCAAGGACACGGTCGGCAAGGACCGCGACTGAGGTCGTCGGGGTCCGCGTCCTAGCGGAACAAGTCCTCTTCGGGAGGGCGGCGGAGGGCGGCGGCACCGGGGCCGTCCTCCGCCCCGACGTAGCGGCCGAGGCCTCGGATCA
>Ga0126305_10001579_pt1 | contig 10198 bp, 9 predicted proteins | sample Plot26_FD_92536 | JGI IMG/M metagenome (GOLD analysis project Ga0126305, IMG submission 92536) | Serpentine soil microbial communities from UC McLaughlin Reserve, CA, USA - Plot26 | ecosystem: Environmental > Terrestrial > Soil > Grasslands | place: USA: UC McLaughlin Reserve, Lake County...
GGGCAGGCGGTGCACTCGCTCTATCGGCCCGGCTCCTATCTCACCGACGACTACTGGGACGGGCACCTGGTCCTGCACGCGGCGGCTGGGCCGCGGCCGCCTGCGCGGATCGCGATCCTCGGCAACGCCGGCGGCACCGTCGCCCGCGCCTTCGGCCACTTCTTTCCGGCGACGGCAGTCGACGCGGTGGAGATCGACCCCGAGCTGACTGAGTTGGGCCGACGCTACCTCGACCTCCGCAACCCGCGGATGCGGGTCTTCGCCGAGGACGCGCGGCCGTGGCTCGAGCGCTCAGAGGGCGGTTACGACGAGATCATGGTCGACGCCTACCGCCAGCCCTACATCCCCTTCTACCTGGCGACCGCCGAGTTCTTCGAGCTGGCCCGCGATCGACTCGCCCCCGGCGGACTCGTAATTGTCAACGTCGGCCACCCGGAGGGGGCGAGAGAGCTGGAGCGGGTGCTGGGGCGGACGATGGCGTCCGCCTTCCCGCGGGTGCTGCGCTACCCGATCGAGGAGACGAACACGCTGCTGGTCGCCGGGGAGGGGACTTTTTCGGCAACGCGGCTGCGGTCGAACCTCGACGGACTGCCGCCGCCGCTGCGGGCCGAGGCCGAGCGGGCCGCGGCGGCGCTGGAGCCGCGGCTGCCCGGCGGCGAGGTCTATACCGACGACCACGCCCCGGTCGAGTGGCTGGTCGACTCTTCCCTGCTGGAATACGCGAATGAATGACTTCGGCGAGCGTCTGCGCGCCTGGCTGGTGACGGGCCCGATCGGGCGCGGACTGGCCTTCGGGATCGACTTCGCGGTCGCCCTTCGGATGATGCTCTCCCAGCGTCGGTAGACGGTCGCAATCATCTAGGGTCATCCGTCCTATGCAGACCACCCTCAAAGAGCTTCCGAACAGCCGAGTCGAGGTCGAAGCGGAGGTCCCCGCCGCCGACATCGAGAAAGCCACCTCCCGCGCCGCCCGCGCGATGGCGAAGGAGATGCGGATGCCGGGCTTCCGCGCCGGCAAGGCGCCCCCCTCGCTGGTGATCCAGCGCCTCGGCTTCGCCTCGGTCCTGCAGGAGGCGATTCGCGACGCTCTGCCGGAGTGGTACGAACAAGCCCTGCTCGACACCGGCATCTCGCCGATCGGCGACCCCAGCATCGAGATGGTCTCCGCCCCCGAGGACGAAGGCGAGCCGCTCAAGTTCAAGTTCGAGGTCGGAGTGCGGCCGGAGGCCAAGCTCGGCGACTACAAAGGGCTTGAGGTCGGCAAAGAGGAGAAAGAGGTGCCCGACGAAATCGTCGACACCGAGGTCGAGCGGGTCCGCGAAGGCTTCGCGCGGCTGGAGACGGTCGAGCGCGAGGCCGCCGAGGGCGACCTGCTGGTGATCGATTTCGAGGGGTTCCTCGACGGTTCTCCTTTCCAAGGTGGCGCGGCCGAGGAGCAGAACGTGACGATCGGCTCCGGCCAGCTGATCCCCGGCTTCGAGGAGCAGCTCGTCGGCGCCAAGGCCGGCGAGGAGCGCGAAATCAACGTCACCTTCCCCGAGGATTACCAAGCCGAGCACCTGGCCGGAGAAGACGCGGTCTTCAAAATCAAGGTCAAAGAGGTGCGGGAGAAAGTCCTGCCCGAGCTCGACGACGACTTCGCCTCCGAGGCGTCCGAGTTCGACACTCTCGAGGAGCTGCGGGCGGACATCCGCGAGAAAGTCGGGACGGCGCTGAGCAGCCGGGCCGATGAGGACTTCCAGGTCGCCGCGATCGACGCCGCCGTCGAAGAGGCCACGGTCGAGGTTCCCGAGGAGCTGGCGACGGCGCGGGCGACCGAACGCTGGGAGCGGATGGAACGCCAGCTCGCCGGCCGCGGCATGGATCCCAACCAGTTCCTGCAGATGCAGGGCAAAACCCGCGAGGAGCTGATCGAGGAGACGAAGCCCGACGCGGAAAAAGAGCTGAAGCGGGAGGCGGTCGTGACCGCGATCGCCGAGGCCGAGGGGATCGAGGTGACCGAGGAGGAAATGGTCGAGGCCCTCGAGCACAGCGCCGAGCACGAACGGACGACCCCGGAGAAATTGCTCGAGCGCCTGCGCCAGAACGGCCGCGACGCGATGGTCCGCGAGGACCTGCGCGCCCGCAAGGCGATCGAGCTGGTCGCCGACGCCGCCAAGCCGATCCCCAAGGAGGAGGCCGACGCGCGCCAGGAGAAAGCCCAGGCGCGGGAGAAATTGCTGGCGCCCGAGGGAGAGGGCAAAGCCAAAGCCGCCGGCCTCTGGACCCCGGGCGGCGAGTAGGTCAGAGCGCCTCTATAGAGTGCGAGCCATGAGTCCTCTGGTCCCAATGGTGGTCGAGCAGACCTCGCGCGGGGAGCGTGCGTTTGACATCTACTCGCGTCTGCTCGGCGAGCGGATCATCTTCCTCGGGACGCCGGTCACCGACGACATCGCCAACCTGATCGTCGCCCAGCTCCTGCACCTGGAGTCCGACGATCCGGACAAGGACGTCAGCCTCTACGTCAACTCGCCCGGCGGTTCGGTTTATGCGGGCCTGGCGATCTACGACACGATGCAGTTCATCAAGCCCGACGTGCAGACGATCTGCGTCGGCGTCGCGATGAGCATGGGGGCGCTGCTGCTGAGCGGCGGCGCCGCGGGCAAGCGGATGGCGCTGCCGAACTCGAAGATCCTCATCCACCAGGTCTCCGCCGGCTTCCAGGGCCAGGCGACCGACATCGAGATCCACGCCAAAGAGATCATCGAAGTCCGCCGCCGCCTCGACGAGATCATCGCCCAGCACACCGGGCAGTCGTTCGAGAAGGTCACCAAAGACACCGAACGCGATTACTTCATGAGCGCGGAGGAGGCGAAGGAGTACAACATCGTCGACCGCGTGATCGAGCACCACTGAAGCGCGTCCTCTTCTTCACCGTCCTGGTGCTGACGGTCTCAACGGCATCGGCGACTTTCGCGGTCGCCGGTCGCGACGGCGGCGCCCCTTACTACGGTCACGTCTTCCCGGTCCAGGGGCCGCATGGGGTGCGGGGAGCGATCGGGGAATACCACGCGCCCCGCAGCGGTGGTCGCATCCACGAAGGGTTCGACGTCACCGCCGCCTGCGGGACGCGGCTCGTCGCAGTCCGCAACGGCCGGGTCCTGCAGCGTGGGTTCGACCCCGTCCTCTACGGCAACTTCCTCCTCATCCATGGGGAAGGGGAGCGGCGGAGCTACTTCTACGCGCATCTCTCGCGGCCTCCGGCGGTGCGGAGTGGGGAGGAGGTGCTGGAGGGAGAGCCCGTCGGTCATGTCGGCGAAACCGGCAACGCAGCCGGTACCGGTTGCCACCTCCACTTCGAGATCCACGCCCGCGGGATCCCAATCGATCCCGAGCCCTCGCTGCGGCGCTGGGACCGCTACAGCTAGTCCTCCTGCTGTAGCGCGCGTTCGAACCAGAGGTCGGCTTTCGGGTTCTCGTTGTAGGCGGGGATTTCGCGGTAGCCGGCGGCGCGGTAGAGGCCGACGGCGGGGGTGAGGTAGTCGGAGGTGTCGAGGCGGACGGCACGGCAGCCGTGTTCGAGGGCGATCTCGTCGAGCCGGGCAAGGATGCGACGCCCGAGGCCAGTGCCGCGGAAGGCGGGGACGACGTACATGCTCTTCACCTCGGCGATCTCGGTGTCGAGGTGGCGGACGCCGCCGAGACCCGCGGGCTCGCCGTCTACCCGGGCCAGCAGGAGGATGCCGTTCGGCGGCACCAGGTCGGTGGGCGGGCCGGCGGCGATCTCCTCGTCGAGGTCGATTCCGCTGCCCTCGCGGTCGTAGACCAACGGCCCGTCAGCCTCGCGGACGAACTCGGCATAGAGCTCCCGCACCCGCGGGTCGTCGCGGTCGATCGGGTCGAGGGAGAAAGTCACAGAACCGACGCTAACGGGTTGCAGAATTTCTCCATTGTGCGCGCGATGCGTATGGTCACCCTTGGCAGAATTCCGGCTGTGACCATGAAGGAATTGTCCGCAGTCCTGGCAGAGTGCGCCGCCCGCACCGAAATCGCGCGGGCAGGGGTTGAGGAGGCGCGGAAGGGCATTGAGGAAGCGAGGAAGAAGCAGGAGGCGGCTACCGCAAAGCAGGAAGAGCTCACGGTCATGCTTAAGGAACGGTGGGCCAAGGCCGACGCGCGGTGGCAGGAGGAACGCGTGGTGATGCAGGAACGCGCCCTTGAGACCAAAGCGATCATCGCCGAGCTGAAAGAACACCGGGACGAGCGGCGGGCGCTGATCGAGGCGATCTTCAGGGTGATCGACCGGCTCGACCGGCAGCAGCCGCCCCCGCCGCCCGACCTGCGGTCTGTCTGAGCGAGCCGCTCAGACCCGCAACTCGTAGCTGAACCACTCGGTGCGCTCGGCGCCGGTGCAGTCGTAGAGGCGCTGCGCGGTCTTGTTGTCCGGTGCCGTCGACCACTCGACGAAGGGGACGCCTCGCTCGCGGGCGACCGCGACGGTGGCTTCGATCAGGCCACGGCCGACGCCCTCGCCACGCGCGTCGGGGGTGACGAAGAGGTCGTTCATCAGCACGCTCTCGCAGGCCTCGGTCGAGCTGAAGTGCCAGTAGAGGCAGGCGTAGCCGAGGAACTCCTCGTCCCGGCCCGCTCCCAGCAGCAACCCGTCCTCACTCGGCGCCAGGAAGCGGCGGAAAAAGGTGCGGTTGCGCTCCTCGTCGATCTGCTCGACTTCGTAGAAGCGCTGGTAGGCGGCGATCAGCGGCAGCAGCTGCTCGAACTCCTCGACGGCGACCGGCGCGATCTCGATCTCAGCGGGCACGGCTCCACGGTAGCGCCACGCAAGGCTGCGCTCATGTGAAGGGACCGCCGGGTCGATGCCGTAAACGACCCTCACGAACCGGTGCAGGTCCCCCTCTAACCTTTGGGGCGCCGCCGGAGGCAAGAGATAGTCCCATTAGGAGGGGATCCCGCTGGCACGTCCTTCAGATTCGAATGAGCAGCTCCTCTGCAGCTTCTGCGGCAAGTCGCAGCGTCAGGTGAAAAAGCTGATCGCCGGCCCCGGCGTCTACATCTGCGACGAGTGCATCGACCTCTGCAACGAGATCATCGACGAGGAGCTGACGGCGCCGCCCGTCTTCGAGCTCGAGAACCTGCCCAAACCGCAGGAAATCTTCGACGTGCTGCAGGAGTACGTAGTCGGCCAAGACGCCGCTAAGCGCTCGCTTTCGGTCGCCGTTTACAACCACTACAAGCGGGTCCAGATTGCCCAGTCCGACGAGACCGAGGTCGAGCTGCAGAAGTCGAACATCATGATGCTGGGCCCGACCGGCTGCGGCAAGACGCTGCTCGCCCAGACCCTGGCCCGCATCCTCAACGTCCCCTTCGCGATCGCCGACGCGACTGCGCTGACCGAGGCCGGCTACGTCGGCGAGGACGTCGAGAACATCCTCCTGAAGCTGATCCAGGCCGCCGACTTCGACGTCAAGAAGGCGGAAACGGGAATCATCTACATCGACGAGATCGACAAGATCGCGCGCAAAGCCGACAACCCGTCGATCACTCGCGACGTCTCTGGCGAAGGCGTCCAGCAGGCGCTGCTGAAGATTCTCGAGGGGACCACCGCCTCGGTGCCGCCGCAGGGTGGGCGCAAGCACCCCCACCAGGAGTTCCTGACGATCGACACCACCAACATCCTCTTCGTCTGCGGCGGCTCCTTCGCCGAACTCGACAAGGTGATCGAGCGCCGGGTGGGCGACCGCGGAATCGGCTTCGGCGCTGAAATCTCCACGCGCGAGAAAAAAGACACCGGCGAGTGGTTCGAGCAGGTGCTGCCGGAGGACCTGATCGAGTATGGCCTGATCCCCGAGTTCATCGGCCGCCTGCCGGTGATCACGGCAATCCATCAGCTCAGCCGCGATGACCTGACCACGATCCTGACCGAGCCGCGCCACGCGCTCACCCGCCAGTTCCAGCGCTTCTTCGAGTTCGACGACATCGAGCTCGTCTTCGCCGACGACAGCCTCGAGGCGATCGCTGACAAGGCGCTGGAGCGAGAGACCGGCGCCCGCGGCCTGCGCTCGATCCTCGAGGAGACCCTCCTCGACGTCCAGTTCGAGCTGCCCTCGCGCCGCGACGTCACCAAGTGCGTCGTTACCAGGGAGACGATCACCGAGGGCCGCCGCCCGACTCTCGTCACCGAGGCCGTCCAGCAGGACATCGGGCCTGCGGACACTGGCCTCAGCGAGGAATCCGCTTAAGTCGCAGTCGAGGGAGGGTCCGGTCACCCTCCGCGTGATTAGTCGCGCCCCTATGTCGGGGCTGCTCCCCAACATGCTGCCCGCCTATGGCGGGCAAAGACCAGATTGCATATCGCCGCTTCGCGCACATTCCCGCGGAGGGCGACCGGACCCTCTTCGATACGTCTCTATTGAAGGCCGAGCAGCGAGGCCGCAAAAAAGCATCTTGAGGAAGCTTTTTTGCGGCCTCGCGGACGACGAGGAGTAGCAGGGACCGCGCCGCCTCCCGTTCGGATTTCAAAACGCAGATGGAGTACTACGCCGATGCTTTTGAGCCGCTCAAAGGGGTTCTCTATGCGGTTGATCGAGATACGTCGGCGCGTCGACGTTTGGATGAATCCGCCTAGGCAGCAAGGGTCGTGGAAGGGTGGTTGAAGGAGAACGGCTACGGGCCGTGACTCAGTCCCGTTGCGCAGCTATCCCTTCCGGCGACCCAGTCGATCGTCCCGTCGGTGGATTGAGTTGTCTCACCTTCCCTATGACCACCCCGCTTATCTAGACTCGCCGCGTGGACGAGGCGCAGCGACAGCGATTGGAGGAGACGACTCGGTATGACTCCTCTGAGGTAGAGGGGCGCATCTTCGACGAGTGGATGGAGGGGGGGTACTTCCATCCGGAGGCGGATGGGTCGCCGGAGGAGAACTTTTCGGTTGCGATCCCGCCTCCGAACGTGACCGGGGTCCTACATATGGGACACGCGCTGAACGGCTCGATGCAGGACGCGCTGGTGCGGATGAACCGGATGCGGGGGCGCAACACGCTCTGGATCCTGGGGACCGACCACGCTGGGATCGCGACTCAGGCGGTGGTCGAGAAAGACCTGCGCAAAGAAGGGAAAAGCCGTCACGACCTCGGGCGCGAAGCCTTCGTCGAGCGGGTCTGGGAGTGGAAAGCCGAGTACGGCTCGCGGATCGTCGAGCAGTACAAGCGGCTTGGCGCCTCCTGCGACTACGAGCGCGAGCGCTTCACCCTCGACGAGGGCTACGTCAAGGCCGTCTACCGCGTCTTCAAGCAGCTCTTCGACAAGGGCTACATCTACCGCGACAACTACATGGTCAACTGGGACCCGGGCTCGCACTCGGCGATCTCCGACCTCGAGGTCGAGAACCGCGAGGTCGAGGACGTCCTCTACTCGATCGACTACCCGGTCGAGGGCTCCGAGGAGGTGCTGACCGTCGCCACCGTGCGACCGGAGACGATGCTGGCCGACACCGCCGTCGCCGTCAACCCGGACGACGAGCGCTACGGCCACCTCGTCGGCGAGCATGTGGTCCTGCCGCTGGTCGGCCGCCGCATCCCGATCATCGCCGACGAGCACGTCGACATCGAGTTCGGGACCGGAGCGCTGAAGATCACCCCCGGCCACGACCCCAACGACTTCGAGATCGGCCGCAAGCACGGGCTCGAGGAGATCGGCGTGATCGGCCCCGACGGGCGGATGACCGAGGAGGCGGGGAAGTACGCCGGCCTCACCGCCCCGGAGGCGCAGAAGGCGGTCGTCGAGGCGCTTCGCACCGAGGGGCGGCTCCGAGCCGAGGAGCCCTACGCCCACTCGGTGCCCTTCTCGCACCGCTCCGGCGAGCGGATCGAGCCGCTGATCTCGCTGCAGTGGTTCTGCCGGATGGACGAGCTGGCGCGGCCGGCGATCGAGGCCGTCGAACGCGACGAGATCCACATCACGCCGTCGCAGTGGAAGCGCGTCTACCTCGACTGGATGAGCGAGATCCGCCCCTGGTGCATCTCCCGCCAGCTTTGGTGGGGACACCGGATCCCGGTTTGGTACTGCGACGCCTGCGAGGAGACGATCGTCGCCGAGTCGACGCCCAAGCGCTGCGGGGCCTGCGGCGGCGAGCTGCGCCAGGAGGAGGACGTGCTCGACACCTGGTTCAGCTCGGCGATCTGGCCTTTTGCGACCCTCGGCTGGCCCGAAGACACCCCCGAGCTGCGCGCCTTCTACCCGACCAGCTTCCTGACCACGGCGCGGGAGATCCTCTTCCTCTGGGTGGCGCGGATGATCATGACCGGGCTCGAGTTCCCCGGCGCGATCCCGTTCCGCGCCGTCTACGTCCACTCGGTGATCCAGGCCCGCGACGGGCGGCGGATGTCGAAGAGCCTGGGGACCGGGATCGACCCGCTGGAGGAAATCGACGTCCATGGTGCCGACGCGTTGCGCTTCGGCCTGCTGGCGATGTCCTCGACCCAGGACGTCCGCTTCTCCGACGCCAAGGTGCAGCAGGGGCGCGACCTCGCCAACAAGCTCTGGAACGCGAGCCGGCTGATCCTCCTCAACACCGCCGAGGTCGAGGCGGCGCCGCGCCCGTCGGCCGTCGAGGACCGCTGGATCCTCTCGCGGCTGGAGCGGACGATCGCCTCGGTGACCGAGAAGCTCGAGGCCTACGACTTCGCCCACGCCGTGCAGGAGGCCTACTCGTTCTTCTGGCGCGACCTCTGCGACTGGTACCTGGAGATCGCCAAGCCGCGGCTCTACGACGGCGAGGAGGAGGTCTCCGCGACGCTCCTCTACACGCTGGAGCGGGTACTGGCACTGCTGCACCCGACGATGCCCTTCGTCACCGAGGAGATCTGGAGCTTCCATCCCTCGCACCGGGGCCACCTCGCCGTCCACGCCTTCCCGCGAGCCGAGGAGTCCTTCTTCGACGAGGCGGCCGAAGCGGACGTCGAGGGCGGCATCCGGCTGACCCAGCGGCTGCGCGCCTGGCGCGATCTCGCCGGGGTCCCCGCCGGGGCGAAACTGGCGGCGGTGATCGACGGGGTCGAGCCGCCCTCCTTCGTCTCCCGCCTCTCCCGCGTCGAGTTCGACGGCATCGGCGCCGAGCCGGTCGCCTCCGTCGGTCCGGTGCGGGTGCTCGACTCCGACCAGCTCGATGCTTCGGCGGTGGCCGAACGGCTCGAGAACCGCCGCGCCGAGCTGCAGGCCGAGGTCCAGCGCGGCGAGCGCAAACTCGGCAACGAGGGCTTCGTCGCCAAGGCCCCGGCCGATGTGGTCGAGGAGGAGCGGGGGAAGCTGGAGCGCTACCGCACCGAACTCGCCGAGCTGAGCTGATCGACTCCGACACCTACCTCGAATCGCTCGAACCGGTCGGCTGGCGACTCGGCCTCGAGCGGATGCACAAGCTGACGACGGCGCTGGGCCTGCCTCAGCACCGCTTCGCCTCGATCCACGTCGTCGGCACCAACGGCAAGTCCTCGGTGACGCGGATGACGGCGGCGCTGCTGGAAGCCCACGGGCTGCGGACGGGCGCAGTCGTCTCCCCGCACAGCGACCGCTGGGTGCAGCGGACGTTGATCGGCGGGGAGGAGGTGGGCGACGAGGCTTGGGCGAAGGCGGTGCAACAGGTGGCGCGGGCGGCCGAAGGGGTCAACGGAACCCTCGACGAGGGCGATGCGATCACCCAGTTCGAGGCGGCGACGGCGGCGAGCTTCGTGGCCCTGGCGAAGGCGCGGGTCGAGGTGGCGGTGGTCGAGGCGGGGCTGGGGGGAAGGCTGGACGCGACCAACACGATCCCCTCCCGCGTCACCGTCCTCACCTCGATCGGCCTCGACCACACCGAGTGGCTGGGGGAGACCGAGGCGGAGATCGCCGCCGAGAAGCTGGCGGTCCTGCGCGACCAGACGACGCTGGTGCTTGGGGAGGTTTCGGCTGACGTCCTCGCGCCGGCGACCAGGACGGCCGCCGCCCGAGGCGCGACGGTGGTCCAAGTCAGAGCAGACACAGAGATGCCGACGCGCGCTCCGGGCGCTTTCCAGCGCCGCAACTTCGCCACCGCCCGCGCCGCCGCGGAGGCATTCCTGAAGCGGCCCCTGGATCGGGATCTGGTGGGGCAGGTGGCGGCGACGGTGACGGTGCCGGGACGCCTCGAGCAGATCGCCGAACGGCCGCTGGTCTTTCTCGACGCCGCCCA
>Ga0126305_10001580_pt1 | contig 10197 bp, 12 predicted proteins | sample Plot26_FD_92536 | JGI IMG/M metagenome (GOLD analysis project Ga0126305, IMG submission 92536) | Serpentine soil microbial communities from UC McLaughlin Reserve, CA, USA - Plot26 | ecosystem: Environmental > Terrestrial > Soil > Grasslands | place: USA: UC McLaughlin Reserve, Lake County...
ATTCTGAGCGCGTGGCAGAAGCCGAAAGGGGAACAACCTCCGATCCGCAGCCAGGACACCACAGAACACCGTCGGCCAGATGCCGCATTTCGGGGTGGCCACACTCACAGGCGTGGCTCCCAAGTGCATCGGGCAAGGAGGCTATCTGCACGAGGGTTTCCAGCATCTGCTTGCTTATGGGACGGGCGCACCTGGTGCAGCGGGCCGCACCTTCGTTGCTGCGCTCAAGCTCATTGATTCCGCAACAAGGACAGATTATGGAGTTGGTATTGGACGATGTGTAGGGCTGCTTTTTCACTGCGTTTCCTTTAGCTTGGATTATCCTCGGCTCCCTGATCAAATCCTGTCTGAACCGCTCGTTGTTCTATCCACTCTGTTCTCCATACTGCTTCGTTTTCCACCTGGTGGGGTGTCTATGAGTATGAAGGCTAGAGTGCCGCGGGTGCTGACACATCTGCCACATGGTTATGTTTCATATGTCACATGGCCAATTTTCAACAGTATTTCTGTCCAGGTTGCCAAACTGATTCCGCGAAAACTAGCACACGCTGCTTTTAGCCTCGGTCTGGGACGTACTACAGGCTCCACTCAGCGCTCAGCGATGATTGGTCGCGCTACTGACAAGGTATGGCCGGGCGGCATATAGACATGCTCACCTGTCGCTAACATACTGCGGGGTGCCAGAGAGGACCATTGCAGAAGTGAGCAAACATCATCAGAGATTTGCGTATGACTTGTTCAGCGTCGTCTTCATGCGTCTGGATCAGGCCCCCAATCAAGGGCTAGCAAGTTCGACCGAAGTTATCTTGGTAGGATGGGCCACTACACTAGCTTCGGTATTCGGGGTGGCCAATGCGGCCCTCGGGGCCAACGCAGACTTCTCCGCCTACTCGCACAACGACGGGTTGCGCCAAGGATTCTGATGCGCTGGCAAGTTACCCAGTATTCATACCTGCTGCTTGTGGGTGCTGCCATGTCGGCCGCGCTAGTATTTTTCGCCTGGCGTCGTCGGGGCACGCCTGGCGCGGAAACGTTGGCGTTGCTGATGACTGGCGTGTGCATCTGGGCTACAGGGTACGCTCTCGAGCTGAGCGGCGCTGACCTGCCTACGAAGATTATTTGGGCGAAGGTTGAGTACATAGGCATCGCCACGGTTCCGGTTGGATGGCTAGCGTTCGCGTTCCAGTACACTGGTCGCGAAGGGCGGTTGACGCCCCGAAACCTAGCACTGCTGTGCGCCCTTCCGGTCGTCACGCTACTGCTCGCGTGGACCAACGAGGCGCACGGGCTGGTGTGGCACTCCACGGGGTTGGACGAAGGCGGGCCATTTCTGGCTCTGGAAGTGGATCACGGCGGGTGGTTCTGGGTCCACCTCACGTATTCTTACCTACTGCTGCTGGTTGGCACCACCTTGCTGATTTCGATACTCACCCGCTCCCCGATCCTGTACCGTAAGCAAAACCTGGCGTTACTTGTGGCTGTATCGATTCCCTGGGTAGGCAACGGAGCATACGTCCTAGGTCTCAGCCCTGTGCCCAACCTAGACCTGACTCCATTCGCTTTCCTGCTAAGTGGCATGGCCATAGCATTGGGCCTGTTCCGTTTCCGTTTGTTGGATATCGTCCCTGTAGCACGCGAAAACGTTATAGAGGGCATGGCCGATGGCGTGGTAGTGCTGGATCTGCAGGATCGTGTGGTAGACATGAATCCAGCCGCCGAGCGCTTCCTCGGCTCCTCTGCCCGGAAAGCCATAGGACGAGAGTTCACTGCGCTCGTCCCCAACTGGAACGGAGGATTGTTCGAATATCATCACGGCCGGGCGGGAGAAGTCTACGAGGAGTTCAGCCTGGGCAAGGAGCCGGCGCGGAGAGATTATGAGTTGACGCTCTCGCCGGTTGCAGATCGAAAGGGACACAGCAGAGGTCGCTTGATTCTGTTGCACGACATTACCGAGCGCAAGCGCGTCGAAGATGAAGTTCGGCAGCTCAACGCAACACTTGAGAAGCGGGTCGCAGACCGTACTGCCCAGCTTGCTGAGCGCGAGCGCCAGCTCGAAGCCCTGGTCGGTAAGCTGATAGCAGCCCACGAAGAGGAGAGGCGCTGGGTAGCCTACGAGGTACACGACAGCCTGATCCAAATGGTGATCGCTGCCCAACGATACATACAGACCTTCGCGGATACTCATCCCCCGGGCTCCAAGGTAAGGCCTGGGGAACTGGACCGCCCGCTGGAACTGGTCCGGCAGACGGTGCAGGAAGGTAGGCGCATGGTCAAAGGTCTCAGGCCCACAACGCTCGACGACTTCGGGTTGGTGACCGCGGTACGACAGCGTGTCGAGGAACTACGGAATGAGGGTTGGGAGATCGACTACGAGGAAACTCTGGGGGGAGAGCGGCTGCCGACCGAGGTAGAGATCACGCTCTTCAGGGTCACCCAAGAAGCGCTCAATAACGTGCGAAAGCACGCCCAAACCAGCGTGGTGTGTGTCGCACTAACGAAGCGGGCGAGAAAGGTACGCCTCGAGGTGAGGGACGAGGGGCGAGGGTTCGACCCGTCGGCTGTATTGGCTGAGCAGGGACCAGTCGAGAGGGTGGGCCTCTCCAGCATGAGGGAGAGGGTCGCGCTGTTGGGCGGCGAGTTTGAGATCAGGAGCAAACCAGGCGCTGGCACATCGGTAGTGGCGGAGGTGCCATTGCCAGCGACGATTCAAAGGAGCGGTGCCGCCCATGAGCGAGGATGAAACCATGCCGCCGGCCCGACTTCTTATAGTCGATGATCACGATTTGATACGAGAGTCAACGCAGCTCATGCTTGAAGGGGAGTCGGATTTGGAGGTGGTAGGTGAGGCGGTTAACGGCCGGCATGCCTTGGAGCTTTGCCGCCAGCTGCGTCCGGATCTAGTGTTGATGGACGTGAGGATGCCAGATATGGACGGCCTAACCGCGACTCGGGAGATCAAGAAGGAGATGCCCGCAATCAGAGTCCTGATGGTGAGCGCATACGAGAGCGAGGATTACCGTCGGGAGGCTGCACGTGCGGGAGCTACTGACTATATCTTGAAGGATGCCGAAAGGCATCAGTTGCTCGAGGCGGTGCACGCGGCGCTCGGCCATAGAGGCGAAGGATAGGCCCCTTTACTCCCGAAGATGAGAGACTGACTAGAGGTGACTCTAATAGGTCATGGTCGGCAGTGGAGTCGCCGATACATTAGTCTCAAAACACCCAGTCGTCCAGACTCCGCTTCCGTGCCCTGGTTACCGAGGGCGGTGACCGAAAAGTGCAACTCTACAGTGCCTGACGTTCGCCTATGGAGCTTTCTCGGAACTTCGCAAGTATGGAGTTCTCGGAAGTTCAGCTTACGCCACTTCGTAACGGTTGGGAGACGGTAGTGCTGTAGAGTGGGCTCGTGAGGCCAGCTCCGACCACGGCGTCGACCCCCGCTCCGGAGGCACCGGCGATCTCGACCAGGACCACCCGGGAGACGAGCGTCGTGCCCACCGCACTGAGCACCGTCCCCAGGCTTCCCAGCAGACCACTCTGCCCGACCTGGACGGCGTAGAGCGCCACGAATGCGAAGACAAGCGCGACGTGTGTGCCGTAAGTACCAGGCTTCCGCCTAGCACCGTGCCGTATTCTGGATTGCCCCGAGGTCGAACGTATGGCCGAGCAGGAACAGGAGTCCGGCCGCAGCACTGGCGAGTTCACCTCCCACGCTGACAAGGTTCTCTTATGACATAAGCGCTCCTCTCCTGAGCTAGATTCTTCCAAGCTTCCTACGGCACCCTCCACGCGAGTTCTTCTCGCCGCAGCCCTCCGATGATGGTCCGCACCAGTCTCCGGAAGCTCTCGTTGGTGTCCAGCGCCAGGCCGAACCCCCCGGCCACCTCCAGCGTGGCGAAGCCGTGTACCGCGGCACGCAAGCACCGCGTGGCATGCAGGGCTTCTTCGTCTTCGAGCCCGTAGGAGGAAGCGAGCACCATCAGCACGGGCTCCAACGCCTCCTGCTCGGCAGTTTGCAGTTCCTCCTCTGCCGACGGTTCCCTGAGCCGGGAGGCAGGAAGCGTGGCCGCATAGAGCCCCGGACGTTCCTTTACAAAGGCGCGGTGGGCCCCGGCGATCGCCTCTATGGCCTCGTCTCCGGCCTTGCCAACGGCGGCCCGCCGTAGCCTCTCGCCCAGTTCGCGTGTGCCCAGGAGGGCCAGCCCTCGCCTTACTCCCTCGAGCCCCGAGACGTGGTTGTAGACAGAAGGCCCGCGTATGCCGAGGCGCTCGGCCAGGCGTGTGAGGCTCAGGCCCTCGAACCCCTCCTCGTCGGCCAAAGCGGCGGCTGCCTCCACCACCGCCGCCCGATTCAGCCCCGCCCTAGGCGACACGCCGCCCCCTCGCACCGCCTATAGCCTCGCGCCCGCCGGCCTGTGGCTCGGCTACCGCGATCGCCCGGTCCATCGCCCTCAGGGGGTCTTCGAGCACCTCGCCGTGGCCCACCGCCAACCGGGATGGCCCGATCTCCCTCAAAGCCCGGGCGCTCTCCAGAGCCGTGGGCCTGTGCCAGGTGGCCAGCGCCGGGAACGGGAACAGCGGCCTGAAGGTGCCAGCCACCGCCACGCCCCCGCGCGTCTGGAAGGCGTCGCCAGCGATCAAGGTCCCGTCCCTCGCGTCCAACAAGGACACGTGCCCCGGCGTGTGGCCCGGCGAGGCGATGACCTCCAGGGAGCCTACCCTCTCACCGGGCGATAGCAGGCGGTCGGGCCCGGTCTCGCATACCCTCCACCCGCCGCGCAGCCTGGCCTGGGGCTCGTCCGGATCGAGACTCATGTCCCCCGCCAAGAAGCGGGCGTCCCGAGCGGAGATCGCGACCTCCGCCTCGGGCAACGCCGCCCTTAGCGCGTCGAGCGAACCCACATGGTCGCCGTGAGCATGCGTCAGAACGATTCGTCGGATATCCGCCCCGCGCTCCCTTGCGGCCTCGATCATGGATCTCTCGCCACCGGTCATCCCCGTGTCGATCAAGGTAAACCCATCATCCTCGCCCACCAGGTACACGTTTACGGGGAAGACCCTCGGATACTGCGTCAGTTGTACCAGCCTCTCACCGAAAGCGATGGCCCTCATCTTCATCTTCTGCCTCCTCGGCTCCAGCACTTCGGGCCCGTGCCGCGTAGGTTTTTACTAATCATTGTAGTTTTAAACTACAGTTATTAGTTTGTCAACCCACGTTTTCTTGGCAGTGCCGCCTGGGCCAACGACAGGATGTAGTCCACGGGCCTGGATCCCGGTCGAGGAGCTTACGGACGGCGTCGGCTCCCAGGGTGATGCCGTAGAGGGCCTGAGAGAAGGAGTTGTGGAGCTCGCGCCGAGCACGCGCGCAGCCGGTCCAATGTTTAGGGCGAGAACCCCAGCCCCAGAAATACCCCGCCCTTGTCCTCCGGCCTCAGCAGGTACCCGAGCTTCGGTTCGTCCACGAACGCTCGCCCACAATCCGGCTTGTTTAGCATGCGCAAGCTCAGACTTTGCCATGGGTATGTTACACAGATCTGTACTATCGGCTGTGGAAATTCGACACTCGTCCCAAGCATCCGGCTGTTCACCTTGGCCTTCCGACGTGGCATCCTGTTCTCTGTAATACCGAAGAGGAGTGAGAGCAAGGGAGTGTACCGCGACCTCTGCTCGGGAGAAGCGCGGCGTGAAAGGCCGGGTGAATAGCGATGAGCGAGGGGCACCTCGGGTGGCTGCGCGAGCGGGGTGAAGGGCAGGCCGAGGTCAGGCCAGTCGAGCTGTTCTTCGACCTGGTCTACGTCCTCGCCGTCACGCAACTCACCCATCACCTGCTGGCCCCCTCTCGCTCCGCGGCGCGGGTGAGACGCTGCTGCGCGTTCGTGCCTGTGGCCCGCAATGTACAGAGATATGCGTGGCGTCTCAATGGCGAGGTCTGGCAATCTGGCGGCAAATTCCGCTCTGTGGCATCCTTCCCGCGGCTGGGAGCGAAAGCGCCGCGGCGTAGCAGAGCGAGGGGGAACCGCAGATGGCAAGGGCGAGCCGCCGAAGGCGCGTCCACCCGACCGACGACTGGGAGCAGCTCGAGCTGCCATGTCCGTGGCCGGAGCGAGGGATAAAGAGCTTATCAGCCCGCTGGTCTTGTTCGGCTCTCCCGCCTCAGAACGCGCACAACAGACGGGCGCGGCTTCCGAGAGGACCCTGCAACGCAAGACGAGACGTTTTGAGGGAAGCGCTAGGAAAACGATCCCTTGGCAAGAAACACATGAGAGTAAAGGAAGATCATGAGCAAGTCACTACTTGGTAATGCTACGTAGATTAGCGCAAAGACGGATCGGCGGCGAAGAAGGGTTCTCCTGGCGAGGCAAGGATGTGCAACGTATCGAAGGTCTTGCCGATGCCGTCTTCGGCTTCGCACTTACGCTGCTTGTGGTATCCCTTGAGGTCCCCAACACGTTCGATGAATTGCTTGCTACCATGCGGGGATTCTTCGCCTTTGCCATCTCTGGTTGGCTGCTCTACTCAGTGTGGTTTGATCACTACATATTTTTCAGGCGATACGGCCTCCATGATACCTTGACAATGCATTTGAGCAGCGTCCTGCTGTTTGTGGTGCTTTTCTATGTATACCCGTTGAAGTTCCTCTTCACCGCGCTCATGGACGAGCTACTAGACTTTAGCACCCAGGTTGGCTCTTCGACAGGAGCTGTTGTCCAGGAAATAAAGCCAGCGCAATGGCCGCTGCTAATTGTGCTCTTTGGAGTAGGCTTCGTTGTCGTGCAATTAGTCTTCTTCCTTCTCTACTGGCGAGCCCACGCTTTGCGTGGCATGCTCGAGCTCGACGCTTATGAAGCATCTATAACGCGCCAGGAAATCCAGAGTTACCTTCTACTTGCGGCAGTTGGACTGACTTCTATTGCTGTTGCTCTGCTAGGCGGAATAGAGGCGAGCTCCTGGGCAGGATGGGTGTACTTGCTGATTTGGCCGCTTATGACTATCAACGGCTACATCATGGCTCGGCGCAGGAGATAGAGCGCATCGTTAAGCTAGGAGGTGGTGGCTATTCGGCCCTATTTACCCAAGTGACCAGAAGGAGACTTCTGGGAAGTTGGCATACGGGCTCTTACATAGATCGACACCCGTGTGCCATTCAGGGCACGGTTTCCGCCTCCGGGGCTCAATGCGCCGAATACTATAGCACCACAGAGCCCGGGGTTCGTGACGAGGTGTGCAACCCATGACCATCTTGACAAACCTCGCGAGCCGATGCATAATAAACGGTACTGTTTAGTTTACTTAGACAAGTAGGTTCGGTGGTTACGAAGACGGATGAGCTTGGACCCAGGCCGAGGGCGAAGCGGGACCAGATCCTGGCCGGTGCGCGGAGGGTGTTTCTGCGCGATGGCTTCGCTGCTGCGAGCACTGACGCCATCGTGGCGGAGGCGAAGGTCTCCAAGAGGACCCTCTACGTATATTATCCGAGCAAGGAGGAGCTCTTCGCCGGCGTCATGCGCGAGCTGACCATAGAGAATCCTCAGGCTCGCGCTCTGGAGTCTATGGAGGAGATGACGCCTGGCAGTGAGGAGGAGTTGCGCCGGGATCTCCTGGAGCTTGCGCAGAAGATCGTCGCGACCATGATGCAACCAGACTACCTGGCGCTGCTCAGGACTACCATCGCCGACACCCACAGGTTCCCACAGTTGGGCGGACTCTTCCGCGCCACCGTGCCCGAGCGGGCCATGAGGAGCTTCGCGGTCTTCATCCAGAAAGGCAGGGAGTGTGGGGTGGTAGGTCCCCATGTAAACGGGGAAACGGCGGCACGTATGTTCGTAGGGCCCTTGCTCACTTACGCCGTCCTCGACGGCCTCCTTGCCGAAAGGCCGCCGCGTCCTCCTGTGCAAGAGAAGCTCGAAGAGATAATCGAGATGTACATGAAGTCGATCACCTGACGGCAGCCGGAAGGAGGCTATGCCATGAAGACCCAGAAGACCGAAGGGTTCAGGCGGGCCACGTGCTGTGTGATCGGCTGCGGACCAGCCGGGGCGATGCTCGGGCTCATGCTGGCGCGCGAGGGGGTCGACGTGCTGGTGCTCGAGAAGCATGCGGATTTCCTGAGGGACTTCCGCGGGGACACCATCCACCCCTCGACCATGGAGATTATGGACGAGCTCGGTCTTGCGGAAGGGCTGCTCGAGCTCGAGCATACGAAAGCCCGGAGGATCGAAGCCCGCCTCCCTGGAGGGACCGTTACGGTCGCTGACCTCCGCCGGCTGAAGACGCGTTACCCGTACATCACCTTCATGCCCCAGTGGGACTTTCTGAACTACGTGACAACGGAAGCGAAGCGCTACCCTAACTTCCGCCTAGAGATGAAAGCCGAGGCGAAGGTTTTGATCCTTGAGGACGGTATGGTGCGCGGCGTGCGCTACGAGACACCCGAAGGTTCCCGCGAAGCGCGGGCGCTACTCACGGTTGCAGCCGATGGACGGTCTTCCCCCTTCAGAGAGCAGGTCGGCCTTGAGATAGTCAGGACCTCTCCGCCCATCGACGTGCTCTGGTTCAGGCTCTCGCGACGCGATGGGGACCCCAAGGACACCTTCGGTTACGCCGGCGGCGGGCGCTTCATGGTCGTCATAAACCGCGGCAAATACTGGCAGATAGCCTATGTGATCAGGAAAGGTGAGTATCAGAGCCTGCGCGCCGACGGTCTCACAGCGTTCCGGAAGTCCGTCGGCGACACGATCCCGGATCTCGCCGACCGTACAGGGGAGCTGCAGGACTGGGAAGCTGTAAAGCTTCTCTCCGTGCAGGCGGACCGGCTGCGGCGCTGGTACAGGCCCGGGCTTCTGTGTATCGGGGATGCTGCGCATGCCATGTCTCCTGTCGGAGGCGTCGGCATCAACCTCGCTATAGCAGACGCCGTCGCGGCGGCGAACGCCCTGGCAGGACCACTGGGAGCCGGACGGGTACGTTCGCGCGACCTGGCGGCGGTGCAGCTCAGGCGCGAGTTACCGACGCGTGTGATACAGGCCTTCCAGTCCGTCGCCCAGCGGCGTGTTGTCTCCTCAGCTCTCGGCCCTGATGGAGCGCCTTCGATCCCCGCGCCTGCCAGAGCCCTCCTCAGCCTGCGGCTCGTGCGCGACCTTCCTGCACGCATCATCGCGTTCGGCATCTGGCCCGAGCATGTGAAGCGCAGGGAGCCGTTGGCAAGAAAGGAGTCGGTGAATTGAATTCGTTGAGGTTGCTCGCGAGACCCAGAATCCGGGGACCTGTCCCTGGCATGGTGACCGTGCTCGACCTGGTCTTCTAAGCCTACCTCGGCGCGGTCGTCAGCCCTGAGGAGAACCTCGAAGATCCGCCTATCGCACTGGTCAACAAAGACCGGCGCAGATACCTCGCCTGGAAGGAGGTCAAGCTCGACGAGGCGGTCTCCGAGAAGTGCTCGGGTACCTGATCTCGTTGTTCCGTGACGTTTTCGCCCGGCGCGAACGTAAAGAGACCGGAAAAGTTGCCGAGACGGCAGGGTAGAACTCTCTCCCACAGGCTCTCATTTGCCGCCCGGAGTGACTTCCGGGTGGCAGTTTCGTTTTGTAAAGGGCATACCTGATGCTATATTAAGCGTATGTGCGCCAGGGCTCACAAGGTTCAGAAGTCGGACTCCCGACTATAAAGCCCTGCGCGGATTTCCCCTGATCTAGAACCCCCAAGCCCTTAATCGAAGGAGTCTCTCGTGAGCGAGACGAAACAGCGAAGGACATACGATCCCACGGACCTCGAACGTCGCTGGCAGGAGCGGTGGGCCGAGAGCGGCCTGTACAAGACCGACGAGGACCAGAGCAAGCCCAAGCACTACGCGCTCACGATGCTCCCTTACCCGAGTGGGGATCTGCACGTGGGGCACTGGTACCCGATGACGCCCTCGGACACCAGAGCGCGCTTCAAGCGGATGAACGGCTACAGGGTTTTCTTCCCGATAGGCTTCGACGCCTTCGGGCTGCCTGCCGAGAACGCCGCGATACAGAGGGGCATACAACCCCGCGAATGGACCTACGCGAACATCGAGCGGATGCGCGGCCAGCTCAGGCAAATGGGAGCGATGTTCGACTTCGACTCGCAGGTCGTGACCTGCGACCCAGAGTACTACCGCTGGAACCAGTGGTTCTTCGTGAAGTTCTTCGAGAAGGGACTGGCGTACCGCACAGA
>Ga0126305_10001582_pt1 | contig 10193 bp, 7 predicted proteins | sample Plot26_FD_92536 | JGI IMG/M metagenome (GOLD analysis project Ga0126305, IMG submission 92536) | Serpentine soil microbial communities from UC McLaughlin Reserve, CA, USA - Plot26 | ecosystem: Environmental > Terrestrial > Soil > Grasslands | place: USA: UC McLaughlin Reserve, Lake County...
CGGGAGCCGGCGTGAACCGCGCGGTTCACGCCGGCTCCCGTCTCAGGCATTGCTCGATCTGCGGCTGTCGAGGGCCTTTGTTCTCCCGGGCACGGGACGCTTCGAGCTCTTGATGGACGTGCTCAATCTGTTGAACGACACGGCCGAGGAAAGCCTGATCAGCGAGGTGCAGATGACCGAGACGACGATCAGTCCAACCTTCGGCAAGCCGGCCAGCTTCATCGATCCGCGCCGCGTGATGTTCGGCGTCCGGATGAATTTCGGCAAGTGATCATCGTCGCCGGTCGTGATCAACGATTTCGACGCTCGATCAGGACGATGTCGCCATTTTGCTGTGACCGGGCGAAGACCAGTTGTTTGCCGTCGGGGGTGATGTCGAACGAGCGCAACCCGCCCGGACTGCCGATAGTGGTCAGTTCAGTCGTGGTGCCGGTTCCGACGTTCAGTGTCCAGAATGCCCGTCGCGGTGTGCGTGAAAAGTAGACCAGTCGCTGGCTCGACAGATCGGGCATGAAACGGTAAAGGCCTGGATGCGCTACCAGCGTCGGCAATATAACAGGGTCTCCATTGGGCCGCATCGCCAGCAGCGGCACCTGGCCGGCGATCACCCGTCCACCGTAGACGATCAGCTGGCCATCCGGCGACCAGACAGGATCGCTGGCTTCCTTCGAGAGCAGTCGCACAGGGTTTCCGCCGTCAGCCGGAATTTTGAAAAGTCCCGGACCATCGCGATCGCTTCCGCCGGTCACAATCCATTTACCGTCGGGGGACCAGTCGGGAGATCCCTTCGTGTCGATCGCAGGCGCGAGCGCGCTTCGCCCCGTACCATCGGCCAGCATGATCGAGAGGTGCTGCTTTCCTTCCCGCCGGGTGACGAGGGCCACGCGCCTGCCGTCGCGGGAGATCGCCGGTGCTTCTGAGAGTGTCCCGTCGGAACCCTTCCAGATCTCGGCAGCGACGCCGTCCTGCACGCGGAAAAGACCATCCCCATCGCCGCCGCTGTTCGAAGCGATATAAAAGACGGCATCCCCGCCGAACCGTGGTGCCAGCGCGTTCGAGGCCTTCACCGGGTAGCGGCTGACATCGCGCTGATCCGAGGGACGATCGATCGGAACGCTCCAGAGGAGCGTGGTCGTGTTATCGAGCGTCGCCACAACCCGTCGTCCATCCCGGCTGGCGGCGACCGAGCTGTAGCGCTCGAGCCCTGCACTGATGCGGCGCCGCTCCCTGGTCACGGTGTCGAGCGACCAGAGCCACGGGCCCTCACGATTCTCCGAGCGCGCGACGTAGAGGAGCGTCCGCGCGTCGAGTGGTGCCAGGTAGCTGATCGCGGTGTTCGTCACGGTCATCCGTTCTGGTTTCCCTCCGGTTGAACGAATCCGCCAGATGTCCATTTCGTCGGTCTCGTTGATCCCATACACGAACCCGCGGACGAAATAGATCCATTGGTCGTCGAAGGACCAGACCGGGTTGTGCTGGTGCGGCCAGTCGCTCGGTTGCAGCGCGATGGTGATCGGATCTGCTGCGGCCCCGTCGGCGACGAAGATCGGATCTCCCTCACTGTTCTCGAAGTACGCCAGGTGCTTCCCGTCCCAGGACCACATCGGACTGACGGCGTTTTCACCCAGCAGGGGCCGCCCCGGCCCGCCAGGTATCGGGACGAGGATTTTCTGTCCGGCCGACCCGCCAGGTGACGGCGGAGTAAACCAGATCTCGCCATCCGCCGTGAATCCGAGCGTGCGCAGCAGGGTGGGAGGCCCCAGTGACTTGACGTTCTCAGTGATGTTCCTCGGGTCGCCCGTCCCGATCTGTGTCAGCCACACGTCGAGCTCGCCGGCGGCATCCGAGATAAACGCGGCAAACTTCCCGTCGGGAGAGATTGCCGCGGCGCCTTCATTGCCCTCCCAGTTCGTCAGTCTTGTCCAGTTGAATTCCGCTGCGTTGAGTGGCGTGCTCTGCGCCGCGGGGCGGCGCCATTCCATGATTGCGAACGATGCCGCCACACCAGCGACGAGCATGTAGAGGATCCAGGAGGTTCGGCTCGGAGCCCGGGGCGACGCAGGCGTTGGTTGTCTGAATGCTGGGGCGGCCTCGTCGACCGCGTCGATCTCGAGGCGCACGTCGCCGATGTCTCGCAGTCGTTTCTTCGGATCCTTTGCCAGGCAGCGGAGCAGCACCCTGCGGATCTCCGCCGGTGTTTCGGCCGGAAGCGCGGACCAGTCAGGTTCCCGCTCCAGGATCCTTGCGATCGTGTCCGAGAACGTGGCGGCGCCGAACGCGAGCCGTCCAGTCAGCATCTCGTACAGCACGCAACCGAAGGCCCAGATATCCGTGCGGCTGTCTACGCGTGAGCCACGAGCCTGCTCGGGGCTCATATAGGCAGCCGTCCCGATGACGGCGCCGTCGACGTCATCTCGCGCCGGCACATGCGTGATGTCCAGGGCGGATCCGTTCGCGATCGACTTGGCGAGACCGAAGTCGAGGATCTTGACCACGCCGTCGGGCGTGATCTTGATGTTGGCGGGCTTCAGGTCGCGGTGAATGATGCCTTTCTCGTGCGCAGCCTCGAGTGCGTCGGCAAGTTGCCGCGCGATGGCAAGTGCTTCTACGATCGTCAGGCGCGCGACTCCCGATGCTGCCGCAGTGTTCGCGAGTCTGTCTGCGAGCGTCTCGCCCGTGACGAGCTCCAGCAGCAGGAGACGGATCCCGTCGGCTTCCTCGATGCCGTAGATCCCACAGATGTTCGGGTGGTTGAGCGCGGCCAGCATTCGTGCCTCCCGCTCGAGCCTCGCAACTCGATCGGAGTCATTCGTGAATGCGGGAGGCAGGATCTTGACCGCGACATCACGGCCAAGGGCTGGATCATGGCTGTGATAGACCTCGCCCATGCCGCCGGCGCCGATCAAGGCCTGCAGTGCGTACCGTCCCACCGATCGGCCGGCCATCGTCACCGGCACGTCACTCAGCATTCGCGCTGCCCGGACAATCGCGGGCTGGGAGAGAAATCCACCTGCGCTCATGCGCTCGCTGAGCAGCGACGTCACTTCTCGATGCAGCTCCTGGTCATCCGCGCAGGCGTCGGCAAGGAATTGGGCACGTTGATCCAGGGGGAGAGCGTCAGCCGCGTGATACAGCTGTTCGATGCGTTCCCACCGCGCCGGAGTCATGCGATTGGCTCGCCCCGCATCTCGCGTTGCAACCAGGCCTTCGCCAAGCGCCAGTCCCTGACTACCGTATCGGTCGAAACCCCGAGCACTGACGCGGTTTCCTCCACGCTCAGTCCGCCAAAAAATCTCAGCTCGATCACCCGGCTCTTACGCTCTGAGAATGCCGCCAGGCCTTTGAGCGCATCGTCGAGAGCGATGAAGTCCTGTGTTGGTTCGCTGCTGACCACCAGTGCCTCTTCGAAGGTCACTCTGACGCCATCGCCGCCGCGTTTGTGTGCCTGCTTCGCGCGTGCGTGGTCGACCAGGATGCGGCGCATCGCGCGCGCCGCAACGGCCAGGAAGTGCGCACGGTCCTGCCAGGGGACCGATTTGCCGTCTACCAGTTTCACGTAGACCTCGTTCACCAGCGCGGTCGCCTGAAGGGTGTGACCCTCGCGTTCGCCGGCCATGCAGCGCCGGGCAATCCTGTGGAGTTCGCGCTCGACCAGCGGGATCAGTTCTTCGAGTGCCGCCTCATCACCACGCCCCCAGCGCAGGAGCAGCCCGGTCACGTCATCTGGATTGTTGCTCAATGGCCGCCATTCTACGCCCGCTTCATGTAATCACCACGTTTTCACGCTCTCTGATCAGGAGCACATACCGATGGTGAACTCAGCGCGCACATGGCAATACGTCCCGGTGCTGGCCGGAATCATCCTTTCGCTGGCTGCCTGTGACGAACGGCCCCGCAGTCCATTGGCGCCGCCGGTTCCCCCCGCGGCCGCCGCTACCTACACGTTATCCGGGGTTGTCACCGAGGAAACCTCGACGGGCTCGATCCCCGTGGAGGGTGCACTGGTGACGGTGTCGACTTCCACCCAGCGCGCGCTCACCGACGGCGGAGGCGGGTTCCGGATTGAAGGATTGCGGGCGGCAACCGCGACGATGTCGGTAACGCGCTCGGGGTATGCCTCGAGCAGCAGTGCAATCCAGATCGGTGGCGATACGCAAGTGGATGTGCACATCAGCCGGCTGCCTGCGTTCACGCTTTCCGGCATCGTCTACGAAACGACACCCGCAGGACGCGTGTCGGTACCCGAGGTCGAAGTCTACTGCGATTCCTGCGGCAGCCCGGATGGTCACACCTTCGCCACGACAGACAGTGACGGGGCTTACCGATTCGAATGGTCGATGAACGGCGCCACGCCGCTGTATGTGAGAAAGGCCGGCTACCGCCTGGCCGCGGGCACCGGCGCGCAAGTCATCGCCACAGTGAACGGCGACACGCGCTTCGACATCGAGCTCGTACGGCAATGACCGGCAGCCACCACCTGGATCAAAGGAGAGATCACGTCATGAACTCATCACTCAGGAAATGGCGCATGTGCGCCGTCGCGGCCGCAGTGTGCGGGTTTGCAGTGAACGCGACACCGGCGCGTGCCGACGTCGTGCTGGATTGGAATGCGACGATGACGTCGGTCATCAATGTGCCGCCATTTCCGGGCGCACGGTTTGCGGCGATCACGCAGCTTGCCGTCTTCGAGGCGATCAACGCAATTACCGGTGATTACGACCCGTACCTCGGCACGATCGTGGCACCGCCGGGTGCGTCGCCGGAGGCGGCCGCTGCGGCTGCGGCGCACCGCGTGCTGCGAACGTACTTCGCCAGCCAGGCCACAGCCATCGACGCCGCGTACTCCGTTTCACTGGGGGGCATTGCCGACAGCCAGGCCAAAATCGATGGGATCGCAACTGGCGAAGCGGCCGCCGCGGCGATGATCGCACTGCGGAGCAATGATGGATCCGCGCCCCCGCAGTCGTATCTGCCGTCCACCTCCGATCCGGGGCAGTGGCAGCTGACAGCCGGCTGCTCGGCGACCGGCGGCAGCAACCGCCAGTGGGGCAGCGTCACGCCATTCGCATTGCGGGATGCCGCGCAATTCCGTCCCGGTCCACCCCCACTCCTGACGAGCGGCGAGTACCGCAAGGACTTCATCGAGCTGGTGACGTTCGGAGGAATCGACAGCCGCCTGAGGCCGCAGGACCGCACGGACATCGCCCTGTTCTACGCCCGGTTGTCGCCGGTCGCATGGGCGAATTCAGCAGCGCGGCAAGTCGCACTGGCGCAAGGCGGGTCACTTTCACAGAATGCGCGCGCGCTGGCGCTGCTGAATATGGCACTCAGTGACGCCGCCGTCGCGACCTTCGAGGCGAAGTATTACTACACCTTCTGGCGGCCCGAAACCGCGATCCATAACGCCGATGCTGACGGTAACCCGAACACCGACCCTGATCCCGGTTTCATACCGTTGGCCTCAGCTCCGTGTTTTCCGGGATATCCCTCGAACCATGCAACCGTCAGCTACGCCGCGCGCGAAGTGCTGGAGCGCCTGTATGGACCGAGCGGCCATGACATTTCGCTCTCGACTTCGCTGTTGCCCGGCGTGACGCTGACCTACTCCGCTTTCAAGCGGATCACCGACGACGTGGATGACGCACGGGTGTTCGGCGGCATCCATTTCCGGTTCGACCAGGAGGCGGGGGCCAAGCTCGGGACGTCGGTCGGAGCTTATGTCGTCAAAAAATATCTGAGGTAACTGGGTCCGTGGGGTTCGCAGGTCCGTCAGGTCCGCGAAGTCGGTGGTCCCCAGCGGACCAACGGACCCAGCGGACCTACGGACGCAGCGGACCTACGGACCCAACGGACCTACGGACCCAGGGACCCGCGGATCCCTGTCTATCCCCCAGGATGGAAGCGACGAGGATACCGGCGCCGACAGCTGCCGCTGCTGTGAGCGCGGGGTGCATCGCGGCTCGCGTGTACAGACTCTTGCGAACCATTCCCGGGTAGTCACCGCGCTCGCGCAACCCGCCACCAGGTTGATGAAGCGCCTCGCGCCCATGCCGCGGACGGCCACTGTGCGTGCCGGGGATGATCGTGCTCTCGACCATGCGTTCGGTGAGTCGCGGAGCGATTTTCCCGAGCGCCGACACCACCTTCGCCCCGCTGCCGATGAACAGATCGCGGACCGGCGAGGTCGCCGCGTGCAGGATGGCGTCAGCGACAGACTCCGGGTCGTAGACCGGCGGCGCATGTTTGGGATGGTCCTCGAGATAGTTCTTCGCATGCTCCGTATAGGGTGTGTCGATCGGTCCCGGCTTGATCAGTGTGACCGACACCGGCGCGCCCTCGTATTCGAGCTCCATCCGCAGCGCGTCGGTCCAGCCTTTGACCGCGTGCTTCGATGCGGAGTAGATCGCCTGGAGCGGTACCGCCTGATCCGATACTTCGCTGCCGACGTTGATCAGGGCACCGCCCTGTTGTCGCAGATGCCGGGAGGCAACCCGGGATCCGTGAACGACACCCCAGAAGTTGGTTTCGAACACCTTGCGCATGTCGTCGAGCGACACGTCCAGGGCCTTGCCGTAAACCGAGACGCCGGCATTGTTGACCCAGGTGTCGAAGCCGCCGAATTCACGGATCGCCGTATCGGCGATCCGCTGTACGTCCTCTTCGGAGGCGACGTCGGCGCCCACAGCGATTGCGTGCCCCCCTTCCTGGCGAATCTCGTTCGCGAGCTGCTGGAGATCTCCTTCGCTTCGTGCAGCAAGGACGAGTCTGGCGCCGCGTCGTGCGGCGCGGCGCGCCGTCACGAGCCCGATTCCGCTCGAGGCGCCGGTGACGACCATGACCTGGTAGTTCAGCTTTTTCAGACGCAACTTCATTTCGGCATTCTCCCCAGTGGACGACCGTGTGTACCGGTCACTGTATGCAAGGGAAGTTGCCTCAGCAGTCGCAGGATCCCCGGTTATCAAGGACGAACCAATCCCAACGCAACCCACAGGTCCGCCGCCACGAGGCTCTCCGCATACAGCAGGCAACAGCCGCTGCGGCGTATTCATTTCCGTCGCCGAAAGATTCTGAACGCTCCAGCTCCGTCCTCAAGCGACGGCACCAAACAGAATTCGGGAGCTGTCGGGCGTCCAGGTCCGCCGGACCGCCATCTGTGCCTTGCGGCTCAGCGGTGATGTAGGGCGTTTCAGGTCGACTTATTCTGACGATTGACGGACGCCTGCAGGCGTGCCTCGCGCTCGAATCGCGCGTAGCGCTCGGCTCAGCGCTCCGCCTTGGGAGGCATCGTGAACGAAAGGTTCACGACCTGGCCGTCGCGGCCGAGCGGCCCCTGGTCCTTGCCGGCGATCGACACTCTGAGCGCGCCGGCGTCACCGGTCCGGATCACGATTGTCTTTTCGGCTTTCAACGGCACCCGCGTATCGGCCGGCAGCTGACGCTCCAGAACGCGTTCGCCGTCCACGATCACGCGCAGCCAAACCGCTCTCGTCGTGATGACTTCTGCGGCCGGCACTTCGGCCGGTGCGGCAGCGGCTGGCGTAGGCGGTGGCGGGGTTGACGGCGCCGATCGCCGGATCGCCGCAGATGCTGTGGGCGTTGGCGCCTCCGTACTGCGGGCCGGAGCGGCTCCGCGCGGCCAGAAACTCCAGCCAAGCACGGCGACGAGACCGACGACAACCGCTGCGAGAACGATCACCCACGATCGTCGTGACGGCGTCGAACTCTGGGCTTGCGGCTCGGTCACTTCCGCCGGCGCGGTCGAGTGCTCGCTCGGGCTGACCCACGCGTCGGATGGAATGCCGCGCAGGCGAGCGGTGAGCGCGTCCATCACCGGCTCGGAGGACGCCGGTGGGCGGGGAGTTGCGGGAGCAGGCTGCGCCGGCGGAACGGGCGCGGTGGCGACGATGGGGACCGGTGCAGGCGCGGCACTATCAACCACTGGCGTGGCCGGCGCTGCCGCCAGTGTGGGAGTGGCCGGCTTTACCGGCACCATCTGCATGTCCGGCGACTTCTGGAAGGATCCGACAAACGCTTCGAATTGATCGCCGACAGACTTTCGCTGGAGACGGTAATGCTCGATTCCCTGGCGCAGCCGCTCCAGTTCCTCGAGCGCGGCGCGCTCGTCGAACGGTGTTGGTCGTTCCGCCGTGTCTGCCATTGATTTGTAGATGATAGCGCCCGAACCCGGCCGCACGGCAGCCTTAAAGGGCTGCGCTACATCCGCGTCAGATCTCCATCAGGTCCCGGCCGGCGATCACCTCTCCCTTGAAGTGCTGCCGGACAGCCGCAATCCAGTCCTGTTCGGCCGGCGATCCCTCGCCTTCAGTCGGAACGTAGTGGCTGAGGACGAGGGTTTTTACCTTCGCTGCAGTCGCTACTCGTCCAACATCAGCAGCATCCGTGTGGCTGGCGAGGATATGGCGGACGACTTCGGGCGGTTGGGATGCGCCGGGGCGCTCCCAGAACGCCCGCGACGCGACCTCGTGAACCAGGACGTCAGCTCCCTGCGCGAGCTTTACGACATTCTCCGAGTACCGCGTATCACCAGAGATGACAATGGAGCGATCGGCAGCATCGAAACGATAAGCGAACGAATGCCGGATAGGCGGATGGTCGTTGAGCGTGGCAGTCACACGCACGCGATCGTCCTTGAATACATCGCCGCCTCCGGTGATTTCGTGCGGACGAATGAGCGGCGCCAGGGCGCGTCTCCCCTCGTCGGCCATGCGCAATTCGATATCGTAGCGATACGCTTCGAGCAGGCGGGCCGTCATGTCGACGAGTGGCGGTGGTCCGTAGACATCCACCGGCTGCGTCATGTTGGCAGCCCAGCTGAGAAGGAACAGCGGACCGTATCCGGCGTTGTGGTCCGAATGCTGATGCGTGATGAAGACGGTGCGAAGGTCACGCACCGGCAACTTTGCCAGTGCGAGCTGTCGCGCGACTCCATCGCCGCAGTCCACGAGATAGATGCGATCGCCGATGACGATCGCCTGTGCGGGCGCCGAACTCCTCGCCTTCGGTGTCGGCCCGCCCGCGGTGCCCAGCAGGACGAGGCGCGTGCGCGCCTGTGCCGCTCCTGCCTGGCGGGCGAGCGCCGCGTACGCAAGGCAGGACGACCCGGCAGCAAGAAATGTGCGGCGGGACACGCCTTCCGAGTTCTTCATACCGCACAGGGTACATGTACGATAACGACAATGATCACCGCGTCTCACGATGGCCAAGACTGATCGCGAGATTCTGATCGTCGCCGGACGCGACGTGCCGGTCACGAATCCCTCCAAGGTCCTCTTTCCCGAGGCCGGTCACACGAAGCTCGATCTCGCCCGGTATTACCTCGCCGTCGCGGACGGAGCGCTACGTGGATCCGGCGGACGCCCGAACGTGCTCGTCCGGTATCCGAACGGCGTCGGGAGCGAGTTCTTCTATCAGAAGCGCGCTCCCGCCTCGCGGCCTGAATGGATCGAGGTAGTCGAGCTGAAATTTCCTTCGGGGCGTACCGCCGCGGAGGTTGTGCCACGTAATGCGGCTGCTCTCGTCTGGATGGCGAACCTCGCGTGTCTCGAGCTCCATCCCCATCCAGTTCGCGCCGAGCAGCTCGATCACCCGGACGAACTCCGCGTGGACCTCGATCCCGTGCCCGGCGTTTCGTGGGAGCGGGTCACGGCGGTCGCCGCCGAAGTCCAGTCGACGCTGAGCGAGCTCGGTCTGGTCGGCTGGCCCAAGACCTCGGGTTCACGCGGACTGCACATCTATATCCGGATCCAGCAGCGCTGGACATTTCCCGAGGTCCGGCGCGCGGCACTGGCAGTCGCGCGCGAAGTCGAGCGGCGCGTGCCTGCGCTGGCTACCAGCAAGTGGTGGAAAGAGGAACGGCATGGCGTGTTCCTCGATTACAACCAGAACGCCAAGGACCGGACGATTGCGGGTGCGTACTCCGTTCGCCCGAAGCCGGACGCGCGAGTGTCAGCTCCGCTCACCTGGGACGAGGTGCCCGTGTGCAATCCCGCCGACTTCACGCTGGCGACCATGCCGGCGCGGTTCGCGAAGGTCGGACACCTGCACACCGGCATGGACGATCGCGCGTACTCACTCGATGCGCTGCTCGAGTTGTCGGCCCGCCAGGAGGCGAACGGCCTCGGCGATGCACCATGGCCGCCTCACTACGAGAAGCAGGCCGGCGAACCCGCACG
>Ga0126305_10001583_pt1 | contig 10192 bp, 11 predicted proteins | sample Plot26_FD_92536 | JGI IMG/M metagenome (GOLD analysis project Ga0126305, IMG submission 92536) | Serpentine soil microbial communities from UC McLaughlin Reserve, CA, USA - Plot26 | ecosystem: Environmental > Terrestrial > Soil > Grasslands | place: USA: UC McLaughlin Reserve, Lake County...
CGTGGCGGTAGGGGGAGTTGCAAGAAGAAGGTCGTTTCAGTTGAGACCGTCTGTGGTTCTGCGCAGGTGGGGCTCCCAGGGGTGGTTGGGACTCGTGGCCGGGAACCGCTGGTAGGAAAACCCGACCCCGCCTTCGCTGTTGATGGCCAGTGCCGGATTTTTGCCGTTAGTGATCGTTAGTAGATCAGAGCTCCATGTGGCGCCGCGATCTGTGGAACGCCGGATGTGCAACGTGTAGCCAGCGATCCGCTGGTCGGCCCACGCCAGGTAGACCGTCGAGCTGTCGTTGGGGTCGACGGCGATAGAGAGGTCGCCGCCGATGCGCTGCTGCCCGAGAATCGCATTCCAGGTAAACCTGATGTCTCGAACAACGCGTACCCCCGCGATGTTATCACCACCATCTACCAGTGCCGTAAACGGGTTAGGGCCTGCTCCCCAATCGTCGTCCCGCACGACGACCACGTCAGCCGTGACCCGTTTGCTGATGCTACTGAAGATACGCCAGCGATAGAAGACCGCATAAACAGTGCCATCCGCGTGAACTACCGGCCGGATCTGGGGACCATTTTGGCCGGAGGTGCTTCGTCTCTCGATACGGATGGAAACGAAGTTGGGATTGGCACCGCCGGCGTCGAGAGACCGGTCTATCGTCGCGGTCCTACCGCCAGGCGCGCTGAAGTCGTTGTTGCCGACGTAGACCCTGTCTTTGCCTGCGTCCGCGCCATTCGGTACGGTGGTGGCGTAAATATACGGTTGGTCCACCCTGGTTCGGTCTTCCAACACTGTCATGATGTTTGGTTGGAGGAAGTTGGACGTGCGGAGCGTATTCAACCGCAAATCTCCGCCCTCCCGGAGGATGCCCGCGTACAAGTTGTTTGTCGTGCTGCCGAAGTGGGGACTGATGTCGCCAGTGCCGGTAGTGCTTCCGGCAGGGCTTGGTACGATAAGGTTGAGGGTCCAAGTGTGGCCGCCATCGGTCGAGACATAAATCGGAGCGTTGGGCCCCCCCATTGGGTCGGGCGTAAAGGCCGAGGCAACAATTTGAAGCGGATTAGCCGGGTTGACGGCGAGACTCGGCTCGCTGTCCTGGTTGGTTTCGCCACTCAGCAAATTAGGAATTATGTTGACGATCATAACCATAGTTCTTATCTCCTACTCTTGGCCCGAATGCCCCATTACCATCTTAAGAAGCCCCAGCCGGTTCCCCAGGTCCTCTATCAGACCTGATAAGGCCTTCTATGGAGTCAAGTTGCTCCGGTGGCTGGTAGTTCAGTGGGTCGAGAACTACATACTCTTCCCTCTGTAGCTCCGGTATCTCCCGTCTGTCGAGCAGAAAAATCCCGCTCTGGCCGACCCGAAATGTCGGAGTTTGATACCACTCTGCATCCGTGCTTTCAGCGTAAAGTATAGTAATCCCGTCTTGAGGGAGATCACCCTTTTCTACTGACTCGACTTCAATAGTGGCTTCCCTCCACAACGGTGCGTGTTCGCTTGCCGGCCCGTGAGGGTCGTACCCCTCGGGAAACTTGATACTGGAGACCATGCCGACTACGACGACATCTGCATCAGCAATACGTTGTTGCAAGCGGGTAGTTTGGTGTTCGGGTGTAGCAGGGCTTAGGGCAGCTAGCTCCGCTGCACGCTCGACACCTACTCTGCCTTCTACGTGGCCAACTTCCTGAACGGCAATGCTTGTCCCGTATATCCCCCCGGTCGTGAAGAAGGTTGCCTGCTGTCCCTCCTGCACTTGCTGAGCGCTACTCAATTGAACCGTGATATCACTTCCGGCTAGGTCAGTGAACATTGGAGGTGCTTGCAAGACCTCATCAACCGTGACTACGGCCGTGCTCTCCGTAACCGGTACAGCATCCATAGTGGCGGCGTTGAGCCTCCTTAAGGTGCCTACAAAGACAAATGTCGATCGCTGCCTAAGATCGTCTATCTGAGAACTAGACATCTTGTTCTCCCTTTCTCCTTTTCAGCACAGCCTGACTGTTACAGCTTACTAATTCACATCTGCAGCCACCAAGATAGAACAGCACCAGCTTCGGCATACGCTCGAAATCTTGAGGATACGAACCTAGGATAATCTACCTCCATGGACCCTTCTGGGGCCTCCTTTCTGGGGGGCTTGTCCTACGCCCCTAGTCTATGCTGCAGTATTACGTAGCCGGCGCGCCGGCAGGTACCCAACGTCCATTTACCAAATGAAGCGTAATTTGGGTAGTGAACCCGTATTGCTGGCCGTAGGCCAAGAATTCGTTCAAGCTTAGCCTCCGGGCGACATAATGTTCTACGGCGGTTGCTGTCACTGTTCTCGGAGGCGTAAGCTTTATTTTGAATGATTTTGTGACCAAGCCTGAAGCGATGCCATCACTAGAATCGATAGCAATAAACTGAGGGGCTGCGTCTGACGTTATCGTCACAGCGGACCCCTCGCTCCACATATCGCCCTTAAGCGTATGGTAGAGGGTGCCCCTCGTTGTCGTTGCTACTACGTCCAAACTTCCCTCAAAGGGAGCAGAATTGTCCGTAACGATGGCAACTTTGATTGGTTCAACACCAACCCAGTAAGTCCTCTCTACGTCGGCAGCCCCTTCGGCGCTAAAAACCACTTCCCACGTGCCGTCCGCGGAAAGTTCCAGTGTTTGACCGTTCTGCAGGGTTCCTTCAGATGGCTCGTCGCTAGTTCTAGGGACGATAAAACCGTTTTGGAATTCTTTGGTAACCCTGCGCGCAACATACTCAACGCTTCTGTCCGATGGCTCAACGTGGACGGTGATCGTCAGGGGGGCAACGTGACTTCCGCTGACCTTGTCTGGCACTATCGCTACTCGTCTAGCTGGAGGAACCGCGTTGAGATGAGGCAAAAAGTCGTTGAAGACTACTCGGCTTTCTTTGATCTTTTCGTGACCTATGTCTGCGGGTCCGAGGTCGTAATCTATGTTTATGGCGCCTGCTAGCTTACCCGTACCCGCCTTTTGGTTATCGATGAAATCCCCTCTTGCTACGCCGCAAAAATACCTAATGTTGTGAGCAGGGTCAGGCGTTCTAGGATCGTTGGTCCCGTATGGGGTTTCGCCTCCACCACCGGCCATCTCAGCCAGTAATCCTCTCACAAATGGTCCATCGGATTCCCATTCTCCAACAGCGTTCGGTCCTAACCCGTGAAACCCTCCGGCTAATGCAACAAAGGTCCCCACCCTGTTCCACCTTTTTAGCTGATCATCAAACTGTACTTGGGTCCCTTGTCTTGGTTTTCTCAAACCTCTGAAAATCGCATAGGCTAATGAGCAGCCGAGCGAATGAGCAATGATATCGACAACTGCTACGTTCAAATATTCGCAAACGTTGTCGATAAATTCGCGAACTTCGTTGACGTTGTTGATATGTGGGGTCTGTAGATCGAGTGTACCCGTTCCTAAATAGCTTGGTGCCCAAAGCGATTCTCTCGGATAACCGGTCCCGATCAGCATTTGTTGCAGATCTAACATGTTCCATCGACCTAAGTCTGCTGCACCAGCATTACCGTGAAGAAGAATAACCGGGGCTTTACCGACGCTCTGAAGTGCGTCCCTATGGTCGTCTTGAGATTTTGACGGATCTCCGCCGAAGCCGCCGATAGGTTGACCTCGACCAGGGCCCCCCTGGTCTTGAGGAACTTCGAAACCTTCAGGAAAAGCCATAAGTACCGCTCCTTGTCATCTTACTTCTGATTCGTAAAGAGGTAGGCTTTCTCTTGCCCTATCTCGACAATGACCGCAAACCGAGAAGCTGTCAAGGGTAAAGTGATGTACTCCAGCTCAAGACTTGTGCCTACTGGCGGCGGGTTACTTGCCGGGAAGGTGCCTTACACCTCAAAAGCGGCCCAGGATGTTAATGACTTTGTTGGCGATTTCGGCCCATCTTTATGCCCTATAACGCCTTTGAGTCCCCGAGAACACTTCTTCTCGGCAGCTCAGTGAATAGAGCGCAAGCAAAGGTTTTGGGCACCGGTTGCATGGGCTACTGCCGGCGCTGTTCTTCTGTTGCTTTCCGCCGTCTCAATTTGGCTTTCGCAATCGTTATCGAGCGCTTCGCTATTGCTTGTGCATTAGTGCTCTTTAAGAGCACACTCAACTAGAGGCCTAGCAAGGCAAAAGACGGTGATCGTTGCCACTACTAAAACCCAAAGCGGAGAGCAGTTTGACACTAATTTTGACACTAACCCAGGGCAACGACGTGAAACATCGAGAAATATAAGAAGCGGCGATTCAGCATATTTGTGCTGATTCTACAACCGTTAGCAACAAGTAGGAACGTGCTGCCCGCGACTGAAAATCATGGTGTCCCCGGTTCGAGTCCGGGTCCCGCCACTTCATTTTATAGGCGTTTGCAGGTAAAACATGGCTCGTAAAAAGAGCTATAGTTCTTCCATCGAACTCTTTGACAGTAGTTTGACAGTAATTTGCAGGGATAGAGCTCTATTTGTTCTTACAATTAGCATCCATGAGAGATCCGCATGTAGAAGAGCTGTCCTATCACATCGAAACCGGAGATGAACTCGTCTTCGACAATCCACCGCCTCTAGAGAGAGAAACCGGAGAGTTTCGTATGAAGCTTGTCAACGGCACTGTGACATTCCTGATGAAAAAACATTACACATCGCTAGAAAGCGCCAAGAAGGTAGCCGAGGAATACCTGGAGAACTGGGAAATCGATATAAGTCTGAAGTGTGGCAGCAGGCAGCTACGGTTCATCTTCGATCCGTCAAAGAAAGATCATCGACCGTAACCCCGCTCCATTTGGAAGCCCAGGAACTGTTGAAGCACAATGTTCAATGCAGGGCAAGGCCACGCTAATTGCCAACCCAGTAGTTTCCCAGAAGCATTACCCACAACCACCCAGTGACTTCGTGGTGTCCCCCCACGTTGCTACTATGTGGCAGCGGTACGAGCGGTACTTGCAGGACAGGGAGCCACTTCAGCCTATGGCAAACTTTCGTTTGACTGTTCTTAAGGACAGTGCCAAACAATTCCCTGGAAAGAAGAAAGGGGACAAAGATAGGGACAAAGCAGCCCTTATGTACCGCGTGTGCCCCAGGGTACTGAGCAAGCTTGGCTACCTTACCGGTAATGTGGGTGATCCCGTAACCGGTCGTAAGGCTACAGTAGCGGAGCAACGCTCCCTAACTCCGCAAGAAGTCAAATGGTTGGAAGAAGTAGTGAAAAAACTCATCCGTCGAGCTGGTGAATACGCTGCTGATCCTCAGAGACAGAGGCAGCAGATCACGATGGGCGTCCTTCTGCAGCTTTAGCACCAAGCTCTATCCTCTGGATTTGCACAATAGAGAATCTGCATCTATCTAGAGGGCGAGATGCTGCTACGCTCCGAGAACCACCGTTTTTGGCACATAGAGAACCGTTTATACTACATAAGTGAGTAACCCTAATTTATCTGTTAAGTTCGATCGCTTAGAGTGGTTGGAGCGCACTGAGAGCTTAAAACCACGCATCCTCTTTTTAGATCTCAATTATTGGATTCGCTTATCCGAAGGACAAGATGAAATTTATCGAGAAATGCGGAATTTGTTGTATAAGGCAGTCGAAAAAAGGCAACTAATTTGCCCTGTCTCACTGTCTCTCTTGATGGAGTTTCAGAAGCGACCTGCGTCTAACAAACGTGAGGATATCGCTCAATTAATGGATCGTCTCTCTAGGAAGTTATCTCTCCGGATAAACCTGGTGATCTTTACAGAAGAATTTAGAGCGTTGCTGGCAGGAGAACAAATAGAAAGAGATGTAGCATACTCTCATAGCAAGCACACTCGAGCACCCACCCTTTAAGGGGCTTTAGCGCCTCTACTACCCTTGACATCTTTGTCTCTAGCTGTCATTAATCGATTGTAGAAAAAGCTATAAGCTGATGTGGGTATGAGAAATGTGGGAAAGGGCTTCGCAATGAGAAAGGGTGAGAAGACTACAGAGACGGTTAGCAGGGGTATGCCTGCACTAAGCTCTGTCGAGTAAAGGAGGGACGTATGCCGCGATATCGCGTAACGATTTCTGCACCGGACTACGATGCTATGGCTGACCTCGTGCGCAGACACGGGGTAGACATCCTCCGCCAAACCGTGCGGCGGCTCGACCAAGGGGGCTACAGCGTCGATGCTATCATAGACGACTCCCAGATCCGCAGTCTAGAAACCAGGGGGCTGGAGGCTGAGGCTCTAGAGAGGGAGTACGCTATCGAGCGTCACGAAAATGTAGACGAGACCGGCAAGGCTCGCCAGGAAGAGGTCGGTAGCGGAGATGAATATGAGCAGCCTGGACCTGAATAGGCTGAGCAAGCCCCGCCGCAGGCGCTCCAATTGTGAGCTCCCTCGTAGACCGCTGCACTAGCATCGCCGGACTAGCCTAGTGCTTTAGCTCTTAAGAAGGAAAACCATGCCTTATCTCAACGTAAATCAGGTAGAATCTGCCCTATCCGCCGCTGCCGGTCCACCGAACGAGCTGATTACCCAATTAATCACATTGCCCAACCCCACCTGGGAGGGTCGCACATGTCGTGCCATCAAGATCGCAAGCGGTAGCGGCCCAGGGCGTCCAGGTGTCTACTTCATCGGTGGCGTGCATGCCCGCGAGTGGGGGAGCTCGGACATCTTGATTTCTGTCATCCAGCAATTGACCCAAGCCTACCGTAACAATACTGGCATCACCCTTGGGGGTAAGAGTTTCACCGCCGCCCAGATTCAGCGCATCGTGAACAGCTTAGATATCTTCGTCTTTCCCCAAGTGAACCCAGACGGGCGTAACTACAGCATGACCGTTGACCCTATGTGGCGCAAGAACCGACGGCCTGCACCCCCCAGCAACCCCACATGCCCCGGTGTGGACATCAATCGTAATTACGACTTCTTGTGGAACTACCCGGCTCACTTCCACCCGTCGGCGCCGATCGTGAACTCCCAGAATCCTTGCGACTACCAAGTCTACGTCGGTCCTAGCGCAGCCTCGGAACCGGAGACTCAGAACGTAGTCAGCATGTTTGATAACCACCCTAATATTCGCTTTTTCGTGGACATACACAGCTATTCTGAGCTAATCCTTTATGGCTGGGGCGACGATCAGGAACAGACCACCGACCCCGCCATGAACTTTCGAAACCCGGCCTTCGATGGTCAACGAGGGCTGGAAAATGATGCTGCTTACCGCGAATACATAGATGGTGACAATGAAGCGCTTTCCATCACTCTAGGTAACCGCATGCGGGATGCCATACAGGCTGTGCGAGGGCGAGGATATACAGTACAACAGTCATTCGACTTGTACCCTACGGCGGGCACCTCCACGGACTATGCCGACAGCCGTCACTTCGTGACTCCAGGCACAGAAGAGGTGCTTGCCTTTACCATCGAGTGGGGCAGCCCAAGCAACCCTACTCCGTTCCATCCACCTTACAGCGAGATGGGGAACATCATCCAGGAGGTAACGGCAGGCCTCTTAGAGTTTTGCCTGAGGATCGTGGATGCACAAGCGGTTTTTGTCCATTTCGTTACGGCCCAGAACATCTCCGGTACATTTCCGTGCACCACTTACATTGACCATCCGCTGACCAACGGCAACCCGAACGCCATCCTCTTTGTCACGCACAACTGGAACCCGCTGGGCCTGCCGAGCGCCAAGGGACAATTCAACAACCACCCCGTCGGCGTCTGGTACGCCCAAGGGCGCCAGCAGTGGGGAATCTTTAACGAGGACGAAGCGGCCATGGTCGAGGGCGTCGCCTTCAACGTGAGCGTGTACTCTTGACCTTCTGCCCCTAATAGGTTGAGCGGTGTTATCTTGGCAGCGCTGCGAAGGGAGGACCCGGAAAAAGCGATTGACACCAAGCACCCTCTTGACAGCTTCGTTGTTTGCGGTCATGTTCATAAATAATAGCAACTCAGTAGGGGTTGCGGAAACGGAGGCAGCGGATGGAGAAGCCGATGGTACCTTACCTTTCCCCAGAAGCGATAGCGGCCGTGAAAGCCGCAGCGCTTGAGGCGATGAAAGGGGAGTGCGAGGCGCAATCCTCAGCTCGCTCGGCTACGAGATCTTGCCCGCCTCCTATGTCAAGGGGGTTGGGACACGGTCTCCCTACTTTTGCAAAAGGAGGCCATTTTGTACAGGTAGACGAGGAAGAAGAGAAGCGAACATGGTGGTCGACCACTGCGATAAAGGGAGTAGTCAATGAGGGTTATAAGGCGTGAGGACCCAACAAAAAAAAGGATGAACCAACATGGACCACAAAGCATACCGTGGGGGTTGTGCTCACTTTATCAAGTGCCATTCTGTGCGGATTAGTATGGTTTGTCTTTGCCGGAGGAGGCATCGGTACCGTTGACTACCCGCCGTTACAAAACACCATAACCTGGGTAGCAATCGTATCATTACTTACATGGTGTTTGGCCATCATTGGATGGGGCACCATAGGCAGACCTACCGGTGTCATCATCGACACCCGAAACCAGATGTCCCTCTCCAGGCTGCAAGCAGCAGCGTGGACCATCTTAGTCGTCTCTGCGATTCTAACTATGGCCATGTCCAATATTCGGGAGGGGGCTGCAACTTTTTGGGAGGGGACAAAAGAACGCTTGGCCGCCCGTGAGCAAGCCGCTAGCACAGAGGACACGCAGGAGGAGGGCCTCGAACCTGCTGGCACAGAGGACGCGCAGGAGCCGGGTATAGCCAAGCAACGAAAGGGGTTTGAGGCTATAAGCGGTGCGCTTGAGATAGAAGTGCCAGTGGAGGTATGGAGCCTCTTAGGGATAAGCACAGCTTCTTTGGCTGCAGCGGGACTCATTAAGAGCCAAAAGAAAAATGATCCCCCCAATGAGGATAATAAGGAAGTAGTAAACAAACAATTCGAGGAAGAAAAGGACAAAGCCGACGCTAACCTCGAGCTCCAGGGCACTTCGGTCGGTAACGCATCCCCTGACGAAGCCAAGCTGCGGGATATGTTCACAGGAGACGAGGTTGGCTCTGCTAACAGCGTCGAACTAGGCAAAGTTCAGATGTTAATCTTCACAGTGATTGTGCTGTTCGTTTACGCAGTAATGTTGGTAGGTACATTCTGGGTTGCAGAGGATCTAAAAAGTTTACCTGTACTTACCGGAGGCATCGTAACGTTTTTGGCTATAAGCCACGCTGGTTACCTGACTAACAAAGTGATTCCAAACATTCCTAGCGGAGCTACTCCTAAGGGTACTCCTGAGGATACTTCTGGGGGTACTCCTGAGGGTACTTCTAAGGGTACCCCCTGAGGATACTAGTTTCCCCTCCGAGCAGGGCGGTGAGGTTCTCGTCCAGGAGAAGAACCGCGAAGCGGAGACCGAAGGAAGCACGACGGAATCTGAAGAGGGCCGCTCTGACCTCGCAGGGCTACCCATTAGGTACTGCTCTGAACGGTGCGCTAACCGCGCCTCCACGCGCATGGGGCGGGGGCAAGATCCTTAAGCATCCGACGAGTCGTGCCGTGCTTGGCGGCGTGAGATAGTGTATAAAAGCTTCGATATCTCCATTCTTCAACGGTGAGCCAATATGCCCCACTTGTAACGAGCCACCACACCTATTAACCTTGGACATCGGGCACGTGGGATAATTCAGAGACTAATGAGGGGTAAAGAAGTCTGAGATATAGAGCAACTAATGTATGAGCAGCTATTGAATTTCGTTGGGGTAGCTCTTACTGATCCTGAGTTCTATATAGGGGTTGTGGCAATTTTTGCCACGTTTTTAGTCCCCTACTGTACAGCTGACGTTCGTCGTTGGGATCTAGTGGCATCTCCTCTAGCTCACTCGCTGGCTGCGCATTCCTCTCCCTAGCAGCGCACTCGGCCCAAGATTATGGTCCTAACAACGAACCTACCTAACATCGCTCTAGTTTGCCTATACACAATATGTAGCCATCCCTATGAACACGAACTCTATATCTCGTCTCAGTACCAACACTTGTAACAACTTGAAAAGTCCTTCTGCTCGCCCTCGTAGGTTCGGGTGAGGGTAAGATGCTCCTATATGTCCTAGGTCGAGGCCCGCAAGCAGCCGCATTATAGAAGCTGCGGGTCAAGGGTAGTCAGCACACGGACCTACGGAGGGGGACGAAAGTGGACGCTATAGCTAAAGTTGTGGAGGGGATCTCTGCTGAGATCTCTAGCTTGAAGGAGCAGCGC
>Ga0126305_10001584_pt1 | contig 10190 bp, 16 predicted proteins | sample Plot26_FD_92536 | JGI IMG/M metagenome (GOLD analysis project Ga0126305, IMG submission 92536) | Serpentine soil microbial communities from UC McLaughlin Reserve, CA, USA - Plot26 | ecosystem: Environmental > Terrestrial > Soil > Grasslands | place: USA: UC McLaughlin Reserve, Lake County...
CTCGGTGATCTCTCTGAGGAGGACGTTGAGAGGATAAGGACCGGCGCGATCACCGACCCGACTGTGGGGCAGCTCGGAGCGTTGGCGAGCGTCTTCGGTGTGGAGCCCAGCAACCTCGTGGATCGTGAGGAGCCGACGCTACTCGATGAAGAACTAGTGCAGGCGCTACGGGATGAGGATGTGCGAGACATAACCCGAGAGAGTTCGCGGCTACCAGATAGGGAGCGACAGCTAGTGTTGGGAATCGTGCGGCAGTTTAGGAACCAGAAGGCGGCGCCGAGCGGTTAGAATTGGTACGAGCCTAAAGAAAGGAGGCGCGGCGCGGGCCGCTCCGGTAAGAGATCAGATCCGCGCCACACCGCATGGACAGTTTACCAAGCGGCCCGGAGTATCACCCGACGGCCGCATCGAGCGCAGAGGCGAGAATATCTCGACTCAAGCGTGACCTCGTGGCGAGCCTTTACCTTCAGGCTGGTCCCTTCTGGGACGCGGTGCGCACACTGCGCGAGAGGTGGGACATCGTGCCGCGAAGGACGCTGCCGTCGGAGGCTAAGAGGGAAACATACAGCCCGGTAGAGCCGGCGATCCCATTCACTTGGAAGAAGGCTCGGGCAATTGATCGTTGGGAAGAGGCGCTAGAGCCTCTAGTCGAAGGATTCATACCCCCGGAACTCAGGAGAGGACCAGGATGGGAAGTTTTTCTCGGAGCGTGCGTCATGTGCGATCCGCCTCATACCCGCCTACCGGAGTTTGCCATGTTCGGCCGCGTCTATCCTAGTCCATTCTGGCCTGTGGTGGATTGCGAGACGGACGAGATCGATACCAGCCAGCTTCGTTCTATGGTCGCGCCTCCAATAGAGCGCGTCTTCAAAGAGGATTACGAGGACGGCGAGGCGTTCATGGAATACCGGATCGTTGTGGACGAACACACGAAGGAAGAGGACGTGATCCACGCGTTCCGTGCTATCAAAGCTGCTATGGGTTTCAGAGATCGTGGCGGCAAGCCACCTATAGACAGGCTGACCGCCATACAGTGCGCTCTCCTATACGATGAGCACAACGGGAGAGACCCAGCTTCGCCAGATGGGCGTTTCAGGCTTTGGACTTACAAGAAGCTCTCTCAGAAGTTTCGATCTCTCGGAGTCAAGAACGCACGCTCCGCAGAGGAGCATGTAAACCGTGGAAGAGAGCTCCGTAAAAAACATTCGTAACCCGTAAACCTCCCCCCTAGTTTACGGGCCTTTTTATCCCGCAACTGTGGAACTAGTGTGGTCCGTGATGGACGACCATACACTCATCAGAACCTCTGAGGCTGCTAGGCGGCTCGGCGTTACCAGCCAATACCTCCGTTTGCTAGAAGCGGAGGGCAAGGTCCCTTCCGTGCGACGCGTGTTGGGTTATCGATGCTTCACCGACGAGGACGTAGCTCGTCTGCGGGCGATGGGTGTAGGTTCCGGCGAGCGGCTGAAGCCTTACGAGGAGGTAGCTGGGCGTGGCTGACCCTGCCATCACCTACGTTCCTCGTGCCGACGCCACAGAGGAGGCGGAGCGCGCCGCGCTCGCGTGTGTCTACGGTTTTGTCCTCAAGCGCCGCGCAAAGAAAGAGGCGACCCCCGTAAGCCGCCCCGACAGCGGCCCGAATAGCGAACGTGAGAAACCCCGAGGAGGTGGATGATGTAAGCCGACGACCCGATTGACGATCAGCAATAGTGCGTAACCGATTCAGAGAAAGTTGAGGACTCAATGACGGAAATAGGCTTCGCGCCGAAAGAGATCATTCCGCAAGAGGTGTGCCGGATGGAGATCCTTTCGGCCGAAACGGCGGAGACCTACGGGCCGCAGATCGGCCTAAAGCTCAAGGTTGTGGGCGGAGAGCACGACGGCCACACCTTCATGGATTACGCCAACCGTGATGAGGACACCGGGCAAGTAAAGCAAGGCTCTAAGGCCTGGTCCATCTTCGAGGCTTGTCTGGGACGTGACTTCCACAAGCGCCAGGGCGTCTCGCTGGAGAGTCTCATCGGAAAGCAGTTCATGGGTCAGGTCACCCAGACCAGGACCGGAAGCCGCAACAAGGTCGAGCATGGAACCGTAGGACCCGTGCCACCGGAGGAGGTCAAGGCAACGCCGAGGCCGGATGGCGGCGACGATGACGACGACATGTTCGCGGACCTTCCGTTTTGAGGGAGGGCCTAGGCAACGGGGAGGGCTTCGCGTCCTCCCCGCACCTTGAGGACTCGCACACATGGTAGCAGACACCTTGGACATAAGAGACCTTAGACAGTGGCTGTGCTGGCGCTTGGAAGAGCGTGAGGGCGAGCTGACGAAGATGCCCTACAGTCCGCTCACAGGCAAGAAGGGCGATAGTACGGACCCACAAACATGGGCTAGCTTCTCCACGGCCGTGAGCGCTCGCAGGGAGCATGGTTATGATGGGATAGGCTTCGTCTTCACGCCGGAGGATGACCTGTGCGGCGTTGACCTCGACAAGTGCCTAGACTCTGAGACGGGCGAGATTGAGAGTTGGGCCTGGAAGATTATCGAGGAGCTCGACTCCTACACGGAGATTAGTCCGTCGGGGACGGGTGTTCACATCCTCGTAAGGGGAGAGCTGCCAGCGGGTCGTAACCGTAAGGGCCGCTTTGAGGCATACGACCGCAGCCGTTACTTCACCGTTACCGGCAAGCACCTGGCGGGTACGCCGCGGACTATAGAGAGGCGCCAGGAGGAGCTAGGCGGCGTTGTACGGCGCGTGTTCGGAGAGGAAAGCGCCAACGGCCACAGGAAGCCCGTAGCGGCTGCTGAGCCGGTAGACAACGGTCTCTCCGATAGCGAGGTAATTCATAAGGCTCTAGCAGCCTCCAACAGGGAAAGGTTCTCCCGTTTGTGGAACGGGGACACGGAAGAGTATGGCAGTCATTCAGAGGCGGACCTTGCGCTGTGCGGGATGCTGGCGTTCTGGACCGGGGGAGACGCTGCGAGGATAGACACTTTGTTTCGACAGTCCGGGCTCTACCGCAAGAAGTGGGACCGCAAGGATTACCGTAACCGGACCATCACGGAAGTCCTGAGTGGTAAGGCGGAGTTCTACCAGGCTCCGAAGACGGTTAAGCTCGCGGACGGCACGGAGCGCAAGGTAGAGGACCTCCAGCCTGAGGAGATAGGCAAGCTCCTCTCCGGCGTCGAGCCCGAGGAGGTTTCCTGGCTGTGGCCCTCGTGGCTTGCCTTGGGCAAGCTGGCGCTCGTGGACGGAGATCCTGGACTAGGAAAGAGCGCCATGACTTTAGACCTTGCGGCCCGAGTATCGTCTGGCAAGGCGTTCCCGGACGGCGCCGAGTGCGAGCCAGCCGGCGTGGTCTTGCTTTCGGCGGAGGACGGTCTTGCGGACACGATACGGCCGCGCCTGGACGCGGCCGGGGCCGACACCTCTAGGATACTGGCCCTCGCCACAGTCCCAGATGAGAACGGACACGACCGGCTGCTCTCCATCCCGGAGGACCTCCCCCTGATACAGAAGGGTATAAGGCGCGTAGGGGCTCGTCTCGTGGTCGTGGACCCGCTTATGGCGTTCCTCTCCGGCGAGACCAACAGCCACCGCGACCAGGACGTTCGAAGGGCTCTTGCGCCTTTTGCGGGACTGGCGGAGCGGACCGGGGCGGCTGTGCTAGTCATCCGGCATCTGAACAAGGCCGCTGCGAACAACCCTTTGTACCGGGGCGGTGGTTCCATCGGCATCATCGGAGCGGCGCGTATGGCGTTCGTGGTGGGCAAGGACTCGCAGGACGAGAACCGCCGCGTGCTGGCGTCCACGAAGAACAACCTTGCTATGCCGCCACAGAGCTTGATGTTCGCTCTTGAAGAGGCCGAGAACGGCTCTGTGAGGATCAACTGGCTCGGGAACTCCGAGGTTTCAGCGAAAGATATTCTCGCCACGCCACAGGACCGCGAACACGCCGACGCTCGGAGCGAAGCTGTCGAGTTCTTGAACGACGTGCTCGCGGATGGTCCTCTGCCGGCGAAACAGGTCATCGAGGAGGCGGACGATGCCGGAATAGCGGAGAAGACTTTGAGGCGTGCCAAGAAGCTCCTCAACGTGATCGTGTACCGGGAGAGCACGACCGGAGAGAAGCGCGGCTCAGGCCGGTGGCTGTGGAAGCTGCCGATGGTGGAGCTGGTCGAAGATGGCCTTCAAGGTGGCCACCAGGACGTTCAAGGTGGCCAGGGTAGCCTAAAAGAAAACGGTGGCCATCTTGAACACGTTAGGGACTCTCAAACACAAGAATTCCGCATAGATAAGTCAAATGTTCAAGATGGCCACGTTAACACTTCAAGGTGGCCACACGTTCAAGGTGGCTACCGTTCAAGTTTGCGGGAGGGTGGCCACCTTGAAGAATGTATCCACGGCCTGCTGGGCGGTAAAGACTGTTACTTATGTGACCCGGACCACCCTTACCGCAGCGAGGAACGCAAGGTATGAGCGGATTCAAGGCGTGGCTTAGGACACAGGCTCGGCGTGAGGACGCAGTAGGAGACCTGGCTCGCGACGCGATACAGGACAGATGTTGGCCGAGAGGGAGTGCGTCCTTGCATCACCTGGAGAAACATTTGGAGAAGCATGGTGCCATCCCGGAGGCGATAGAAGCCCTACGTCTGGCGCGGACGGAGTGGGAAAACGATCCTAGCGAAGCTTCTAAAGCTAGCCACTACGGACCTAGTGAAAGGACCTAAAGATGAATGAGCTTGAGAAGCGCATGGCCGGAGAGTTAGGCAACTTCTTGTGCGCCCAGATAGAGGAGCACTATTTCATACCTAGGACCGCGAAGCCTAAGGCTCAGGAGCTACCTGTCGCCGCAAAGCTCGCCCTCTGGGGCGCGGCCGTGCGCGATCTTGTGGAGAATCGCTTGTATGTGGACAAAGCCGGGGAGCCCGAGACAGATCCTAGCGAAGACATAGGCTCTCATGCAGCTTAAGCGGCTCGTCGTGGAGTTCAGAGGCGACGACGAGTACGTCGTACGCGCCCTCTACAGCACTAGCGAAGCTGGGGAGGTTGGCCCCCATCCCGGCACGAAGGCGAGGAGTCGGCTGGTTGCGGATCTCGTCCGGGGAGGTCTTAAGGGCGCCCTCGAAGCCCTGGCGGAGCCTTCAAATGTAGTAGTGGTCGGAACGAGCGGTTTCGCCCAAAGAGAGGACATTTTGGCCGTGGACACAGCGAAGCTAGAAAGGAGCACGACTTGACCGAGATGATGGCGATGACCAAGCCCCAAAGCAACGGAGATAAGCCGTTGCCGAGGCGTTCTCCGCCGAAGCCGATGATCCCCGCTTCGTGGCTGGAGAGGAGTATGCGGATCGAATACATCGACGCAAACGGGCGCGGCGTAGAGACCACCGCGAAGCTACTCGACACCTACCCGGCGGGGTTGATCCTCGCTTCCTCTGGCTGCCGCATGCTTCTCTCGTGGGAGCGGCTGGTCCTCGCTGAGCTTGTAGAGAACTGATTAAGAAAGGAGAGATTATGGCAACGACTGAAGAACAGCAGATCATCCGCGACCACGACTCTGAGATCGCAAACATCCGCGCCAAGGTAGAGTGGACGGAAGAGGCGAAGAACGAGCACATAGCCGCAGTCCACGAATGGGCGCAGCGAGAATATGCCGAGGCACGGGAGGCAGAGCGAGAGCACATCCAGCAGCGTCTAGAGAGCACCAGGCAGGCTGTCTTCCAAGTCCCTGGGGGGTATTTGGCCTCCGATGCTGAGCAGGCGCAGATCATGGCCGCGTTCCGTTCGGCCCGAAAAGACGTGCTCTCTGCCACCAAGATAGAGGACCCCGAAAGTGGTGTGCAAGTAGGACAGGTGCTTTCAGAGATCCTGTATGAAGCCGAAAGGACTGGCGACCCCCTGCTCGCACGCGCCGCCTATCACAGAAGCATCGATTTAGGTAGCCAGCAGGTAATTGATCGTTACCTCTCCACCCGCCCGGCGGATGCCCAGCATTGGCAGCGCTACACCGAGGCCGCCGCCGAAGCGAACCAGGCAACCTCCTTTGAGAGCCTGTTTGCCACCGGCATGATGGACCAGCAGTTCGCTTCATGAGGTTAGGTGGGAGTGCGGGAACTGGTAACAGCCGCAGGGTTTCCTCATTGGCCCACTCCGCTCCCACCAGCTTCGCTAGTTTGAGGAGTCCTTAAGATCCCGAGAGTTTGTACCATCTGTTCGCACGAGAAGCGCTTCGAGATCGAGGAGCTGGTAGCCACTCGGCAGGGAACGTTTCGCGGTATAGCGCGGGATTTTGGCGTTTCTGAGGACGCCGTTAGTCGTGACGTGAAGGGCCGCCATATCTCAGAGTTGATATCTCTTGCCGCCGACGCCGAACGTGCTGCTAAGGGGGATAGCCTCCTCGACCGTATCGAGGCTTTGCAAAGCCGCACGGAGGCCATCCTCACAGAGTTGGAGGACACCGAGCTTCACTCTGCGAAGCTCGCCGCAATCCGGGAGATGCGCCGAAATCTAGAGTTGATCGGCGAGGTCACCAAGGAGCTGGATCGCACCCCGACCCTCAACCTCCACTTGAACGCCGAGTGGATCGAGATACGAACGGCGATCCTGCACGCCCTAGAACCTTACTCAGAGGCGCGAGAAAGCGTGCTGAGGGCTATCGGGAGCGTGCGTAATGGAAGCGCTTAGGGACGATCTCAGGCTAGCTCTAGACCGCGTGGCCTTCGCCCACAAAGCGTTTAGGTTCCTACCCTATGGTGATAGGCCGGACGGGTGGCAGGAGGAATTGCTTAGATCTACCTCTAAGCGCATCATCCTCAACTGTGCCAGGCAGTCCGGCAAGACTACAGCGGTTGCGGCATTGGCGCTGCACACAGCAATTTATAGACCGCGCTCATTCTGCCTAATCTATGCCCCCTCTCAAGACCAATCCACCGAGTTCTTCAAGCGCGTGGAGGAGTTGGCTCATGGTCTTGGTATGGACGCGGTCAACCCAGAAGCTTTGCGCAAGACCGGTATGGACCTTAAGAATGGTTCGCGCATTGAGGCGCGTCCTGGTAGTGCGAGGACGGCAAGAGGGCGCACGGCGGACCTCATCGTTATCGACGAGGCTTCCTGGGTAGAAGACAACCTCTATCACAGCCTGCGCCCCAGCCTCGCCGTTACCGGTGGGAGGTTGGTCGTGCTCTCTACGCCATACGGCAAGCGCGGGTTCTTCTACGAGGAGTGGACTGAGGGCGAAGAGTGGGAGCGGTACGAGGTTCCGGCTCCGAAGTGCCCGCGCATCACTCAGGACTTCCTCGAAGGCGAGCGGCGCACTACGCCCGAGTGGTGGTTCCGGCAGGAGTACTTCTGTGAGTTCCGTGAGACCGAAGACCAATTGTTCACCTTCGAGATGATCGAGCGAGCGCGAGACGATGATATCGAAGAGTACTGCTTTGAGGGCGATAGCACACTGTGGAGGACCGCATGACACTCGAACAGCCTATGAAGTACCTCGTCTCTGCCGACCTCGGACAGACCACCGATTACACAGCCGTTGCAGTGACGAGGAGGCGCCTGGAGCTGGTAGGAGAGAAGTACAACCATGAGGTCACGAGGTGGCAAGGCGACCTCTGGCATGGAGTCAACGTGCCCTTCACCGAGGTGCGCCAGGATATAGAGGCCTACTACGACCTTATCCGCCTCGATCAGGTACCGCTCCACACCCGGTATACGACAATCGGCAAGGGTATCGTGAAGCTTGTAAGGGAACTGGGCCACCTCCACCGCAGAGAGGAGGGTCTCGAAAACCGACCTCGGGTGCGCCCGGACGTTGGTTTGGCGATAGACGAGGGCGGGGTAGGCAAAGGCGTAAAAGACATCATCCTCGACGCTCTAAGGGATGGCATCCCCGACATAGACGGCGAGCCTTACGTAACCTTCTTACCCGTCACCGTGCATGGTGGGGCCAACACCACAAGGAGCAGGGGCTACTGGCATGCCCCTAAACGGGATCTCGTGCACGCTGGCATCCTCGCCTACCAGAACGGCACACTGAAGGTGGGGAAGCTAGAGCATCGGGACACCCTCGAAAAAGAGCTACAGAACTACCGCCTAAAGCAGAACCTCGCAACGGGACACGCTGCCTTCGAGCCGCTTCGCGAAGGGGAGCACGATGACCTCCTCTTCGCCACTTGCTTAGGGTGCTGGGCGTGGGAGAGGGCCATAGACAAGGTGGAGTACTGCGCCTTCCCCAGCGAGTGGATCGCCTAGGTAGCGCTAGCCTCGGTAGAAGCCCCTCCATCTTCCGGTAGACTTACCTTGAGATGATCGCTGCTGCCCTCAAGAACCTCGTCGAGGCGATAAAGCTCTCCCCCAGGTATTTGCTGCCCGTCTGCCTCTTCAGCGGCTTCGTCGTCTTCGCCCCGCCCGAGACGCTCTCCATCTTCGGGCTCACGGACATAGTGGAGCGCTACCGGCCCTGGTTCGGCTTGGCCTTCATGGCCTCAAGCGTCCTGCTCCTGGGAGCCGCGCTGGCCGCCCTCTACGGGTGGCTACAAACGCGGCGGCGAGAGAGGGCCATGCTCAAGCACGGTCGGAGGTGGCTAAAGCGCCTAACCGAAGACGAGAAAGCCATCCTGAGGGGCTTCATCGAGGACCAAACCCGTACCCAGTACCTCCCGATCTCGGACGGGAGGGTGAGGCAGTTCGAGATGGAGCGGATCATCTTCCGAGCTTCCAAACTCGGGCAATACCCGGACGCCTTCGCCTACAACATCCAGCCGTGGGCGTGGGAATACCTGAACAAACATCCCGAGGTGCTCGACCCAGGGGACCTACCGCCAGCGGTAGAACTGTAAGATACCGGTGTGGATGGGGAAGACTACTACACCGCGCAAGCGGCCGCCCGTAGGGAACCTAGGTCGTGGTGGCGGAAGTTGTTTAGCGGGTGAGTACGCCACCGGATCCCGGGGTGGCCGGCGCCTCGGTCGATGTTGTGGCGGGCTTTGTCGGCGGACTGCTAAGTGGCGTCTTAACAGGCGTCGTCAGTGGCTACTTTGTGGCCCGCACACAGGTCGCCTATCAGCTTCGCACCGCCACAACCAACGAAGTGCGCAAGCTGGCGCTCGAAGCCCAGAGGGCCTTTCGCGCGTGGATCATGAGGCCAGCCTACGGCGGCGGAAGGGCGCGGGGGGATTACGACGGAGGAGACGCCATCGGGGAGAAGATCGACGCACTGAGCAGTTATCTTAAGGTTCACGACGATTGGCTTGATGATACGAGTCAGGAGTCCGTGGAGCGCATCCTGGACGGCTTAGGCCAACACTTCGTTGCTCACATGCGAGCCTGCAGCAGCGACGACCGGGCGGAGGAACACCAGACGGCCCAAGCCGCGGAAGTATGGCTCACCACAGATTTTTTCCGCCTCATGGACAAAGTTCAGGCACTCCCCTGGTGGCGGCGCTGGCTTCGCCCCGGACGATAGGGGACCTATGACCGTGGGCTGTCCGCCTGTCCGCACCTTCCGAGAAAAGAAATACAGGGAAAAGAAACACAGGGGCGCGGGCTTTGGGTAGCTTCGCTGGGGGTGGGGCCTAGGGCTCCCTAATCACCTAGCTTCTTCGCTGGCACGCTCGTGGCGGTTAAAGCGCTGCTCGGGGAGCGGTGGGCGATGATACCAGACCGTACAATCGCCCCTGTGCTCGGGCCACCACCCGCCCGTACGAGGCTCGGGGGCGTACCTCATTGCCGCACCCATTTGCCAAGGCCCGCTCTTCTTCCCGCAGGCCACGATGACAGCGACGCCGTTTCTCACCACCGGACCTTCGGTCGAGAAGCGAGGGATGGTCAGCAGCGGCCCAATAAGGAGCCACCCCGCTACTAGGATTGCCCCGATTAGCACGGGCACCGCAAGCACCCGAAACCTTCGAAGCACTAGCAGCGCTAGCAGGATTGCCGCCGCCACCGCCAGCACCCGAAAGAGCCTATTCCCCTCGTACCGGCTTCGCCAGCGCCGTATGAAGTCCTCGATCCTCTCGCTAGGTCCCCTGGGCTCCACGGCCACCTCCTTCTCGCCCCCGACCCTCTCCTAGCCCAGGCCGCTACCTTAGGGTAAAGAGCCGCTACGGACGACTACCCCAAGAGAGCTTCAAGGGGTACGCATCGTCGTTAGTGACTCGGGACTTCCCTCCCCCGCGGGCGTTGATGGTGTAGA
>Ga0126305_10001585_pt1 | contig 10183 bp, 5 predicted proteins | sample Plot26_FD_92536 | JGI IMG/M metagenome (GOLD analysis project Ga0126305, IMG submission 92536) | Serpentine soil microbial communities from UC McLaughlin Reserve, CA, USA - Plot26 | ecosystem: Environmental > Terrestrial > Soil > Grasslands | place: USA: UC McLaughlin Reserve, Lake County...
AAGGGTCGGGGTCCGGAGACAAGACAACGCCCGCTTCAAGGGCGAGCTCACAAACGACGGATCAACAGCGGATGCGCATCGCCCTACGCTTCTTCGGTTTTCTGTTCAGCATCGGGGCCCTGCTCTTCGTGCTGGCCGCGATCGGCGGCGCGTACTTCTACTGGAAGTACTCGAAGGACCTGCCCGACCACGCGCAGCTCGCCACCTACGAGCCGCCCGTGATGACCCGCGTGCACGCGGGCGACGGCAGCCTGATCGCCGAATACGCCCGCGAGCGGCGGCTCTACCTGCCGATCCAGGCCGTGCCGAAGCTCGTCGTCGGCGCCTTCCTGTCGGCCGAGGACAAGAACTTCTATCGCCACAGCGGGGTCGATCCCGAGGGCGTCGTGCGCGCCATCGTGGCAAATTTCCAGCGCGGCAAGAAGCAGGGCGCCTCGACGATCACTCAGCAGGTCGCCAAGAACTTTCTTCTCAGCAACGAGCAGACCCTCGAGCGCAAGGTCCGCGAGGCGCTGATCGCCCTGCGCATCGAGGCGACCTACTCGAAGGAGCGCATCCTCGAGCTCTACCTGAACGAGATCTTCCTCGGCACGCTCACGCCCGGCCGAAACCTCCACGGCATCGCCGCGGCGGCGCTCGACTACTTCGGCAAGTCCGTGCACGAGCTGACGCTCGGCGAGGCGGCCTATCTCGCCGCACTCCCGAAGGGGCCGAACAACTACCACCCGTTCCGCCGGACGCAGGAAGCGATCGCGCGGCGCAACCAGATCATCGACCTCATGGTCGACAACAAATACACGACGCGTGAGGAGGCCGATAAGGCCAAGGCCCTGCCGCTCGGCATCAACCCGCGCAACGTATCGCCGAACACCATCGCGTCGGGCTACTTCGCCGAGGAGGTGAGGCGCGACATCTCCGAGCGCTACGGCGAGAAGAAGCTCTACGAGGGCGGCCTTTCCGTCCGCACCACGCTCGACCCCAAGATGCAGGCCGTCGCCCGCAAGGCGCTCACCGACGGCCTCGTGCGCTTCGACGAGGCGCGCGGCTGGCACGGCGTGGTGCAGAAGGTCGACCTTATCGGCCGCGAATGGGGCCTCGCCCTGTCCGACCTGCCGGTGCTCGGCGACGTGCGGCCCTGGCGCCTCGCGGTCGTGCTCGAGGTGGCGGGCGGCCAGGCCCGCGTCGGCCTGCAGCCCGTCCGCGACGCGGCCGGCCAGGTCAGCCGCGAGCGCGAGCTCGGCATCGTCACGGCCGAGGGCGCGCGCATCACCCGCAAAGGCGTGAACGGCCTGTCGAGCGGCGACGTGATCTACGTCGAGCCGACCGACAAGCAGGGCCAGTACAGGGTGCGCCAGATCCCCGAGATCTCGGGGGCGCTCGTCGCCATGGACCCGCACACCGGCCGCGTGCACGCCATGGTCGGCGGCTTCTCGTATGACCAGAGCGAATTCAATCGCGCCACGCAGGCGCAGCGGCAGCCCGGGTCGTCGTTCAAGCCGTTCGTCTACGCGACCGCCCTCGACAACGGCTACACGCCGTCGTCGATCGTCGTCGACGCGCCGATCACCATCGACATGGGACCGGGCCAGGAGTCATGGACGCCGTCGAACTACGACGGCAAGCCGACCGGCCCGCACACGCTCCGTTACGGCATCGAGCAGTCCAAGAACCTCATGACCGTGCGGCTTGCCAAGGACGTCGGCATGCCGCTCGTGGCCGAGTACGCTCGTCGCTTCGGCATCTACGACGACATGTTGCCGGTGCTCTCCATGGCGCTCGGCGCCGGCGAGACGACGGTCATGCGCATGGTCACGGCGTACTCGATGATCGCCAACGGCGGCCGGCGCATCAAGCCGACGCTGATCGACCGCATCCAGGACCGCACCGGCCAGACGATCTACAAGCACGACGAGCGCGAGTGCCCTGCCTGCGCGGCCGAGAAGTGGGCCGGCCAGGACGAGCCCAAGCTCATCGACAAGCGCGAGCAGGTGCTCGATCCGCTGACCGCGTACCAGATCACCTCGATCCTCGAGGGTGCGGTGCAGCGGGGCACCGGAACGGCGCTCAAGGCCGTCGGCAAGCCCATCGCCGGCAAGACCGGGACCACGAACGACGCCAAGGACGTGTGGTTCGTCGGCTTCTCGCCCGACCTCGCGGTCGGGGTCTACCTCGGCTACGACAAGCCGCAGTCGCTGGGCGACCGCGCCACGGGCGGCGGCTTCGCGGCGCCGATCGTGCGCGACTTCCTGCAGGTCGCCCTCAAGGACAAGCCGGCGACGCCGTTCCGGGTGCCGCCCGGCATCAAGCTGATCCGGGTCAGCCACGGCAGCGGCATGCGCGCCGGAGGCGGGGAGGGCGGCAACGTCATCCTCGAGGCCTTCAAGCCCGGCACTGCGCCGCCCGAAAGCTACTCGGTCATGGGCTACGAGGGCGGCGAGCAGGTCCAGATCCCGACGTTCGGTGGTGGTGGCGGCCGCCCCGTGGCGGTGGGCGGCGGCGGGCTCTACTAGGCTTCGGGCCGCTCAGCCGTTCTTGAGCGCCGTGCGGGTGTGGACACCGCGGGCGCCGGCCCGTAAGACGCCGCTCCTGCCCCGTCCGTTCAGAACCCACTCCAGATGCGCGCCGAGATCGAATCGCTCGTGGACGCCGCCAAGCAGTCGATCGGACTGCTGAGGAGGCATCTTTGACTGGGATCGCGCCCAGAAGCGTCTCGCCGAGCTGAACGCCCAGGCGGAGGACCCGGACCTCTGGAATGACGCCGAGGCCGCGCAGAAGGTCATGCGGGAGCGCAATGCGCTCGAGGAGCAGGTTGCCTCTATCAAGAAGATGGAGGGCGATCTCGACGACGCCGTCACGCTGATCGAGCTCGGCGAGGCCGAGGACGATCAAGCCTCCGTCTCCGAGGGGGAGGCGGCGATCCGTGCCGTGCAGGCCGAAGCCGCCCGCCGGCAGGTCGAGACGCTCCTCTCCGGCGAGGCGGACGGCAACGACACCTATCTCGAAGTCCATTCGGGCGCCGGCGGCACCGAAAGCCAGGACTGGGCCAACATGCTGCAGCGCATGTACGCCCGCTGGGCCGAGCGCCGGAAGTACAAGGTCGAGCTTCTCGAGGTCACCGACGGCGAGGAGGCCGGCATCAAGAGCGCTACGCTCCTGATCAAGGGCCACAACGCCTATGGCTGGCTCAAGACGGAGTCGGGCGTCCACCGGCTGGTGCGCATCTCGCCCTACGACTCGAACGCGCGCCGGCATACGAGCTTCGCTTCCGTGTGGGTCTACCCGGTCGTGGATGACCGCATCAACATCGAGATCAACGAGTCCGACTGCCGCATCGACACGTTCCGTTCGTCAGGCGCCGGCGGCCAGCACGTCAACACGACCGATTCGGCAGTGCGCATCACCCACATCCCGAGCGGGATCGTGGTGGCGTGCCAGCAGGAGCGCTCGCAGCACAAGAACCGCGCCACCGCCTGGAACATGCTCCGCGCGCGCCTGTACGAGGCCGAGCTGAAGAAGCGCGAGGAGAAGGCGAGCGCCGAGGCCGCGTCGAAGACCGACATCGGCTGGGGCCACCAGATCCGCTCCTATGTCCTGCAGCCCTACCAGCTCGTGAAGGACCTGCGCACCGGCACGCAGTCGACGAGCCCGCAGGACGTCCTCGACGGCGACCTCGATCCGTTCATGGAGGCCTCCCTCGCCCAGCGCGTCTACGGCGGCGCTGAAGAGGTCGAGGATATCGACTGAAGGTCCGGCTGGTACGCCGCGCGGCACCGGCTAGGATGAGCGGCTCACGCGCTCGCCGGCGACTTCGCCGAAGACGAGGACTAGTTCAGGAGTGTTCGTTCAGCGTCCTTCGGCCGGATAGCGCGCCATGGCCAAGCGGGCGCCGGCGCGCAGGAAGCGGTGCGGGTCCACGGGCTCGTCGTTGATGCGCGTCTCGTAGTGCAGGTGGGGCCCCGTCGACCGTCCCGTGGTGCCGACCCGGCCCACGACCGCCCCTGCCCGGACGGTCTCGCCCTCTGCAACGACGATGGCCGAGAGGTGCGCGTAGCGGGTGCTCACGCCGTTGCCGTGGTCGATCTCGACCATGTTGCCGTAGCCGCCGTCCCGCTCGGCGGCCGTGACGGTACCCCCGGCCGCGGCGCGGACCGGAGCGCCGTGCTCGGCGCGGAAATCGAGGCCCGTGTGCATCGCCGGGCGGCGGGTGAACGGGTCGCTGCGGTAGCCGAACCCGCTCGTCAGGTCCGGGTCGCCGGGCATGGGGCGGCCGAAGGGGAGGGCGCTTGCGACGCGGCGCAGGCGGTCGAGCTGGATGACGCTCGCTTGCGTCCGGCTGACCAGCGCCTCGAAGGGGCCGGCCCTGGGGTCGAGCGCGAGCGGCACGAACGGCCCGCCCATGGCGTCGCGGCCGCGGGGCTGCACGGCCTGAGGATCGAGCCCGACCTCGGAAACCGCGGCGCGCAGCCGCGAGAGCTCGCTCGTCGCCGATCGCATCAGGCCGTCGACTGTCGTCAGCTGGCCGGCGTCGATGACGGCGAGCGAGCGCTCCACGTCGGCGAGGCGTGCGTCGACAGGCGCCGCATCGTCGTCGCGCCGGCTCTGGCGCTCGGGCGCCGGTGCCACCTCGGCGTCCCTCAGCCGCAGGCCAAAGGATTCGGGCACCGGCGTCGGTTTCACCGGGGCATAGGCGCTCACGGAGGGCGGCAACTCGGGTCGGGAGCGGGGCGCCGCGGCCGGTCGCACGCTGCCGGTCGCCGTCGGGCCGCCCGCCTGCTCAGCGAGGGTCGCGAGCATGGCCTGGCGGTTCTCGAGGTTCATCTGCCGCGCGACGAGGTCGGCGACGCGCGTCTCGACGCTGTCCTGCTCGAGGAGTTTCTGGCTCGCTACCCGGTCGAGGCGGGCGCGCATCGCCGCGAGCTTGCCCTCGTAGGCGTACTGCATCTCCGTCTGACGCGCGATGAAGCGCGATGCGAGGTGGTCGCGGAACAGGATGTACCAGGCCGATCCTGCACCCCAGAGCGTCAGGACCGCAAAGCCGACCCCCACCGCCGCAAGCGTCCCGCGCCGCACCACCAGGACCGGCCTCGCAGCCGTGAGGGCGTGCCGGGCGGTCGCGGAGACCGGCGAGGAGGACGATTGGTCGGCGCGTGAAGTCATGGCCTCAGTTCGGGCGGAGAGTCCGAGGCCATTCAAGCCCGTTAGGCTTAAATATCCCTGAAGGTGCTACAGGCTGCGCGCCGCCTCGAGCACCTCCTCCGCGTGCCCGGGAACGCTGACCTTCGGCCAGACCCGGGCTATGCGGCCGTCTCGGTCGAGGAGCACGGTCGTGCGCTCGACGCCCATGTACTTGCGCCCATACATGCTCTTCTCGACCCACACGCCGAAAGCCTGGAGCATGACCTTGGTCTCGTCCGAAGCGAGAGGAAGTTCGAGGCCGTACTTCGTCCGGAACTTGTCATGCTTCTTCATAGGGTCCGGTGAGACGCCGATCACCGTCGTGTCGGCGCTTGCGAAAGCGTCCTTGAGCGCCTGGAAGTCCTGCGCCTCGCGGGTGCAGCCGCTCGTGTCGTCCTTCGGATAGAAGAACAGGACGACCTTGCGCCCCTTCAGGGCCGCGAGCTCGACGGTGCCGCCGCCCGTCACCGGGAGCGAGAAGGCGGGCGCTGGGTCGCCGGGGTTGAGGGCCATGTCGCCTTCCTTTCGACGGATTGTGGGTGTTTGCAAGGACTTGCGATCTCGTCGCCGGAAAACCCGTTCGCCCGAGAGCGCTGACGGGATACCCTGAGGCGCCGTTGCATCGAATCGTGCTCCGGCACAGGACCGGCCCAGCCCCGTGACATGAAGCACCTGCCGAGCACAAGCGTACGCCGCCGGCACAGGCGCAGCAGGCTGGCGCGGCTCGTGCGGGGGACGCTCTACGTCAAGGCGGGGCTCGTCGCGATCGCAGCGCTGGTCATCGGGACGGTGTACCTGCGCCTCAGCGCCGGGCCCGTGAGCTTCTCCGGCCTCCCGGATCGCGTCGCGGCGGCCCTCGCCGAGCGCATCGGACCCGGCTGGAAGGTGACGATCAACGACTCCGCCATCGAGCTCGAGCGAGGCTCCCTCGCGCTGCGTACCGTGGGGCTCGACATCCGTGACCCGAGCGGCGCGCTTGTGGTGCGCGCTCCGAACGCCCTCGTCAGCGTCGATACACTGTCGCTCGTCAGCGCGACGCTCCAGCCCCGGTCGATCGAGTTCCGGGACTTGCAACTGCGAGCCACGATGGCTCGCGACGGTTCGTTGTCCTTCGCGCCGGCGGGCGAGGTCGCCGAGCCTGCCGTGGCCGCCGCGCCGCGGCCGCCAGCGCCTCAGCCTGAGCCGAGCGATCCCCCTGCACCAGAGATGCTGCAGCCCTCGACCATGTCGGTCGCGGTCGCATCGCTGTTCGACCTGATCCTCGAGCCGAGCGGAATCGTAGGCGTGCTCGACCGCGCCTCGATCGCCAACGCGCGTCTGACTCTCGTCGACGCCGACGGACGGGAGCGGGCGGTCTTCGGCCGCGTCGAGGCGACCTTCGAGCGCTCCGACAAGGGGCGCAGGTTCGACATGCGGCTCGAGGGCCCGCGCGGGGCCTGGCGGCTCGCCGGCGAGGTGGGCGGCACGCATAAGGGCCGGGACGGCGTCATCAGCGCCAGCGACGTGCCCGTTGCCGACCTTCTGCTGCTGTCCGGCCTCTCCAGGGCTCCCGCCTCGACCGATCTGAAGCTGTCGGGCCGCGTCCAGGCGGCGCTCACGCGGCGGTGGCTCACCCGCTTCGACGCTCACCTCACGACGGCGCCGGGCACCGTGCAGATCCACGACGAGGACATGCCCCCCATCCAGGTCGACGCCGGCTCGGCCGAGACCTCGTGGGACGAGAGCCGGCGCACGCTCATCTTGAAGGACCTTGCCTTCCGCGGCGGCCGGACTGTGATCGGGCTGACGGGCGAAATGACCATGGGAGGCGAGGAGGGCTGGCGCGTCGCCCTGTCGGGAAAGGACGCGGTCCTCAGCGGGGTGACGCCGGACGATGCGCCGTTCCCGGTGAGCTCCTTGGAAGCCCGGCTGGCCGGCACGAACGGCGGCATCGGCATCGAGCGCCTGGCGGTGAGCGGGCCCGGGCTCAATGCAGAGGTCAGCGGCTCGCTCCTCGGCGCCGACGACGATGGCGGCCTGCGCCTGACCGGGCGGGCCGCGGGCACGGGCGCGCGCGAGGCGCTCCGGCTCTGGCCTGATGCCGTCAGCCCGAAGATCCGGCGCTATCTGGTCGAGAACCTCCGCTCGGGCGTGCTCGACAGCTTGTCGCTTGCGGTCGCGCTCGGGTCCCGGGAGCTGGCCGATGCGACCGCCGGGCGGCCGATCCCCGACGCCACGATGAAGATCGATTTCGCGATCAAAGAAGCCGAGCTCGCCGTCGCCGAGGGGCTGCCGCCGCTGCGACGCATGGAGGTCTCCGGCACGGTCACCGGGACGACCGCCAACGTGCGGTCACCGACCGCCCGGGTCGAGATGCCGGACGGGCGTGCGCTGGCGTTTACCGCCGGCGCCTTCGCGGTCGCAAACATCTGGTCAGCCGATGCGCTCGGGCGCATCTCCTTCCGGCTCGACGGCGGTGCCGATGCGCTCGGCTCCTTCCTGCAAAGCCCCGTGATACGCAGCTTTGGCGGTATCGACCTCGACCCCTCGAGCCTCAAGGGCCGGGCGGATCTCCGGATTGCGATCCCGCTTGCCCTGAAGAACATCCCTGCCGTGGCGGACCTGCCGGTTTCGGTCAGCGGCTCCGTCACCGACCTCTCGATCGAGCGGGCGTTCGGGAAGGAGAGGCTCGAAGGCGGCGCGATCTCGGTATCCTTCGACAAGGGCGCGCTCGCCATGACGGGCACCGGCAAGCTCGCCGGTACGCCCGCAACCCTCGACGTGCGTCAGCCGAGGGACGGACCGGGCGAGGTCGTCGTCGCGATGACGCTCGACGACGCCGCCCGCGCCCGTAAGGGGCTCTCGTTCGGCACCCAGCTCACGGGCCCGATGCCGATCCGGGTGGTCCTGCCCCTCGGGCCGAAGAAGGCGCCCCCCCGCATCGAGGCCGACCTCACCCGGGCCGCGATCGACGACTTCATCCCCGGCTGGACGAAGCCGGCCGGGAGGCCCGGACGGCTGTCGTTCGCGCTCGTTGAAGGCAAGGGGACCGAGCTGCGCGAGGTCCATCTCGACAGCGGGCCCGTGCAGGTCCGGGGCACCGTCGCGCTGTCGGCCGACGGCAACCTCGAAAAGGCCGAGCTGACGACGTTCAAGCTGTCGCCCGGGGACGACCTTCGGGTCCAGCTCGAGCGGGTCGGAGGGACCTACAAGGTCGTGGCGCGCGGCAACATGGCCGACGCCCGACCGTACATGAAGGGGCTCTCGCCGGGGTCGAGCTCGGCGCCGGCAAAGCCGAAGCGGAAGCAGCACGAGCCGGCGGAGCGGGACATCGATCTCGAGATCGCGGCGAACATCCTGACGGGCTTCAACGACGAGGCCATGACCAATGCCTCGATCAAGGCCACCGTGCGCAAGAACGAGCTTCGCACGGTGCAGCTTGCCGGCCGCTTCGGCGGGGCCGTGGTGTCGGCCCAGACGGTGCCGCAACGCGGCGCCCCGGTCCTCACCTTGCAGGCGCAGGACGCGGGCGCGCTCCTGCGCTTCGTCGACGTCTATCGCCGCATGGTCCGCGGCACGCTCGCGTTGCAAGTCGCCCTCGGCGACGGCGTGCAGGTCGGCTCGCTCGCCGTCGACAACTTCGCCCTGCGTGCCGAGCCTGCGCTTCGGCGCATCATCTCGCAGAACCAGTCGCCCGGACCCGACGACACCGGGCGGGCGGTGCAACTCCCGCGCATCGATCTCAACGACGTGGACTTTGCCCGCGCCCGGGTCGATTTCACCCGCACGGCCGGCCACCTCGCATTCCGCGATGCCTCGATCGTCGGGGCGCAGGTCGGCTTCACCCTGAGCGGGTGGGTCGACTTCTCGCGCGATCGCGCCGACATCTCAGGAACATTCGTGCCGGCCTACGGGCTCAACAACGCTTTCGCGCAGGTGCCGCTGTTCGGGCCGCTCCTCGGCGGCGGGCGCAACGAGGGCCTGTTCGCCGTGAACTTCCGCGTCGCCGGGCAGGCGACGGCGCCGACGCTCACCGTCAACCCGCTGTCGGCGATCGCACCGGGGTTCCTGCGCAAGCTGTTCGGGGCCGGGTCGGGAGCCGTCCCGGACGACGGCCCGCGGGCCGCGCTGCCGGCCCGCCCGGAGCGGTAACCGCCATCGACGCCCCCATGCGGAGCGCGCGATCATGATGGTGCCCGATCCGCATAAATCGGCTCCCTCGGGCGATCATGATAATGCGCGGTAGTTGTTTCGCATCCAAAGGGCTGTCAGCGGGCGCGCAGGAGCACGTGCCGCTTCTTGCCGAATGAAAGCTTGATCACGCCTTCGGCCGTGAGGTCGCTGCCCCGCAGCACCGCCCGCTCGTCGGTCACGGCGGCGTCGTTCACCCTCAAGCCGCCGCCCTTGACCTGCCGGCGCGCCTCGCTCGTCGACGGCACCAGCCTGGCGTACTCGGGGCCGAAGGCAGTGAGCACCCCGAGCCCGGCGTCGAGGACCGCCGCCGGCACCTCGACGGTCGGCAGGCTCTCGGCCAGCGTCCCCTGCTCGAAGGTCTTGCGCGCGGTCTCGGCCGCCGCTTCAGCCGCCTCGCGGCCGTGCAGGAGGGCGGTCGCCTCCGTCGCGAGCACCTTCTTGGCCTCGTTGACCTCGGCACCGCCCAGGGCCTGCAGGCGCCCGACCTCGCTCACCGGCAAGGTCGTGAAGAGCTTCAGGAAGCGGCCGACGTCGGCGTCCTCGGTGTTGCGCCAGAATTGCCAGTAGTCATAGGGGCTTAGCAGGTTCGGGTTGAGCCACACCGCACCCGCGGCGGTCTTGCCCATCTTGGCGCCCGACGCGGTCGTCAGCAGCGGACAGGTCACCGCGTAGAGCTGCGGCGTGCCCATGCGGCGGCCGAGGTCGATGCCGTTGACGATGTTGCCCCACTGGTCGGAGCCGCCCATCTGCAGATTGCAACCGTAGCGGCGCGCGAGCTCCGAGAAGTCGTAGGCCTGCAGGATCATGTAGTTGAATTCGATGAAGGACAGCTCGT
>Ga0126305_10001586_pt1 | contig 10181 bp, 5 predicted proteins | sample Plot26_FD_92536 | JGI IMG/M metagenome (GOLD analysis project Ga0126305, IMG submission 92536) | Serpentine soil microbial communities from UC McLaughlin Reserve, CA, USA - Plot26 | ecosystem: Environmental > Terrestrial > Soil > Grasslands | place: USA: UC McLaughlin Reserve, Lake County...
ACGATTCAGCGCTACGACGTGCGGTCGCGCCGCATCACAGCGAGCTGGACGATCGACGCCGTTGAGCCTGCCAGCTTTGCCGGTACCGTCAATGCGGAGCCACTAAGTGTCGCCGGAGGAGTTGGGCGGGCCGGGTCGAGAGAGATCGCGCGCGGCGTTCACGACATGTTCACGAGCGGTTCGAACGTGTGGCTGAATCGCGAGGAGCGCGGCGAGCGCTATCTCGAAGCGCATCCGCTCGCGTCGCTGGCGCCTCAGCCCGCGACCGCGGCTTCGACTCGATCGTGCGTGTTCCGTACACCCGGCGCGGGAGTTGACGCCGGCGTTCTGCACGACGTCCGAAGGCTGTCAACTGGCGTGGTCGCGATCACGACGGACGGCGGACTGAGGCTGCACAGCCGGGATCGCCATTCGTGGTACCGCGTTGCCGGGCTTCTTCCCAATACAGGCCGGGGCACGCTCGCAAAGGTCGGGTCATCCCTGCTCGTGTGGGACTCGTCCGCCGGAACGCTTCAGATTGTGCGCTCGCCGGTCAAGCTCCCCGACACGTGCTCCTCTACTCCCGCACGTGTCGATCGTTCTCCGGATGTCGTCGCTGCACGCGCTGTCGCGATCGACGAGCAAGCCGCCAGGGCTTACGCCATAAAGGAGGATGGCAGCGTCGATCGCGTCGAGGAGGCGGTGACGAGGCCGATAATTGTCGCGGAGAGTCAGGGGCCGCCGGAAGCCGACGTCGTTCGCGCCTGGCACTTCCCGGACATCGCGGCGTCGGCTCTGTGGGTCGCTACGCGCCGCAGCCTGTGGCAGTACGACCTCGAACATCACGACTGGTTTGAGATCGCGCTCGACTATCCAACCGCAAAGAAACTCGAAGAGGTCTCGATCGATCTCGAATCGGGATCGGAAGAGGTCGCTGTCTTCGTCACGGCAGCCTCGAAGATGTTTCGCGGAGCGGTCGCGAAAGAACCGGGCCGTCAATCGAAGATCGCACTTGTCCAATCGAGCGGTCCGAGACCTCGCGATCTCCGCGATCAGTCATCCGTGTTCCGGATTGGCGCCGTCACGTTCTTTCGGAACGTGTCGCAGGGGCGGCTCGCGATCGTGCAGGGCGCGGACGGCGGTTCCACGGCCGCGTACCAGGATCGTGCGTTCGTGTGGGATCGCGGACGACGAGGGATTGCGATCGGGCCGGAGGGTCCGCTGCTCCTGACCGACGCAGGCATTCATGCCGCAGGATCGCGCGACAGCTTCTCGGTCTTCGATCCCGGTCCGCCCGGCTTGCCTTCGGCGGCAGACCGGCTGACGTCTGGTCCCGATCTCGTGCCACGCATGCTGCGCGGCAATCAGTGGTACCGCCGTGTCTCCTCCGGAGTGTGGGAGCCGGCGTCGCAGCCGTCGACGGACGCGGTCCTCGCGGATGACGACGGACTCGTGTGGAGCCGGCGGAGCGGGTCGATCGTCGTCGACACAGTGGCCGGCGCCCGCGTGCCGATCGTGAGCGGCGCGCATGGCGCCGGGCTGTCGACCGATCGGCTCATCGACGCGGCGTCATACGGAAACGGTGTCGCGGTGCTCACGCATGGCTTCGTAGAGATTGCGGCAGCGCTGCATCCTGCGCCTCGAGGAGACGCGCTCGAGAGCGCGACCATCAACGGCCGGGAGGTGATGTGGCTGACGCGGTCCGGGTCAGCATTCATGTGGAACGTCGAGCGCCGGGCATTCGAGCCCGCGCCGCCCGAGGCGAACCCGCTCGCGCGACGCACGCTGGCAGAAAGCGGCCCACTGCGGCTGACCGGCGTCGCGAGCGAGCGTGGCGAGCGAGCCACCGGAGCGGAGCGGGGCAAGGGGGCCCCTGCGAGCGACGGTGCAGGGGGGGCCGGCGGGGCGAAGCCCCCCGGAAAAGAGATCGAAGGCATGCTCCAGGTTGCCGACGTGCAGGGACGGCTCTCGTGGATGCCGATCGATCTCTCGAGCGGCCGATTCCCCTTCGACGTGGTCCGCTCGATCGCCGTCCTCGGAAACGCGTTGTACGTCGGCACCGACGCCGGGCTGCAGGTGTACGACGACACCGACTTCGCGCTCGCGCGCGCGCGGCTGATCACCATTCCGGCAGACCCGTCCGCCGCTCCGCCGGGGGTCGACCGCGTAGGTGAATCCTGCGATGCGCCAGGTACAGTCGTGGCCTGCGGTCCCCGTGGGTGCGCGAGCCAGGTGACTTCGGTGTTCGTCAACGCGCCGGCGGATGCGCTGTCGTGCCGGCTGCGCGCTCGCTCGCCGTTCTGGTCGTGGCAAACCGACGCGTCGGGTCTATCCGGGCGGTACGCGATCACGCCGGCGCCGGGCACGAGCGCGATTGCTCCGCCAGTGACGCTCACGAACGGGCAACTGTCGCATGACGATATCGACCAGGTCGCGTCGTTTGGTGGAAGTATTTTTACGGTGTGGCAGAAGCGGTACGTCGGCGTGCACGACACGGGTCTCGCGCTCGCCGGTGCACGGAACCATGCGTTTGCGCTGCCGGTCCGCCTCCTGAACGTCACTGCTCCCGTGCCCATGTTGCTGTCCACCAACCGCGATCTCGCACCAGGTCTGTACGCGATCGAAGGTCCGCGAGCGTGGCGGTACGGCGACCGGCGCTGGACGATCGTGACTGACGCTGCGGAAACCGCGACGATTGCGGACTACGATGCGAATCCGCCGCTTCTCCAGCGCAAGCGGCTGCGGCTCGTGCGCCGCAAGGCTCCCGACGCTCTGGCCTTCGAGATGCGCATGCCGCCGGGAGCGTGGACGCCGCTTGCGTGGGACCCGTCCGTCAACCGCTACGCGCTGGACGTCTGGCAGGACATCGCGATCCACCGGCAGACGCTGTGGACCGCGACACCGGCCGGGCTCGTGAGCCGAGACGGCAACTGGTCGTTCAATCCCGACACATTTCGCATCCTGCAAGGTCCGTCGGAGGAGGCCGCACGAACGGCAACGGACCTTCGCGTAGACGGCACGTCGGCCGAGGTCCGCTACGACGGTGCGCGGGTGTATCGAGTCGCCATCGACGGACCGGTGCCAACTCCGGCGGTCCGCCTGGAGCGCGATCCGTTCGCCGGGCAGACGTTCGATGTCGACACCAGATCTTGGGAATGGCGCATCACCGGAAGAACCGGCTCCAGCGCGGGACGGCTCGCCGGCACGCGGAAAGGTGAGCCGATCGCCGTTGTGAACGGCCGTTTCGACTTCGACGCGGTCAATTCGACGGCGGTGTTCCAGGGCCTGCTGCACGTCGCCACCAACACGCGCGGCTGGTTCACGCTGCCGGTTGACTCGGCGGCGCTTGAACACTTGTCGCGACCCTCGCACGCGTCCGTCCGTCCACTCGACGTAGTGAAGCTCTATGGCAATCGAGACTCGGTCGAACCCGAGTTATGTCTCCAGGGTGTTGATGGACAGTTCACTCGCCTCTCGCCCAACGGCGCCACTCGGCGGACGCAGGGCTGTCCCGTCCTCGACGCGCGCACGGGTTTCTGGCGCTACACGCGCGACGGCCCCGCGCTCCGCATCCTTCCGGCTGCCGGTGCGGCGCGCCCAGGCGAGCGCCGCCTGGTCGATGGACGGTTCACCGACGAAGTGATCACGGGCCTGCCCGTTGCCGGGACGAAAGATCGTCGATCGCTCACCATCGTGCCAACATCCGGCGCGGTGATGTGGTGGGACGGCGCGGGACATGTCGTCGACATGCACGCACCGCCATTCCAGGGCAAGCCCGATGTGCCGCGACTGCTTCAGTGGTCGATCGGGGGCTCGCCCGCGTACGTCGCGGATGGCACGCTCTACTCGCTCGAGCACGACGACGAGCCGCGCGGCTCGTGGAGCGTGCGGCTGCCGCCGACGGCGGTCTTCGAGCGCCTCGGCAACGGCCCCGGACCGTTGCTCTCCATCGACTGGTCCGAGGATGGCCGCCGCCATCACACCGTCGTGGATCCGCGCAACGGCTCGATCTCCCATGACGACATCCCGATCGACGCGCGTAAGATTCCGGCGTACTTTCAGCGCGCGATGACGGAGCAATCGCGCGACGGTCTGATCCGGCTTCGCCTCCGCGACCACGTCGTCTCGGCGTACGCGGCGAGCGACGGCTGGCCGGTCCTCCAGACCGACGATTCGTTCCAGCTCCTCGCGGGTGTATCGCGCGGCACTCGCGCGATCCTCGTCGGACCGCGCCATCTGATCGAGCTCAACATGGAGCGGATCGCGCGCGCCGTCTACTCGGGCGCCACTCCGCCGCCACCGGAATCGAACAAGCAGAAGTAACCCTGCGCTTGCGAGGGCTTCAGCCTCGTCGGCCGTGAACAGCGGAAAGAAGCGGCATTGTTGTGATGAACGTCACCAACTCCTTCGCGAACTCGGCGGGATCTTCCCAGTGAAGGGCGTGCCCGGCGCCTTCGTAGATCAGGAGCTTGGCCCCTGGGATGACGGAGGCGAGCCGGTTCTGGTGTTCCCGGGTCGCGTATGTGTCCTTGTCGCCCCACAAAACGAGCGTCGACACTGGCGCCAGTGCGAGGTCCGCGGAGAAATCCGGTGTGTTGAGAAAGCCCTCGAACGCTTCCCGCCAGATGCGCGCCGGCACCTTCAACGTCTCGGCGACGACCGTCTCGAGATAATCTGACGCCACCGGACGCGCGACCGTGCTCTGCTGCCACTCCCGCGCGAACGCAGCATCGATCGGGTCGGCCAGCGGCACGATGGCCGAGCGGTAGAAGTCCGTCAGCCCCGGGTCCTGGAACAGAGTGGCGAACGCTCCCATCAACACGAGCCCGGACACACGATCTCGGTGGTCCACGACGAACTGCTGCGCGACCATTGCGCCCATCGAGTGGCCCACGATCACGGCGCGCTCAATGCCCACCGCGTCCATGAACGCCCGGAGGTCGGTGGACATGTCCGACAGCAGGTAGCCGCGGACAGGTCGGCTCGAGTCTCCGTGCCCACGCGCCGAGATCGCATAGCCGTGAATGCTCGGTGGGAGCAGCGGCAGGACACGCTCGAACGAGCGCCACGAGTCCGTCACCCCGTGCAGGAACACCACGGGCAGCCCATCGAGGGGGCCGTGTTCGACGTACTCCATTTCAACACCGGTGGACAGCGACACGAACATTTCTTTGAGATCCATACGACCCTCGTTTCAGTACTTCGCGCGCAGCCGATAGAGCCGGAAGAACCCGCCGTCCACTGGAAGCACCTCGACGCGGCCCAACCCGGCCTCGGTCGCAAGTGCCCGGACGATGTCGGGACGGATCACGGTGCCAATCGCCGCGGACGGCTGTTCGGCCAGCGATACCGGCAAACAGTGGACGATGCTCCAGCCGTACATCAGCCGCTCGATTTCGTCTGCCGGTGCGTGGAAGTGCTCGCCGACTCGTTCGTCGGCGACAATGACGCTGCCGCCCGGCGTCAGGGCCTCGCGCATCGATCGCAGCGCGTCGGCGGGGCGCGCCATGTCGTGGAGTGCTTCGAGCACCAGCACCACATCGAAGGGGCCGACCTCGACGAGTGCCGTAGCGTCGCGGACGGCGAAGTGCACCGCCACGCCATGGCCCTCGGCGTGCCGGCGGGCGTCATCTACGGAGGCGGCGTCCGCGTCGAACCCGACGACCTCGGCGAGCGGGAACGCGCGGGCCATCGCCTGGGTGGACCACCCCGCGCCGCATCCGACGTCGGCGACCCGGAGCGGCCGTGACGTCAAGGCGGCGTAGAGGTCGGGCGCGGCGGGAAGCCATCGCGTCACGAGGTCGTTCAGGAAGGCGGGCCGGTTGATGCCTGCCTGTCCCTTGCGGAACGCCGCGCCAAAGTGGGGATAGGCGACGCCACCGCCGGTGCGGTAGGCGTGCACCACACGCTCCAGAGCGCCGCCAATCCCGGCCACCATCTGCGCCAGCGGCGCGAGGTGCGCGGGGTGGTCTTCCGTCACGAGCACGTTCGCGTGTTCCGCCGGCAAAGCGTAGCGGCGGTCGTCAGCCGTCGTGGCCGAGACGTCAACCCTGAGGAGCCCCGCGACGGCCTGCTGTTCGAGCCACTCGCGTGCGTAGCGCGGTGCAATCCCGGCGGCCCGGGCCACCTCCGGCGGGGTTAGCGGGCCGTGCGTTCGCAGCGCGGCGTAGAGTCCGAGTTCTTTACCGATGTAGATACCGTACAGTTCCAGCGCCTCGGTGGTCGACTGGACGAGACGAGCGGTCAGCGCTTCTTCGGTCGTGGGAACGGCTTGACACAGCATGGGGCACCTCCGTCGATGCACCCTATGGGCGTTAGGTCAGCGCCTCACAATGGAAGGCGGCCGGAATCAGAGATGCCAGGCAATCGGGCGCTCGGGCTGGTAAGAACAGTAGCTGCCTGTGCGCACGCTGTTCTCCAGGTGGCGTCCCAGGGATGGGTGCGCCGCCGCTATCTTCTTGATGGCGCTCCGGATCCGCCACGTCACCGCGGACCGCGCACGCTCCGCGCCGCTGCCCAGGGCGCGAGAGCGCCCACCGAGGGCCAGCGCCCCGGAGAGGCCCTCGACCAGGGCGTCCATTTCCTCCCGCGCTCGGCCGGTTCGCGCGAGGTCGCTGTTACGTTCAGCCTCGTCGAGCTCACGTTGCAGCTCCGCGAGTCGGGCACGGTACTCGCGACGGGCACGGTCATCCAGGATCTCGGCGTCGCCTCCCATTTCAGCGGGCCGGCCGGCCAGCTCGAGACAATGCCGCTCTTCCCCCGCGCAGGCCAGGAGACCGGCCAAATCACGCAGGCCTTTGGTGTCTCCGAGTTCGACGGCGGCGTTGTCGAACACGAGGTGCCATCGGTCGTTCTGGAGCCGGAATTGGGCGGGCGCCTGAGGCCGTCCGGGCGCGGGTGTGATGATCGTGGCGACTCGTTCGCTGTCGGGATCCACGGGGAGTCCGGCTCGCCTGAGTCCGGTGGTGACCCGCCCGACGTCCTCTGCGCGCCTGAAAGGGTCGACATGTAACAGCCACCGCAGCGGTTCACCGGCCTCCGGGGGACGTCCGAAGGTGACTCGCTCTTCGAAGCCGGCGAGGAATCTCTGCAGGTACAGGGCTGCACGATCAGCGTCGCCCGTCAACGCGAGTGCTGCGGCCAGGAGGGCCGGGCAATCGAGCGTCGCATGAGGCATGCGGAGCGCGAACGCGATCGACTCCTCGTACCGCCCCAACACGAACAGCGAAAGCGCGGTCGGAGCGACGTACCAGTCCGCGAATGCCGGATTCAGCCGGGTGGCCCTGGTGGCGAGCTCCAGTCCGGATGCCCCGTCGCCAAGCAGCGCCCGACATGCGGCCGCGTGGGCGAGCACGTCGGCGTCATTGGGGTTCAAGGCGATCGCCCGGTCAATGTGTCGCGCCGCTTCCTCGGCGTGGCCGCGATACAGGGTAATGCGGCCAAGCACAATCTCGACCATCGCGTCAGAGGAGTCGAGATCGGCGGCGCGCCGTGCAAACTCGTAGGCGAGACGTTCCTTCTCGTCCCACTCGATCCAGGCCTGGCAGCTCCACTCGTTGAAGTGGGACAGCGACAGCCCGGCATACGCGCGCGCAAAGTAGGGGTCGAGCTCGAGCGACCGCTCGAAGAAGGTGCGCGCTTCACGGTCGCCTTCGATGGTACCGGTCTCGAGGGCGCTGCGACCGCGGAGCCAGCACTCGTACGCTTCGAGACTCGTGATCGGCTTCCGGCGTGCGACGGCGAGTCGCACTTCGTCGGACTTCAACGCCAGCGCCGCCGCCACGCGGCCGACGATGTCGTCCTGCACGGCGACGATTTCGTCGGCCTGGGCGTCGTAGCGATCGGCCCACACCTGGCGACCCGTCGGCCCTTCCGTCAGTTGCACGGAGATGCGGACGCGCTCCGCGAGCCGACGCACGCCACCAGCGAGGAAGAAGAGCGGTGTGCGGTTGCCTTCGACGTCGGCCGACACGGGCACGCGTGCGTTCGATGTCGGCGGAATGACTTCCAACGTCGCGAACCGCGCCAGCTCGGTTGCCAGGTCGAGGACGAGGCCTCGGGCGAGCACGTCCTGCGACGGGTCTCCGGACAGGTTTTCAAACGGGCGGAGTGCGATTCGGTTTCCTGACATTCGGCGCGCTTCCGATCGATTCGCCGCCGCCCGCGAGTGGTCTTGAATTGGTCAGGGAACGATCTTGACGACCGTGCCCGTGCCTGGCGATACCGAGAAATTGGTGACGTAGATCGATCCATCGTCCGCGATGGCGATGCCGCCCGGCGCCACCAGACCCTGCCCCGGCGCAACGATCGTCGTCCTGGTGGTCGCGTCCGGCGACAGCCGGATCAGCGAGCCGGTTCCACCCTGAGGCGGAGCCCCGCCCGTGGAACTGATCTGAAGAACGTACAGCGATCCGTCCGATCCAAACGCGAGGTCGATGATCTTCGTGAAGCCGCTCGCGTAGATCTCGGGCGTCCCGCCGTCCGATGGGATCCGGTAGACGTTCGCCTGGCCTAAGAGGAACGGAAATCCCGTGAGCTGCCCTACGTACAACTGGCCGTCGGGTCCTTGTGCGAGGCCTGTAGGAACGGCCTGAAATGTCGATCCGGAAACCGTTCGGGTCGGGAAGAACGCGAGGTTGGAGATCGAGCCGTTTGCCGCGACCGCGTTCAGCGAGTTGCCACCGGCGTCGGTGAAGACCCGGCGCGCCGGCAACGCGAGCAGGCCGAACGGGTTCGAGTCCAGTAAGCCGCCGTCAGGATTTGCCGGGTCCTCGAAGGCAGCCAGGTCTTCTTCGAAAGACCATTCACCGTTCGGCAGGAACCGGACGAGGCGGCCGAACTCCGCTCCGACCGCCGCGAATTCGGGGTGGGCGGTGTCGTTGAAGCGCCGCGCCGGAGCAAGAGCAGCGCCGATCGTGACGAAGCCGTTGCCGCGCCCCTGGAACTCGACGTCATGTGGGCCGGTCGCGGAGGAGCCCGCCCCGGCACCAGTCGGCGGCGCCAGAGAAGGCAAGCCGGTGACGATGCGCGTCTGCGACGGGACGCCGCGAAGAGCGATCCTGGTGATCGATCCAGTGGCACCGAAGCAGACCAGCACGTTGTTGCTGTTGATGATGCAGGGGCCAGCGCCTCCGCTGCCGGCCTCCGCAACGTAGAGTCCGCCCTCCGGGCCGAAGGTGAGGCCGCGCGGATTGTTGAGCCCGTCCGCGATGACTTCGAGTGTGGCGCGGGCGTCGAGCGGAGCGGACGAGGAAACAAAGATGGCGGCGCAGGCGAGCGAAGCAAAAGCCGCGCTCAGACGAAAGGCGTGTCGGAACATGTTGTCACCTCCGCTGACAAATGGCATGAACTGCAGAGGAGTTCGTGCGATTGCAGCGCGGCCGCAATCTGACTCCTTTCGGCGGGGAGTGTCAAGCCAGGAATTGCTCGAACAACTCGTCGGCCGCGGCGCGCGCGTTCTCAGGCGCGGTGATCGTCACGTGCACGGCATCGGGTTGCTCCTCGACCTCGAAAGTCAGGAAGGCGCAACAGTGCTGCTCACTGGCGACCATCGCGCGCACGCGCTCGATGGCCTCCGGAGCGTAACGGAGCGCGAGCACCAGCCCGTTTCGGGCGTGGCCCACCAGCGCTTCAGCCGTCAGCTGTCGGATCAGAGCCAGCCGTTCCTGAAGGTCGCCCGGCGTCAGCGTGCAGGCAATCGGCAGCGATTTCATGTTCGGCTTCACGAGTCCATCGTATTCCAGTCGACACAGCGTGAGGATCAGCATGCGATGCGACACGCTGCAAATTGGCCGTCACAGGCGAACCCGTCGGGTCCCATGAAGTTGGCGCGTCAGTTACGGTGGATCGAGCTTGAATACGTCGAGCGTGATCTCGTTATCCCCAGGGCCCTTGATGCGCGCCTTGTCGGGTGAGTCGTAGCACACCAGACCCATCAGGCCGTCGCCGGGCACGAGCGTCAATCCTTCCGCGTGGTCGGTACCAGCGCCAAACGGTACCGACACGAGCCGCTTCAGACCCGTGTTGAAGGTCAGCGAATCAGCGTTCTGCTCGAGCGCGCCGCTCCACCGATAGATGAAGACCGGGCCGTCGAGATCCATGGTGGGCCCGGCGAGGACGAGAAGATCGTCGCCGTCCACGATCAGATCGCGGAGGCCGAGGCCATCGAGCCGCAGGAAGTGACGGCGAAGCACCGTGCCCGA
>Ga0126305_10001587_pt1 | contig 10175 bp, 9 predicted proteins | sample Plot26_FD_92536 | JGI IMG/M metagenome (GOLD analysis project Ga0126305, IMG submission 92536) | Serpentine soil microbial communities from UC McLaughlin Reserve, CA, USA - Plot26 | ecosystem: Environmental > Terrestrial > Soil > Grasslands | place: USA: UC McLaughlin Reserve, Lake County...
GTCCTTCCCAACGCCGAGCCGCGGCTCGTCAAGAAGCCGGTCGAGATCGGCGGGTGGGAGTACCCGCCCGGGGTCTGCCTGATCGCCAATGCCTACCTCGTGCAGCACGACCCTGACATCTATCCGGACCCGTACGCGTTCCGGCCCGAGCGGTTCCTCGACGCCTCGCCGGGCACGTTCACCTGGATCCCGTTCGGCGGCGGACGGCGGCGTTGCATCGGGGCGAGCTTCGCCACCCTCGAGATGAAGATCGTCCTGCGCGCCGCGCTGTCCGCCTATCGGATCCAGCCCGCGACGGACGGCGCCGAGCTCACCCGCCGCCGCAGCATCACGGTGAGCCCGAAGCACGGCGCGCCGACGGTGCTCCGCGAGCGAAACCCGGTGCGGGCACCGGAGCCCGGCGGCCCGCAGCCCGCCGTCGTGGCCGGAACCTGAGGCCGGCGGCGGCGCGGGCAGCCCGCCATCGGTCAACGCCACACCGCGCCTAAACGAACACTGGATTTGGGCAAGTAGGGAGGAGGCCGCGGCGAATCTCCAGGTCGAGGCAATCCGCATCCACCTGTCGGATGCAGATTGCGTTGACCCGGCCCCTTTGTCCTGAGACGGCGGGTCGTGTGAATTCGCATTCGGTTTCCGGATGCGAATTCACTTGGCCCGGGGCGAACCGGCACCCGCGCCCGGCGGTCGATTTACCATTGCCGATGGCTCATGACGTGGCGCTCGGACACCGGGAGGGTTCGAATGGACGTTGACTCCGTGCGTCTCGAGCCCGGCGCCCATCGCGCCCCCAGCGACGGCATTTGCCTGCTCGAGCTCGTGTCGCTGATGGCCCAGGAGAGGTTCTCCGATCGGCCCCGCTGCGTCTGCGTTGTGATCGCCGCCTTCCTTCGCAGCTGGAACGACCGCTCGGGTCACGCAGAGCGCCAGGCGCTCCGTCCCTATGCCAGGCGCGTCGTCGGATCTCGCTCGCGTCGAAGCGTGACCCGTCGTCGGCGCGACATCTGCCTTACCTGGGCCGGCGCGGACCTCACCGGCCACTGGGCTTCTCGCGCGATCCGCCGGCTTGGCATGCGGCTGCGCATCCTGGCGGTCCTGGGGGTGCGTCCGGCGCTACGGCTGAACGAGGGCGCCGGGGAATTCGCCTCCCGCGTCGTCTTCTCCCGCTACGAATCCGCGACTGGCCTACGGTTGGTCGACACGCTGCTCCAGGTGGGCTCCGAGCTCGAGCCGGTGACCGTCGGGCTCGAGGACGGCGCCGATCGAGTCCACGATGGCGATGCGCTCGCGCGGGCAGTTGTCGAGAGCGCCCTGTGTAGCCCGGTGCCGCTTGCCAACCGCGTGCACGGCCACTCGAACGGGAACGGCGCCTCGCGTAACGACACGAACGGCCACGTCAACGGCGCCGCGCGCGAGGGAGACGCCGAGCGCGAGCCGGCGAAGACCGGCTAGAACCCGCGGCGCTCGCGCGCGCGATTTCGTGCGCGACGAAGGGCTGGGTTTCCGCCGCGATCCGCGAGCTCACTGGCGATCCGGATGCTGCGGATCGCGAACAGAATGGCGAGGCCGGCGATCACGATCGTCACCACGGCGATCCGGCCCGGCGAGACGCTCGCCACCGTGACGAAGAACGCGTACATGACGATGACGCCGATCACGCCGAGCCACAACGGCACCGCCAACCTCCCCACGATCCTCATGGCACCGGCAGATTAGCTCGATGGGCACCTAGCATGCCGCGGATGCGAAGGGCCCCGGAGGTCACCGTCCGCGAGATCGGCGCCCTGATCGTGGGTGCGCTCCTGGTCGCCGTGATCATGCACTGGCCGCTGATCCTGAACCTGGGCAGGGACATTCCGAAGGACCTGGGCGACCCCCTGGCGCAGGCGTACCAGATCGCGTGGGACGGCAATGCGCTCGCCCACCAACCGCTCCATTTCTTCGACGCCAACCAGTTCTGGCCGTTCGCCGACACCCTGGCATTCTCAGACGCGCTCATCGGCTACGCGCCCGCGGGACTGGTCGGCGACGGGCCGCACGCGGCCGTCGTCCGCTACGACCTGATGTTCCTGTTCGCCTATGCGCTCGCGTTCGTCGGCGCTTACCTGCTGGCGCGCGAGCTCGGCCTCGGTCCGGGCGGCGCCGCGGTTGCCGGGGCGGCCTTCGCGTTTGCCCCATTTCGGCTCGAGCAGGACGGCCACATGCAGGTGATCTCGAGCGGCGGCATACCGCTGGCCCTCGCCCTCGGAGTCCGCGGCTACCGGGTGCGGCGGCCGGGGTGGGTCCTCACAGGGTGGGTCGTCGCGACGTGGCAGCTCCTGCTCGGGTTCACCCTCGGCCTTCCGTTCGCCTACCTGTTGGTGGCCTTCTTACTGATCGCCGCCGTCGTGTGGTGGCGCCGCGGGCGACCGTCCATCGACCGCGGGCTCGCGGTGGCGACGATCGCCGGCGCGGTGCTGTTCGTCGGTGCGGGCATTGCGCTCAGCCGCCCCTACGTGCACGTTGCGGACGCGCACCCGAACGCGCGGCGCACGCCAGCGGATGTGGAGGCATTCGCGGCCCCGCCGTGGGCGTACCTGGTCGCGCCGGACGAGAACCTCGTCTGGGGTGGCGCGACGGAGCCGCTTCGGGACACGCTCTCCAATGTGCCGGAGGAGACCCTGTTTCCCGGTCTGGCCATCCTGGTTCTCGCGATCGCGGGGCTCGGTTCCACAGCCTTCCCTCGCTGGTTGCGCGTGGGACTCGGCATCGCGGTCGCCATCGTCGCCGTCCTGGCGATGGGCTTTCGGGGATCGGGCGTGTATGGATATCTGTGGCCGTACCGCTGGATCTACGAGGTCCTCCCCGGGTGGCAGGCGATCCGGGTCCCCGGGCGCCTCGACACGTTCACGTCGCTGGGGCTCGCGCTCCTTGCCGGCGCCGGCCTGCAGCGGATGATCGCGTCCCGCGCTTTGAGGCGCGTAGCTCCGTGGCGCGGGGGCGCCGCCGTCGCCGCGGTGGTGGTCCTGTTGGTCCTCGTGGAGGGGAGGGGGCTGCCGTTCGATCCCTTCGACAACCAGGCGCAGCCCAAGGTTCCGCCGGTGCCCCCGTCGACGGCGTCGGTCCCAGCGCCCCAGCTCCACCTTCCCGCGTTGCGCGCCACGGACAACCGGCGCTATGTGTTGTGGTCCACCGACGGCTACCCGAAGATGGTCAACGGGCGCTCGAGCCTGAACCCCGCGTTCACCGCGAGTGTCATCCGCCGCGAGCAGGGCTTTCCGGACCGCCGCGGCGTCGAGCTCCTGTCGCGGCTCGGCGTGCGAAGCGTCGTCCTGCACACCAACCGCGTAAAGGGCACCCCCTGGCAGGACGCCGCCCGAAGACCGATCGCCCGGCTCCCGCTGACCCGCGGCCGGCGGGGCGAGCTTGTGATCTACGAGCTCCACGCTCCGGGCTAGCCCCCAGCCTCACGCGAGACGGTTAGGGGTCGATGTCGTACACGACTGCATGGCCGCGTCGTTCCCGATCGATCCCCAGCCCCGCGATCGGCCTGGCGGCCGCGTGCTCCTGCGGCGTTCCGGCCACCAGACCCAGGTCCAGGATCACGCTGCGTACGCCAACGTGTCGCAGCCGCTCCACGGATGCGCGATTGGGAAAGCGATGCGTCGAGCGAACCAGGCGGGCGGTCCACGCGGGCTCGACGCTCGAGCGACCGTTGACGAGTTCGGGAAACCCGTCGGTTGACCACAACACGTAGCGCCGGTTCTGATCGGCGGTCTCGGCGGGCAGGTAGAGCTGCGGCGCCGGGACGTTCGAGACGTCGGCGGGCGGTGACGGCACCCGCGGCTCCGCCCGGGCGTGGGTGGGGTCGAAGGGCAGGCCGCGTCCTTCGACCACGACCAGCAGGACCAGCGCTGCGGCGATCGCCGCGGTCGCTCCTGCGGCGAGGCGGGCACGGGCCCGCACTGCGATGGCGGTCGCGCCGGCGCCGGCAAGCAACGCGAGGCCCAGCGAGGCGAAGGTGACGAGCCTGCCGGGCGTGCGCATTCCATCCCACCCCGGGAGCAACTCGTACGCGATCCGATACGGCCACAGGAGCCCACCCGCCTGCTGAAACCCCAGTGCCAGAACGTAGAAGCCGACCACCCCCAGCCCCAGGCCGATCCGAATCCGCCGGTCGAAGCCGGAGTACGCGAGTCCGGTGATCGCGATCGCCAGGATCACGAGGCCGGGAAGGAGCGTCTTCTCGCCAGGGTTCTCGACCGAGTCGAACAGGCCGCTGGTGGCATCGCCCCAGATCAGGTTCTCGGCCGGCGCCAGGACCAGCACGCTGGGTGGCCCGGAGAAGGGCTCGATCCGCGACGGCGGGCGCTCGGCGTCCGGCTGGTCGTGCGAGACCCGCAGGTACGGCTGGGCGATCACCGCCACCACGGCCACGTACAGCGCGGCGCCCGCCACGGTGGCGAGCACCAGTCGCCGGGGCAGAGCGGGGCGGCCGCGGCGGAGCCAGACGACCGCGCCGATGAGGCCGAGCAGGCAGAGCAGGTACGTGAATGGCAGGCCCAGGGTCGGGCCGATGGAGAACTGCCACGCGGCGACCGCGAAACCGCAGATCACCCACCGTGCGCGGTCAAGGCGGTAGCCGCGAAGGGCGAGCGCGATCGCCAGCGGGATGCCGCCGCTCGAGATCACCTGCATGTGGCGATCCTGCTCGAGGCGGAACGGCGCGAACGCGAACGCCGCACCGGCGACGGTGGCGCCGACCGGCCCCAGTCCGAGCTCGCGGGCAAGGAGGTAAACCCCCACGAAGCACAGCGCGTAGGAGAGTACGAAGAGCACGTCGTAGCGCGCCACGGCCGCCTCGGGGCCGGACCCGATCAGGCCGGCCGGGGCGTAGCCGAGCAGGGCGTCCGAGAAGGCAAGGGTGTCCTCCAGCGGCCAGAACTGGTTCGACTGAAAGAAGGAGAGGGGCTGATGGATGAGGGCATGCCCGCCCCAGGCGATCTGCCAAGCCTGCGGGAGGGGGTCGGTCAGGTCCTTCGGGACGTTCTCCCCCAGGTGAAGGACCAACGGCCAGGTCATGACCACCGACAGGACGATCGCGCCGGCCGCGAGCGCACCCACCTCGCGCATCGAGACCTCGCGGCGGGTGCGCGCCGAAGCGGACATTCGATTACCTCGTCGGCGAAGGCAGCAAGAGCGAATCGACACCGCTACCCGCGCGCCGCTGGCGGAGGCCGAGCACGAGCAACGTGCCAACGGACGCGATGGCAGAACCGGCGATCAGCGCCAGCGCCGGCGTGCCGTGCGCGAGCGGCGTGACTGGGTCCCCGGCGATCGTCGGCCCGACCGCGGACAGCACTGCCCATCCGAGCACGGCACCGATCGCGAGGCGGACGTCGCCGAGTCGGGCTCGGGGTGTCGCCCGCGCGGCGAAAGCGATGGCAGCGGCCACGGCGGCGAGCACCGGCAGCGCGGCGAGCCACCCGTTCGCGACGCCCAGGACCGTCAGCACCGTGTGCTCGAGGATGCTGCCGCCGAGCTCGTTCGCCCAGGTTGCCGTGCCGTTGTCACCGATCAGCGGGAAGGTCATCGAGCCGACGAGCATGAAGGCGACCGACGGGATGGCCATGGCCAGGGTGAGCGCGGACAGGCGCCGGTACGCGACCGCGAGCCCGACGGCCATGAACGGCAGCGCCGGGATCATCAAGCGCGGCCCCGGTGTTCCGCCTCCGAACGGCAGCCAGTAGCCGGCGTTGTAGAGAAAGAAGACGGCCGTGACGGCCAGGACAACGTTTGCCTCGGCCCGATGTTTGCCCTGGCGCATGAGGACCGCACCCACGACGGCCATGGCCAGAACCGGCGTCAAGGTGAGAATCCCGCGACTCGCCACGAGGAGATCCAGCGCGCCGGCGGGACGGGGTATCCCGATGCCGAAGAAGCCAGGATCGTTCAGCCCCAGCACCGCGTGTCCGGAAAGGCCCTGGACGGCCACCGCCGACGAATAGGCGAAGTCGAAGGGCGATCCCAGCGCCCAGGCGTTGAACGCCAGAGCCGGCGCCGCGCCGACGATCGCCGCGACGCCATACGCAACCGCACGCGGCAGTCGGGTGGCCGGCCGGGACAGCGCGTACGCGAACAGGATCACGCCCAGGAGCCCGAGCGGATACTCGAACGTCACCGCGAGCCCCGCGGCCAGCCCGGCGGCTGCGAGCAGGGCGAGGCGCGGTGGCCCCTCCCGTTCTCGGAAGAGGATCGCGAACGCCGCGAACCCGAGCGCGGCGGAGGCGACGTGCGAGAAGTACTCGGCCGCGAAGGTCATGACGATCGTCCCAAGTCCCAGGGTGATCGCCGCGACCGTCCCGTAGCCGGGCTCAATTCGCTCGCCGACCCAGCGGACGAGCAGCAGCAGCAGGACCGCCGGAATCACGGCCGCCACCAGCGTGAGCGCCCAGACCATGGGCGTCTCGTCCTCGACCTGGTTTTCGACCTGGATCGCTCGGTGGGGATTGAATCCGTACTGGATCACGTACGGGTAGGAGCGGCCCGGCGGCGTCCACCTCGGGTGCGCCGCATCGCTCGCGTTCTGGGCCGCGTCTCGCGACACCTGCCAGGCGCCGACGGCATCGAGGGCCAGGTATTCGGGCAGGGTCAGCAGCGGGAGCCCCGGGGCCTTGACCGAATAGAAGTGGCCGTCGACCCAGGCCTTGTCCTTCGTCTGCCAGTGCCAGGGGTCGATGCTCGCCCGCCCGTCGGCCAGCGCGCGCACCTGTGCGAAATGGGCCACCTGCGCCCAGCCCATCGAGTGCATTACCAGGCCCCACGCGATGCCGAGGCAGGCGATCGCGGCGAGGCCGGGGCGAGCGCGCACCGGCGCGACCATCCGGCGTAGGCGCATCACGGGGGCGGGATTCTAGGGTTGGACACGCGGCAGAGGGCCATCGTCCAGGGGAGCGGGGAGCGGACCTCGACCACCTCGAAGCGACGCTCGAGAAAGCTGACGAACGTCCGGCGCGACCAGTGGTTTAGGTGGCCGGGTGTGTTGCCGAGGGACCCCAGGTACTTCAGCCGCGCCATGTTGAGCGCCTGCCAAAGGGGTTCCCTGGGGACGCTGACGATCGCCCATGGGTTCGCGAGGCTCGCCACGACCGCGAGCGCGGCGTCCGGGTCGGAGAGGTGCTCCATGACCTCGCAGCAGACCACGAGCTTCGCGGCGTCCCGTGCGGGATCGAGCTCCTCGACGGGAGCGGCACGAAACTCGACCACCACGCCGGCAGCCTCCGCGCGCCTCCTCGCCTCCTCGATCACCTCCGGGGATACGTCCGTGCCCCGGACTCGGAGACCGCGGCCGGCCAGGCGCCGCGCCAGCTCGCCCTCGCCGCAGCCCACCTCGTGGACGTCGGTCGCGCCTGTGCGCTCCACGAGCTCCAGCAGCCGGCCGATGAAGCCGTCCACCAGCCGCCGCTCGATCGGGTTCGCGGACCCGTACTTGTCGTAGACGTTCCCGCCGGCGATGGCCGGGTCCACCGTGGTGCGGCTCAGGCGCCGACCTCGCTTCGATCGCGGCCTCGTGCGCGGCCGCGGAGCGAGCGCCGCCCCTCGGGAGAGGCGGCCGACGGCTCGGTGCCGGGCTCGTAGTGGGACGGGTCGATGCCCGCCTCGAGCTCGAGCCTGCGAACGCGCTCGTACGTCCGCTGCGCGATCACGCGCTGCCCGGCGATCGCGTCGCCCACGACGCCGAGCCCGAACATCTGCACGGCGGTCAGCGCGAGGATCGCCCCCAGAATCAGCGACTGCACGTGACCGGTGGTGTCCCCGTTGACGATCCAGTCGATCAGGAACGGGCTGAACGACGCGAGGGCGGCCAGCGCGAACAGCACGGCGACCACGGTGAACACCCGGAGCGGCTCGTACAGCACGTACGCGCGGAACACGGCCAGCGCGTTGCGGCGCACGTAGCGTGCGGTGGAGTCGACGAGCCGTGAGTCCCGAGTCTTGGGGTTGCTGCCAATCGGGACGTGCTCGATTGCAACGAGCATCTTGCCCGCCTGGATCAGGCTCTCCAGCGTGTAGGTGTAGTTGGAGACGACCACGAGCTGAAGGGCGGCCTCCCGGTTGTAGGCGCGAAAGCCGGATGTCGTATCCGGGACTCCCGTCCCCGACGCGCGGCGCACCACCCAGCTGCCCAGCCGTTGAAGGAGCTTCTTTGACGCCGAGAAGTGCTGGACGTCCTTCACCTGCCGGTCCCCGACCACCATGTCCGCGCGCCCATCCAGGATCGGCTGGACAAGCTGCGGGATGTCCTGCGCCTGGTACTGGTTGTCGGCGTCGGTGTTGACGATGACGTCGGCGCCAAGCTTCAGCGACGCATCGATGCCCGCCTGGAACCCCGCGGCGAGGCCCTTGTTGTTGGTCAGCCTCACGATGTGGTCGACGCCGTTCGCCCGGGCCGCGTCGATGGTGCGGTCGGTTGAGCCGTCGTCGATGACCAACTACTCGACGGCGTCGAACCCCGCCAGCTCTCGCGGGAGCTCGCCCAGCACCTGCGGGAGGGTCGTCTCCTCGTTCAGGCACGGAATCTGGATGACGAGCTTCATCCCGGCCATGGTAAGGGCGTATTCCGGTCGAGATGGGCATTAGCTGCGCAAACCCCGTGCACTCGGGGTTAGTTTGAGGTCGTACATGGAGGCAGGACCCCAGATCCTGGCCGGAATCTCGCTGCCGCTCATCCACGGCAGCGAGCTGGTGAATGCGATCACGATCCCCCTATTCACCGGCGCGATCGGCTACGTGATCAACTGGACCGGGGTCTGGATGCTCTTCTATCCCGTGCGCTTCGCCGGGTTCCGCCTGCCGGGCCTTGCGCCACTCGTGACCCTGCTGCCGCGGAGGGTCCAGCAGGTCCCCGGGTTCATGCACGGGGCGGTGGGGTGGCAGGGGATCATCCCCTCGCGCGCCGCGAAGATGGGCTCGATCGCGGTCGACAAGGGAATCGCCAAGCTCGGCAGCCCGGCCGAGTTCTACCGCCAGCTCGACCCCGAGCGAATCGCCGAGCACATCATCGCGACGTCCAGAGACGACATCCGCGAGGTCGTCGAGCGGACCATGCGCCGCGAGCATCCGGGGATGTGGGACGACCTGCCCCCGCGGGCCCGCGAGGCGGTGCACTCGAGGGTCCAGGAGCAGCTTCCGGAGATCGTCCGCGAGGTGACCGAGGAGATTGGCGACAACGTCGACCAGCTCCTCGACGTGAAGCTCATGGTGATCCGCCAGATGGAGGAGCGGCCGGAGCTCGCGAACCGAGTCTTTCGCGACGTCGGTGAGCGCGAGCTGCGGCTGATCATCAACCTCGGTTTCGTCTTCGGCGTGTTGCTCGGGATCCCGGTGGTCGGCCTCACCCTCCTGTTCCCGCACTGGTGGGTCCTGCCGGTCTGCGGGGTTGTCGTCGGCTGGGTGACCAACCTGCTGGCGATCTACATGATCTTCCAGCCGGTGGAGCCGCGGAGGCTGGGGCCGGTCCTTCTGCACGGCCTGTTCCTGCGCCGCCAGCGCCAGGTGGCCGACGTCTACGCCGGGATCACCGCCGACGACATCGTCACGATCGGCAACATCGGCGCCCAGCTCATGCACGGGCCGCGATCCGACCGCACCAACTCGATGCTCGAGGCCTCGCTGCGGCCCGCCATCGACCGGGCCGCGGGCGGCACCGTGACGCGGGAGGCCGTGCGACTGGCGGTTGGCCGCCGCCAATACGAGACCATCCGGGAGTCCGTTGCCACCGAATCCGCCCGCTACACGATGACGCCGTTGACCGATCCCGAATTCAACCGCCGCCAGAGCGAGCAGATTGAGGAGCTCCTGAGCGCCCGGATGCGCGAGATGTCCTATCCCGACTTCGTCGAGCTGCTGCGCTCCGCGATCCGGGAGGACGAGTGGCTGCTCTACCTGCACGGCGCCGTCCTGGGATTCGGCGCTGGCCTCGTTCACCTGGCGATCTTCGGCGTCTGAAGTGGCCGGGGACGATCCAGAGCGCCGCGACGACGCCGGGCCGCTGCAGGCGATGCCGGCCCTTGCACGGCTGGCGGCGTCCGCCTGGTGGCATGCCGCCGAGCACGGCGTGGACGTGTCGCTTCGCCTGGGGTCTCGCTTCGCCCGGACGGCGCTGGGAGAAAGTTCCTCGCCGCGGCCCTCGACCGACA
>Ga0126305_10001588_pt1 | contig 10169 bp, 9 predicted proteins | sample Plot26_FD_92536 | JGI IMG/M metagenome (GOLD analysis project Ga0126305, IMG submission 92536) | Serpentine soil microbial communities from UC McLaughlin Reserve, CA, USA - Plot26 | ecosystem: Environmental > Terrestrial > Soil > Grasslands | place: USA: UC McLaughlin Reserve, Lake County...
CACCACCGCGCCGGAGACGTTCGGCAGGAGGTGGAGGTCCAGAATGCGCGCCGTCGACGCACCAGCGACCTCGGCCGCGACGACGAACTCGCGTCCGGCGACGCTCAGCGTCACGGCCCGCACGAGGCGGACGAAGAGCGGCAGGGTCACGAACGAGATGACGAGGACGGCGGGGAAGATGCCGGGCCCGAGGAGCGCCGAGACGAGAAGCCCGAGCACGATCGCCGGGAAGGCGAACATCACGTCGGCAAGGCGCATGACGAGGGTGTCGACGAAACCGCCGAAGTAGGCCGAGAGCATGCCGACGATGGTGCCTATGAACGCCGTCGCGAGCACCGCCATGGCGGAGACCAGAAACGTCGTGCGGATGCCGTGGACGACGCGCGGCAGGAACGAGCGCCCGAGCTCGTCGGTCCCGAGGAGGAACTCCCATGACGGTGGCGAGAGGCGCGGCCCGACCGCGATCTCCTCCGGATCCCCGATCGGCAGGAAGTGGCCGAAGGTCCCGATGAGCACGATGATGATGAGAAGGACGAGGGCCCCCCGGGAAAGCGCGTCGAAGCGGGCCGCGCGGCGGCGGCGCGGGCCAATGCCTACGGGATGCGCGACGGACGTCGGCAGGGTCTCGGCGCCCACACTCATCAGCCGGCGCGGCTCCCGATCCGAGGGTCGAGCACGGCGTAGAGGACGTCCCCGAGCGTATTGATCATGACGAAGATCACGGCCGCCAGCATGACCCCCGCTTGGACCACGCCGTAGTCGCGGTTGCCGAGCGCATTGAAGACGTAGAGCCCTACGCCGGGAATCGAGAACAGCACCTCGGCGACGACGGCGCCGCCGAGCAGATAGCCGATGAAGGTCGAGCTGACGGTCAGGACTGGAATCGAGGCGTTGCGCAGAACGTGCTGCCGAATGATACGGCCGGGAGGATCGCCGCGCGCGACCGCCGTCGTGATGTAAGGCTCCGTCGTCACGCGCTTCACCGAGTCCCGCGTGGTGCGCAGGATGAGCGCGATGCCGAAGACCGAGAGGCTCAAAGCCGGCAGCGCCATTGCTTGCAGGTTTGCAAGCGGATCGTCGAAGAAGCCGACGAAGCCGCGCTGGGTGAAGCCCATGGACCACGCCGAAGCGAAATAAAGCAGGATCGTGCCGAGCACGAACTCCGGCAGGCTCGCGCCGATGGCTCCGAGGAGGCGTCCGGTCGTGCGCCAGAACGGCGACGAGTCGGACAGGCCCGACAGGACGCCGAGCGGAATCCCGACCACCAGGGCGATCAGGGTGGACAGAAGGGCAAGCTCGATTGTCGCCGGCGCCCGGCGCAGGAACTCGTCGCCGATCGACCGCTGCGTGACCAGCGACACACCGAGATTGCCGCGCGCGACAGACGTCAGCCAGGCCCAGAACTGCTCGAGCGGCGGTTTGTGGAGCCCGTACTTCTGGTTCAGGTAGTCGCGCGCCTCAGGCTCGAGCTGGTTCCCGAGCACCAGCTCGGCGTAGCCGCCGGGCAGGAGCCGGATCGCGATGTAGATCAGCACCGCGACGCCGAGGAGGGTCAGCAACGCTCCCCCAAGGCGGCGCGCGATATAGGCGGTCAGCCGCATCCAGCCGGTTTTCCCCGAAGAGTGTCGAGCGGGTTCAGCGCTTGCGCGTGAACTCCTCCGCGTACTTCAGGACGTCGAAGTTCCCCTCGATCTTCCCGAATTTCGGCTGGATGAGGTCGCTCCGGTACGCGATGTAGTCGGGCTTGTTGACGAGAGGGAGAAGGTTCGCCTGGTCGTAGACGATCTGACATCCCCGGGCCATGGCCTGCTGGCGCTCGGGGCCGTCGGGCAGGTTGCGGACCTTGGCCATTACGTCCCCGTATTCCTCGACGGGCTTCATGAACCCGGCGTAGGCAGCGTTCGCTCCCGGGGCCCACCAGTTCATGACGATGGCGGGGTCGCCGTAGCCGGCGAACCACGACACGGCGAGGTGGAAGTCGGTCTCCTTGGCGAACACGCGCTTGTACCACTCGGCCACGGGCACCTGCTGGATCTCGGGCTGGAGGCCGATCTCACGCAGGTCGCGCTGGAGCACCTGGGCGATGAGCGGATAGGTCACGAGCACCGGCGAGGCGATGATCGAGACCTTCTGGTTCTCGGCGCCCGCCTGCTTGACGAGATCCTTGGCGAGCTTCACGCGCTCCGCCCGCGGCAGCTTGTAGCTCGGGTGCTCGCGGCACTCCGCCGGCGGGTTGAAGGCGGCCGGCACGAGGTACTCGGGCTTCGACTCTCCGCCAAAGATGATTTGCACCATGCGGTCGCGATCAATCGCGTACGACATCGCCTTGCGGAGGCGGTCGTCCTTGAAGGGCGAGCTCTCCTGCAGGGCGCTCACGTCGAGCCGAAAGTAGTTCGGCGTCTGCTGGATGTAGACATCGACGTTCGGCACGCCCTTGAGGAGGCGCGGCGTGTCGGGGTTCTCGAACGTTGCGAAGTCGACGCGGCCTTCACGCAGGCCCGCGATACGGGTCGTGTCGTCCGGCATGATCCGGATGACGAGCCGATCGATCTTGGGGTGTCCCTCGCGCCAGTAGTTCGGGTTCTTCTCGAGCGTCCACGACTCGTCCTGGAGGTGCTCCTTCACCATGAACGGACCGGAGCCGAGCATCCCCTTGGTCGGATCGAAGCTGCCCTCGCTGAGCTCCTTCATGGGAAGGATCGAAGTCGTCGACACGGCGAGGATCGACAGGAGCGGCGTCAACGGCTCGGAAAGCTCGATGCGCACGCCGTGGTCGCCCTCCGCCACGACCTCCTTGATGGCGCGCAGCTGCCGCCCCCATGACGCGCCGAGCTTCGGGTCGAGCAGGCGCTTCAGGCTGCCGACCACGTCGGCCGACGTGAGCGGCCGCCCGTTCGAGAACTTGGCGTTTTGGCGGAGCTTGAAGGTGTAGGTCGTCGGGGAGACCTGCTGCCACGACTCGGCCAGCCCGGGCGCCGGCTTCAGGTCGTCGGTCATCCCCATCAGCTGGTCGTAGATGAGGTAGAACACTGTCCAGGACGTCCCGTCGCCCGAGAGATGCGGGTCCGTGGAGAGGACCTCCGACGGCTTGCCCCAGCTGATCGTGGTCTGTGCATCTGCCGGTGCCGCGCCCGCCGTCCAGGCGAAGGCTGCGAGGGCGACAGCCGCCGCGAAGCGGCGCATGCGTGCGGTCATCTTCGGCATCCCCGATCCCCTTATCCACCGCCACCCGCGGGCCATTTACAGGGAGCATGATAGGGTCATAACATCGTGTCAATCGATGTTATCGCTCGAACGCTGCGCATCCCGGCGACACGCGAAGGAAAGAATGGGCAGTGGACGATAGCGCAGCTTCGCCGAGGCTCCAGCAAGGCGGCGTCAGCAAGGTCGAGGCCCCGAAACCGCGGGCGCGCGATCTCGGGCTTCCGTTCCCGGGCCGATGCGGTCCCTGCAACGCCATCACCGACGTGCCGGGCGTGGAGGTCGGCTACGCGACGCTCGTCAACGGCGAGGCGGTTCGGACCGGCGTCACCATGGTGCTGCCGCGCGGCCTCGCCGGGCGTGCCACGAGCCCGGTCTGGGCAGGCTTCCACGCCCTCAACGGCAACGGCGAGATGACGGGGACCCATTGGATCCGCGAGGCCGGCTATTTCCTCGGCCCAATCGCCATCACCAACACGCACGGCGTCGGAATGGTGCACCACGCCGTCACGCGCTGGATGGTGGAGAGATCGCAACGCGAGCCGGGGCCGTACGCGTGGTTCATGCCCGTGATCGCCGAGACGTGCGACGCCTACCTCAACGACATGAACGGCTTCCACGTGCAGGAAGAGCACGTGCGCGAGGCCATCGAGGGTGCGCGCGGCGGAGCCGTCGCAGAAGGTAATGTCGGGGGCGGGACCGGCATGATCTGCTACGAGTTCAAGGGCGGCACCGGCACGGCTTCCCGGGTGCTGTCGGTCGGCGGCGGTTCGTATACGGTCGGCGCTCTCGTGCAGGCGAACTTCGGCCTGCGTCCCTGGCTCCGCGTCCTCGGGGTGCCCGTCGGCGAGCATCTCACGGAGAACCGCATCTGGTCGGCTGAGCAGGGCTCGGTCATCGCGCTCGTGGCGACCGACGCGCCGCTGCTGCCCAACCAGCTCGAGCGCCTCGCGCGGCGCGCAGCGCTTGGACTCGGCCGCACCGGCACGCCGGGCGGCGACGGTTCGGGCGATCTCTGTCTCGCGTTCTCAACGGCGAACGCCACGCACGGCGAGGCGGGCGGCTCCAGCGTCGAGGCTATGCGGTTCATCCCGCACCATCTGCTCGATGGAATGTTCGAGGCGACCGCCCAGGCGGTCGAGGAAGCCGTGATCAACGCCCTGGTCGCGGCCGAAACCATGCAAGGCCGCGACGGACGGCAGGTCGATGCCATCGATCACGGCGCGCTCCGCGAGGTGATGCAGGCCCACGCACGACTAGCGCGACGGGATTCCCGCCCGTGACCTCCCCGAACGGCCGCCCACGCCACCACGAGCTGCCGTTCGTGCACAGGATCGAGGCGCGCCAAGCAACCATGACGCGCTCCGAGCGGGTCATCGCCGCCTACCTGCGTGCCCATGCCCGCGAGCTGCCATTCGAGACGGCGGCCTCGATCGCTCGCAAGGTCGGCGTGAGCCCGATGACGGTCGGCCGGTTCCTGCGCGGGCTCGGGTATGACGGCCTTTCGGCCGTGAAGGCCGAGCTGAGCTCGACGCTGCAGCAGGTTCCATGGCTCGTCGGCGAGCGCTACGACCGCGCGGCGAGGGTCGCGACCTCCCCACGGGGTGCCCTTGCGGAGCGCGATCTGGCGCGCAGCCTGGACCTCGAGCTGAAGGCCGTGGTGTCGGCCTACGAACTCGCCCGCTCCCGCCGCTTCGCCAGCCTCGCGCGCCGCGTCGCGCGTGCCGACGCGGTCTACGTCGCGGGCTTCCAGACGGTGCGCGGCATCGCGATGGATTGCGCCCAGCGCCTCGAGTACGCGCGCCCGAACGTTCGCTTCATCGACGGCGCCAACGGAACCTACGCTGAGCTCTTTGCCGAGGGCGATGCAGGCAAGAAGCTCCTGGTCATCGTCGAGATGCGCCGCTATGCGCGCCAGGCGGTGCTCCTCGCGCGCGAGGCTGCGAACCGGGGCATCCACCTCGCGGCCGTCACCGACGCCGTGTGCCCCTGGGCGGCGGACTACGCCGACGACCTGTTCCAGATCTCAACGGATGTCGGGCTGTTCTGGGATTCCAACGGCCCGCTCACCACCTTCTTGAATCTTCTCGTCGATCACAGCATCCGCCAGCTCGGCGTCGACGTGGCCAACCGGCTCGAGAGACTGCAGGTCCTGCAGGACGAGTTCGAGAGCTTCCACGACAAGGGCCCGCAGCGCCGCTAGGGTCCGAGCAGATCAGGCTGCCCAAGGTGTCGGGGCGACCTCGGCGGCCAGTCGATTGAGCTTCGCGTCGACGAGCTCGATGAGGCGGCAGTTGGGGTCGGTCCCTCCGACGTGTGCTCGAGCGGCGAGAACCTCGCGGATTTGGGCGTCGGACACGAAAAGCTCGTTGATGCTCGGCGGGAGGCGGTCCTGTTGCGGAGGGTGCGAGTGCCATCGCGCGTTGTCGTCTGCGAGCATGGGACGTTCTCCTTTCGCGACGCTCATTACCTCCGTCACGTTTCGCGCGTGTTTCCTCGCATTCGTTTCTGCGTTTCGCCGATCCCGCTGCTCCGAGGCCGACGGGCCCGTCGGGAGCCGCTACAGGCCAAGATAGGCGGTACGGACGCCGGGGTCGGAGGCGAGCGCCGCGGCAGTTCCCTGCATGGCGATAACGCCGCGCTCGACGAGATAGCCACGCGAGGCATGCTCGAGCGCAACGGCCGTGTTCTGCTCGACCACCAGGATCGCCACGCCGGCGGCGTGGATGCGGGCGAAGGCGCGATACATGTCGATGACGACCTTCGGCGCGAGCCCGTGGCTCGGCTCGTCGAGCATCAGGAGCGTCGGCCCGAGCATCAGGGCGCGTCCGACGGCGACCATCTGCTGCTCGCCGCCCGACAGCGTGCCCGCCGTCTGCCGCCGGCGTTCGGCGAGACGTGGAAACAGGCCGAACACATGCTCGATCCGCTGCGGCAGGTCCGCGGCCTGCCGCCGCGTGAAGGCGCCGAGCAGCAGGTTCTCCTCGACGCTCATGTGCGGGAAAACCTGCCGTCCTTCCGGGACGTGGGCGATCCCGAGCGGCGGCACCTCGTGCGGGGCCAGCCGTGCAAGATCGTGTCCCGAGAACACGATGCGGCCCGTGGAGCGCGGAACCAGCCGCGAGATCGCGCGCAAGATGGTGCTCTTTCCGGCGGTGTTGCCGCCGATGATGCAGACATACTCGCCCGCTTCGACGTGGAGGTCGACGCCGTGCAGCACGTCGGCCTCGCGGTATCCGGCGCGCAGGCCGGACACCGTGAGCAGGGCTTCGCGGACCGGCTGCGAGGTCATGCGGCCTCGTAGGGGGCGCCGAGGTAGGCGTGCACGACCTCGGGATCCCGTGCCACGACGGCCGGCGTTCCGTCCGCGATCAGGCGGCCGAAGTTGAGGACCAGGATGCGGTCCGAGACGGACATCACGGCGCGCATGTGATGCTCGACCACGAGCAGCGTCAGGCCGGCCTCGTCGCGCAGGCGGCGAATGAGCCCGAGAACGCCGGCCATCTCGGCCGTGTTGAGGGCGGCCATGACCTCGTCGAGGAGCAGGACCTTGGGCTCGGTGCACAGGGCCCGGGCAAGCTCCACCCGGGCGCGCTCGGGGAAGGACAGCTCCCCCGCCGGGCTCGCCTCGATCGCGCTCAGGCCCACGCGCTCGAGGCAGCGCCGGGCGAGATCGCGCGCCTCCGCCACGGAGTGGCGCAGGAGCCCGGCCGTGAGGACGTTGTCGAGAACGCTCATCTCGGAGAACAGGGCGACGTTCTGGAACGTCTTGGTCATGCCCCGGGCCGCGATCCTGTGCGGCTTCAAGCCGGCGACGGCGCTGCCGTCGAGGGTGATCGCCCCCGCGTCCGGCCGTTCGAGGCCGACGAGGAGATTGAACAGGGTCGTCTTCCCCGCCCCGTTCGGCCCGATGAGGCCGACGATCTCTCCCGCTGCAAGCGCGAACGACACATCGGCGATGGCCTGCAGCCCGCCGAAGCGCTTGGACACCCCGTCCACGGCAAGGATCGCCGTCATGGCGTCGTCCTCTGCCCCTCGGGCACGAGGCCCGGCGCTCGGGGCTTGGCGGTCCGCCGGGCCGTGAAGAACGTGACGAGACCGCGCGGGCGCCACAGGATCACGGCGATGAGCACCACCCCGTAGACGAGCTGCGACAGCCCCGGCGCCTTCCCGGACAGGACGTCGTTGGCGAGTTCCTCGACGGGGATGACGAGGAGCGCACCGAGGATCGGCCCGACGGCGGTGCCGATGCCGCCGACGATGGCGATCAGGGCGACGCGTATGGAGATCGGCGCAACGCCGAAGATGGTGTCCGGATCGAAGAACAGGGCGAGCTGCGCGTAGACGGTGCCGAGCGCACCCATGGCGGCGGCCGAGATGACGGTGGCGATGAGCTTCACGCGCGTGGCGTCGATTCCGATGACCTCCGCGGCGGGCTCGTGCTCGCGGATGGCGCGCAGACGGTACCCCAGCGCGCTGCGGCGCAGGCCCTCGAACAGAAGCGTCACGAGCGCGAGCGCGCCAAGCGCGATGTAGGCGTGCGGCAGGCCCGTCTTGAACGAGTACATCAGCGGGTTCGGGGGCAGGAAGGGAACCGAGATCCCGACCGGGCCGCCGGTGAGCGAGGCCCAGGTGTTCGCGACGACGCGCATGACCTCGCCGAAGGCGAGGGTCGCCAGGGCGAAGTAGTGCCCCTGCAGGCGCATGGTCGGGACGGCGATGACGAGCGCCGCCACGGCCGCCAGCCCTGCCCCGACGACCAGGCCGATCCATGGCGTGAGCCCGTAGGTCACGAGCAGGATCGTAGAGGCGTAGGCGCCGACGCCGAAGAAGGCGGCATGGCCGAGCGAGATCTGGTTCGCGAGCCCGCCGACGATGTTCCACGCCTGCGCCATGGCGGCGAACAGAAGGGTGAGCGTGAGCACCCGGATCCAGTAGCCGCGCGGGTCGAGAAGAAGCGGCAGGACGGCCGCCACGGCGAACAGCCCGATCCACAGCGCACGCTTCATCGCCGGCTCCCGACGAGACCCTCGGGCCGCAGCGCCAGCATGAGGATGAAGATCACGAACAGCACGAGATTCTGGAGCTGGATCGGGAACGCGAGCGACGAGAGGGATTGGATGGTGCCGACGGCAAGGCCTCCGACCACGGCTCCGAGGACGTTGCCGAGGCCGCCGAGGACCACGACGGTGAACATCAGGATGACGAATTGCCCTCCGACCGTCGGCGATGCGGTCATGTAGGGGAGGATGATGGCGCCGCCGAAGGCCGTGAGGCCGACGCCGAGCGCGAACGCGAGGGCGTACATGCGGTCCGCGTCGATGCCCATGAGAAGCGCCGCGTTGCGGTTCTGCGCCGTCGCCCGCATGGCGCGGCCGAGCCAGCTTCGCCGCATGAACTGCCACAGTGCGAGCCCGGACAGGAGCGACAGCACGAACGCGGCGAGGTAGGGCACGCTCACGAACAGCGGCCCGAGCGACAGGGACATGGTCTGGTAGGGCGTGTTGACGGAGCGGAACTGCGACCCGAACAGCAGGAGCGCACCGTTCTCCAGCACGATGAGCAGGCCGACGGTCAGGAAGATCTGCGCGACCGAGGGCGCGGCGAGCACGCGCTGGATCAGGAAGCGCTGCACGAGCCAGCCGAGCACGAACGCCGTCGCGAACGCGAGCGGCGCGGCGAGGATCGGGTCGATCCCCAGCAGCGCCCAGGCGAAATAGGCGGCGAACATGCCGATCATCAGGAACTCGGCATGGGCGAAGTTGATGATGCCCATGACGCCGTAGACGAGCGTCAGGCCGATGGAGATGACGGCGTAGACGCCCCCGATCAGAATGCCGTCGAGGATCGCCTGGACGATTGCCATGGCGAGACCAGCAGTATCGTCAGGAGGTCTTCTCCCAAACAGCCTCGCCTTTGGCGACCTCCTTCGGCCACACGGTCACGAGCTCCTTCTTGCGCCACTGCGTCATCACCGGGACCGAGAGCGTGTTGAGCCCCGTCGCGTCGAATTGGACGGCGTCCCCCGTCATCGCCTTGGCCCAGCCGCCCTCGAAGCGCGCCCCGCGCAGGTGCTTCACAACCTCCTCGGGCTTTGCCGACTTCGCCCGCTCGATCGCCTGCGCGAGCACGTCGAGGCAGACCGCGTGCTCGAGCGCCTCGTGGACCATGAAGTAGCCGTACTTCTTGCGGAACCGCTCGGTGAGCTCGGGCCGGTAGTCGTAGTTCGCCGGAGCGATGGACAAGACGCCTTCGGCGAACTCGCCGAGGCCCTTCTCGAAGTCCGGGATGACGTAGCCGGCGGCGCCGCCGACGGCCGGCATGGTGATGCGCTGCTGGCGCATGGTGCGGATGATGAGCAGGCTGTCGTTGAGGTACGACACGGGGAACACGGCCTGCGCGCCCGAGCCGCGCAGCTTGTTGATGAGCGGCGTCGCGTCCGTGATGCCGAGCGGGTAGGCGTCGTCCATGACGATCTCGACGCCGGCGGCCTTGGCGCCCGCGCGCAGGCCGCCGGCCTGGGCGGTGCCGTACGCGGTGTCCTCGTACATGATGGCGACCTTCCCGAGCTTCTGCCCGGCCGCGCCCGCGATGGCGAGCGTGTAGTCGAACTGCGCCTTGCCGATGGCCGACGCCTTGGCGACGACCTGGAAGATGTTCTTGAAGCCGCGCCCGGTGATCTGGTCGGCGAACGACATGGTGAGGAGCGGGATGTCGCGCCGTTCGGTCACCTCGGAGATCGCGATGGTCAGCGACGACGCGAAGGCGCCGAGGATGGCCGTGACCTCGTTCTGCGTGATCAGCCGCTGCGCCACTGTCGCTGCCGTCGTCGGCGTCGAGGTCGAGTCGGCGACGACGAGGTTGATCTTGGCCCCGCCGAGCGCCTTGATGCCGCCGGCCGCGTTGATCTCCTCCGCGACGAGTTCGATGCCGTTGCGCGAGTTGATGCCGAACTGCGCGTTCGCGCC
>Ga0126305_10001591_pt1 | contig 10142 bp, 9 predicted proteins | sample Plot26_FD_92536 | JGI IMG/M metagenome (GOLD analysis project Ga0126305, IMG submission 92536) | Serpentine soil microbial communities from UC McLaughlin Reserve, CA, USA - Plot26 | ecosystem: Environmental > Terrestrial > Soil > Grasslands | place: USA: UC McLaughlin Reserve, Lake County...
AGACAGAGGACTGGTTAGGGGAAGAACTATTCGTGGAATGTTGGTAGCATGTGTGTATTTAGCATGCAGACAAAGCGGTTATCCCAGGACACTTAAGGATGTATCAGCTAAAAGTAACATCAACCGCAAAGATATTGCAAAGAGTTACAGGATAATAATGGAAGAACTGGGCATGAAAACCCCAGTATTTGATCCAATGAAGTGCATTGTTAAGGTAGCAAATGCTGCTCAGATGAATGAAAGAACCACACGTCATGCATTTAATATGATGTCTGAACTCTTAAGAAAAAAAACACTAACTGCAGGAAAAGATCCAATGGGTTTGGCTGCATCAATATTGTATATTGCCTCTAAAGAAACAGGCGAGATTAAAAGTCAAAACGATATGGCTACGGCAGCAGGTGTGACTGAAGTAACCATTAGAAACAGAATCAGAGATCTACGAAAGAACCTTAACTTACCTGCAGTATAATAATACACGGAAGGTCTTGCTAACTAGTACCCTATTAAGGAGTAGTCCGGCTGAAAGAGAATACAAACAAAAATGAGTGAACCTCGTTATTCTGCCTCTGAAGGAAGCCCCAGGAAGAAACAATAGCGAGTGACTGAAGAATGATAATTAAAAAGCTAGATAACAAAATAAGTGCCTTTGGGCAGCTTCGGTAACTAGATGGAAATTCCTTGCTGCCCTTGAACTTGTTGAGCTAATCTTGCAGGTACTTCTGGTACCTATTTAGCGAACTACTCCTGCTGCCCTTGTGACTTCGGCAACATTCTGGTATTGTTTATCCTCTATATTATGTAGTGTAGATAATATTTCGTTATCATCAGTATTATTTCCAGACAATTGTTGTACATGCTGAAGTATCTTTCGCTTATCAGCTGGAAAGTCTATATCTTTTAACATTTGGACCTAAGGATGCAGCCTTTGGATAATCCTATACATCTACTTCTTTTCTCTGACCTTCTACTCCCGCCTGTTCATTTACATTTTCTCGAAATTCTTGATTCTTATCTGACATTATAGAAACATACTCAAAATGACTTTTTAAGGTTATAATAGGAGAATCAGTCAAGCTAAACCAGAATGATTTACTGAAAAAAAGCGTGCTCTGTTGTGATGGATCAGTCGGCAGTGCTCTTTGATATTGAAGCTTATTTGTTTTGTTTAATATCCTTATTCCTACGACCAACCCAGGTCTATCTCTTAATCTCATTCTTCTCACTGTATGATATGAAGTTTTAGCAGGGTTCTATACTGTGCGCTCAGCATTGATGACGCACCTCCTAAACCTCCTTTTTCAAGAGGTCTACCAAGATGTACCATGAAGTAATATAATGTCGGACAACATTCCATTCTACAATTGTAGTAGGCCAATCTCACTATTCGGTTGGTAAGAAATACTGCAGAAGATGCGAATGTTATTTTGTTACTCCCAAGGTGTTCTGTGAATGCTGTGGAATGCAGCTAAGAGCTAATCCACATTGCGGAAGAGTGTATAAGGAAAAGTTAGATCAACTAAGAAAAACCAGTTAATGGAAATAGAAAAGGTGTCAGTGAAAAACAGATGCCAATAGATAAGGTTACTGCTAATCTCTACACTTACTGTAAATGTAAATGTCAACTCCTCGTAACCCTGAAATTGGTTGTAATCAAATTATTTCCATTAATATATATAATTGGACTTTTTTAGACTATATTAGTGAACACTTCTTACCTAGGATCGGTATTGCTAATTCTAATAGTGTTGTCCAGTCTTTTTCCTACTTTTTTTCTTGATGGTAAATCATATGAGGCTTTAGCTCAACCTCAACCCATCTCTTCTCCTACTGAAGAGGAATTGTTACCTTCTACTGTATTATTAAACCAAGTAGAGGAGGATATGCCTGACAAATCAATAGTAATAGGTATTATTAGTCCAAATGGAACACAAGTCTATAGTTATGGAAATATTTCTAAGGAGAATAGTACAAATGTAAGTGGAGATTCAATTTTTGATATTGGCTCTATTACAAAGACATTTACAACCACATTATTAGTTGATATGGTAAAGCGTGGATTGATTAACCTTGATGATCCAATTGAAAAGTATCTTCCTGATAATGTTAAAGTACCAGCGTATAATGGAAAGATGATCACAATTGAAAATTTAGCCACACATAGTTCAGGCCTACCAGCCTTTCCCTCAGGTTGGAACAGAAACCAAAGTTATACTAATGAACAAGTATATAATTTCCTTTCAAACATCACACTTCAAAGGGAACCAGGTGTGTTCGCTAATTATTCTGATTTTGGTATGGGTCTTTTGGGTCATGTTTTAGCTACAAAGTCAGGTATTTCATATGAAAATCTAGTTAAGGACAGGATTTTAAATGTGCTAGGAATGGATAGTACAGGAATTGCAATGAATAGTACAGGTGTAACCTATCCTGACATACTCAAATCAAGATTAGCTAAAGGGCATATTGGCGGTGAGGAGGTTACACTTGAGTTCATTCCTGAAGCACTTCGACCAGCAGGAGCATTGTACTCAACTGCAAATGACTTGATGAAATATTTGTCTGCTAACCTGGGTTTAATTAAAACCAAAATAAATGATATAATAGAAGAAACCCATTTAATAAGATCTGAATATCAGCAATCGCCAGCAACAAAAGCTACGGCTGAATTATTTTCTTCCAACAAGAGTTTGAGCGCAAGTTATGTTGGATTAGGATGGTTTATAGATACTAATCTTGGCGCTGAAGTTATACAACATAGTGGTGCAATTGATGGCTATAATAGTTTTATTGGATTTAATCCAGACAAACAAGTAGGATTTGTATGGCTATGTAGCTGTGAAGGAGCTGATATGCCTATGGAAGTAAGAGAATCTTTAGCAGCATTCATATCCGCAACATTGACTTAAAATTCCCGATCACATAATTCATTGTCTTTAACCATTAGCAGATGTTGATGCATATCTAGAATACAGTCATACTGGAGATACGTTCATGTGAATCCGCTACTAAGGCGCCGGGACTGGAACTCGTTGTGTGATTGTCTATGGAGAATGACAAAGGTAACTTCGTTTATTGATCGGTATTTTTTGATAATGAGTTGAGAATGTGCTCACGCCTATCGTATCCTTGCAGTAATGGAGGATAGACGTATGTGATAAGTCTCCAAGGGGAGACAGAAGCATACCAGGGACTGATCACCACCTTAAGAGCATTAACTCCTCGCTCCCGGTTTGATTCCTCTATCACTTCCTACTCTGGTTAGTTCTCTTATTCTGTCCTAATAAAGTAGCGGGTGGAGAATGATTGCTTTTATATGACTTTAAGCATACCTGATAGTTAACCGACGCTTAAATTAAACAAAGGGGTTGTCAAAAGGGCCAAGGGTAACACAGCGGCAAGAGACCTCTAGATTTATCAATTATAACCCTACTTAGTCAGAACTTTTGAATTCCCGAATTCTCACTTAAAAGCAGCAAGGTCATACAGTCTCAGCGTGAAGTTTTTCAATGAATTCTTTGAACTCATTTCTTGCCTTTTCGATAAATTCTATTGTTGCAAAAATTGGTTCCTTTGGTGGAACCTCTTCCATGTTAAGCATCCCCATATATTTTTTCGAATGGATTATCTTATGCCTCCATTGACAATATTTCTTGATATTTTCAAGTATAGTCGGATTTAGGTCTTTAATTTCGGCAAATTTTATATTATATCCTTTGTTAAATGCTCGCTTGCATTTCTCCCAGTCCTGGAAGTTTATTAGCCCGTTGTTTCTCAACCTAATTAAACTCTGTAAGGTTGTAACTTTGTGACTGTGTGAATAGCCGTCGAGCTCTCTTCGCACGCTTTCACTAGAGGCGAATTCTTTTACAAGTGCTTCGGTATTTGGTATTCTCCCATTTTTCTCCATTTCCAAGAATCTATTTTTAGTATACACTTCTAATCCAGTGACTAACATTACAAGACATTGTTGGACCAGTGTGTTTTCAAAAAGAGAGCTTTCGCTCGTTTGGTTGTCCCTAATTTGTTTGCATCCATTGATTAACACATTAACATTAATGATAGTTGAATCCCAAACCTCTTTTGCTAATGGTAGGAGAATATCTTTACCATCTTGGACTATTCGATAATCGGCAACTTCTATCCCTATGTCCCCCATTTGATGAAGCGACCCATCCTCTCCAATCCTAATCTTGCCTCCTTTTTGTTCTGCTTTCGAAGCTTTAACTAAAGATTTGTCTGGACAAATCTAAATACGAATAGGTAGTTTTCCCTTTTTGACCATCTCAGGGCAATTATTAATGTATTTGCAAAATTAAATTCCATTAGGTTAACCTTGGATTCCCTTATCCCAGTCTCAGTGCTAGAATGACTAAAAACTAGATTAAGATTGGTGTCTCTAAGAAGTAGGAAAATTGAATCGCTGACTCTAAGATTGAGGATTACAATGTATCATACAACTTAGGATTTGTTATTTTGAATGTAACCGTTCCAAACCTTTGGGAAAGCTTCTCAACAGATAAATTAGACATGTCTGCACAAATGCACTCCCAATATCATTTACCACTCATATTAATGATTTATAACTGGTGTACATATTACCAAAACGCCAGCGGTATTGAAGGAGCCCTAAAGAAAGTGAAGATACTTTCTGCAGCCGCAAAAAAGAATGGGGTAAGCACTATTGGGATACCAAAAGGTAAGGATTCTTAGACTGGATTTGTAGACTGCGTATTCTTTTGTATTACTGATTGAAAGAATGTTGAGATGACTGGATACGTTAAAGTAAACTCAGGTCAATCAGGAGAGAATTTTGCATGGTATGCTAGGGGAGGACGGCACACAGGAGATGGCAATCCCGAAGGATGTGAGGGTGTATATTTAGAAATGAAGATGATATTGAACTTCTAAACCCTGACCAGGAGAAGAATATAGACTTCAGCACTGACATTATCATAATGTGTAGTAGATATCATATGCAAATACCACCTGTCAATTCTTGCTTTATTTGCATTTGAGCCCGATTTTAAGATTCTCGACATTCTCCTTCATCTTAGCTAGGTACCCTATGCCGGCATTTTGTTCTTCTTTGTCAATACCCTCTATTGGACTCAAAACAAGAACCTTGCTGTTAGGAATCTCTTGGGCAATAACATTAGCCAAACGAGGATCAATTAAATCCTCTGAATATATCGTATCAATACCATATCCTCTTGCTAGCTCTATTATTTGCTGTATTCGCTGAGGTAATATCTCTGCTTCAGGAGAAAGCCCCTGGATATTATGCTGAGCCAAACCATATCTGTCTGCAAAATAACTAAATGCATTATGAAAAGCTATAAAGTCTCTCTTTTCACAGTTAGATAGCTCAGATTTTATAGTTCCATCTAAATTATCAAGTTCTGATATAAACTCTTTAGCATTTTCATTATAGTATGCAGTATTTTCAGGATCAACCTTTATCAATCCTTCACGAATTTTTTTAACTTGCTCTTTTACTAGTATGGGATCTAGCCATATGTGAGGATCATCTGCTGTAATCTCTGTGCCATCTGTGCGAGGCAAAATTAAGCCTTGACTACTGTCAATCGTAAATTTTGCATTAATCTTTTTTATCCATGGTCCCTCTAAACCTACACCATTATAAACTAACATGTCTGCAGTCTCTGCATTTTGTACTTGTTGTACGGTGGGGTCAAAGTCATGAGGCTCTATACCTGGTGGTATTAAACTTGAAACTTCAACTCTGTCTCCACCAATCTTCTTGACAAATTCTAATATTGGATAGAATGATGCGACAGCTTTTACTTTGTATTGCGGACTAGGATCTTGAGAAGCAATATTTGAACTGTTATCAGATGTGTTATTACCAGCTGACTCATTTCCAACATCAGTAGCAATGCTATCCGCTGATGCCGACATTGTAGAGGATACTGGATATACGAAGAGAACAGCAGTAATAAGCATTCGAGTCAGTTTTTTCATAACCATAGACAATGTTATTAGCTATTTATACATATGTTAATAACTATTACAAAATCTATTATAAAGGACTAATAATAGATTAGGCGGTTCTTATGCTAGTTCTTTTGGAGGAATTATTCTCTATAAAGAACTTAAATGACTGGAAGTTTTGGTTCATAGATGTTTTGTTGCTATCTTCTGATAGCGGTTATAACCCATTATCATCACCATTCAATTAATATCCTTTTTTATACTAAATAGAGAATCACGACTCTGACACTAAAGCAGTAGAACATGGATGCATGTACCATGATGAGGATAAGGCACACCCTCAAACCATAATACTCTATTTTCGTTCCGAAGGTAGGGCTAGCTTTCATTACTCAAAATTGGTAATGATTCAACTTTGCCCTTCTTGCAAATTATACACTGTGTCAAGATTGATTTTTTATTAGCAAATAAGAAAGTGTTGAATAACATTTTATATAATTTGGAAAGAAGAAACAAATGAAGTGAATAAAAGGAAGGGGAATAATATTATTTCAACGGCAGCCGCTACGATCTCACTAGGACCTTCTAAAGGCGACAACTAAATATGGACAGAAACTTAATTGCATCTTAGAATCTATCACTAAAGTCATAAAGAAAAAGGGAACCGAAATCAAGACAAACATCCCCCCATGAAGAGAAAACCGGATTCCAGTAAGAGTATGGCAAAATATCAAAGAACTAGAAAGGTAAGCAAATCATTGTCAAAGGGTAATTAAAGTAATTCTGCCGTTACATAAGTCAGTTAATAAAATAGATAAACAATCAAGCACTATAAAACAACTCTGTTGGGAGAACACAGTTACAAAGGTGCGTACGTTCAAGCAAATATGGAAAACACCAGTGTACTCAAAAGAAGAAGGTAGGAAAGAGTCTTGCTAGCGGCTCAGACAAGAAGCACCAGAAAGGAAGACGATAACAGTACTAAGAAAAGAATCAATACAGGAGAGGAGAAGTTGAAACGACCAACTTTCAACCTAACAGTATATTACGACTCACAATCAATATCGATTATTGTTTCCCATCATTTCTACCTTGATACCTTCAGACACAAACACTATCTTTAGGAAAATGAATCCTAGATGAGAAACTGAAGGGAAATAATAAGTAATTTATTAATAATAGTATGCGCATAAAAAGATCAAGATATAATGGCGACTAAGAAGAAATCCAGTAAAAAAGGACTTGCATCTGCTAGTAAATCAACAAAATCCAAAGTAGCAAAGAAAGGCGGCAAGTCATAAGAAATAGTGAAAGAAAAAGGATCAAAAAAAGCTGATTAAAAACGCAGAAGGAAAAACGGGAGTAAAGGATTAGTAATTAACCTTCTTCTTTCCTTTTTTTGTGCAACTCCATCAAGAGAAAAAATCTTGTTGGCAGGAGCATTAGAATAAGAGAAGGAAGAGAAGAAGAAAGAAGACAAATGGCGACTAAGTCCAAAAGCAGCCATGAGTTAAAGCATACTTTTTTATTTTCCTCTTCTCTTCCTTTAATACCGGATTACTATCTTCACTAGCGAAGCATAAAAATGATTGTCATAATATATTTTTCATAGATTGACCATTTTTCTTGTCATTTCTACAGAGCCGCTGTTTTTTTACGGAAATTTATAGACACCATAGAAGAAAATGTAGATTTCAAGCGAGCAAGCAATAAGCTATAGCAATTGTTTGTAACGAGCTAAAAAATGCCTCATTTATCCGCTACCGAAAAAGTCAGTAGTTATGCTTTATCCGACTCCTTTGAGCCAGACTTATCTCACCACTATAACTTCCATTATGCCTATTGCAATGCTTATCATAGGAATGGGTATTGTAATGGTTCCTCCCATGATACTTGAAGCGCTTTATTCATATTCTCCTGATAATGAAACAGTAATAGAAGAAGCAACAAATAGTCCACTGATGATGTCCTACTTTAGCTTCTGCACTTCTTATTCTAGGTTTAATTGGACGCGCTATAAAGGTAATTCCAGCCAGAATCCTTATTGGAAGAGGTCCAAACATCAGCAGCCTTTTAGATACCATGTTGATATGGTGAGATAAGAGCTATCTCATTGATTAAATAAGTTATAATAATAGAGTTATCGAAGCCTGCGTCTCTGTTACTGGGGATATTAGTAAAGGAGCTCTTAATAAGTTGTATAAATATTTACAACGATATGGGTTTTCTAGGCGGTGACTGGGCTATTATCTCTATTGATGGTGCTATTACAAGAGCAAAAATAGTGCATAAGAGTCGAGGAAGGTATGTAATCGTTGAGGATTCAAAAGGTGGTAAATATGTTAACAGAGTAATCGACGCAGGGGACATAATGCAAGTTGAGAAATGAATCGGCTAACCACAAACGGACGGATTATGATATATCACAGTCCATCTTCATTAATCATGGTAATATTTTGTTCACAATAATATTTTCATGGTCTGCTTCTAGATCAAATGATGCCAAAAGGATAGGATATTCTCTATTCTCTAACGTTATAGTTACTCTTTTTAATTTTTACTATGTCTTCTTTGTTCCTTTGTCCGGATTTACTAATATATCGCCGCTTGTTTCACCAACTTTTGCTGGATATGAATTCAGATTTGTAGCCCATACTGTTCTATCAGAGACTTTTCCATCCCTTACGTCAAATACAGCATAATGCCAAGGGCATTTCAAATTATAGCCTTTAAGTTCACCTTCGTTCAATGGGCCTTGTCTATGAGTGCATACGTTATCCATAGCATACACCTTTCCTTCAACCATAGATAGCACTAATTCCTTGTCCTTTACTTGTACCTTCAGCAGACCTCCTTCTTGTAAATCACTTTTACTTGCTACCTTTTGATATTGTTCTTCTTCTTCTTCAGACATAAAATAATCATGATATCTATGACAGTTAAACTTTCCGTACAGAAAGAATACTCTTAGTTAATATATCAAGAATATAATGCCTCCAAAATAGATTAAGATTGTGTCATGATAACATCAGTAGTGAAAATGAAAACTGAGTTCTGTCAATTTATAGGGGACATCCTCTTTAACTTGTAACTACGACGGTGCAGACGCTTGCATAGTTTCCGCAGTTCAGGACAGTCAGCTAGTTGTATTTAGGTGTAATAGTAATAGTAAGTTGTAATAGAGGATAAGATTCGGTTCAGTGCTACCGTATGTCCTTAGAAGCCATGTCTTTGTCCTTTGTAATATTAGCAGAAGAAGCAGCCGCAATCTCTTTCGCTAATCTGGTGCATAGTTGTAGATGTCTTTTCTCCTCTGCTAAGATTGCTTTTATATGCGTAGCAAACCTTCTATTCTTTATTTCTTTTGCCATCGCACTTAGCAATTCATAATGTGTTACTTCGCCACCTTCTGCAAGACATAGAAACTCTATTGCTTCACAACTGTCAGGGTTTTCTCCTAGATATGTTTTCATAATCTCGGCAGCCTTTTGTTCTGTTTCAGACGCTGTTTTTTGTATGACTTCTAAACTTAGGCCTTCTAATGTGAGGTCTGGAACCAACTCTTCCAGATTTGTTTGATGATTGTTAGCTTGCTCTTTCATTATCTGTAATTTCTCCTTCATACCACCTTCCTCTAACAGTCCTTTGACAGAAAGCTCTTCTACGGCTAGTTGCGCAGCTTTTTCTAGACCAAGTGCTTTACCTATCTTTTGTTCAAGTTTTTCTTTATTGGCCATTGAACTAGGTATGAGACTCTGTTTCGCATCGCCTTCTTTTTTCTTAAACAGGAACCATTCTTTTAAATCATTGTAATCATCTTTTTGAAGACCAGAACCCAATCCCGATAAAATACCTGTAATCATGGGATTATTCTTGTATAAGGTAGATAGACCCAGTAAAGCACCAATTGCTCCATGATGCACTCTTCTATTGAATATGTAAACTTTAGACGGATTTTCTTTCGAATTCCAATAAGATGTCAACATATCAGCAACTGCAGATCCTAGGTTGAATGACTCATGAACATGATTACTGTTATTTCTCATATTGCTGAGCATTTTGGATTCTGATGTTGTAATGTTAGCATAAGTAGATTCTTTTTCTTGTAGGTTTTGTTTCAGTAGGTTTATTGCATCTTTATCGGTAATCTTTTCAGCTACTTTTAATACCTTTTTATATGCCATTAT
>Ga0126305_10001593_pt1 | contig 10140 bp, 9 predicted proteins | sample Plot26_FD_92536 | JGI IMG/M metagenome (GOLD analysis project Ga0126305, IMG submission 92536) | Serpentine soil microbial communities from UC McLaughlin Reserve, CA, USA - Plot26 | ecosystem: Environmental > Terrestrial > Soil > Grasslands | place: USA: UC McLaughlin Reserve, Lake County...
ATCTATACTTCGTATATGAGCCTGCGATGTCAGAAGCCAGTAAACAGCTCCAAGAGCAGTTAATATAATCAACAGAATTACTATTATTCCCACAATACTCCCTTTTTGTTCTGGAATAGCATTAGAGCTCGTCATCATTAATCAATCAGGTAGTGTAGTTAGTATACTTATATAGCATTTTCAACACGTCACCATCTGTTGTTATCCTTAACTGAATCAGCCGCTTAAATCTTCGCCAATATTAGACAGGAAGGTAGAGGAGACTAGTGCCGGCCTACCCGCATGGTATGTTAACGTAGTATTAATATTATGATGATGCAGAAGATAGATGGTTTTGAGCTACCTTAGTAAGTAATAGGAAATATAAAAATAGGTAATCAGAAGAATGAAACCTAAGTTAACGAGTCGGAGAATAATCAGAAATGTGTTGGAAATTCTGTACAGAGCAGCCGCTATATTAGAACTGGAAGATGGATACAAAGGAGCATTTCTACTACACCACGTTAAAATAAAGAAGACAGACAGAAAACCCTGAGATGCGTATAATTTGCCTTAGACTGTCTTATCCTCGTCTACTTCCATTAACTTCGTTTTATGATGAGGCTTCCTTTACCTTAGACTTTTCCCTCTTTCTATATTCTTTATACCCTTCATTTCCATATGTTGAAGGTGATTCTGTATTCTCCTCAGATGCATTTGTATTACTCATACAGCAGCTTGGATTTGTTCAATTATAAAGCTATGTAACAATAATTAGAGGTCATGTATGCAGTTATCATTTTATCATGGATATAGGACCAAACCTAAAATCTATGAGGTATGTAATAAGTATGTCTAAAAATTGCTGGTTTTAGACTTCACTCAATTGGTTGTTGTGAGAAGTGTTAGAAGAAACTATAACCAACCAGCTACCAACTGAGGAAGGCCATGACAAAGAGGACTCGTACCATCAATGTCTTCTGTTATCCCCCTTCCTCTGTCTTCAACAAAGTTTGTTAACAAATCATCAAAATTGAGCATAAGGAGGATGCAAAGTCAGGATTTGAACCCCCACTTCCTAATTCAGGAGGTGTCTTTGCTTTTCCTTTTGAATTCTCGATATAAAGAAAATGCCCCTTGCAGGAGACCTTGCTATTGCCATGCTTAATTTCTCAACCTTTGTATTTTCCTTATCTAACGAAGAAAGATTAAGATTCCATCTGACAGTATTATTATTACCTTTGTAATTCCAAATTGAAAGTGTAATGAAGTAGAGCTAAAAACAGAGAATCGATCAAGTTAAAGGATCTGCCATCTCTGTTGTTCTTGATTAGTTTAGCTTCTGAATGTTGAGCCGCACTCATTTGCGATTATACTTGAAATGACGTATGTATCCTTAGAAAGCCATCCGATACAAACCTTACCGCATTTGTCAGCATCTGTCTGTTCAATGGATTAAAAGTTACGGGCACAACGCGCTACAAATAAGAGGGTTATGCTTGGTATCCTTCATTATTTCATAGGTTCTCTCGCCTAACTAATTGTTTGTTTACAACGGAGTAAACACACAATAACGCATATTGGATATTTCCTCCACCCTATACAAGGTTAGTTCATGCTCAACAGAATGGCAAGTGTCAAGTAATATTGATAACCGTATTACTGGGAATCTATATTGATTAATCTAGCTATATTATACTTGTTCAGGATACATCCACTATCTAGTAGCTGACTGTAAAGAATAGGTCTTTTTGAGATCCTCCTCATTATAAACTTCTTCTCTTTTTGGTTTGGTTGGTGCGAACCTCGGTTTATATCTCCCAAGCAATATTGAGTTCCCAACAACTGTTACAGAACTCATTGCCATCGCGAGACCGGCTAGCATAGGAAGCCAACCAAATATCCCCACACCCAGAAAAGGTACTAATATACCACCTGCGATTGGAATCAATCCAGTATTATAAGCAAAAGCCCAGAAGAGATTTTGTTTTATCTTGGATACCGTCTTTCTTCCCAAATCAAGTGCAGTAACAACATCTTTGATATCGTCTTTTATTAAAATTATGCCACCAGTTTCCTTGGCAACATCTGTACCAGAGCCTATCGCAATTCCTAGATCTGCTTGTGCTAATGCAGGTGCGTCATTAATTCCATCTCCAACCATTGCTACTGCATTCTTTTTCCCCCCCTCAGATTTCAGTCTAGAAATTACTTGTTCCTTTTCCTTTGGTAATACTTGTGCTATAACCCTATCAATTCCAAGTTTAGATGCAACTGCTTTAGCAGTTCTTTCATTATCGCCCGTAAGCATTATTACTTTTATTCCCATAGATTTCAGCGAATCAATTGCTTGCTTAGCATTTTCTTTTATTGTATCTGCAATGGCAATTATCCCTGCAAGTTTGTTATCAATTGCAATAAGAGTCGCTGTTTTTCCTTGCATTTCAAATACCATGAGAGATCTATCGGCATCTTTATTGACTGGAATACTATTCTCATGCATTAACTTTCTGTTTCCAATAAGAATCATGTGATCTCCATATCTTGCTCTAAGACCATGACCAGATACAGCTTCAAATGACTCTGGATTTGTCACCATGATACCTTTTTCTTTGGCTCCATTGACAACAGCCTGACCCAAAGGATGTTCTGACCCAGACTCTGCAATTGCTGCTAAACGAAGTATTTCGTGTTCACCTAATCCAGACAAATCTATTATATCGGTTACAGATGGTTTGCCTTTTGTCAAAGTTCCAGTTTTATCAAATACTATAGTCTTGACCTTCTTGGCTATTTCCAAATACTCACCACCCTTAAACAATATTCCATTTTCAGCACCTTTTCCAGCACCCATCATCAATGCAGCTGGTGTCGCTATACCAAGAGCACAGGGGCATGCAATTATTATTATAGATACAAATGCCAAAAGGGAAAATGTTACCCCTATATCTCCAACAAAGTACCATCCAAGGCCTACTCCTATTGCTATTCCCAGCACTGCAGGGACAAAGTATTTGGCGACTTGATCGACAAGCCTTTGCATTTGTGCCTTCCCAGTTCTTGCTTCTTCAACTAATGCAATAATTTGTGAAAGAACTGTATCTTGGCCTATTTTGGTAGCCTTAACTTTTAACAACCCGCTTTTGTTAATTGTAGCACCTATAACATGATCTTCTCTTTTCTTATCTATAGGTATACTTTCACCCGTTATAGCTGATTCATCTATGGAGGATCCGCCTTCTATTACAATGCCATCGGTCGGAATCCTCTCTCCAGGTCTTATGACCATAGTGTCCCCTTCTTGTACCTGTTCTATCGGAATCTCAATTTCTTCTGTATCTCCTCTTTCTCTCAGTCTTAAAACTTTGGCCATTTTTGGTTGGAGGTCAAGTAATTTTCTTACTGCATCAGAGGCTTTTTCTTTGGTTCTTGTCTCAAGCAATCTTCCAATAAGTATCAAGGTGATTATAATTGCTGCTGTTTCAAAATATACGGATTCAAATGGGAAAGAGCCTGGAACTATGGTAACTGTTGTGCTATACAGGTAGGCAGCAGTTGTTCCAATTGCAATAAGTGTGTCCATATTAGAGGCCCTAGCCTTAATTCCATCCCATAATCCCCTGTAAAATCTCCAACCTATCCAGAATTGTAAAGGAGTGGCCAATGCCAGCATCACATAATTACTATAATGCATAAAGTCCATGGGTAAGAGAGAACCAAACTGTGTAGGAAGCATATGTGGTAAGCTAAAAATTACTATAGGGATTGTAAGAGCTATGCTTATAGCAACATACATCTTGAGCTTCTTTAGTTCTTTTTCAGGCTGTGTAAATTCATCTAAGCATTGTTTACTGCAAAAGTAATACTCTTTTCCATCTTTACTATATCTAATAGATTCAGGCTTTTCTTCAACAAACATCCCACAAACAGGGTCTTTAGCCATATCTTTTCTTAACTTCTATGTAGAGGAACATATGTATAACTGTAGGCCTTTACAATTGTAAAAAATAAAATAGGTCGTATAAATATATCGAGATATGCCACTTCAGCTAGACAATTATGATGTGTCAATTCTAAAATCACTATCAAAAGACGGCCGTAAGTCATTTCGCGAGATCTCGCGTGAGACTGGCATTACAACGCCCACTGTCAAAGCAAGATTTACTAGACTTGTCAATGTCGGATTTATAAAGTCTGTTTCTCCGATTCTTGATTTCGATATGATAGAAAAAGAAAACATCTTGAAGCCAGAACTTGAGAAAGGACAGTATAAAAGCAATGAGGATTTTAAAGTACCTGAAAATAAGAATAATAAGAACAATAAATCAAGAATTTATCAGCAACAAGATATCAAATTCAAAATCAAAAGAGGGTTAAAAATAAAACTGGATTGTGAATTCTGTAAGGGTCCCATTACATCCCATCCATATGTATTCAGGTTTGCAAACTATGAGCGATTTTTCTGCTGTACTGGATGCATGTCTGGATACAAACAAAAATATTCTGGAAGGATAGAATCAATAAAAAGAAAGTTTGCAGGAATTGAATAAGGACAGTGGTCTAATGTAGGCTAATTTTACAGCTTATTTGTTCAAAATCCATACTTGATGGATTTCAATTGCAAGGAATAGGAGTGCTAATTAAAGGAAAGTTAATTAAAGTCTGAAAAAAAAGGCGGAATAGTGCTTGCTGACAAGAGACTTTCAGATAACTGCCTCTTCTTGTTAATATCCGTATTCGCCAGGGTTCTGGTCAAACTGACTTTTACAATGTGCAGAACATAAATAGATTTTCTTTCCATCTATCTCTGATATGTATTGTGCTTGTGCTTTCTTTTCATCCACCATCATATTGCATACAGGATCTCTTTGTGTCATACATCTATTGTAAACATAGACAGAAATATAATATCATAGGTTTACAAATGTAAAACTAAGGCAACTATAGAGGCCGAAATTCATTTTACACTTGTAAGGTCCTGTTACTATATAATTTCAATAGAATCAAGGAGGCTGGGAATGAAAACATTTGTTCTCCTATCAAGTTTGACACTGAAGATCTTTCTAACAAAATAAAAAGGATGGAAGGAGGGAAAAAGATAAAGTAAAAGAATATAATAGCTGCTTCATAGGTAGGAGTTTTGTACAATCATTTGGTCCATATAGAGTATACCTTCAGATTGAGGCCTGGAAGTATAGATGATGCTGATCAGTTAGGAAAGATAATTTTTGAAGCATTTTCAGCGATCGCAGAAAAACATGGTTTTCACGAAGGTATCTTTACGAAAACATGACGAGGTTTAGTCTACCGGACATCCGGGATTGCAACCCTTTACTTCTTCAGAATACAGAAGCCCTGAGTTTCTTTCCTTTCTAAGTACCATTTATCTTACTCTTTCATTGATACAGACTTCGCTTTCAAAGTTAAATCAAAAACCATTGTAGTATTGGTCGCCAACTGTTTAATCGTTTAGAATAAGCTGCGTTTTGAGAAATCATGAATAAGAAACAAGCAACAGCATCCTTGGCCATAGTTGGCATGGCACTATTAGCAACCATAACAATGGTCTCCCCCACACAAGCATTAGATGATGTGGAATTCCACAAGTGTCTTGATGAGTTAGGCGATTCTCCGACAGAAGGAGAAGAGGAACAAGTTCTATACTGTGCTGAGTTAGGTTACCGTGTACAAGAGGACAGTGATACTACTAATGAAGGTGCAGATGAGGATGACGAAGACGATACTAATACAGACTAAGGACTGTCAACTAACGGTGCAGAAGAAGACGAAGGCGAAGAATAAATAGAATCGTTCTAATCGTTCTACAATTTCATCTATATTTTTCATAGAGACTGGTGTTTAGTCATATACACTAGTGGCTACCTTACCGGACAGCCGGACTCGCAACCAAGCCAATCGTGTGACTTCGACAAGGCCCCTACGTTCGTATGTGGTCTTGATTTATCTCTTTATCTTTATTTAATACAGATAGAGTTAGATGAACGCTCAAATATAGTAGCAGGAGTAGGACCAATAACAGTTGATCCAAAATACCAGAATAAAGGTACAGGCCGGCAGTTGATGATCAATGTGCTGGAGAGAGCTAGGAACAAAAACTTCCCAGCAATACGTTTACTTCAATCTTCTTACCATAACCGGTCACTAGCTCTCTATGCTGGTCTAGGATTTGAGGTAAGGGAGCCAATCTCAACCATGCAGGGGAAACCAATTCGAGAAGTTATTCCTGGAAGATCTGTGCGAACAGCAACTGAGTCTGATGTTGAGTCATGCAATGCTATCTGCAAAGCAGTTCATGGTTATGACAGAAATGGCGAACTAAGAGACAGTATAAAACAAGGAAGCGCTAAAGTGGTTTTGCATGGAGATAAAATTACAGGTTATACTAGTGGATTAACATTTTTTAACCATTCAGTAGGTTTGACCAATGATGACCTCAAGGCTCTGATTTCCTCAGCAACTGATTATTATCGAGGGCCAGGTATTCTGATTCCTACTCGAAACACCCAGATGTTTCGCTGGTGTCTTAATAACGGACTGAGGTTGGTTCAGCAGCTTACCCTTGACAATTGGATTGTATAACGAACCTGCTGGCTCCTATATGCCCTCAATTCTATATTGAGAATCATAGAGGCAACTCCAAAGCCATCTTTCCTTATATGAGATAGTGGTGGGGGTGCTGGAAGAACAGAAGCCCCAATAGTGGAAGGACAACAGCAGCCAGGTGAACTACCAGTGACACTCACTGCGATGTTTCCTTCACAGGAAGCAGGCGGTTGAGGTGCAGGGAGAACCGAATCTCTACCCTAAGGATTACAGTGCGATTATTAAAAGGTCAGATCTTGTTAATTATTCTATCATCTAATGGAAAAGATCGATATTGCAAGTTCTTGGTAAAATAGTAATGGCTAAATGTACAAAATGTGGAGCTGATATCACTTCAACCGGCTACGATATAGACGAATTAAAGCTTCCCAATGACATTAGTAGTTACTTTGGTTTCATGCAAGCAATGTAAGACTATCATTGGAATAGTTCAAGAGAAATAATACTAGCAGCAAAAAAGCGCTTCTCTATAGAGTTCTTTAGCTTCTTCTCCATAGGCTTGTAATCCATACTGAGTTCCATCCACTACACGTAACTTCTATAAAGCAGTATTCTATCCCGTTTCTCATGTAGAAGACATCTTTAGATGTTTTATTAATCTGACAGTTTGCGATACGGTTTTCTTTCTTATCATAAGCCTTCCATCAGGTATCCCTAAATGAAGCAGCTGTTGTAGTGCTTCAACGCTACTTTCGTACCTTGACACGGACCGGAACCCTTTCTGTAATCTTTCCCTTGGACCTTTTTTTCTCAGAAAGTCTCCAAGCTAATTCCAAAGAACCAAGCATTGGGAGAAAGCCTAATGTTACCCATGCAACGGATTCAATTATTTCCATACTATAACTAGTATGTTATAGGAAGATTAAGTGTACTCAATGCAGTAATGAATAAATCAAAATCAATCCTGGTAATAAACAGCATTTTTGATAAATCATACATGCATTTTATTGATGGTTTTGTGTTTCTTGAAGATGAAGAGGCAGCGCCCAGAAAAACAATATATCAGGCTATGAATATTATGGGAGAAGCTGTTGCAAAAAAATGGTGCTGCACACTGTTTAGTTATTGGTTGATGAAGAGGCAGCACCCATTGGCTATAATAGAATAGTTCTAAATGTATCTAGTTGAGATACACGATGTCTCTTTCGTATGGGCATATTTTGATAGTAATGTCATTAGTTGCGTAACCGCATGTTGGACATTTTTTTATTCCTGAGACAGTCTGTTGCTCTTTAGGCCGCTCTAGATCCCAGTCTATGATATTTGTACAAGCCCCACATCTGAGCGGTCTCTTTTCAGGATAGAAAGAAATTGGAGAATAACACTTAGGGTTGCCGCAAAATCTTATGATACGTCCAGGAGCAGCCTGCAGCGTTCCAGTAAACCCTGACACAAACAAACGTGAAAAAAGGTTGAAAGTGTCTTCTGCTACGATACTCCAATATCTGGCATCATACACCCCATTAGGTGGATAGTCAAAAGGCTTGAATTTATCTGCCATTAAAGCAACATGTCAATGCACATTATTTATGCTTTGATTGCAGGAGACTAAAGATGCATAAAACTACTTTCATTAGCAGCACATGATTATTCTGTGTTTATGGCAAATCTCGATGCCTTCGTTGTTGATGCAAGAAGTGTTACGTATATTATGCAGAACGAATTTGATTCAATTATAGGATTCAAAGAATGGTATAGTATAAACAGAGAGAAATGAAAAACGACCCAGACTTTGAATTTTTAACAAGCTGAGAGTCGATACCACATATGTCCGTCCATTTAACACCGTGACTGGATATACTATCTCGTTTCCAGAGAGAATGACAATATCTAGAGGCAAGGAAGTGATATCCCTTTAGTCCCTTTAGACAAAGTAGATGAGAGAGTTAATTTGGTTATTGATAATGAAACCCCTTCCTTCTCATTACCTCAACCATATCAACCAGCGTAATTTGGTATAACGCGTAATACCCCGACTGGATCAATTCCTTAAGGTATTGTTGATGATCATGTTCTTCATCGGTTAATTCATCATAACCAGAGTCTAGAATTTCTTGTCGGATTTTGTTATTGTCATTTCTATTCACCACCCTATTTGACCATTGCATAGATACTTTTCATAGAGTGTATTTCATTTCTCTGCTGCAGTGTACAGCCCAAAATGCCAGAACCCATCCATGCTACAGATATTCTGGTTTAATCTTGTCATTAGTGGAGCCCCTGACAACCTTGGAATATGAAAAAAGCTATCTTGCGATACCACTAGAGTCTATTAGGACATACGACCTAAAAGATACAGTAAAAGTCACTAGAACTCATCTTTTGACGACCAGAAGGTTCTACCGAATTGTTTCCATCTTTTGTAATCTAATATAATCTTTTTATGATCAAATCCAAACTTTATATTGTCTGCCTCTTCTAAGTCTATCCATTCTATTGCAGCTGCATCATCCTGTGCCTTCGCATCTACTTTATCAATGCTTTGAGACATCTTTCCAATAAAAACAGTCGACATAATATGTCCTCTTGGATCTCTCTTAGGCTCCGAGTAAACACCAAGGATATCAATAAGTTCTATATCTAAGGATGTTTCTTCCTTGACCTCTCTTTTTGCTGCATCTTCAACCCTTTCTCCTTCGTTTACAAATCCCCCTGGCAGCACTAAATGACCTTTGAATGGCTCTTTCTTTCTTCTAACTAACAAAATCTGAGAATCACTTTGGATAATAGAGTCTACAGTGGGTGTTGGATTTCTGTAACGTTGCCCTTTCATATATAAGAGAATAAATAAATGACTAAAAAGTGAACCGGTGTCCCAGAACTCGAGATTGTTTTTTGTCACGTTCAAAAATCATTCTATAGTGAAGGTCTATTATAGGGAGCTACAATATAATGAAGTCGTGCTCAAAGGTTCATAACAACAGTCTCATCCAAAGATGACGAAGACGAAAGATGGACACGATATGCCGCTGCTTTCTTATCAGAGAATGTTATACGAACCACTCCAGATCTACACATATTTGGATAATGAAGTCGCGAGGTCTTGGTGTTAAGATTACATCCTAGGGAAGCGAGTTAGATAAATGGATTCTTCCTAACATCACAACGTACCGCTCTGCCGTGAAGAATCATATCGTAGAAATAAATATTATATTATGATGGGTATAGCGCAAAAAATAATCAGGGATATGTTAGAATCCTCCCATAAGTTCATTGTAAAAGTAAGCCAATATGCCTAATAATCCATTTAACTATAACATATAGTGCCTAATCTGAGCACATACTAGATATAAGAGATCAAAACCCATTATATAATATGAAAGCTATTATTTTACTGCAGACGTGCTATTCGAGTTTGTAGTTAGCATATTTGTCAAGGTCTCTGCTAGTATTTTCAAATGGCTAGACCAAAACATGCTGGTTTATATTTTGACTACCGCAAAGAATTTTGAATATATAATAGTGTTTTGCTGTGCAATACTTTTCTTATTGATTACAGTATTTATCACATTAAGACAAGCAAGGAAGATACCCAAA
>Ga0126305_10001596_pt1 | contig 10127 bp, 8 predicted proteins | sample Plot26_FD_92536 | JGI IMG/M metagenome (GOLD analysis project Ga0126305, IMG submission 92536) | Serpentine soil microbial communities from UC McLaughlin Reserve, CA, USA - Plot26 | ecosystem: Environmental > Terrestrial > Soil > Grasslands | place: USA: UC McLaughlin Reserve, Lake County...
AAGCCCAGAGGTTCTCGCCTGTGGCACACCTGGGGAGGAACTCCTCTTTCTGTTCCCGGGTGCCGTAGGCGGCGATGGGGGCGCAGCCAAGGGAGATGTGGGCCTCCATGGTTATCCCGACCGAAGTATCTGCGCGTGAGATCTCCTCCAACGCCAGGTTGTAGGCGACGAAGTCTCCGCCCGATCCGCCGTACTCTTCAGGAAGTGACAATCCCATCAGGCCGAGGCCGGCCATCTCCGCGACTATGTCGTAAGGGAATTTCTGTTCGCGGTCGAGGTCGGCGGCGCGGGGTCGGATCTCACCCTGGGCGAAGTCGCGCGCCAGATGTCGCCATTGGTGCTGCTCATCGGTCGGGTCGAAGTTCAATGCAATCCTCCTGATCCCTCGGTTTAAGTGAGTCGAGCATTAGCATATACCCCATATTGCAGTCGCGTGCTGACATCCGCCGCATCGTAAGCTTCCGCAACCTTGTGTTTCCTTCCTGCGTATAAGGGAACAGATGAATATACTGCTGACAGTCAATTACACAGGAGGTAGGCGAGAATGGGTGCAATTATCAGCGCCATCATTATCGGAGCTATTGCTGGCGCACTAGCGAAATTCATTATGCCAGGCGATGATCCAGGTGGGATTATTGTGACCATCCTGCTTGGTATAGCGGGTGCTTTCGTAGGAAGTTTCGTGATCATCAATCTCTTGGGATTCGGTAGTGGAGGATTCATCTGGTCGATTATTGTTGCAACTATAGGTGCAATTATATTGCTGGCGATTTATCGCCTGATAGTAGGTAGTAGAGCCACCAGGTAGTTCGCACACATCAAGGGCCGGGGGTCTAACCTCGGCCCTTTCCCTGCCATCATCAAGATCAAACCACCAAACGACGACAACGCAAACTTGACCTACCTCAGCGTGCCAGATATAGGTTAGAACAAGAGTGTCTGGAGAACCGCCTTCAAGCGGACTCTATTGTCGCTCCCTGTAGACCGTAGCGTTCGACGGCTGTCTCGCGGAGCTTGTACTTCTGGATCTTGCCGCTCGCGGTCATCGGGTAGTCTTCGACGAAGTCGACGTACTCGGGGACTTTGTAGTAGGCGATGTTCTCGCGGCAGTAGTTCTGTACATCTTCGGCCGTAAGCCCAGAACCCTCGCGGAGCTTTACGGCTGCGGCGACCTTTTCGCCGTACTTTACGTCCGGGACGCCGTAGACCTGGACATCGGAGACCTCGGGGTGGGTATAGAGGAACTCCTCGATCTCGCGCGGGTAGACGTTCTCGCCGCCGCGGATGATCATATCCTTCGCCCGGCCTGTGATCCTGATGTACCCATCTTCATCCATGACCGCGAGGTCACCGGTGTGGAGCCACCCCTCGTCGTCTATGACCTCGCTGGTCTTCTCTTCCATTTTGTAGTAGCCACGCATCACGTGGTAGCCGCGGGTCCACAATTCGCCCTGCTCTTCCGGGCCGACGTCCTCGTCCGTCTCCATGCTGACGATGCGGACCTCGACATCGGGGAGCTTGCGTCCCACGCTGGATACTCGCAACTCCAGCGGGTCGTCGGTGCGGGTCTGGGTGATGACGGGGCTCGACTCGGTCTGGCCGTAGGCGATGGTGATCTCCGAGGCGCCCATCACGTCGACGACCTTCTTCATGACTTCCATCGGACAGGGGGAGCCGGCCATTATGCCGGTGCGCAAAGAAGTCGTGTCGTATTGCTCGAAGTCCTGGTGCTCCAGCTCCGCAATGAACATTGTCGGTACTCCGAGGAGCGCAGTGCACTTTTCCTGATCTACGGCCTGCAACACTTTCTCGGCGTCGAAGCTCTCGACGGGGACCATCGTCCCCTCGTGCGTGACAGTGTTGAGGGTGCCAAGCACGCAGCCGAAACAGTGGAAGAACGGGACCGGTATACATACCCGATCCTCAGGACCCAGCTTCATGCACTCGCCGATATGGAAGGCGTTCCTGAGGATGTTGGTGTGGGTCAGTTGCACACCCTTAGGGAAGCCGGTCGTCCCCGAGGTGTACTGCATGTTGATCACGTCCTCGGCGTCGAGCGACGCCTGCCGCCCGCGCAACTCTTCGGCTGAGACCTCCTCTACCCTTCCCAGAAACCCTCCGAAGCCCATCACGGGCAACCCTTCCGGCGGCTCTCCTCCCATCAGGACGATATGCTTGAGGAAAGGCAGCTCCTCTATCGACAACTCGCCTTCGGGGACCTCGACGAGATCGGGGACAGCACCTTGCAGGATCCGTAGGAAGTCAGCATCCCCGGCTCCCTCGGTCAGAAACAGGGCCGAGGCGTCGGATTGGTCGAGCACGTACTTCAGCTCGTGTGACTTGTAGGCGGGGTTGATCGTAACCAGCACGGCCCCGACTTTGCCCGTGGCGAACTGCAGGGTCACCCACTCAGGAACGTTCTGCCCCCATACGGCGACGTGGTCGCCCTTGTCTATACCGAGCGCCATCAAAGACCGGGCGCAGTTCTCGACGACCGCCTTGAACTGCGTATAGGTGTAACGCAGGTTCCTGTCGGCGTAGACAAGAGCTTCATCGTCAGGACGTCGCTCGGCCACCAGGTCCAGCAGCCCGCCTACGGTCAAACCATCGATATCCTCGGGGCGCATTCTTTCCTCCTCGTTTCGGTCCCCACCGATGTTCCGCAGTCTAGCAATCGATACTGTCCACGCAAGCGCGCGTGGTATCCCTACCCGTCGTGACGCGCGGCGTCGGACTCCTGCGGCACCAGTATGTGGAGGGCGTTTTGGGCCACCGAGAAGTCTTGCGGGGTCATGGCCACCACTTCCCCGTCTATATTGACCGCGAGCTCGGGGTCGGTCTCGATCTGGACACGCGAGGTCCTGAAGTGGTGAACGCCTTCCATCTTGATGAAGTCGCCGCTCTTGAGGTACCTGGCGACCCCGATGAGGTTCCTCCGCCGCCCGAGGTCTATGGCGTAGATGTCGAGGGTCCTATCGTCTATGCTCGATTCAGGGGCGACAACCATACCCCCGCCGTAGAAACGCCCGTTGCCGACGGCGACCTGCAGGAGACGGTCGTACTCGGCGGGCTCGTGGTCACCGTCGGGGAAGGTCAACCTGGCGGAGAAGGGTTCGTGCCGCAAGAACGCCTTGATGGCGGCTGCGGGATAAGCCAGCGGACCCGTGCTCCGTTTCAGCCAAGGGGAGAGGGCTCGCGTGGCCTCCACCCCGAGCCCTGCGGAAGCAACGTTCACGTAATAGTTGTCGCCGGCGAGACCAAGATCGACGTCGACGACTTTGCCTTCCGCTATCGTCCTGCAAGCGCCCTCGATGTCCTGCGGGATCCCGAGGGTCCTGGCGAAGTCATTGGCCGTACCGAGGGGCAGGAGGCCGAGAAGCGTGTCGTGGTGCGCCAGGAAGTCGACCACGGAGCTCACGGACCCATCGCCACCGCCCAGGATCAGAAACCTGTAACCGGAGCCGTCGGCGAGGACCTCTCGCACCGTCTCGGGTAGCCGCGCGGGATCCCTTATGGCGTAGGTTACGCCGAGGGTGACACCGAGTTCCTGCAGGCGGTCGAGGGCCTCGAAGAACGTCCGCTCCCCTGTGCGTGAACGCGTGTTGACGATCAAAGCTGCACGCTCGGTCGCGATGTCGCCACTCATTGGAACTGGGAATCGAGAATCAGGAATCTGGGGTGGTCCATCACGTAGCCCTTTCCCACTTTACAATTCCAACTTCACGATTCAACTCATGCGCCTGGTACTCGCTCGTCACCATAACAAAGAGAGTATACGAGTCCCGTGCCCGCAGGGTTTCGCCGGATGGCGACACGAACGCGGGCTCAGGGCGTCCGCTCCACCTTCTTCGGTTCATGGTCCTCTCCGGAGCGGTACGCGGCCAGGACGACCTCCAGCGTACGCAGGCCATCGAGCCCGCTCGCGCCCGAGGGGTCGTCTTCGGCCACACCGCGCAGGAAATCCGCCAGCATCAGCGCGTTCATGTCTTCTCCCAAGTATGACCACGAAGGGGCGCCGGTTTCGTGGTCGAAGGTCCTCAAGGGCTGCGCGAACGGGTCTATATCCAGGACGCCTGAGGTGCCAGAGATCCTGAGTGTCACGTCGCCCCAGGTCGGGTAGCCTTCGCCGCGGGACCAGCTAGGGTCTATGGTGGCGAAGGCGCCGTCGGCGAAGGCGCCGCCTTCGAGCTCCAGGGTCAGGATTGCAGCATCGTCAGTCCCTCCGGCTCCGAAGAACGAATCGACCTCCGCGTAAACACTCTTCACCTCGACATCGAGCATCCAGCGGAGCAGGTCGACAAGGTGTACGGTGTGGTCCATCACCGCGCCGCCGCCCGCGAGCTCGGGATCGAGGAACCATCCGCCAGGGATCTTGCCGCGGTTCGTGCCGTTTACGGCCAGCACGCGACCCAAAGTTCCGCCGCGAACGATCTCCCGCGCGCGGGCCACCGGGGGGAGATAGCGTACTGGAAAGGACGTCCTGAGCTGGCTGCCCGAGTTCTCGGCGGCCTGTATCATGGCCCTCGCGTCCTCGACGGTAGTCGAGATGGGCTTCTCGCAGAGGACGTGCACATCGCCCTGGAGAGCAGGGATCACATCCCGAGCGTGGTTCTTGTTCTCGGAGCAGACGACGACAGCGTCGACCTCCTCCAAGAGAGAGGCCGCGCTATCGAAGAAGCGCACGCCGAATTGCTCGGCGGCCTCAGCGCCGCGACCTGCGTCTTCGTCCGTAATACCGACGAAATCCACGGTGTCGAGATCCCCCAGCACGCCGGCGTATGCCGGAGAGTGGACGTGGGTGAAGCTGACGAGGCCTACCCTGAGGCTCATGCTCGGCCTCCCAGGGTAACGGGTTCTCCTGTCAGGACGGATTCCGTCGCGGCAAGTCCGATTCTGAGCGCCTCGCAGGCGTCCTGTGCATGCACGATCGGCTCTTCTCCGGTTGCGATACAGTGGATGAAGTGTTCGAGCTCCTTCTCGTAAGGGCTCTTGCCCGAGGCGAGGTCGGGAATCTCTTCCTGGGCTCCGCTGATCAGCTGGAGTGAGGCCGGTTCTGTGCTGTTTACTGTGAGGAGGGCGTCGCTGCCCGCGACCTCGATGGAGTAGTTGAAAGGACCAGGGTATCCCCAGTGCCCCTCGACGTGGGCGATGGCGCCGCCCTCGAAGCGCAGGGTGACGAGGACGTAGTCCAAGCGGTTGTACTCGCGTCCCAGCATGCCGCGGGCATAGACCCTCTCGACCTCGCCGAGGGTCCAGCGCAGGTAGTCGAAGTCGTGGATCACCAGATCCAGAAGGACACCGCCGCTCACACGCCAGTCGGCGTACCAGTCGTTCCAGCCGAGGAGGAAGGGTGAGCGGCGGCAGGTGCGGACCACCCCGATGGTCCCTAGGTCTCCGGCGTCGATCTTCTGCTTGACCCCCACGTACTCGGGGAAGAAACGGACGACGTGGCCGATGAAGAGGCGAGGACCCTCTCCCGAGAACGCTTCGAGGATCTGCTGCGCGTCCTCCATGGTTCGGGCTATCGGTTTCTCGAGGATGACGTGCCTGCCTTCGCCCGCCGCCCTTACCGCCAGGTCCCTGTGGAAGGCCGTTGGCAGGCAGACGTCGACCACCTCGACGTCCTCCGCCGCCACGAGCTCCTCATAGGAGGTGTAAGGCCGCGCCCCCACTATCTCAGCACCCGCAACGGCGGACTCGATGCGGGCGTCGGCGACGCCGACTACCTCAACTTCGGGGATGCCGGCGTAGGCGTTCAGATGAACGCCGCCCATAAAGCCGGCGCCTACAAGCCCCACGCGCATTCGATCCCCCTAAGACTCCTGACCTTCTTGGATAATGCTTTCGAGCTCGCTCTTGAGGGTGCGTGCCGCCTCCCCCGGTGTCGTGTCTCCTTTCAGGGAGGCGTTGAACTGCTCCTGCATCTCGAGGGACATGTCCGAGTAGTAAGGCGAGACCGGGCGCGGACGGGTGTGCTGGAGGGCCTGTTTGGCGAGGGCGACGACGGGTACGCTGTTCTGGATCTCGGGGTCGTCGTAGAGATCCGAGATGGTCGGCAGGTAGGAGCCTTCGACCGCTCTGAATCTCTGCTGCTCGGGCGCGGTGAGGAACTCTATGAACTTCCAGGCGGCGTCCGGGTCCTTCGAGCTGCTGCTGATATAGAGCGGCTGGTCGCCGACCGTCCCGTTGCCTGGTTTCCCGTCCGCCGAAGGCAACTCCGAAACACCCACCTGTTTGGGCTTTAGCTTCGGGTAGGCCGAGGTGCCGATCAGGGAGTAGACGTAGGGCCAGTTGCGCAAGAAGACCGCATCGCCCCTTAGGAATCCTCCCTCCGTCTCGGTCTCCTCGTAGACCGTGACCGCCTCCGGCGAGATGCCGTCGGTGATCATGCTCCGCTCCGTTTCGAGGCCCTTTATCGCCTGGGGGCTGTCAACGAGAACCTTTGTCGGGTCGCTAGGATCTAGGACGTTGCCGCCGTGGCCCCAGATGAACTCGCAGCCGTCGCACACCCCGGCTTCGGACTTCGCTCCTTGGAAGAGGAACCCGAACTCGATGTCAGAATCTCTACGCACCTTCCTAGTCATCTGCTTGAGCTCGTCCCAGGTTTTCGGAGGACCATTGAAGCCACTCTTTTTCAGCAGGTCCTTGCGGTAGTAAAGTAGACCCGTATCCGTGAACCACGGCATACCGTAAGGCTTTCCATTGAAAGTTATGGCCTCGACCGAGCCCGGCAGGAAATGTTGCTGTTTGCTCTCCGGGAAGCGGTCCGAGAGGTCAGAGATCCAACCGCTCTCTGCCAGCTCGGCGGTCCAGATGACATCGCCAAGTATTACGTCGATGTTCTCTCCGCCGGCCTGAAACTGGGTCCTTAGCTTGTCCAGACGCTGTCCCGTATCTGCGTTACCTTGCTGGAAGATGACTCTGTATTTGCCCTTGTTCTTTTCGTTGAACTCCTTGATGAGCTTGTCTGTGGTCCCCGTCGTGTCTGGTGGTCCGGTAAAGTACAACTCGGTCGCGCCACCGCTCTGCTCGCTTCCTCCGCAACCCGCGGCCCCGAGGAGCGCCGCGCCGGCGAGACCAGCCCCGCCGACCTTGAGGAAGTCCCTGCGCGAGAGCCCTCTGGGTTCCGCTGTGCTGTGGCCCATTCGGTTCCTCCTTCTCTAGCTGAGCAGCCACTCGTGGTCGGGATGGTTCTTTATCCTCCACTCGCGTACCGGTCCGGCCATGACATTGAGGTAGTAGAGGTCGTAGCCTGGAGGCGCCGAGACCACATGGTAACCCTCTGGCACGAGCACAACATCACCGTCGTGGAACGTCAGGGTCTCGTCGAGTGAGCCGTCTTCGGTATAGACCCTCTGCATAGCGAAGCCTTTGTCTGGATGGATCTTGTGGTAGTAAGTCTCCTCCAGGTATCGCTCTCGCGGGGGGTCATCTGTGTCGTGTTTGTGCGGCGGGTAGCTAGACCAGTGGCCGTTGGGGGTCAAGACCTCGACCACCAGGAGCCGCTCCGCCCCACGGTCCTCCATCAGGATCGGACGTATCTCCCGCTCCATGTTGCCCGAGCCGCGAATCTCCACATCGATGTCCCCTGGCCTTACCACCATCGGGTCGACCCCCCGCTCGGCAGGCGCTGAAGCGACCGCGATCTCCAGCTCCGTCGAGGCTTCTACTGTGTACTCCGTACCAGGCGGCAGATAGACGGCATAAGGAGGACCTTCGAATACGGTCTCCCTGCCACCGATGTCCTTCCACTCCTCATCTCCCGCCGATACCGTGCATGTCCCCGAGAGCGGGACCAGGCACACCTCATCTCCCCCAGTGGGCCGGCTCACGCTACGGCCCGCCTCTAGTCTGAGCACCTCGAATCCGACGTATTCCCAGCCTGCGGACTCCGGCGTAACCCTGATCAGGGTGCCATCGCTGTCAGGCTGGTCGTCGCTGGTAGCTAGCAGATCTTGCACGCGGAAGACTCCTTTCTAGAGGTATCTGCGTTCTGCCTTTTTGTTCTCCACGTACTCCTCGCGGGCCGAGGTCACGGACTCCATCTCGGAGACCTCGGAGACGGGCACGTCCCAGAAGGAGTCGTAATCGGGGACGCCTTCGTAACGGTCGACGGGGATGTGGATGACCACGGTCCTTTCAACGTCTTTGGCATCTGTGAGAGCTCTTTGCAGGTCCTCGATGTTCCTGGTCCGGATCACATACGCACCGAGGCTCTCTGCGCCCGTGGCCAGGTCGACGGGCAGGACGTCGCCAGGCGTCTCCTCCGAGTCGAGGCCGATTGACCCTCCCTTGCGGTAGCGGTAGTGGGTGCCGAAGCCGTCCGAGCCGACGGAGCGCGAGAGCGCCCCGATGGAAGAGAACCCGGAGTTGTCAACCAGGACTATGGTGAGTTTGTGGCCCTCCTGGATGGAGGTGACGATCTCGGAGTTCATCATCAGGTAAGAACCGTCGCCGCACATTACGTAGACCTCGCGCTCGGGGGCCGCCATCTTCACGCCGAGGCCGCCGGAGATCTCGTACCCCATGCAAGAATAACCGTACTCGACGTGGTAGCCTTTCGGGTCGCGCGTCCTCCAGAGCTTGTGCAGATCCCCCGGCATAGAACCCGCCGCGCAGACGACAACATCCTCGGGATCGGAGAACGAGTTGACAGCCCCTATGACCTCGCTCTGGGCCGGTAGCGGTCCGCGACCCAGGGCATAGAGCCGCCCGACCTCCCCTTCCCACTCCCTGGCTTCGCCGGCGTTCTGCTCCCTGTAGTCTCGATCCACCTCATAGCCTGAGAGAGCATCGTCGAGCGCTTGGAGTGTGGAGCGGGCGTCACCGACGAGGGCAAGTCCGGCGTGTTTGCTGGCGTCGAAGCCGGCTATGTTTATGTTGACGAAGCGCGCCTCGGGGTTCTGGAACGCCGTCTTGGAGGCAGTGGTGAAGTCTGACCAGCGGGTGCCAACCCCGATGACGAGGTCAGCCTCGCGGGCCGCGCGGTTCGCGGCGAAGGTGCCAGTAGCGCCGATGGCGCCGAGGGCGCAAGGGTGGTCGTAGGGCAAGGAGCCCTTGCCCGCCTGCGTCTCGCCGACGGGGATGCCTGTTCGTTCGCACAGGCGCCGCAGCGCTTCCGTAGCCTCCGAGTAGATCGTGCCCCCGCCGGCCACGATCATGGGCCGGCGGGCGGCCCGGATCATGACCGTAGCACGGTCCATAGCGCCGGCATCAGGCAAAGGACGTCCTACGTGCCAGATCCGCTTCTCGAAGAACGCTTCAGGATAGTCGAAGGCCTCTGCCTGCACATCCTGCGGAAGCGCGAGGGTAACGGCCCCCGTCTCGGCCTGATCTGTGAGCACGCGCATCGCTGCGAGGGCTGCCCCTATCACCTGTTCGGGACGCGAGATCCTATCCCAGTACCGCGATACAGGCCTGAAACAGTCGTTGACGGAGAGGGTTCCGTCGTGGGGGGTCTCGAGCTGCTGCAGAACGGGGTCGGGTCCGCGCGAAGCGAAGACGTCGCCAGGCAGTAGCAGAACGGGCAGGCGGTTGATCGTGGCGAGGGCCGCTCCTGTAACCATGTTGGTTGCACCGGGACCGATGGAGGTCGTGCAGGCAAAAGCCTGGAGGCGATCATTCTGGCGGGCGTAGGCCGAGGCCGTGTGTACCATCGCCTGCTCGTTGCGAGCCTGGTAGTAAGGGAGGCCGTCGGAGTACTGCTGGAGCGCCTGGCCGACGCCGGCGACGTTACCGTGGCCGAAGATTCCGAAGCATCCGGCGAAGAAGCGGCGTTCGATCCCGTCTCTCTGTACGTACTGCTCGGTCATGAAACGCACCAGCGCCTGGGCCGCCGTCAACCTTACCGTGGACAAGAGATCACCCCCGTTCGAAGACCTGTAAAACGTGATCCGGTGTACCGCTCCTCGTTGAAGGTACGGAACTCCTGCCGCAGTGGACTCCCGCTTACGCGGGCATGACTCTCAGGCATTTGAGGACTTCTCCAGAAGTTGGTCCACCTCTTCGCGGGTCGGCATGTCGTCGGCGCAGGCCAGGCGAGAGGCGACGATGGCTCCCGCGGCGTTGGCGTAGCGGATGGTCCTCTTGGCATCCCACCCCGAGAGCAGCGCGTGGCAGAGCGCCCC
>Ga0126305_10001598_pt1 | contig 10120 bp, 7 predicted proteins | sample Plot26_FD_92536 | JGI IMG/M metagenome (GOLD analysis project Ga0126305, IMG submission 92536) | Serpentine soil microbial communities from UC McLaughlin Reserve, CA, USA - Plot26 | ecosystem: Environmental > Terrestrial > Soil > Grasslands | place: USA: UC McLaughlin Reserve, Lake County...
CATGTGGAGCGCGTCGCTCCCTCTTCTCGCCGCTGTCGATCGAGCGATGCAGGGAGAAGCCCCGGAGGCAGTATTCGATCTGGTCGCCCCCATCACTTTCTCAGCGGCGTGGCGGGCCGACCAGGCGGAGGCGATACGCGGTCGCCGTTCGGCTGTCGCAGCGTTGCCCCGCGCGTGGTTCTCCGGACTCTCCGGACTATTGCGAAGCGTGGAGGGCCTGGACCTGCGACGGTTGTTGCCGTCGATCACGAGTCCGCTGCTCGTGGTGGGCGCGAGCGAGGATCGGATGTTTCCGCCGGAGTATTCACAGGCGATAGGAGACAATGTGCCGGGTGCCCGGGTCGTCATGCTCGACGGAGCTCCGCATGGCGCGGTGGTGGAGCGTCCGGGTGAGATCGCGACCTTGATCCGCGACTTCGTGCTGGGCGTCGAGAGGAACTGCGGCTGATTGATGGTGGAGAAACGATCCAGGCAGGTGGAGCGGTCGGACCGCAGCCGCGCGCACATCCTACGCGCGGCACTCAAGTTGTTTTCCACCGTCGGCTACAACGGCACGTCGATGCGGGATATCGCCAGGGCCGCGAAGGTCTCAACCGGCAACGTCTATCACCAGTTCCCCGACAAGGAGAGCATCTTCAGGGCGCTGCTCGACGAGTACTTCGCCGTCGTGGCTTCGCCCGAATACCCGTTCAACAAGGCGCTGGCCGCGGGAGCGTTTCCGAACGACCTTGCGCTGATGGCCCGCGCGGCCCGGGAGAGCGTGGAGAAATACCGTCCATACGTCGCGCTGATCTATGTGGACGTCGTCGAGTTCGATGGAACGCACATCCGCCGGTTCTACTCGGAGATGGCTTCTCGCTTCGACGCATTCGTCTCGCAGGGCCAGGACAAAGTCCCCCTCGAGAACCTTCGCGAAGGAGTGCGTCCGCTCACAGCTATCATGGTGGCGTCGCGTTTCTTCCTGCAATACTTCGCGGTGGAGCTGTTGTTCGGGGTTCCCAACCACTTCGGGCAGAACACGGACGCCGCCCTGCGTGAGATCGTCGACATCCTGGAGCACGGCATGGTCAAACCAGACCGGCCAAAAAAGCGCCGCTAGCTCTTATCGGTGTCGTCCCCGGCTTCTGCCCGCTCCGCCAGGTGGGGCAGTGCCGTTCCCGTCCAGGGCGCGAGCACTCCCGCCTTCACGTATGTAAACAGCTTGTCCCTCGTGTCGACGATGTCGAGATTGCGCATGGTGAGCTGTCCGATGCGATCCTGCGGGGAGAACATCGATTCTCCCTTCTCCATCGTCAAACGCTCCGGCTTGTAGGTCAGGTTCGGTGACGACGTGTCCGAGATGGAATAGTCGTTACCCCGTCGAAGTTCGACCGTTACCTCGCCAGTGATTGCACGCGCAACCCAGCGCTGTGCGGTCTCGCGCAGCATCATCGACTGCGGATCGAACCAGCGTCCCTGGTAGAGCAGCCGCCCCAGGCGGCGGCCGTTCTCGCGATACTGTTCGATCGTGTCTTCGTTGTGGATGCCTGTGATGAGCCGCTCGTATGCGATGAAAAGGAGCGCGAGGCCCGGGGCTTCGTAAATGCCGCGGCTCTTGGCCTCGATGATCCTGTTTTCAATCTGGTCGCTCATCCCGAGCCCGTGCCGTCCACCGATCCGGTTCGCTTCGAGCAGCATCTGCACCGGGTCCTTGAAGGTCATCCCGTTCAAGGCGACCGGTTGCCCCTCGTCGAACTGGATCCGCACCTCCTCGCGCTTTACCTCCACATTGTCGCGCCAGTGGGCGACGCCCATGATCGGATCGACGATCTTCATGCCCGTGTCGAGGCGTTCCAGGTCTTTGGCTTCGTGTGTCGCACCGAGGATGTTCGAGTCGGTCGAGTAGGCCTTCTCAGATTTCATCCGGTACTCGAAACCGGCGGCCGTCATGTAGGCGGACATTTCCGCCCGTCCGCCGAGCTCGTCGATGAAGGCCTGATCGAGCCAAGGCTTGTAGATCTTGAGGTTGGGATTCGCGAGTAGACCGTAGCGGTAGAACCGCTCGATGTCGTTCCCCTTGAAGGTGCTCCCGTCACCCCAGATGTTGACATCGTCCTCGCGCATCGCGCCGACGAGCATCGTGCCGGTTACGGCCCGGCCGATCGGTGTGGTGTTGAAGTACGGTACGCCGGCCGTCGAAATATGGAACGCGCCACATTGCAGGACGGCAATTCCTTCGGCCACCAGTTGTTCCCGGCAGTCGATCAGCCGTGCCTTCTCGGCGCCGTACTCGAGAGCGCGTCGTGGAATGCTGTCGTAGTCGGTTTCGTCCGGCTGCCCGAGGTTTGCCGTGTAGGCGTAAGGGATGGCGCCCTTCGCGCGCATCCAATGAAGGGCTGCGCTCGTGTCGAGCCCGCCGGAAAACGCAATACCGACTTTTTCGCCGGCCGGAAGATGCTGCAGGATAGTGGCCACGTGAAGACATTCTATGCTGCCGATCGTAGTGCCGCCCTTCAGCGCTGCTTCACGGCAGGCCTGAAGGCCTGCACTACGAAGGCAATGCGTGGCAGCCGAGCTTGCGTGCTCGTTCGAGAGGCGTAAACTCGCAAAAAGGAGGAGCTGATGGCCGCTACGAAGTGCGCTCACCCGAACTGCAATTGCACGGTGGAACCCGGCTCGGAGCACGGCAAGTACTGCAGCGATCACTGTAAGGATGCGCATGGGATGACGGAGCTGCGGTGCGGCTGTCCGCATCCGGCATGCCGCGCTGCCTGACCCGCCCTCGCCACGGGTTGCGTTGCCGGGCCGCGCAGATTGGCTGGAAGTAGAATCGGCGCATGAGAATCGCCCTGAGCGTCGCATGTGCGCTCCTGCTTTCAGCCTCCCACGCTGCTGCACAGACGCCACACGCGTCAGTGCGGCGGATCATTGACAGTCCTGAATTCAAGACCGCCACCACGTTCATCCAGGGCGACCACGAACGCTTCGTGCGTGAGCTGATCGCACTCACCGAGATTCCGGCACCTCCGTTCAAGGAGAAGAAGCGCGGCGAAGCATTCCTCGCCCTCATGCGTCAGCTCGATTTGAGCGATGTCGAGATGGACGGCGCGGGTAACGTCACCGGCGTTCGCAAGGGCAATGGATCCGGTCCGATGCTCGCGGTGCTCGCCCATATGGACACGGTGTTTCCCGAAGGTACCGACGTCACCGTGAAGCGTGAAGGTCGGAAGTTCAGCGCACCGGGGATCGGTGACAACACGCGCGGGCTCGCGCTGATGCTCGAGCTCATTCGTGCCCTGGCGGCGGGGAAATTCCAGACCACAGGCGACATCCTCTTCGTCGGCAATGTCGGCGAGGAAGGTGAGGGGGACTTGCGCGGCACCAAATTCGTCTTCCAGCAGGGCAAGTACAAAGACCGCATCAAGAACTTCATCGCGATCGATGGTGGAGACCAGTCGACGATCACCAATGGTGGAGTCGGCAGCCGGCGTTATCGGGTGACGTTCAAAGGTCCGGGCGGCCACAGCTACAGTGCCTTCGGTACCGTGAATCCGGCCTTTGCGATGGGGAACGCGATCGCGCAGTTCTCCCGCATTCAGGTCCCGAAGGAGCCCAAGACCACTTACAGTGTCGGCGTCGTTCGTGGCGGCACCTCCATCAACGCGATTCCGTTCGAGGTTTCCATGGACGTCGACATGAGGTCGGAATCGTGCGCGGCGTTGAAGAGAGTCGAGGATCAGCTGCTCGCGATTGTTCGTCAGGCGATCGATGAGGAGAACAAGGCAAGGTCGACGACGGATGGCAAGATCGTCGCGGAGCCGAAGCTGATAGGTGACCGTCCCTGCGGGAAGACAGCGGAGACGACGCCACTGGTGCAGACCGTCGCGGCCGCGGTGGCGGCCTTCGGTCTCAAGCCCCAGTTCGAAACCAGCAGCACTGACGCGAATCTGCCGATGAATCTGGGTATCCCGGCTGTCACGATCGGCCGCGGCCCGAGCTTCCGCTCGCATTCGCTCGACGAATATACGTTGATCGATCCGAAGGCCGACGCGCACGCTGCACAGGTCGCCCTCGCAATCATCGTCGCTGCTACTGGGCTCAACTGAACGGGGTGCCGGCTCTGTCCCTCCGTGCCTTGTGTGGCGATGCCGTCCGGATCTCGTCCCCTACAGGAGCCTCCAGATGGCGACCGACAGGAACCCTCCATAAAACAGCGCACAGCCGACCAGGCATGCTTCACGCCAGACCGGAGCACGCAGCTCAGAGGGCAGGAACTTCCGGTTGACGACCAGCGTGTGAATGCTTTCGACGACGAAGATGAATGCGGCGGCGTTTGCGCCGATGATGATCAGGGTAATCGGCCGGGCGAGGTTCAGACCGATACACCCCCAGATGGCGAACGTGAGCAGGACGCCGTAGTAGACGCGGCGGACGTCCCCGCCTTTGCGGAGTCGCGGGCTGGCGGTCCACAACATGTCGGTGATGCTGCGGGGCAGCCCGTCGACCAGCCCGAGCTGGGTGGAGAACAGGATCCAGAGTCCGCAGACGACGGTGAGATACCAGAAGACCGGCCCGTGCACCGCGGCGATACCGGTGGCCTGCAGGTTCGCGACGCCCCACTCACTCGCAACCGTCCCTGGCGGAACGTATTGAACCGTGAACAGAGCGGCCAGTGCCATACCCGCGATCGATCCAAGACCGAAGATGGCCCATTGATCGATATGGATGTACTGCCACCACTGGCGCCACGCCTCGAGTGACCGTTGGTTGACGATGAAGACATTGCCGTGAGGCGCAAGCGACGCAGCTTCGTGGCGGGACGCGTTGACTGAAGGAATGAAGCCTACGGTCGCACCCATGCCGTAGCCTTTGTCGCGCATCCAGTTGGTCGTGTAAGCGTTACCGATACCGCCGGAGCCGGAGTACGCGGCGAATGCCCCGAGCAGCAGCCAGTCGCCCCCTTCGGGCAGGCGGCCGAGACTTCCGAAGCCAAACGCGACCGAACGCCAGTTGGCTGCCGACACCGTGAACACGTCGACCGCCAGCAGGTAAAGGATGATCCCGGCAACCATCACCCACATCGCACATTCCAGCGTTCGTTCCACTCGCTTGCCGATCGTCGTGATCAGGAAGCAGAGCAGGAACGTCGCGTATCCAAGTGCGATCACGGTTCCCGAATCCGACGCCTCAGGGATGCGCCCCAGCAGAAGTGCAGCCGACGCGGTGGCGCTCGCAAGCGCCCAGCCCGGCCACCCGTACTGGCAGAACGACATCACGCCGTAGGTCCATCCCCAGAACACGGCTCCAGGTTTGGTGCGCATGAAGCCGGTGACGATCGGCTCGCCCGTGTAGAGCGTGTAGCGTCCCATCTCCTGATTGAGAATGACCTGGAGGAACACCGACACGGTGGTGATCCAGAGCAGCGCCGATCCATACTTGAGAATGACGGTCGGGCCGATCAGCCACTCACCGCTGCCGATGGCGATCCCGAGGCCGATCACGCCTGGACCGACGGTCTTCAGGACGTTGCGGAAGGTGAACGGCGGGGGAGCCGGAAGCTCCGCAATCCCCCACGCGGGCAGCTCACCGTGTGCACGGTCGGCGGTGATCATGTGTGGGGTCTTGCCGTAACCTTCGGCTGCTGGAGGATGGTTCGATCGACCGACGCAATCGTCGGACGCCCGGCGAGCGCCATGGCCAACCGCAGCTCGCCGCCAAGCAGTGCGAGCACGTCGCGGACGCCCTGTTCGCCGGCGGCGGCCAGTGCCCAGAGGTAGGGACGGCCGATCAGAACGGCGCGCGCGCCAAGCGCCACCGCCTTGAGCACATCGCTGCCTCGCCGCACGCCTCCGTCGATCAGCACCTCGATTCGCCCGGCGACAGCGTCCACGATCTCGGGGAGTACGTCGATCGTCGCGGCGACGCCATCCAGTTGCCGTCCGCCGTGGTTCGACACGACAATGCCGCTCGCGCCGGCGTGAACGGCGAGGCTGGCATCCTCTTCGGTCATGATGCCCTTGAGGAAGATCGGAAGTTTCGTCTGGGATCGAAGCCACTCGACCGCTTCCCACGACAGCGTCGCGTCGAAGAGATCGTGGACGTAGGCAGAAAACGACGAGTGCTTCCCCCAACGTGCCGCTTCGGTCGCTGCCGCCGCGAAGTTCTTCATCGAGATGCCTTCCGGCAGCACGAAACGATTGCGCACGTCGCGGAATCTTCGGCCGAGCAGCGGTGTATCGACTGTCAGGACCAGGGCTTTGTAGCCGCACGCCTCCGCGCGCGCGACCAGTTCCTGCGTCAGGGCACGGTCCTTGTAGACATACAGCTGAAACCAGAGCGGTCCTGTCGCCGCACCCGCGATCTCTTCGAGCGAGCAGGTCGAGAGCGTGCTCGCGATCATCAGCGTGCCGGCTGCGCCGGCGGCTCGCGCCGCCGCGATCTCGCCGTCTTCATCGGCCAGCCGGTTGAAGGCCGTGGGTGCGAGCATTACCGGAAGGTCGATCGGGTATCCCGCCACCGTCGTGCGCACGTCGATCGAGCTGACGTCCACCAGCACCCGGGGGCGCAGCTTCAGCCGGTCGAATGCCTGGCGATTGTCGGCCAGCGTCTGCTCATCGCCGGCGGCGCCGGCGTAGTAGTCGTAGGCGGCGGGGTCCATGCGCTCGCGCGCGATCTGCTCGTATTCGTCGACGGTGAGTGGCGGCATGGTTATATAGAGCGCGCACATTATCACCAATGACACCCTCACAAGAACTCCGTCAGCAGTTTGGCGACATCGACATCTACCTCTTCGACCAGCTGCTGCGCGGGCGCTTCGACGGACGGAAGCGCATCCTGGACGCGGGCTGCGGCGCCGGCCGGAACCTGCCGTTCTTTCTCGCGCACGAATTCGAGGTGTGTGCGATCGACCGCGACCCGGCGGCCGTGGCGTCCGTCCGAACGCTGATTGGCAACCGGGGAGACGTGCGTCAGGGGGGGGTCGAAGCGCTACCGTGGGAGCCCGCGTCAATGGACGTCGTGATCTGCAGCGCCGTCCTGCACTTCGCGCATGACGAACCACACTTCGACGCGATGACGGCGGAGCTCTGGCGGGTCTTGCGCCCGGGAGGGCTGTTTTTCGCCCGCCTGGCCTCCAGTATCGGGCTCGAGGGGGCCCTGCCGGCGGTAAGAGGCCGGATGCAGCTGCCGGATGGCAGTCAGCGGTTCGTCGTGGACGAACAGAAGATCCTGGCTGCGACGGCTTTGCACGGCGGATCGCTGCTCGATCCGATCAAGACCACCAACGTCCAGAATCAGCGCGCAATGACCACCTGGGTGGCACACGCACGCACCACTTAGCACGCAGGGCGAGACTTAGATCTCGTACCTAAGCGCAATCGCCGGATCGACGCGGGCGGCGCGAACTGCGGGCACATAGCTCGCCAGCAGCGCCGTGAGGCCGAGGCCGCCGGCGACGGCAACGTATGTGACCCAGTCGAGCGCACTGACGCCGTACAGCATGGTGGCCATCAGCCGCGTGAGTGCGGCGGCGCCGGCGACCCCGACGGCGATGCCGATCGCGCTCAGGACGAGACCGTGGCGCAGGAAGAGTCCGCTGACGTCGCGTTGTGCAGCACCAAGAGCGATCCGGATGCCGATCTCGCGGGTGCGCTGGGTCGCGATGTAGGAGATCACGCCATAAATCCCGACGACCCCAAGGAGAAGCGCGACACCGGCTGCGATGCTGAGCATGACCAGTGCGAATGAGGTCTGCGCCATCGATTCCGAACGGATTTCGTCAAGGGTTTGCACGCTCGCCACCGGGACGCCGGAGTTCACCGACCAGATTGCCTGCTGCACTTCTTTGAGCAGTGTCGGAGAGTCTGCGCGCGCACTGCGGATCACGAACCCCATCGTTCGCGAGACGCTGCGCTCGTCGGTCCACATGCGTTCGTGAACCATCGGCCAGTACACCATGCCGGGCACCGGCTTCGTGACACCATCATCGCGCTCGTCACCGACCACTCCGATCACGGTGCGCCACGGGCTCGACGGCGTGTTGCGGATCCGCCGGCCGACGGCGAGCGTTGGATCCTTCCAGTACTCACGCGCCAAGGTCTCGTTGATGACGACCACCGTCGCGACCTCGTAGACGTCTCTCCACTCGATCGGACGCCCTGCGATCATCGGGTTGCCCATGGTCTTGTGGTAGTTGCCGCCGACCCACTTGAACCGCCGGATCGTCGGGATGCGCCCCTCGGGTGCGGGGAAGTCCTCCACGAAGATCGGATCGTTGCTGTCGTAACCGTCCATCGTGATCGACGAGGAGAGGCCGACTGACGTTACACCAGGCACCTGTTCGACGCGTTGCGCAATGCTTTCGTAGGCCCGCGCCGTCTGTACCGGGTCCTTGATCAGCGATTCAGGGATGGCAACCCTGAGCGTCAACACCTCCTCCGGTTTCGTGAACCCGGGCTCGACCTTCCGCATCGACTGGAACGTCCGGATCATCAGGCCCGACGCCACGAGAAGAACGACCGCGAGGGCGATCTCGACGACCACCAGGGTGTTGCGGGCGCGATGACGTTCGCGGCCGGCGCTCGATGAGCGGCCGCCTTCCTTCAGCGCACCCGACAGCTGCGGCGTTGCGAATTTCAGAACCGGGATTGCGCCGAACAGCAGCCCGGCGATCAGCGAAATGCCGGCGGTGAAGATGACAACGGTGGGGTCGATGGCGATTTCGTCCAGACGCGGTAAACCCTCGGGCGCAATCGCCACCAGCGCGCGGATCGCACCATAGGCGATCAGCAGGCCCGCTGCGCCGCCAATGGCGGCCAGCGCGAGAGATTCAGAGAGCAGCTCCCACGTGATCCGCCGCCAGCTTGCACCCAGCGCCGCATGGATGGCCAGTTCCTGCTGACGGCCTTCGGCCCGTACTAAGAAGAGGTTTGCGACATTCGCGCACGCAATGAGCAGCACCAGACCGACCGTGCCGAGCAGGATCCACAGGATCTGGCCGACGTCGCCGATCACGTCATTCGAGAGCGGAAGCACCTGCGGGCCAAGCTTCGCGTCGTTCCACATCTGCTTGCTGAATCCCGGCGGCAGCGGGAAGCGTTCGAGGATCAGCGGGATCATCCGCGCGACGTCGGTGTTCGCCTGTTCGAGCGTGACACCAGGTTTCAGGCGGGCCACCGCCTGGTAGCTGAAATTGCCGGCCTTCACCTTGGCGCGATCGAACTGAAATGGCATCAGGAGCTGAGGCTTACGGTCCAGGAATCGAAAGCCTTCCGGCAGGACTCCGATGATCTCGAACGGCTTGCCGTCGATGGTCATCGATTTTCCGACGACGTTCGGGTCGGCACCGTATTTCCGTTGCCACAGCGAGTGCATCAGCAGCACGCGGTCCGGTGCTCCCGGCAAATCGTCGTCTTTCGTGAAGTGGCGGCCGATCACCGGGTTCACGCCGAGAATCGCCAGGGTTCCGTCGCTGATGTACATCGCCAGCAACCGCTCGGGTTCTCCGGTGCCGGTGACCGTGACCGACGTCCCGTCCCACATCCCGATGTCTTCGAACACCCGATTCTCATCGCGATAGACGAAGTAATTCGTCGGACCCATGTTGAGCTTGGGGATGTTGATCCCGGGCGCCTTGTGCCACACCGACACCAGCCGTTCCGCGTGCGGGAAGGGCAGCGGCTTCAGCAGCACGCCGTTCACGACGCTGAAGATCGCGGTGTTGGCGCCGATCCCGACCGCAAGCGTCAGGATGGCAACGGCTGAGAAAAGCGGCGCGCGCAGAAGACGGCGGGCAATCCGGGAAATTCTGCTGGTGACCAGTGGCATAACGAGTCCTTAGACGGCCGGTGAGGCGGCAGGGTTCTGCCGTTGAGATATTCTCGGGCGCATGCGCTCACGACTGGCTGCAGCCATTCTCGTCCTTTTCACGGCCGCCTGCTCTGGCCGGACCCCCCCACGAGTCACTCCCATGCCGCGTCCCGCAGCGCAGATCGAATCGATGACCCTGCCGTTGCTCCCTCTTCCTCAGCAGATTGAACGAGGCACCGGTGAGTTCCAGTTCACACCAGCGACCGTCATCTTCGCGGAGCATTCGTTTGCTGCGAGCGCCCGATTCCTCTCCGATTTGATCGGGCTCGCTTTC
>Ga0126305_10001599_pt1 | contig 10118 bp, 14 predicted proteins | sample Plot26_FD_92536 | JGI IMG/M metagenome (GOLD analysis project Ga0126305, IMG submission 92536) | Serpentine soil microbial communities from UC McLaughlin Reserve, CA, USA - Plot26 | ecosystem: Environmental > Terrestrial > Soil > Grasslands | place: USA: UC McLaughlin Reserve, Lake County...
CTAGACCCTAGCTAAACACCCAAAACACTAAACCCTAAACCCAGCTAGCTAACCCTAAACCCTAATTAAACCCTATATATATAGGCCAACGACACTTAATTGTGCATCAAGCAGGCCAGGGGTGCCTCGCGGTCCTCTAGTTAAATTAAATGTGACATGCATTAACCCTAAACCATATATATATAACTAACCCCTAGCTAATCAAACCCTAGTTAATTAAAACACATAACCCTAAACTATACTAGCTATAACCCGATCTAATAAAAACATGCTCTATATATAGCATGCAGCTAGCTAGCAAAAACGGTAGATTAAAACCAATTAATATATACATGGCCTATATATCGATCATATGTTGTATAACATCTCCCTGAGATTCATTAATTAATTATATAATTATCGATGATAAATTAATTAACTTGAATTTTGACAAGTTCTCTCGAATGAAAACACATTTGATTAAGTTTCCTCATAATATATATATAATTAGTGTGCATGCATGGCCTACCATGCATGCATTAATTCGTGCATATATTTTAATATATATTTGAACATATTCTTGGGGGATTTCAATCTCTCTCTCTCGATCATCTATATGTCGTTGGTGGCCAAAAAACACACACATATACGCATGCACTTTATGCGCAAAGGCGCGTGTGCCTCTAATAATGTGTGTGTGCGCACTCGATCGATGATCCCTAAACCTTAAACCCTAAATAAACCCTAATCCCTAATCCCTAAACCCTAAACACCATAAACATTAAACCCTAAACCCTAACCTCCTAACCCTAAACCCTAAACCCTAATTAAACCCTATATATAGGCCAATGACACTTAATTATGCATCAAGCAGGCCAGGGGTGCCTCGCGGTCCTCTAATTAAATTAAATGTGCCATGCATATATATGTGTTTAATTTGGGGATTTCAATCGCTCTCTCGTATGTAGCTCTCTCTACCTCTCTCTCTTTCTCTCTCTCTCTCTCTCGTTGGTGGCCAACAACACACACATGCACTTTGTGCGCAAAGGCATGCGCCTCTAATAATGTGTGCGCAGTCGATCGATCTAGTTTTGATTAATCATAGCACACAAATAAAGAAGTTGTATTTGAATCCACACAACCTAATCTAAAACACATAACCCCTAACATGGCCTAATTAATTAACCCTTCTCGATCTCTACCTAATTAGTGGAAATTGCACAAAATCAAAAGGGGTCCCTCACTAATTATGCATATCTGCTAGATTGTGATAAACTTTTGCCACATATATATTTGGTGGATGGGTGCATCTTGGCATGTAAACAATTAGTGTTTGCAAATGGCGTTGTCAAAATTTATGTACAAATGATTTCTTTCCATCCAAAGTGCATAAAATGGGAGTTTTAATGAAGAAAGTACAAATAAAACAGCTCAACATGCTTCCACACCCCGATTTTCACACGAAGTAGAGCATATTTAAAGGATAATTCCAGAGTTTTACTATTTTTCAAGCAACTTTGCTAATTTTCCCCCACTCACATGACTTTATGTCGATTTAACGAAAATATGGCGAATTTAAACTACATGGGCGGGATAGTTTGAATTGTGCGCGCGGCAAAGGGAACCGCCTATTCCTCAACCTTGTGCACGGCAAATTACACACGCAACTCCATTAAACGCCACCTACCAACCTTAATTATCACCCCGGCGGCCCGGCCGCATGACCCCCCACCCACCCGTACACAACTTATCCCCGTCCGTGCGAAGAGCTTCCCCTCCCCGTCCCGTCCGTGCGAAGAAGAAGCTTCCCCTCCCCGTCGTTCTTCTCGAGACGCACCGGCGGTCAAGTTGATCCGCGGTAGGGCTGCTATCTCTAGCTCAATCATGTATCGGGGAAGACAGCCTAACGATTTATATTTTCTTGATGCTGCTAAAAAAATTCGTCAGTATGCTCGAACTAATTGGCACTTTATAGTTTTCCGCTCGATTTGTCATCGATCAATTTGTTCATTTGCGTGGGCATATAGAGTCAGTTCTGCACTCGATCCGTTAATTTGCTGAAATGCCATGGCAGAGTTTTGTACACGATCTGTTTGCTAAAATGTCGATGGGCATTTTTTGTTTTGTACTCGACATGATTGCTGAAATGCATAATCATGTAGTATAGTTTTGTACTCGATGGATATACATTTCCTACTTCGCCTTAAATTAATCACCAACCACTGTATCTCATAATTAAACAGATGGACAGAACTTGGATACTGCATGGACACTTATGTTCCCCTTCATATATAAATGGTGTTCAACCCTTTATGGGGTTTATTAGAGCTCATGATGGTCACAACCTGGACGTGTATTGCCCGCGCTGCACATGTATGAATGGTGAGAAGAGGCCTCACCCTGTAGTGGCAGATCATTTACACATTTTTGGGATGGACCGCACATATGTTAGGCGGGTTTAGCATGGTGAACCATATAATGATCCTTTAGCAGGAGAAGCAGATCTTGCTCACACTGTATGTGTGCTGGCATATGTAGTTAATTATTTATATTGATGCTGCCGCTGTTTCAATCAATAGTTTGCATTGCTGTGCAAGGTTCTGTACTCAAATTTAACTTGTTGCAGATGGATGGACGGGAAGGAGAGAAAAAGCGCTTGCTTCAGGAAACGGGTTTCAGCTCTGGGACATGTGCTGTGCCAGATGAGAAGGTAAATATGTAAAACGGCATTTGTTCAGGTTGCATCCCTTAGATGTTTGTCTAATCGGTTGATGTACTAATTGCAGAAGCATAGAGTTAAAGAGGTCTCTCAGTTTGATGGGAGATTTGAAGATGAATCTCAGTTTGATGCACCTGTGGATGGTACTGATGACGAGCCTTTCATAGACGAAGGTCCTGCACCTGAGATTATCCAGCCTACAGAAGGAGGCCGTGGACCGAGTACACAGCTTTGCGTTGAAGTGGATGCACGCCCGGAGATCATCACGGGCGTCCGGGTAGTCTCAAGACCACCCAGCCCTGATGCACCTGTGGATGGTACTGATGACGAGCCTCTCATAGACGAAGGTCCTGCACCTGAGATTATCCAGCCTACAGAAGGAGGCCGTGGACCGAGTACACAGCTTTGCGTTGAAGAGGATGCACACCCGGAGATCATCAGGGGCGTCCCGGTAGTCTCAGGACCACCCAGCCCTGATGCAAAATGTTGAGCTACTTTATGATTCGTACTCTTATGTTCTGGTGCTGTAGTATGTTATGATTTGTACGCCTTTGGCGCTAGATTAAGCATTCAGTGGATGATCGCGTTGCAAAATTCGACACCCACACAATCAGTTCATCGTATGAGTAGTAGCACAATTACTTCTACAGCGATTCCTGCCAGCGCATTAGTTGGTAGCATGAAACACTTTCAGGTACTCCCCTCTGATTCATATTAATTGACTCAATTCTGTCTAGATATGGATGTATCTAGATGCATTTGTTAACTAGACTAACAAACTTGAGTCAGTTAATATGAATCCGGGTAAACCGCCCAGTCCTCGAGCAGCTAGTTTATTGACTCTGGACTCCAAGCCTCTCGCGGCAAGCCATCGACGAAGCTTTGACCAGATCTTGGCCCGCAATTTTTTTTGTGTGGCGAATAGCAAAGCTTTGACCAGTTCCTCTCGGGATACAGCACGCCGGTGAGCTTGCACGGTTGCCATGAGCACTTTCCGGCGGAACTTCCTCTTCAGCGCCCTCAAGCCGCTGCTGCGAGACAGCACGCAGTGCCTCGAGGTGGACGGAATTCTGGATCTCAGGGCGGGTGGTCCGCATCGTCCGGGAACGATCTCCAGCGGGTTAACGAGGACATGCATGGCGGCCAGGGGATTTGTTTTTTGTTTTTTTTTTGGTTTGAGCTTGGGATTTGGGGTTTTTTCGGATAGGGGAGGAGGAACCGAGGAAGAGGAAGGAACAGCCGCGTGCTTGGCGCGTGGCGGTGTGCTTGAATTTCGAATTTTTGTGAAATGTTTCATTTCCCCGCTACAATTCGGGGGTTTCTTGACGCGCCAATGCGTCCCGCCGGGCAGCTTCAAGTAAATTTGGGGTGCCACACTATGGGCCCTAGTTTCAGTGAGACATGTAATGACTAGTCACATCAGTAAGTTCACTGTGTAATAAAATATGTTACCCCTCCCCTTTATGTAGCACCCCTTCTCTCCCGATCGAGTGCCGATTGCCGACGGATGCAAGCCGCTAGCTCGATCCCCTCCTTTCGCCTCCACCGTCCAGGCATCCAGCTTGGAGGGGCAAGCTGCATCTAGCCCAAGCGGATTAGGTAGGACTAGTAATGTTCTCTCCTTTCTCGAGATCGGTTCTTTTTTCCTCTCCTCGATATCTTGCGCATCTCTTTCCTATTCTGGGCAAAGGGGTGTCTTTCTGGTCACCCTCGAGCTGGGAGTGATTGATGGGGGTGGGGGGCGGGGGCTACCTTTGCTTGGATTGGGGTGTTCTTCCTTTATTTGTCGACATTTGCAACCTTTGTAGTTTCTGCTGATCCTCACTGTATCTTTTGTCAGCTTGTACAGGAAAGGTAAGACCTCGGCGGTGGGGGCAATGGAGCGTAAGGCCACCACGCATGTGGGCAGTTGGCTGAGCCTGAGCTGCGTCCCCAGCCCCGCGAAGCAGGTACTCCGTTTGCTTATCCACTCTTTACCTTTTAAGTGTCTCTCTGGTCTCTGCATCCTCAATCTGTTCCTGTTCTGGAATATGCTTAAAGTAGCACATGTCTTCAGCTGTTTGTGCGTAAAGCCTCTGTGACACCATGCTCTATATTCTCTGTATCAGGTTGGTACCTCCAGGTTCCGTGCTGAGGCTATGGGGAACGAGAATAGCGCCCCACCTGCTGCAGGAGCATGGCCCGATCTGCAGCACAAGAAGCGAAATGCCACTGCCGAGCTGGGCAGGGACCGCCCAGGGGTAATTTTTTTTAACCAACTTACCATGATGTAGTCTGAATCTGATACTCCCTCAGATCCAAATTAATTGACTCAACTATCTGTAGATACGGATGTATCTAGATGTGTTTTAGCTCTAGATACTACTGCCTCCATCCCAAAGCTTTGGGCTTATATTATTTTTAGAAAGTCAAACTATACCATGTTTGACTAAGCTTTTACCAAAAATCAGTAACATGCAAAATACAAAATTAATATCATTAAATAGATAATAAAATATATTTTCCTACGGTATCTACACAGTATTATATTTGTTGATAGAATGTTCTAAAATTTTGGTCAAACTTTGCTTGTTTTGATTTCTCAAAAATAAATAAGGCTTAAGCTTTTGGATGGTGGTAGTACATTCATATCTAGACAAAGCTGAGTTAACTAGTTTTTTTGTCTGTCCATAGCTAGTGTTCACGCTGCAAAAGGCTAAGAGCATCCACTATATGCATCAGTCTATCTCATACAGTAATTCAATATCACTGCTGAGGTCTGCCTTTTGTTTTGCTATTCATATGCAGACTGAAACTTTAGGGCCTTTACTCAAAAGGAAGATCAAAACTGCGGCTGATCAGGCTGCCAGTATGTTGATGCCGCCCCCATCTTCTAAATGCCTCTACAAGCACAAGGCCACGCACCAGCTGGGTGGTGATCTTTTAATGAATATGGTATATTTTCTTAATCCACAAAACATGCCTTGATTTTTCTCTGTTTATTGTCGGTTTTTTCTATGCTTGCCAAAAGTTTACAACAACAACAACAACAACCAAGCCTTTCAGTCCCAAACAAGTTGGGGTAGGCTAGAGTTGAAACCCATAAGATCTCGAAGCCAAAAGTTTAGAAACACCAAATTCGTTTGCTTACAATCATCATACAGTAATGTTCATCTACTCCAGTTCCCCTAACCCAACATAAAATGATGTTAATTTCGATTTTTAGATTAAAAGAGCACCATTAGGCGCTGTTAATTACGACTTTGAGATTAAAATGTCATTTGCAATTGTTAATTACAATTTTGAGACAAATGGTTAGTTTAACCTCGATCTCTTCTGCTCTCCATTTTTCCCAACCGAACAAAAATGTAACCATTCCATTCCTCTGAAATGGAACCATTCCATTCCATTCCACGCTGTTTCAGAACCGAACACACCCTTGCATTGTTGTGAACTGTTGTCCATACACGGCCATACCCTTCCACTTACATCTAGCACTATATGCATCAGTCTGTCTCAGAGTCATTCAATATCACTGCTGAGATCTGTTCCCATTCTTATGCAGGCTGAAACTGCTGCGCCTTTACTCAAGTGGATGCAAAATGAGGCTAATGAGGCTGCTGTGAGGACGATGGTGCCGGCACCATCTTCCGAAAACCTCTACAAGCACGAGGCCATGGGCCAGCTGGGTGGTGACCTTTTAATGAATCTGGTATATTTTCTTAATCCACATACATGATTTCATTATTATCTGTTTAATTACTGTTGGCTTTGTCTAATGCTTACCAAAAGTTCAGAAACACTGCGTTTGCTTACAATCATCATACACTAATTTTTCACTTTTCAGTCTGTCTCATCCAGTATATAAACTGTTGATTTCCATTGGCTTCTTTTGTAATCATTTGCATTGTTGTCAACTGTTCTCTATGCACAACCCTATTCTTCCACTTACACCCCGCACTATTTGCATCAGTCTATCTCATAGATTTATTAAATATCAATGATGAGTTCTGTTGCTATTCATATGCAGGATGAAACTTCTGTGCCTCTACTCAAATGGATAAAAAATGATCCTGATGAGGCTGCTGTGAAGACGATGGTGCCGCCACCATCTTCTGAAAACCTCCTCAAGCACAAGGCCACGGGCCAGCTGGGTGGTACCCTTTTCAGTAAGCAGGTATATTTTCTTAATCCTCATACATGATTTGATTTTTGTCTGTTTATTGCTGGCTTTGTCTAATGCTTACCAATAGTTCAGAAACACACACACCTATTCTTCCACTTACATCCAGCACTATATGCATCAGTGTCTCATAGATTCATTTTATATATCACTGCTGATGTCTGTTGCTCTTCAATTTTTATATGCAGACTGAAACTGCTAAGCCTTCATTGGTCAAAAGGATTGCAACTGCTGCTGATGAGGCATCTGCAGAGGCTGCCACCAAGTTACTGTCAGCCCCACCTTCTGGATGCTTATATAAGCTCAAGTCCAAGGATCAGCCGGGCCGTAACCATCCAAGGGTTCGGGTATATTTTCTTAAGCCACATATACATGCCATGATTTATGTCTGATATTATCACTGGCTCTGTCTAATGCTTTTTGGAATTCGGAAACACCAAATTAGCATGCTTATATTCATCATACACTAATTTTTCACTGTTCAGTTTGTAACATAGTGTTATGCACTTGCTTGTCAACATTTGCATTGCTCTGAACTATGCACTTTACACAACCTAATTCTTCCACTTACGTTCAGCGCTACGCACCAGTAGTACCTCCCATGTTTCCTTCACCATCCCGATGCCGAGCTTGCGGGAATATGGCGGGCCCATGTACATACCCCGCATATAACACCTCCTATGGCTCTATCTACCTTTCTAGTAGCTCCTTCACAGAGTTACAGGTATGTATTCTCAGTGGTTTAGCATGAATTGGCATATAGTAAAGTCTTGTTTTTAGTCTTCCTGCTTCTTACATTTGTATCAATTTTCACATGCAGACTGTACCTTGTGAACTTCGTCCAATGATTAACCAGATGTGTCCGCATGAAGGATCTTTCACTATGCATGGCAATGGCAAATTGATGAACACCTACACGGTCTATGAGGTGTATGTCTACAAGACGCAGGCCATCACATATTTGTATGGACATGATTGGAGAAAGTTTGCTTTTGACTACGGTCTGAAGAAGGGCGACGAGCTGAGGATCAGAAACTCAAACGGGCAGATATACGTAACTGCTTACAGAGTTGGAGACACTTCCAAATATATAATATGTAACTTTTTTCTACTCATATCTTTTGATAACTGCATTCTGAGCAGTTGTTCTAAACCATTCCCTCTGTTCTAGCTTGCTGGGTTTAACATGATCAAAGCTGCAGATCCCCTGATGGAACAGGAGCGGATGTCACAAAGGGCAACCACACCAGCACCGGCACCGGCTTCCCACTCTCCTGCATCAGCACCGGTTCCTGTACCAGCTCCGTTTACTGCATCTACCCAGCAGTCCCCTACATCAGCATTGGTTCCTGTAGAGGCCCCATATACTACACATGCCCAGCAGGCTCCTGCATCAGCACTGGTTCCTCTAGCTGCACCGTTTACTGCACCTGCCCAACAGTCTCCTGCATCAGCACCGGTTCCTCTAGAGGCACCGTTTACTGCACCTGCCCAGCAGTCTCCTGCATCAGCACCAGCTCGTGTACCAGCCCAGGCTCATGCACCTGCCCCAGCCAGATCACCGAGGTCTCAGCTCATTGCTGTGGCCACCCGTGTGGTGACCAGGACGCATCTGAAGGCTATGTTCGTGAGTATATGACAGCATAACTGCTCTTATCTTGATGTCTTCTCTGCTCAAAGTCTCACATGGTTCAGTGCATTGGTGCCATTGACTAATTTTTGGTGGTATCTCTTGCTTTGAATCAGAAATTGCCTAAAAGTATCTCCAAGGATCTCAATGCTGGCCGAAGGGGCAAGATATCCCTCGTCATGGAGAGTGAAGGTCTCACCGTGGAGGGACGGTACTCTGTCAGTCCCACAGATGGCCGCTTGGCTGTTACTTCCAGGTGGAAAAAGTTCATTGACGGTGCCAAACTTCGCATTGGATCAAAGTTGAAGGTCAAGATCTTTCGATGCCGCTGTGACATGCTGGTCATAAAGTTCGCGGTTGTCTAGTTCTGTTGTCCCATGAGCCCTTAGCAAATGCATTTGTAGTTATACTTATATAAGGTTATCTTATCTGAACTGCTAATTAATTGTATGGGTGGTAAAACTCTGGCAAGCTTTTGCTCTTAGCAAGTATGTATGTATGATCAGCTATTATGATAACTAATGTTTGTGTTCATCTTAATTTGCATTTCCCTTTTAGAAAAAAACTTAATTTCTATTTTGGCTGACCTGTTAGAGAACTATCAGATTGAACCCACAACATGATTCATATAGATTCATTACACCGAGCCACATGTCTTGACCTTGCGATACACTACTTCCATTAATTAGTGCAAGAAGGCTTACCTGAGCTGCCTGAACCATGGCAGATTCGAATCCACCTTATCTATCTAGAAATACAACCTTTGCAGAAAGAGGATTTGCAGTATGGGGAGGCTGACATTGGGGACCCATGAGCCAGCAGCGTCGTCAACGTTTTAAAGGTGGCAGGAGATCGAAAGAAAAAATAAGCCAAAAATCAGTTGGTAAACAAATTCAAGAAAAGAAACATTTACCTTTCTGAGAGGATGACATGCGGGACCCATGAGGCAGCAGCATCCTCAACTATTTCAAGGCGGCAGGGGATCAAAATAAAAAAGGAAATAGCCAGAAATTAATTAGGGTAAAAAATAAATCCATCAAAGGAAACTTTTATTGTTCATAGAGGATGACATGTGGGACCGACTTGCCAGCTGCGTCGTCATCGTTTCAAAGGGGGCAGGGGATCAAAAGAAAAAGACAAATAGCCAGAAATTAGGGGGAAAAAATAAATCCAACAAAGAAAACTTTTATTGTTCATAGAGGATGACATGCGGGACCCATGAGCCAGCAGCTTCCTCAACGTTTCAAAGTCGGCATGAGATTGAAAGAAAAAGTCAAGTGACATAATATCAGGAGCCAAAAATAATCCAAGAAAAGAAACTTTATTGTACATAGAGGATGACATGCGGGTCCCATTTTGTAGCAGCGGTCTCAACGCTTCCAAGGCGGCACAGGACCGAAAGAAAAATGAAGTAGCCAGAAATCAGGGTGTGAAAAAAATCCAAGAAAAGAAAGATTTCAATTGGGCTGTATCTGGACATCTGGGCCTTCGAACTATACTGCTGGGCCTTTTGACTCGTACAATTTCAGCCCACTCCAAAACAGGAAAGGTCGGATTTTTCTCAAAAAAAAAAACAGGAAAGTCCTATGCTTCGCAAAAACAAAAAACAAGGAGATTCAACATATAAG
>Ga0126305_10001600_pt1 | contig 10116 bp, 9 predicted proteins | sample Plot26_FD_92536 | JGI IMG/M metagenome (GOLD analysis project Ga0126305, IMG submission 92536) | Serpentine soil microbial communities from UC McLaughlin Reserve, CA, USA - Plot26 | ecosystem: Environmental > Terrestrial > Soil > Grasslands | place: USA: UC McLaughlin Reserve, Lake County...
ATCAGCCTCCCCTGCAGGTAAGAACCGGCATTCGTGAACATGTTCAGGCCGATCGCGACCACGTTCTTGTTGAACCCGAGCGTCGGGAAGTCGGCCCAGGCCTGATCAGACGCATCGGCGTCGAGTGAGTACAGGTGCCACATTCCTTGCGGGTCGCTGGTGTCGGAGACGCCGTAGAGAATCGACGCTGCCGCGGTTGCGGCGTCGTTGACGGCGGCGACGATCCAGCGGCCGTTGTAGGGGTCGTACACCACCCTCGGGTCGAATGGCTGCGTGGCGCCAACCGCGCCCCAGAACGCAGCCATCGAGACCGTGCCTAGCACGGCGCCGCTCGACTTCTGCTGGATCACGAAGTTGCTGTTCAGCGCCACCATCAGCTTGTCGGGGCCGACCGCGCCCTGCGTGTCAGGCGGAATGAAGCTCAGCCCGCCACCCCCCGGGGCATCGGCCTGCGCGAGGAAGCTCGTGGCAGGGGACGGCGACGGCGCCGAAGAAGTGGCCGCGGACGGGGAGAGCGGGGCCTGGAACGGCGACGGCAGCGTGATGCGGTTGTTCGGCTCAGCCTTCTCCTGCGGCTCCGGCATCCGTGCGGGGATCAACGGGCCTGCGTACCGCTTCTTCAGGCGCTCGAGGCGCGCAAGTTGGGTGAAATCGATCGCCGCGGCGTGCGACGCGTGCGCCCGGACGCCCGAGTAGGCGACCTGATCGTCCGCGGAGCCGGCAGCGAACGACGGGGCGCCGACGGGCGCAAGGAGGACGGAGACGCTCCCGGCGAGCACCAAAGCAGAGCGTCGCCCACGACTAGGCCCGGCCCTCCCCATCAAATGCTCCCCTCCGTAGTGACAACCCGTCCCTACGAGTCTTATACGTCGCTAGTCAGACGGTTTCAAGAGGCCGAGTCTTCGTCGGCCGCAGCGGCGTAGGCCAGCTGGAGATTCGCGAGCACCTGGCTGAAGTCGCGCAGGGCGTCTGCGGGAGCCGATCCCTCGAGCACGGGGACGAGCGCGCGGAGGGCTTCGATCGCCAGCCGGGCCTGATCGAGATCACGGCCCTCGCCGCTCAAGCGGTGGTAGCCCAGCGACGAGACGGAGTAGAGCGTCTGGAGCAAGAGGTCGCCGACCTTGAGCTTCGCAAGCTCCGCCTGGAGCTCCTCGATCAGCTTCTGCTCGTCGGCGGTCGGCTCAGCCACGTACGGGTTTCTCAGGAGCGTTTCCTGATAGCGGCGCCGCTAGCGGCGCCTCGGGCCCGACCTGCTCGGCGTAGACTTCTTCGAGGCTCGCACCCGACTCGTGGCGGGCGATCTGGCGCTCGGCTGCGTTGGCCGCGGGAATCGTGATCGCCGAGGCACAACCAAGCTCCTCGGCCACGGGCAACACCCACTCCACGAGGCGCTCGAGGTGGGCTCGGGTCGACCGCACCTCCCCGCTCGCAAGGTCGATGAGCTCGCCGGACAGGCCGAAGCGAATCGCGCGCCAGAAGTTTTCCTCGATCAACCGGTGCGGATGAGAAGGCAGGGGCTCGCCCTCGTCGACGGCGCGGGCGATGCGCGCAGTGAGTGCGAAGCAGAGCGCCGACAGCGAGCGCGCCTCGCCAAGATCGGGCTGAGCGTCGCAGATGCGGATCTCAACCGTGGGAAACGCGAGATGGGGCCGGACACTCCACCAGAGCTGCGTGTGCTCGTCGATCGAGCGGGTCTCGTAGAGGAAGCGCACATAGCGCTCGAACCCATCCCAGCCCTCGTAGACGTCGGGTATCCCACAGCGTGGGAAGGGGCGGGTGAAGATCTGAGTGCGCGCGGAGTGGAGGCCCGTGTTCACCCCTTCCAAAAAGGGCGAGCTGCAGGAGAGCGCTAGCAGCTCCGGGAGGAAGTTGCGCAGGCCGTTGCACACCGCAATTGCCCTATCGGGACCGTTGATCGCGACGTGGACGTGGATGCCGAAGCTGTTGTTGCGCCAGACGACGTAGCGCAGCAGCTCGTCGTTGCGCCGATAGTGAGGCGTGTCGATGATGCGCTGCTCCTGCCAGGGGCTCCAGGGGTGGGTGCCGGTGGCTCCGAGGGCGACGCCGAGCGGGCCGGCAAGCTCTGCCAACTGGGCGCGGCGCTCGCCGAGACGTGCGGATGCCTCTTCGAAGTCGTCGCAGCGGCCGGTTCGGATCTCTACCTCGGAGGCGATCAGCTCGCCTACGAGGTGCTCTTCGAGGCCCGTACCCACGGCTGCGGCCTGGAGCTCCTCGAACCGGTTGGTCAGGGACAGCGTCTGCGGGTCGAGGATCGCGAACTCCTCCTCGACCGCGAGCGTGAGGTCGGTCGCCTGCTCGTACTTCTCACGGGCGGTGCGGATTTGCTCCTCGGAGGTCAGGCGCTGGGCGTCTCCCACGGGGCGCTACATTAGTTGAAGGGTTGCAGCAGGCGGCCGGCGACGCCCGCCCAGCTCCAACGGGTTTCCGCGGCGCGGCGAGCCGCCCCGGCGATGCGGGCGCGTTCGCCGGCCGGTAACGCAAGCAGCTCCCGCAGCTTGGCGGCGAGATCGGCAACTTCGCCCTTGGCGAAGCTCGCCAGGCGACGATGCTCGGGCGGGTACTCGGCCTCGAGACCCTCCGCGATCTCCTGCAGGCCAGAGTGGCGCGCGACGAGGGGCGGCGAGCCGGCGGCGGCGGCCTCGGCGGCGACCATCCCGAAGGCTTCCGGGAAGATCGACGGCACGACGGTCACGTCGGACAGCGGGAGCAGGTGGACGAGGTGACGGTGCTCGAGTGCCCCGGTGAAGAGCGTGCCGGGCGACGCCGTCGTCTCGAGCTCTGCGCGGTAGTCGCCGAAGCCGACGATCACGGCCCGGGCCTCGAGCTCCCCGAGAGCCTCGAGCAGCAAGTGGACGCCCTTGTTGTAGAGGAGCTTGCCGAAGTAGAGGACGGTAGGCCGTTCGTCCTCGAAGAAGGACGCAAGGCGCTCGGCGTTGCCTTCGTCCGGAACCCGTTCGTTCGCATTGGCGGGGTTCGGCGGGTCCTGACGGGCCTCCTCGAGCAGCCCGGCGAGCGCTTCGTCGCGTGGTCGCGGGCGGAACTCGGCAATATCGACTCCGGGCGGCACCTCGTAGACGCGTTCGACGTGGCCGACCACGTCCTCGAGGACCTCGCGTATGTGCTCCGAGCCGACGAAGACCGCCTCCGCTCCGGCGAGCGCCTCCCTCCCCCACGCCTGCAGCTCGGGGCTCGCCCGCATCGAGTACTCGAGCTCGGAACCGTGCGCCTTGACGGCATACCTCGCGCCACTCGCGGCTCCGACGGCAGCTCCGGGCAGAACGTGATTGGCGAAGACGAGATCGGCCGGCAGCAGCTCACGCACGACCGCGGCGTTGCGCTCGACGTAGCGCTCGCGCTCCTCGAGCGTGAGCTCTTGAAGCAGGCGCGGCTCGTGGCCTTCGTAGCGGTCGAGCACGAAGACCGGCAGGGGTCCGCCGAGCTCGGGACGCACCGTCGTCGCCCGGCCCAGGTCGTAGTGATCCGGGTGAGGCTCCTGTGAGATGACGACCACGTCGTGGCCGGAGTTGCTCCATTCCCGCGCGAGCGCACGCGTGTAGACGTTCGAGCCGGTGCCGCCGAGCAAGTAGCCGTGCCAGAGCAGGATTCTCACGGGGGAACCCCTGGTTCCCCCATGCTCAGGTCAGATGGAAGTACAGGGCGTGGAGCAGGTCGACCGCCGGGTTCGACGTGTGCACCGTCACGTCGTGGGGCACGTCGAGCAGGGCTTCGGAGTAGTTGAAGATGATCCTCACGCCGGAGTCGATCAGCTCTTGCGCGACCTGTTGGGCGCTGCCGGCCGGAACGGCGACGACCCCGACGATGATGTTCTTCTCGCGCACGGCGTCTGCGAGCTGCCGTGAGTCGCTGATCGAGTTCACGCCGATCGTCCGCCCGACCTTGTCCGGGTCGTTGTCGAAGACGGCGGCAATGTTGATCCCGTGCTCGGCGAAGATCGGCGAGCTCGCGATCGCGTGCCCGAGCCGCCCAGCGCCGACGAGCGCGATGTTGTGCTGGCCCTGCGTGCGGAGGATCTTGCGAATCTCGCCCAGGAGCGAGTCGATGTTGTACCCGACCCCGCGCTTGCCGAACTTGCCGAATGCCGAGAGGTCACGCCGAATCTGCGTGGCGTTGATGTTCGTGTAGTCGGAGATCTCCTGCGAGGAGATGCGGTCTTTGCCCATCTTCTTGGCCTGGGTCAGGACCTGGAGGTAGCGACTCAACCTCGCCGCAACGCCGACGGTCAGCCGCTCGCCGCTTACCCCGCTCCCCTGGACCGTCGTTTGTAACACCGCACAACCATTCTGCCATTACCGCGCGGCTCCGTGCGTCAACCGGTTACAAGCGCCCCCGTCAGGAGGGAGTTTGTGCGGCCGCCAGCCGACGGCGGAAGGCATCCTCGTGCACGTAGTACGTGAACGCCTGCTGGCCGTCGATCTCGACCACCGGAATGAGCTCGCGGTAGGCCGCCTCGAGCCCCGGGTCGCCTTCGATGGCGACCTCCTCGAGTTCGAACCCGAGCTCCTCGCGGAGGGCCCGTACCTGCGCGAGTGCCCGCTCGCAGAGGTGGCACCCCTCGCCGTGAAAGACAGTTACCCGAGGCACCGCTTGCGCTGCCTCCGTCAGCACGCGCGCGCGCCCGTACGTCCGTCTGCAATGACTCGTCGAAGACGATCCGGGCGCACGTGCCCTCCCTAGGGATATAGGCCACGGGTCACCGTGGCTTCCGCGACTCGCCCGACCGCAAGCCCGTATGCGGCGTTGCGCATGGTCGTCTCGCGCTCCTCATACACGTGCCACGTCTCGTTGAACGCGCGCGTGACGATGTCGCGCAGCTTCGAGTTCACCTCGGGCTCCTTCCAGAAGTACTCCTGGAGACCCTGCACCCACTCGAAGTACGAGACCACCACGCCGCCGGCGTTGGCGAGGATGTCGGGCAAGATCAGCACGCCCTTCTCCTCGAGGATCTCGTCCGCCGACGGAGTGATCGGGCCGTTCGCGCCCTCGGCGACGATTTTCGCCTTCACGTCCGCGGCGTTGTCGTGCGTGATCACCTGCTCGAGCGCACACGGCGCGAGCACGTCGCAGTCGAGCAGCAGCAGCTCCTCGTTCGTGATCTCCTCGGCGCCGGCGAGGCCGGCCAGCGAGCCCGTTTCCTGCTTGTGGGCCATCGCTGCGAGGACGTCGATTCCGTTCGGGTTGTGCAACCCGAGGCGCGAGTCCGAGATCGCGATCACCGTCGAGCCCTCCTCAGCCAGAAACTTCGCCAGGTAGCTACCGACGTTGCCGAATCCCTGGACGGCGACCTGCAGGCCCTGGAGGCGGAGCTCCTTCTTGCGGACGGCTTCGTGGATGCAATAGAGGGCGCCGCGTGCGGTCGCCTCCAGCCGGCCGAGTGAGCCGCCCACGTTGAGCGGCTTGCCCGTCACGACGCCCAGGACCGAGTGGCCCTTGTTCATCGAGTAGGTGTCGAAGATCCAGGCCATCACGTTTGCGTCCGTGCCGACGTCGGGCGCCGGAATGTCCTTCTCGGGGCCGATCTCGTTGATGATCTCCGTCGTGTAGCGCCGGGTCATCCGCTCGAGCTCGCCGCGGGAAAGCTTCTTCGGGTCGCAGATGACGCCGCCCTTGGCGCCGCCGAACGGGATGTTCATCAGCGCGCACTTCCAGGTCATCCACATCGAGAGCGCCTTGACCTCGTCCAGGGTCACGTCCGGGTGGTAGCGGATGCCACCCTTGGAGGGGCCGCGCGCGATGTTGTGCGTGACGCGGTAGCCCTCGAAGGCGTGGATCGTCCCGTCGTCCATCGTCACCGGCGCCGAGACTACGACCGCCTTCTTGCATTCCCGGAGCACGTTCACCAGACGCTGATCGATGTCGAAGATGTCCGCGACGCGGCGAAGCTGCTCCCGCGCGATCTCGAACGGGTTCTCTCGGAGGTGACTCTGAGGCGCCTCGACTGTGGTCACGCCGCGCTGAGTATAGGCGTCTACTTGATCCTGAACGGGATCGTCTTGCGCGTCAGCGCAGCGCCGCTGGTTGGGCGAGCGAGCAGGCGAATCCGGTACGCACCCGGCTGCAGCCGGGTCCCGTCGGGGTCTCGCCCGGTGAGGCCGAGCGTGACTCGGCCCGGCAGCAGGTCGCGCAGCCGGGCGAGCAGGCCGAGGCGCTCGCGGCCACGCCAGAGCTCGACGTCGAGCCTGGCGAGGGGCTGCACCTGAGCGCCGGCCGGCGTCTCGAGAAGGCTTCCGGCGCGCAAGGAGAGCACCGCCGGGGTCGTGTCCGAGGGCTTGAAGGCGCTGTCCGACAGGCCGATCTCCGAGATCAGCGTGGTCGAGGAGGAGCCGAACGTGATCGCCCAGGGAACCTTCAGCGGCCCTGCACCGCGAGCAATCAGTAGCACGGTCCCCTCGGCCGATCCGCCGGTCGCCGGCGCGCCGTTCAAGCGGACGCGGAGCTGCACCGAAGCATGGCCTCCAGGCTTGAGCCGCACCCATTTCGGCTTCGAGTCGATCACCAGGCCGCCCTGCCCCGGGGCGTGGATGCGCACGAGCAGCCGCCGCGTCGAGACGTTGCGCAACGTGAGCTCCTCGGCCGCTTGCCAGCCGTCTCCCTCGGCGCGGCCGAAGGCAAGGGTGACCGGGTCGACCGCAACCTCGGCCGCTGAGGCCGCGCCGAGATCGAGCAAACCGGCTCCCTGCGCGGTGACGCTGGTCTCGGAGGAGAGCGAGCGCGCGGTGCCCACGAGCAGGCTGCGCAGGTCGAGGCCGCCCAAAGCAGGCCGCGCCTGAGCCAGGACGGCGGCCGCGCCCGCGACGACCGCCGCCGCAGCGCTCGAGCCGTTGATGGTTCCGACGCGCGGTGTGCCGTCCTCATTCGACCCGGGCTCGGAGGTCGCCACCGCGACTCCAGGAGCGATCAGGTCGGGCTTCACGCGGCCGTCGAACGCTAGACCCCGGGAAGAGAAGGGCGCGACCTCGCCGGAGGTCCCGTTGAGCGCGAGCCGCGGAACACCGATCGAGATCGCCGGACGTTTGTGCCGCCGGACCGCCGCGGCCGCGAGCCGTCCCACGCGCGAGGGCAGGCTCAGCACCGGCACGCCGACGCTCTCGTCGAGCCCGAGCCCGCCCGCGGGGAGCTCCGTGCCGTAGAGCACGACGGCCGCTGCACCCGCGCGCGCCGCGTACTGCGTCGCGAGCTGCGGATCCTGGCCGCCGTGCACGAGCGCGGCGCGGCCTGCGACGAGGCTGGCCCCCTGGCCGTCGAAGAACTGCGCGAGCTGCGGCCCGCTCGCCCCTTCGGCAGCCGCCCGCGGCGCAGTGAGCTCCAACTCCATCGGATGCGAGGCGACCAGGGCTCCGGCCAGGGGCAGCGGTCGGTCGAGCAAGAGGTCAAGCCCTACCCGTACCGCCGCGGGCACCTCCTCGGCCTGCGAGCGCAGATCGGCCGCCCCGACCGTGAGCGCGTAGGACGCACCGCCGGGACTGGAGACGCTGCCGTAGGCAGGACCGGCCGGCCCGTCGTTGCCCACGGGAGCGACGACGAGCGTGTCGAGCCGGAGCGCGCCCCGGATCGCGCGTGCCTCGGGCGAGTCGGCAAAGGCGCCGTACGAGGCGGCGACGCCGATGAGCGCGATTCGGGCGGCGTCGTGTGCGTCACCGTCGAGGTTGGGGTCGACCGCGCGCTCCAGCCCTTGGATCAGCTGATCGGTCCGCGAGTAAACCGCCCAGCCGCCCTTGAGGTCGCGCTGCCAGCCGGCGATCCGGATCGGGAGCACCGAGGCGCCGCTCGCCACGCCGGTGATCCCGGCCGGGCCGCCTGCGCCGACGAGGATTCCGGCCAGCTCGGTGCCGTGATGCTCGACGCGGCTCGAGTCAGCAGGGTCGGCTACGGCCGGCGCGTCGTCTCGCTGATTGACGATGTCGATCCCGTGGAGCACCCGTCCCCGAAGGTACGGCTGAGCGCGATCGACTCCGGTATCCAGCAGCGCGATCGTCACCCCGCGGCCGTCGTAGCCCGGAAGCGACACGGCCGGCAGGTGGCCGCCACTGTGCACGAGCCCCATCTCGCCGAGCAGCTCCGAGGAGACCGAGGCCGGATAGGCGACCCGAACCGGATAGACCCCCACCACCTCGGGCCTGCGCTCGAGTACCGCGACCGCTTGGGCGTCGAGGGGTGCCGAGAAGGCGTTGAGCACGCGCGTGAAGCTGAACTCCACCCGCGGCCGGATCCCGCGGGCGCTGACGGCTGAGAGGAGCTGCCGCTGGGCCAGGAGGGCGAGGCGAGTCCAACGACGCTCCGCCCCCTGGGTCGCGACGCCGCCGTTGGCCGCAACGCGCTGCGCCAGGGAAGGAGTTCTCAAAACGACCAGCTGCCGCTGCCCGACAGCCACCTTCGGATGCGCACCCCCGACGAGGCCGCGCCACGACGAGGCCTTCGAGACGAGCGAGCGCTGCTTGGCGCTGCTGACGCCGAAGCCGACCACGAGCAAGCTCGCGGCCAGCGCGATGATCGCGGCCGGCGCTAGGCGGCGCGACTCAGGCAGCCGAGGAAAAGGCATCGAGCCCAAGATAACCGGGCGCGGGGATCGCCTTCGTGTAGCGGGCGGCGGAAGCGATCATCGCGGCGTTGTCCGTGCAGAGGTGCAGCGGAGGCGCAGTCGCATCGGGAAGCGCGGCGCGTAGCTCGGAATTGGCGGCGACTCCGCCGACGATCGCGATCCGCTCGGCGCCGGTGTGCTCCGCGGCCTCGAGCGTGCGCTGCGCGAGCGCGCGGACGATCGCGCGTTGGTAGCTCGCGGCGAGATCTGCTCGCCGCGCGGTCAGCTCAGGCTCCTGCTTGCGGACCTCATAGAGCAGCGCCGTCTTCACCCCCGAGAACGAGAAGTCGAGTCCGGCCAGGCGGGCGACCGGGAAGCTGAACGCCTCGGGATCGCCCTCCCGCGCAAGTCGGTCGAGCTCTGCTCCGCCCGGATAGCCGAGGCCGAGCAGGCGCGCGCCCTTGTCGAAGGCCTCGCCTGCGGCATCGTCGAGCGTCGTGCCGATCGGGCGAAAGCCGCCCCGTTCCCGCACGTCCACCAGCATCGTGTGCCCCCCGCTCGCGAGCAGGCAGAGTAAGGGCGGCTCGAGCGGGGCGGGCTCGAAGTAGAGCGAGGCAACGTGGCCGTGCAGGTGGTTCACGGGCACCAGCGGCAGGCCGCGGCCCCAAGCGAGCGCCTTCGCCGCGGCCAGCCCGACGAGCAATGCGCCGACCAGGCCCGGCCCCTGCGTGACCGCCACACTCTCGATGTCGTCGAGCGACGCGCCTGCCTCACCGAGCGCCTCTCGCACCACCGGGAGCACGAGCTCGAGGTGCCGCCGCGAAGCGATCTCGGGGACGACCCCACCGAACCGCGCGTGCAGGTCGGCCTGCGAGGAGACGACGCTGGACCGTATCTCGCCCTCGGCGCTCACGAGCGCCGCCGCGGTCTCGTCGCACGAAGTTTCCAGTCCGAGGATCAGGGCTGCTCCGCGGGCTCTGACACAGGATCCTTCCACATGATGAGCGCGTCTTCGCGGTTGTCGGTGTAGTAGCCGCGTCGCACGCCGCGGGGACGAAAGCCGAGCCGCTCGTAGAGCTTGATCGCGCCGGTGTTGGAGACGCGCACTTCGAGCGTGTAGCCGCGGCGGCTGCGGCCCGAGGTGAGCTCGAACAGGCGCTGGAGCAGCAGCGAGGCGATTCCCTGGCGGCGGCGCGCGGGCGCCACGGCGACGTTCATCACGTGCCACGCGTCCACGTAGCGCGAGATGACGAGGTAACCCACGAGCCGGCCGCTCTCGGGGTCGAAGGCGCCGAGGCAGAGCGACGAGGGCTTGGCGAGCTCGCTCGCGAACATCGAGCGCGACCACGGCGTCGGGTAGGAGCCGCGCTCGATCTCCTCGATCTCGTTCAGGTCACGCAGCTCGAGTCGCCGGAGCTCGATCACGTTGGTCATGTCTTCTGCTCCGCGTCCGGGATGCGCAGGTACAGCGGCTCGATCTCGTCGGCGGGGCCGAACTCGGTGGCCAGCGCAGCGTGGAAGCGGGCCCGTGGGCGGTGCCGCTCGTCGTCGTCGGGCGG
>Ga0126305_10001601_pt1 | contig 10116 bp, 10 predicted proteins | sample Plot26_FD_92536 | JGI IMG/M metagenome (GOLD analysis project Ga0126305, IMG submission 92536) | Serpentine soil microbial communities from UC McLaughlin Reserve, CA, USA - Plot26 | ecosystem: Environmental > Terrestrial > Soil > Grasslands | place: USA: UC McLaughlin Reserve, Lake County...
GCGATCAGGATCGAGTTGGACGCGATCGAGAGCGCCGCCGCACCGCTTTTAGTCCGGATCACGGCGTCGCCCCGGCCTCCAGGCCGAGGTGGCGCGCGAGCATCCGCACCGCCTTGCCGCGGTGGCTGATCGCGTTCTTCTCCTCGGGAGGAAGCTCGGCCATCGTCCGCTGGTCGGCGTGGCCGGTCTCGTCGGGGACGAAGGCGGGGTCGTAGCCGAAGCCGCCGCTGCCGCGCGGCTCGCGCAGCAGGGTTCCCTCGCAGCGGGCCTCGAAGACGTACTCGTGGCCCTCCTCGTCGATCAGGGCGATCGCGCAGACGTAGGCGGCACGCCGCCCGCCCCCGGTCGCATCGACTTCGCGCAGCAGCTTCGAGAGGTTCGTCTCGTCGTCGGCGCCTTCGCCCGCGTAGCGAGCGGAGTAGATCCCGGGGGCGCCGCCGAGGTCGGCGGCTTCGATCCCCGAGTCGTCGGCGATCGTCACCTCTCCGGTGGCGGCGCGGGCGGCGCGCGCCTTGATCAGCGCGTTGGCCTCGAAGGAGTCGCCGTCCTCCGGCGGCATCTCGACCCCGGCGGACAGCGGCCGCAGGTCGATGCCGGGCAGCAGCTCCGCCAGCTCCCGCACCTTGTGCTGGTTGCGGGTGGCGAGGATCATGCTGCCCGCTCCTGCACCTCCCGCAGGCGGCCGATCCCCAGCTCGGCCAGGCCGAGAAGCTCGTCGAGCGAAGCCCGCGAGAGCGGCGTCCGCTCCGCCGTCGCCTGCACCTCGACCAGCCCCCCGTCGTCGGTCATCACCACGTTGGCGTCGACTTCGGCGTTGGAGTCCTCGCCGTAGTCGAGGTCGCAGAGAGCGCGACCGTTGACCATGCCGACGCTGACCGCCGCCACCGATCCGTTCAACGGCAGTGCGTCGAGCGCTTTCTTGTCGACCAGCTTCTGGAAGGCCTGGCGCAGAGCGACGTAACCACCGGTGATCGCCGCACAACGGGTGCCGCCGTCGGCTTCGAGCACGTCGCAGTCGACGTAGACGCTGCGTTCGCCCATCGCCTTGAAGTCGACCACCACCCGCAGCGAGCGACCGATCAGGCGCTGGATCTCCACCCCGCGCCCGTCCTGTTTGCCCTTGGAGATGTCTCGCTGCTTGCGGTCGCCGGTCGAGGCGGGCAACATCGCGTACTCGGCGGTGACCCAGCCTTTCCCCTTGCCGACCATCCAGCGCGGCACCTGCTCCTGGATCGAGGCGGTGCAGATCACCCGCGTCCTGCCGATCGAGATCAACGCCGAACCGGCGGCGCTTTCGACGAAGCCGGGGTCGATCGTGACCGGGCGAATGTCGGCGGGCGCTCTGTCGTAGCTGCGGGAAGCTGGCATCGAGCGAGTGTTTCATGCGCAGCGATCCGAGGTCGCACAACGAATGGCGCTTTTGTGGCCTCATGGTCCACAAAAGCGCCACGGCCTCTATTTGAACGCGACTTTGTCGACCGCCTCCTTGATCTTGTTGACGATCACGTCGGCGAGCTCGGTTCCCTGTTTGCCGTTGAAGCCTTTCATCGCCGCCACCATCCCGACCATCAGCAGCGAGACGAGCAGGATCAGGCCGACGTACTCGACCGTCCCCTGTCCCGTCTCCCCTGCCAGTCGCCGGATTTCGTTTACCCGGCGGTTGACGGCGGCGTGCAGGGTTCCCATCAGCGCGTAGATCATCGATTCCCTCCCTCGGTTGAGTGAAGGCGGGATGCTCGGCGGGGCGAGCGCACCGAACAAGACGCGTGCCTAACAATTGACGCGCCGCTTCGTGACGACTCTGAGAGTCCGACCGCAAAGCGGGTCACAGCGGCGCGGTTCCTGTCCGGACGCGGAAACGACTCAGGTTGTGCAGAGCCGCATAGGACCTCTACCCTCGAGCCCCAGCGACCAAGGTCGCTTGGCCAGGTCTGGTGGGATCACGAGTGCGGTCTTGACGCCGGGATCCAACGGGCCGAGGCTCACGGAGAAATCGCCGCGCGCGAACCGCCTGAGCATGACCTCCACCCGCGCAGAGCCCTGGTTCGCGATCGTGAACCCGCCGCCGAGAAGCGTGATGCCCGTGTCGCCGCTCGCCGTCGCTTTGAGCCGTTGGCAATGGGCGTCGGCGGACTGTGGAGCAGCGAGGGAAAGTCCCAGGGCCTGGGCCATCGTCAAATCCGCGCCGGCCCTTTCGAGCTCGGGCCTCTGCCCCAGCTCAGCTTCGCTGTAGGCGGGCGAGCCAAAATCTCGAGCGGCGTCCAGATACCTCGCGGCTGACACGGTGGGATTGGGCGCGAAGGTGACCGGGAACGCTGGATCGGCGCTCGGGCCCGCGAGTTCGACGGCGGCCAGCGAGGAACGAATCGCCTCGGCGGCAGGGCGCCAGCGTTCGTCCTGTTCGCGCTCCATAAGAGACATCCCGCTCACCACGGCCAGCACAACCCCGACGGTTGCCAGAGCGAGCGCGGGCCGAGGGAGGCGAAGTCCGCGCAGGCTCTCGCCCATGACGAGAAGCAGGAAAAGCGCAGACGGATACTGGTACCGGCTCGAGGTCGGAAATCGCTCATCGCTTCGATTCAGACCGGCGAGGACCCAGAAGGCCAAGGCCATCCCCAGAGCGATCGCCAGACCGCGCGAGATTCCGCTGTCCCGCCAAATCCGAAATGCGACCAGCGCGGCGACCAACGGCACGATGATCTTGCCCCAGACCAGATGGGCCTGATCCGGCGAGGTGCCGTCGTTGGTCGCCAAACCGAGCAGTGAGACCACCCCGGCTGCTGCAGCGTCATACACGTAGCCGAGCAGACCAGTGACGTTCTCACCGCTCAGGTGACTCTCGGCGTCATGCCCCCAGACCAGCCACCAGAAGGCGAAAAGCGCGGCTGGCAAGAGGACGACGAAGAGCCGCCGCAAACGTGGCTGCCGTCCGAGGATCAGATCGGCGATCGCTCCGACGAGAAAGACGATTCCGAGACTGGAGAAGGCGATCGATACGACGAGCAGACCGCAGGCGACCCAATCGCCCCGCTCGTCCTCCTGGTCGAGCGCGAGGAGCATCCCCAGCCCCGCTGCGGCAGAAGCGAAGTAGCCGAGCTGGAAGGCCCAGAGAAGATCCTCGAAAGCGGCACCCAGAAAGAGGATCAACACCGCCGCGAGCAGCGCGAGCCAATCCCCTGCCCGCGACCGGAGGTAGGCAAAGAGCAACACCGCGCTCGCCAGGAATAGGGAGATCGAGACCACGTAGAACGGCATTGCCGACGACATGCCGAAGGTGCCCTGCAGCACCTTGTACACGAGCGCTGGGCCGACCACGATGTTCTCGTGGAACGGCTCGAATACGGTGGCGACCGAGAGGCCATCCCGTGCGACCAGTAGCTCCCAGTCGTCGGCGATGAAGGTCAGCTGGGAATTCAGGCCGAGAATGAGGATCGCCGAGGCGACAACGGCGGCGCCCAGGGCGCCCCAGGCCAGCAGCCGTCCAACGTCGATTCCGTCTGGCCCGATCGGACCGGGACCATCGATCCCGTGCCCGTAGGCCTTCTGCCTTGACCCCCTGTCAGTAGCGGCGCCCGTGATCTGGCCCTCGACCGAACCTTCTCCGCCCTCGAGATGCTCGAATCGATCTTGCCACAAGGTTCGAGGTCCGCGAGGACTGAGCGGCACGCGCCACCGCTAGGTGATTTCGCTCGTGTTCCTCGCGCTCCCCTGATCCTGCCTCGCTGCTGATGGTCGGATGGTGGCAGCCCGAACCGTAAAAAAAGGCGGGGGTCAGCTGACGCTCTGGATCTCGTCCTGTCGCAGCGCCTTGACCACGGCCTCGGTCCTGGTCCGGGCGTCGAGCTTCTCCATCGCGTTGCGGATGTGGGTGCGGATCGTCTCCGGCGAGAGCACCAGGCGCTGGGCGATCTGCTCCCCGGTCAGGCCGTCGGCCAGCATGCCGAGGATCTCGGCCTCGCGCCGACTCAGCGCCTTCGTGCCGCCGTTGCCGTTCTTGGGGGCAAAGCTGCGATCGAAGTAGCGACCGCCGCGCCCGACCTCCTGCAGTGCCTCGACCAACACCGAGAGGCCGGTCGGCTTGGCGACCAGCCCGCGGGCGCCGCTGCGGTAAGCCGCCTCGAGCAGGTCGGGATCGCTGAGGCCCGTGTAGATCACGAACTTCGGACAGGGCGGGCGGTCGTTGAGGCGCCTGACCAGCTCGGTGCCCCGCTCGTCCGGCAGGTCCACCCCCACCACCGCCACGTCGGGGTTGCGCTCGGCGATCACCTCCTCGCCCCTGGCGGCCGTGGTCGCGCAGCCGACCACGCCGAACCCGCGGCGTTCGAGGAGCACCGCGAGGCCGTCGCGAAGGGCCTCGTGGTGCTCGACCAAGACCAAAGACGGGCTGCCGCTTGCCTCCTCCATCTTTCCTTCCTACCTCGGGGCCGTCCGCGAACGCTCAAATACCCCGAGGCAATGATGAGAAACCGGCGCGTAATCGAATCCTGGGCTAGGCGCCACCCAAAGCCTGGGAGATCTCAGCGATCGCGGCGGTCTCCGCCTCGCTGGCCTCGGACGCCTCGCCCTCGTCCTTGGCTCCCGCCACGCGCTGGGCCAAGGAGATGACGAAACCTCTGTACTCCTCCAGCTCCTCCGGGGTCGCCTTTTGCTCGAGGAAGGAAACCGCTTCGCGAATCCGCTGCAACCCGTGCGTCTTCAATTCCTCCGGGGAGCGCGCTCCTCCCCGGTCCATCTCCGGTTTCTCCGCGACGAGCTCGTCCAGCAGCGCCGAGTCGCCGTGGTCCTGACGGGCCTCGGCGAAGGCCTTGGCCATCGCGAACGCCTCGCGAAACGTACCTCCGCGCTGGGCGGTGGAGACGATCATGCCGGCGCTCGTCGGCCCCTCCCGGATCGCGTCCCACTCCTCGGCGGTGAAATCGGCGCTTCCAGTCATCGCTGCTCCTCTCGGTCGTGATCGGTCCGGTGGCGCTTGGACACCGGACCTCTACCCATTTGCGCTAGCGAAAAGCCTGGATCCCGGTCACCGCCCCGCCGATCACCAGGGCGTGAACGTCCGCCGTCCCCTCGTAGGTCACCACGGACTCGAGGTTGTTCATGTGGCGGATCACCGGATACTCGAGGGTGACGCCGTTGGCGCCGAGCACCTGCCGCGCGGACCTCGCAACCTCGAGCGCCCCGTTGACGTTGCCGAGCTTGCCGAGGCTGACGTGCTCGGGCCGCAGGGTCCCGGCGTCCTTCATCCGACCGAGGTGGATCGCGACCAGAGTCGCCCGGTTCACCTCCAGCACCATCTCCGCCAGCTTCTGCTGCTGGATCTGGAAGGAGGCGATCGGGCGGTCGAACTGGGTCCGCTCCAGCGCGTACTCGAGGGCGGCTTCGTAGCAGGCACGACCCGCTCCGGCGGCTCCCCAGACGATCCCGTAGCGCGCCTCGTTGAGGCACGAGAGCGGCCCTTTCAGCGAACTCACCTCCGGCAGGACGGCGTCCGCCGGCAGTCGCACGTCGTCGAGCAGCAGCTCCGAGGTGACCGAAGCCCGCAGCGAGAGCTTCTTGTGGATGTCCTGGGTGGTGAAGCCCTTGGTGCCGCGGGGGACGAGGAAGCCGCGCACGCCCTCGTCGGTCTGCGCCCAGACCACCGCCACCGCGGAGGCCGAGCCGTTGGTGATCCACATCTTCTGTCCGTGCAGGATCCAGTCGGAGCCGTCGCGCCGTGCCCGCGTCCGCATCGCTCCGGGGTCCGAGCCGGCGTCGGGCTCGGTCAGCCCGAAGCAGCCAATCGCCTCCCCGGCCGCCATCCGAGGCAGCCACGCCTGCTTCTGCTCCTCCGAGCCCCAACGCCAGATCGCGTACATCGCCAAGGACCCCTGAACCGAGACGAGGCTGCGGATGCCGCTGTCCCCCGCCTCCAGCTCCATGCAGGCGAGCCCGTAGGCGGTGGCGCTGGCCCCGGCGCATCCGTATCCCTCCAGGTGCATCCCGAGGACCCCGAGCTTGCCGAGTTCCGGCGCCAGCTCGGCGAGGGGAACGGTGGCCTCCTCGAACCAGTCCCCCACGTTCGGCACAACCTTGTCGCGGACGAAGGCGCGGACGGTGTCGCGGATGTCGCGCTCCTCGTCGGAGAGCAGGGCGTCGAGGGCGAGGTAGTCGCTGGAGCGGATCGGCGGCGCGGCGGCAGTAGATGACATGCGTTCTTTCTACAGCAGGCCGCTCACAGGCCTGGTGCCACCGGCCGGCGCTATTTGCCGTTGATCGATTCGACGACGTAGGCGGAGACGTCTTCGATCTCCTTGGTGGAAAGAAGTTCGGCAAAGGCCGGCATCCCGCCGCCGCCTTCGGTCACCTGTTCGATGCTGCCGTTGAGGCTCTTCGCTTTCGGCTGCGTGGTCAGATCGGGACCGCCGTTGCCACCTTCGCCGCTGGCCCCGTGGCAGACCGAGCAGTTTTCGCTGAAGACCGCTTTCCCGGCCATCGCGTCGCCGCCGGCGGATTCCTCTTCGACGTTTTCTTTGCCTTCACCACCGCCGCCCGCCGCTTCATCGGGCGAGCCTTCCGATTCCTCGACCTCGGCCTGGGGCGTTTCCTCGCCCGCGTGCTGGCCCTGCTCGGCTTCGCCGCCCGACTCGATCTCCTCGAGTTCGCCGTCGAGCGAGAAGAGCCAGAGGTTGTCGCCGTGGGCGCTCGCCGCGAGTGAGTTGCCGCCCGCGTAGAAGGCGAGGTACTCCTTGCCTTCCGATTCGAAGACGGTCGGCGTGGTGTTGGCGCCGGCGCCGGTCTGGAAGGACCAGAGCTCGTCGCCGGTCTCGGCGTCGAGCGCGGTCAGCTCGCCGTTGCTGCGACCGACGAAGACGAGGTTGCCGGCGGTGGTGACGGTGCCGCTGTAACAGGATTCATCCTCGAATTCCCGCTGCCACTCGATCTCGCCGGTGTTGACGTCCTGGGCGGTGACCGTGCCGTCATAGGTGCCGAACCCGGTCAGCGTCAGCACGCTGGAGAGGTAGACGTTGCCCACTCCGTGTTTTTCCAGGCCTTCGGTCATGTAGCCGGCCTGGCTGGAGATGCCGCAGATGTAGACGTCGCCGGTGTTGCGGTTGTAGCTCGAAGGGGGCCAGTTGGTCCCGCCGCTCGGACCCGGCGCGAGGACCGTGGCGTTTTTCCCGAACGGGTCGTAGATGTCTCCGGCTTCGATCTCGAGTTTCTTGCCCTGGAAGGTCTCTTCGGCGAGCTCTTTGATCGTCTCGAAGTCGGCTTCGCTGACCTCGTGCGGCGCGAACGACTCGGTCAGCGGGAAGGGCTGGGTCGGCCAGGTCGCCTGCTGTTTCTTGTCCTGCGGCACTTTCCGCTCGACGATCCCGTGCACCGGTTTGCCGGTTTCGCGATCGAGCATGTAGAGCCAGCCGGTCTTGCCGGGCTCGCTGATGCCCTTCACCTCCTCGCCGTCGACCTTGGCGTTCCAGAGCACGACGGGGCTGGGCGCGTCGTAGTCCCAGATGTCGTGGTGGACCTGCTGGAAGTGCCACTTGTATTTGCCCGTGGTGGCGTCGATCGCGACCATCGAGGCGGCGAAGAGGTTTTCGCCGGGCCGACCGCTGCCGTTGAGGTCAGGCGAGGCGTTGCCGGTCGAGAAATAGAGCATGTTCAGCTCGGGATCGACCGCGGGCGTGTTCCACACGGGCGCGCCGCCTTTCTTCCAGGCGTCGCCGCCTTCCCAGGTGTCGTGGCCGGTTTCCCCGGGCCCGGGGATCGTCCAGAATTTCCAGTCGACCTTGCCGGTTTTCGCGTCGACCGCGGTGAGGCGACCGCGGATCCCGAACTCGCCGCCGGAGAGGCCGGTGTAGACGCGGCCGTTGTAGTAGAGCGGAGCCGAGGTGATCGTCTCGCCGTTCTGCCATTTCCCGATCGCCGCCTTCCACTTGACTTCGCCGGTCGTCTGGTCGAGGGCGACGAGGGTGCCGTCGAGCTGGCCGAGAAAGACCATTCCCTCGCCGATCGCGACGCCGCGGTTGGTCCAGCCGCAGCAGATGGTGTCGATCTCCGGCGGCATTTTCGCTTCGTAGACCCACAGCTTCTTGCCGGTCTCGACGTCGACCGCGAAGACGTCGTCGGCGCCCGTGATCACGTACATCACGCCTTCGTAGACGATCGGCTGCGCCTCGGCGGAGTACTTGGTCGCCTCGCCGGAGCCGTTGAGGTGGGTCATCCAGACCCCCTTCAGCTCGTCGACGTTGTCGCTGTCGATTTCGTCGAGCGGCGAGTAGCGGGCGTTGGAGAGGGCGCCGCCGTTGGTCAGCCAGTTCTCCCGCGGGTCCGCCGCCAGTTCCTCGGCGGTGAAGGCCGGAGCCGGGACGATGTCCCCGACCGCTTCCCCACCTGGAGCGGCGGCGCGCGCCGCGATGGTTTCGGTCGTCGTCTTCGTCGGTCCGGTCTCGTGCCCGACCAGGTAGCCGACGAGAAAGGCGAGGCCGGCGCCGAGCAGCACTGCGGTGAGGCCACCTAGGGCCAGGGCTGCGGCGGGCGGGCGACGGCGTTCTTCCATTCGACGCACCGTCTACCCGCTTCCCCACCGGATATACCCTCCCCCGGTGAGAGTCCTCGTCGTCACCAATTTCATGCCCGACGAGTCGGCCCCGCAGCGGGGGCGCTGGGTCCGCGACCAGGTCGACGAGATGCGCCGCCGTGGACTCGAGGCCGACCTCTTCGCCTTCCCGCCCGGGCGCGGCGAGTACGTCCCCGCCGCCCGCCGCCTGCGGGCGCTGCTGAAGCGGCAGCGGTTCGACCTCGTCCACGCCCACTACGGCCTGGCCGGGTGGGTCGCGCAGGTCGCCGGCGCGAGGCCGCTGGTCGTGACCTTCCACGGCACCGACGTTCGCCATCACCTGGTCGGGCACCTCTCCCGCCGCCTCGCTTGGCGGGTCGACCTCGTCGCCGGGGTCTCGCGAGCGCTGTTCGAGCCCGAGGACGGGCGACCGGGCCTGCCGCCGGTCCCGGGCTCGGCCGTGCTCCCCTGCGGGCCCGACCTCAGCCGCTTCTGGCCCCGGCCCCGGGCGGAGGCCCGGCGGGAGCTCGGCCTCGACCCGGATGGCCACTACCTCTTCTTCCCCGCCAACCCGGCTCGACCGGAGAAGCGGCACGACCGGGCGGCCGCGGTGGCCGCCTCCTGCGGCACCGATCTCCTCACCGGCGGCTCGATCGAGCCGGAGCAGATGCCGCTCTGGATGAACGCCGCCAACGCCGTCCTCGTTCCCTCCGAATACGAGGGGTTCGGGATGGCCGCGGTCGAGGCGCTCGCCTGCGACGTCCCGGTCCTCTCCACCGACGTCGGGATCGCGCCGTATGCGCTGCGAGGAATCGACGGCTGCCATTGCGGCCCCTTCGAGCCCTCCGCCTGGGCGGCCGTCGCGCGTCGGCACCTGGAGGCCGCCGACCCGCGGGTCACCGGTGCCGCCCGGGCGGCGACGCTGTCGGCCGGGGGCATGGCGGAGCGGGTGATCGAGGCCTACCGGGCGGTCTTGGGCGACCGATCGAAGTCGAAGTGACGACGAAGCTGCCGGAGCAGTAATAGATTGAGCCGATGAGCGCTGAGACGGGTGTCGGCGGAGACAGCATCGAGGACCGGATCCGCGAGGCGGAGCGTCGGCTCGAGGAGGCGGCGAGCCTCGCTGCCGAGGCCGAAAAGCGGGCCGAAGCGGAGATCCAGGCCTTGGAAGCCGACCTCGAGCGCGAGCGCGGGGAGAAGGAGCAGGCGCTGGCGGCGGCTGAGCAGCGGCTGGGCGAGATCGAATCCCAGGTGGAGGCCGCGGAGCAGCAGGTCGAGGCGGCCGAGCGGCGCGCGGCCGTCGTCGAGGAGACGATCGCCGACGAGCTGGCGCGTGCCCGCGAGGGCGCTGCGAGCTGGCTGCAATCCCAGCTCGATGCGATCCGCCGAGAGGCTGAGGGGCGATAGCCGCAGCCGGTGAGTTCGACGTCGCCGTGGTCGGCGGCGGCGCCGCCGGGCTGTGGAGCGCGCTGCGGGCCGCGGAGCTCGGCGCCCGGGTCTGCCTCGTCTCCCGCACCCCGCTCTCCCAGAGCGCCAGCTACTGGGCCCAGGGCGGTTTGGCGGCGGCCCTCGAACCGCAGGAC
>Ga0126305_10001602_pt1 | contig 10115 bp, 5 predicted proteins | sample Plot26_FD_92536 | JGI IMG/M metagenome (GOLD analysis project Ga0126305, IMG submission 92536) | Serpentine soil microbial communities from UC McLaughlin Reserve, CA, USA - Plot26 | ecosystem: Environmental > Terrestrial > Soil > Grasslands | place: USA: UC McLaughlin Reserve, Lake County...
AAAGCGGGAGCGTGCGCTTCTATACCGGACGAACCTCGGTGGTCTGGCTGGGCATCGAACCGGGCAGACTGGGCGAAGCGCTGGAATTCTTTCGCGCCCGCGCGCGCAAACCGTATTTGTTGATCGAGACTGGTGAGGAGGAGCGCGCTTTCCGCGAACGATTCGCGGCCGAGAAGCTCGGTGAACTCGAGTGGCCGCCGGTCGTCGAGATCGACAGGGCCGTCCGCATCTACGACCCGGCGGACTACGAATCCTACATGCGTGGCGAGTTCGTCAAGAGCGAGCGGGTCATGACCAAACGCCAGAAGTGATCACTTGATGATTCGAAGATTGGCCGGCGCCGAGGGTAGTACCTGCAGTTTGATCACCACGCCGCGGCTGTAGCTGATGACGTAGAGCTCGCTGTCGGCATCGATTCCGAAGGAGCTGACGTTGGCGAGTTGGGAGGCGCCGCCAAATTCGGCGGTGTGCTCGCGGATGTCGCTCGCGCGCGCCTCGCCGTTGGTGTCCACCTCGAGAGCCAGCGACCACACCCGACTCGCCACGAAGTCCGCGAAGAAATAACGGCCGCGATATTCGGGAAGGGCGGTGCCGCGATACACGTATCCGCCCGTGATGGACTGCCCGACCGAGTGGTCGTACTCATGGATCGGCTCGGTGAGCGGCGTGTACGACGGGGGCAGCGAGGTGACGCTGTCGTGAGCTCCTTCCCGGTTCCGCCAGCCGTAATTGCGGCCGCCGCGACCGGCTGGTTCGTAGTCGATCTCTTCCCACTGCCCCTGGCCAACGTCGGCGGCCACCATCGCTCCAGTCCCACCGGCACCCGAATCGAAGTTGAACCGCCAGGGGTTGCGCCATCCGAAGCTCCAGATCTCCGGCCGGGCGCCCCCGCCGGCGAACGGATTCGATGAAGGGATGGCGTAGCCGATCGGATCGGAGTCCGGCACGTTGACGTCGACACGCAGGATCTTGCCGAGAAGGCTCGACGGATTCTGCGCTCGGTGCTCCGGGTCGTTGCCGGACCCTCCGTCTCCCATGCCGATGTAGAGGAATCCGTCCGGCCCGAACACGAGGTGACCCCCATTGTGATTGGCAAACGGCTGCGCGATTATCGCCGCGCCGCCGGCGCCGTTCCACCGGAGGTCGAACCGCGACGACATGTCGGCCACGACCGGATTCGAGGACCGCCGGAAACGCGCAACAACGGTGTCGCCGGCCGCATTGGTGAAGTTGACGAAGAAGCGGGCGGTGGTGGCGGCATCCGGCGGGAACGCGAGGCCGAGGAGTCCCTGCTCTCCCGTCGCCGCGATCGTGCCTCGAAGGTCGAGCAGGTTCTCTGGCGCGAGTGCGCCGTTGCGCACGACGCGAATCAACCCGCGCTGCTCGACGACGAACTGGACCGTCCGGTCGGTCGGATCCTGGACGAATGCGAGGGGGTTTACCAGACCGTCGACGAAGGTACGCGGTCGCAGTTGTGCTTCAGCCAGCGATGCCGTAACGATCAGAATCGAGACCGCAAGCACCGCGCTGTTCGACATAGCGCGTATTATCTACCTAATGCCTGGGCTCGAGCGATCCAGAATCCCGGCGGCTGTGTTCCTCGTGTTCCTCACGGTCGCCTGCGGCAAGAACAATCCTCCGGCTCCGTCACCGGGCACCAGTCCGGGCGAGTCCGTTACGGGCGGCGAACGTCTCGGGTGGGATCAGGCGGCGTCGACCGCCGCCGAACTCGCAACCTTCAGGTACGTCATATACGTGGACGGGGTCCGCTCGGAGCTTACCGGCGTCACGTGCGGCACCACTGCAGGCGCCGCAGGTTACCAGTGCTCGGGTCGACTGCCGGCGATGACGGCGGGCTCGCATACCCTGGAGCTCGCCACCTACACCGATGCGGGGTCAGTGATCGAGAGTGCGAAATCGAGCCCGCTTCGCGTGACAGTCGCGGGTTCCAGTGCGGGATCGCTCCCGGCCACGATCGCGGAGGGCGATGTGATCACCTCGAGCGATGGCGTCCGGATGCGAGTCGAGGTGCTCAATGACGCGCTCGATGATCCCGCGACGATCGCCGTAACACCCGATGGGCGAGTGTTCGTCGGCAGCCGCACCGGCGCTCTCACCATCGTCGATCCCGATCGCACGGCCAGGATCGTCAGCTCCGAGCCGCTGCCCATTCTTTCCCTCGCGCTTTCGCCGTCATACGGTCGCGACAGCCATCTATATGCGATTCAATCGATCGCCTCGGACGCACGCACGCTGTTCAGAACTGTACGGTACCGGCTCCTGGCCAGCCGTCCCGGGGAGCGGATGGTAGTGATGGAGAACGGTCCCGTGTCGCGCGATGCGGCCGCCGCTCTTCGGTTCGGGCCTGATGGAAAGCTCTACGCGGCCTTCGACAATGGCGGCAGTGCCAATGCCGCCGAGCGGATGTCGGACTGGAGCGGCAAGCTGCTTCGCTTGGAACCGGACGGTCACACGCCTGAAGATCAGGCCGCCGCCTCGCCGGTGTACTGGACGGGGCTCACCTCGCCGCGCGGGTTCGATTTCGCCGCAGACGGGTCGACGATCTGGATCGCGGATGCGTCCGCCGACGGCAGCGAACGTCTCAACGTACTCGCCGTCGATACCGAGCGTCCTCGACGCGCCCGCCGGCGCGCCACCTTCACCCTGCCGGACGGACTCGGCGCATCAGCGGTCGCCTTTCACCGTGGCGGTCCGGTGCCGGAGTTCAGCGGGGACCTCTTCGTCGGTGGACGCTCCGGCGGATACATTCTGCGGATTCAACTGGACCCAGCCGACGCCGCCCGTCCCGTTTCAACGGAACGGCTGCTGGAAGGGCAGGTCGGCACCGTCCGGGCGCTGTCGATCGGAACCGATGGCGCGATCTACTTCTGCACCGACAAGTCGCTCGTGCGTCTCGTGAAAATTGTGTGACTACTGCTTCGGGTTGCCCTCGCCGTCGAGGATCACGATCGGGGCGATGCCCGTCTTCTTCAACGGCTCCTCGATCGACTTCCGGTCACCGACAATGATGATGTTGAGATGCTCGAGGTCGACGTACTTTTTCGCCGCCCGGACGACATCTTCCTTGCTGATCGCCTGGACGTTCTTCGCATAGTTCTGGTAGTAGTCAGCCGGCAGATCCTGCAGCATCAGCCCGGTGATGCTCGAGCCGATCTGCGACACGGACGCGAACTGGCCAGGCAGGCGCTGCACCATCGTCTCCTTTGCCATCTGGAGTTCCTCGTCGGTGATCGGCTTCTCCCCCTGGATGCCCTTCAGCTCTTTCATGAACTCGATCAGCGCGAGATCGGTTTTCTCGCTGACCACATCGCCGCCCGCGCGAAACGGGCCCGGCCCCTTGCCGTAGCTGAATCCCGAGTTCACGCCGTAGCTGTATCCCTTTTCTTCACGGATGTTGGCGTTGAGCCGGGACTGGAAGTGCCCGCCAAGAATGAAGTTCATCACCTGCAGGGCCATGTAGTCGGGCGTGTTGCGGGGCGGGCCCGGAATGCCGATGTTGAATACCGACTGCGCGGCTCCAGGTTTGTCGACGAGATAGATCGCGGTCGGCTTGCCGGCCGGAAGGGCCGGATAGGCGAACGATGGTTTCCCGCCGCCGCCGGTCCAGGCGGCAAGCGCCTTCTCGATCGTTCCCTTCACCGTTGCCGCATCCACGTCGCCGATGACCGTGACGATCGCACGCCCCGGCTTGAAGTAATCCTTGTGGAACGAGGCCACATCGTCGGTGGTGACCGCCTTGATGGTTGCTTCCGTGACATCACGGCCCATCGGATGTTCGGCACCGTACAGGACGCGGGAGAACACCCGGTTGCCGATCGCGTTCGGCTGCGCCTGCGACTGTGTCAGCGCAACCAGCCGCTGTGCCCGCAGCCGCTCCAGCGCGGGCGTCGGAAACGTGGGATTCAGCAGCATATCGGCCAGGATATCCAGCGTCGCTGGAAACTTCTCCGTCGTCGACAGGAACGAGATCGACCCGCTCTCCCCGCCGACGTTGATGTTGACGTTCGTGCCGAGAAGCTGCAGCGCCTGCGAGAGTGCCTCACCGTCGCGTGTCCTGGTCCCTTCCCTCATCATCGCCGCCGTCAGGCTGGCGATGCCCACCCGTCCCGGACGCTCGAACTGATTCGCGCCTCCGTAAAACGAGATGGTAAAGGACACGAGCGGCAGCGCTTTTCGTTCCGACACGAGCAGCTGCGCGCCATTCGACAGCTTCATCGTCGTCCAGGTGGGGACCTGGAGGACCGGTGGCTTGCCTGCGGGGGGGACCTTCCTGCGATCCAGTTGCTGCGCAAACGGAGCCGCCACCGACAACAGAGCGACGACCGCAACCATCGATGTGACACGACGCATTACTTTTCCTCCCCGCCCGTGACCTTGCGGCTATCGGCAGGCCGCGCGGCCTGATCGACCTTGCCCTGCGGAACGATGCTGAGGACGACGCGCCCTTCCCCGAGGTATCTGGCGGCGGCGCGCTTGACCTCGTCAGCGGTGACGCTGCGGCGCTTCTCGAAATCGATTTTGAAATAGCCTGGATCGTCGTGGTAGCCGGCTCCATCGGCGAGCGTCGTCGACTTGCCGAGATTCGACTGGAGATTATTGAGGAACCCCAGTTCTTCGCCGGCTGTCGCGCCCTGGAGTTCCTGCGGAGTCGGTCCCTCTGTCTTGAGCCGCTCGATGATCGCGTAGACCTCTGTTTCAAGGTCCGTCAGCGTGTGCCCCGGCCTCGGGCTGAGTGTGACACCGAACTGACCTACGTCCTCGGACGTGTTCTGTCTCGCGGTGACGCTGGCGGCTGCCTGCTTGTCATACACGAGCGCTTTGGTCAATCGCGCCGTTCTCGCGCCGCTGAGAATGGGCCCCAGGACCTCGAGTGCGAAGTGGTCCGCGTGCTTCTCACCCACCGTCGGCCACACGATGTACAGCCGCGGCAGGGGCACCCGATCCTCGTAAACAAGTCGGGTTGTTCCTGTGAGCGTCGCCGGTGCGATGGTCGGCCGGGTGATCGGCTTGCCAGAAGGGATCTCGGCGAAGTACTTGCCGACCCACTGCTTCGCCTGGGCAGCATCGAAGTCTCCCACGATCGTGAGAATCGCGTTGTTCGGCGCGTAGTAGAGCCGGAAGAAGTTCTTCACGTCCTCTTCCGACGCGGCCGAAAGGTCTTTCATGCTGCCGATCACATCCCATGAGTAGGGATGCCCTTTCGGGTAGAGAGCTTCGACGATGATCTCGTCGGCGCGGCCGTATGGCTGGTTGTCGACGCCCTGCCGCCGCTCGTTCTTGACAATGTCTCGCTGGGCGTTGAGCTTGGCGATGTCGAGTGCATCGAGCAGGAAACCCATCCGATCGGATTCCAGCCAGAGCGAGTTCTCGAGGAAGTTGGACGGAATGGTTTCGTAGTAGAGCGTCCGATCGTTATCGGTCGTGCCGTTGTTCGACCCGCCGACGCCCTCCGTGTATTTGTCGTGAGTACCGTAAGCAACGTTTCCGGACCCAGTGAACATGACGTGCTCGAAGAGGTGAGCGAAACCTGTGCGGCCAACCTCCTCGTTCTTCGAGCCGACGTGGTACCAGACGTTCACGGCCACCGTGGGAGTGGTCCTGTCAGGCGAGAGGATTACACGCAGCCCATTCGGCAGCTTGTACTCCTCGAACGGGATGTTGATCGTGCTGCCCTTTGGCTGACTGGCGGTCCCCGCCTGACGCGCCTGCGGCGACGAAGCGCCCACGGCAATCGCGATCGCGGCGATGGCAGCCGCGGTTCCATACCTCATTTCCACACGAGCTCCTGCGATGCTCATTCCTTCTTCCCTGCCGGTTTTTTCTCTGGAGTCTTCGACAGTGACTTGTAGTACTGCTCCACGAGCTTACGGAACTCCTCGGGAACGTCTCCATCTCCGGAGAGGAATACCTCGTTGCCTTTCAGTTCCGCTTTACGGCGCAGGTTGAACTCGAAGCGCTTCACCGCTTCGCTCGCCTGAGCCTGCAGGCGGTCGAAGGTCGCCGGATCCTGAAATACCTTGTCGTTGTCCAGTTCCTTGAGCCGTTTCATGATTTCGTCGAGCGCTTTCTGGTCTTCTCCGTGGCCTTTCAATGCCCCGCGCAGCGCCCGCGCGTCGTTGGACAGCTGACCGAGCTCCGCACGGAACTGCCGGGCGTCGTTTGGCGACATGCCCCCCCCAGGACGGCGCTCGCCTTCACCACCACCAAAGCGCGGCGCCCCGGTGGTGTCGCCTTCGCCGCCGCGGCCGTCCTGCGTGCGGCCGCCGTTATTACGTCCGCCCTCGCCACCCTGACTCTGCTGGCCCTGTTGCCCCTGGCCTTGCTGGCCCTGTTGGCCCTGACCCTGCTGGCCGGGTTGCCCCTGGCCCTGTTGCCCCTGACCTTGCTGGCCTGGTTGCTCCTGACCCTGCTGACCTGGTTGCCCCTGCTGGCCCTGTTGACCCTGGCCCTCCTGGCCCTGTTGCCCCTGCCCCTGCTGACCCTGTTGTCCCTGACCCTGCTGGCCCTGTTGCCCCTGGCCCTGCTGGCCCTGGCGTTCGCGCGCGCGTTCACCCAGTGATTCCATGCTGCGGGCGAGCTGCCTCGCCTTGTTGAGTGCCTCGGCCTGTTGGTCGGGACGCGTCTGTCCGAGCGCCGCCTGCGCCTCACCGAGTTTGTTGCGGACGGCATCGAGATTCGACCCGATCTCGCGTTCGAAGTTGTCGGTATCGCTGGTCGACATGCCCGAGCGCACCATCGATCCCGAGTAACGAATCTTGTCGCGCACGCGGTTGTCGCGAATCGCCGTAGACGCTTCGGTCATCTTGCGGCCGGCCTCGCGTTCGTCGCGCCTCATGTCAGCCGCGGCGCGATCGATCTGTTTCTCGAGCTCGCCGACCTTCTGTTCCATTGCTGCTTTGCGATCGAGCAGCTGCTGGACCTGGTCGCGATTGCGTTCCGCCGGCGATCCGAGCCCCTTCACCTGGTCGGCAATCGCTTTCTGCTCGCTGGCAAGCTCTCCGGCCTTGCGCGCGGCATCGGCAACATCGCGCTCAGCGCGACCTGTCTGCGACCGCCGCAGCTGCTGCTCTGCCTGACGGAGCCGCTCGAGGGCTTCTGCCGACTGCGCGCCGGATGCCTGCTGGCCGTTGGCGGCAGCCTTGCGCATGGCGTCGGCCGCCTGGCGCAGCTGCTGCGCGGACTGCATCAGCTCTGAGCGGTTCTCTTCACGCGACAGTTGCTCGAGGCGGCGAGCGGCTTCTTCAGCCTGCTCGGCGAGCTCGCGCTGCGAGTTCCCGGCGCCGCTGCCCGATGCGGTCTGGCCGGCTGCCGCCCTTCGGCGCTGGCGTTCGGCTTCCTGCTCCTGCCGCCGCGCGAGTTCCTTCAGCTTCTCGGCGAGCTCGTCGAGCTTTTGATCCGCCTGCTGTTGCTGCGCCTGCTGGCGAGTCTCGTACTGATTCGCCATGCGGTCCACTTCCATCTCGAACAGGTCGGAGAGATCCTTGTTCTGCTGCTGTCCACCGCCACCACCGCCACCCTGCTGACGCTCGGTCTGGACCTGGACTTCATATTCCTCTTCCGCCTGCTGGAGGAACTGCAACGCCTTCTGCTCGGGCGGCAGCGCACCGTCGGGGCTCGAGGCCTGGAGCTTGTCCTCGGCGTTCTTCATTTCAGTGATCGCCTGCGGCAGCAGTTCGAGGATCTTCTTGAAAGATGCATCCGAGCCCATGCGCCGCGTCATCTGCGTGAAGAGCTCCTCGACCTGCTGGCGCAGCTTCGTCTGCGACAGCGCCACGACCGTGGTGTTCTCGCGCAGCTTGTCGGCGCTCATCGACTTGCGGTCCCGCTGCACGTTGAATGTGGCCGCGATGATCTTGCGTTGTTGCTCCGACAGATTACCGGCGTTGTCCTGCTGGCCGCCACCGCCCCCACCACCGCTGGCCTGTGACTGAGCCCGCTTGAAATCCTTGCTCAGCGGGCGGATGCGAACAAAGTACATGTCGCTCGACGCCGGCTTCGCCCCCTGCACAGCGTCGTTGTCCTTCGCGCGTGCGAAGTAAGCCACCGAGTCGCCGGGCTTGAGCGACAGCTCTTCGAGATAGAAGGTATGTCCAGCGGAAACTTCCGGCATCCGCTTCTGACCATCGAACAGCCGGATAGTGTGTTCGGCACCGCCGTTCACCGAGTAGACGAGCTCCAGGTTCTTGACGCCGAAGTCGTCCTCTGCCTTCGCTTCGACGAAGACCTCCTCGATCGGTGATGCGTCGGTATCGCGCCCGGGCTTGGCGATCGAGACGTGCGGCGGCTGATCGGCGAGCACGTCGATGGCGTACTGGGGCGATGCGGTCACGCGCTCACCCGTCGGAGCGTTCATGTCGAGGTGATAGAAGCCGTCTCGATCGACCTTGAAGCTGCCGTTCAATGCGCCGTCGGGAGCGGGCGCCAGCGGAACATCGGAGATTTTCTCGAGGACCACATGGCCGCCACTGGTCGCCATCGTCGGAACCGCCCGCACACGCACTTCTGTCCCCCGCAGCACGGCGATGTCGCCTCCGTCCTCGATCTTCTGCGGTGCGAGCCCGGTGTAAGCCGGGAAGTGGTATTCGAGCTCGAGCTTCTGTACGTAGGGGAGCTCGACCACCTTCAATGTGAACACCGCAGAACGCACGCCGGCGGCCTCGACGAAGTACTCGACCGGCGCGGCCAGGTCGAAGAGCATCCCGTCGAAAGACCCGGCTTCCCCACGTACCATCCCAATCTTCTCGAATTCCGCGTCAGGCGCCTTCTTCACCATCAGCGCTACGTCTTCAGAATCGAATCCTGAGAGTTGCGCGGAGATGACTTGATCCGCGCCCTTCGCGATGGTCGCGTTGCCCGGCTTCACTTCGACCCGGTACGGAACTGCCGCTTCCACGTCGCGCGACAACAGGAACAGCGCGGAGCCCGCATGGCGAAGATAGGCGGGGCCGAACATGAACAGTGCGATGGCGGCCGCCAGCACGGCGGCGCCGGTCGCTCCGTACTTGCGCAGGGGCTGATGCTCGACGCGCTTGCCGTACTCAACCTCGCGGGCGCGCTCGATCGCTTCCTCCACCAGCTTTCGCACGAGCGCCGGCGAGGATGACTCGCCGCTGCCGTGACGGGTCGCCTCGAGGGCACTGATGATCGTCGCCTGGAGCGATGGTTCGTGCTCCTCCAGGTACATCGCCACCTGCTCGTCGCGGACGCGGCGCAGCAGCGGCCGGGCGAGCAGGTACGCCACCAGCCCGGCGAACCCGGCCGCAAGAACGATCCGGAACGTCACGATTGACTGTGGCGTGAATCGGGCCGCCTCGAGCGCCCGAGCCGAGAGCAGGAACAGCAGCAGCCCGAGCGCTGCCACCGCCAACGCACCGCGCGATGCGAGCTTCATGCGCCAGCGGCGGCGCACCTGGCGGATGACCTTGAGAAGTTCGGCCGACAGATCTTCGCGCATCGTTATACCCTGACCTTACCCATACGGTTGGAGAACACGGTCTCGAACGACAGCAAGAGCAACCCCGCAAACAGCAGGTACCACCATACACGTTGTGCGTGTTCCTGCTCGGCCGCGGTAAAACTTGTGTTGGCCCCTGCCGGAGCGGCGCCGCCGGCCTTCCCGGTGGCCCCAGCGGCCAGGTCGCCAGGGTCGATCGAGGTCAGATCCGACTCGTTCAGATCGACGTTGCACGCCACGGTCAGCGGAGCCGGGTCGCGCTCCCCTTCCCGGACCTCGTAAAACCCTTGTTCCGTGAGTTCCACGACGCCCGTGGTGCCGTCGCCAAGCGCGATCCGCTCACCTGACGGGCTGAGCGCCGACCGGGTCTGGGTCGACACACCGGGCTGCCCCCCTGGAAGTACTTCCCCGACACTCAACGAGGTGCGGCGCTGTGTATAGGACGCGAGGTTGGCGGCGACGCGATGAATGAAGGGCAGGAACACCGGCTTCAACGCGAGATCGTTCCACCCGACATCGAGCGCCGACGTCCAGACCATTACGCGGCCGCGGCCGACACGCCGCTCCATCAAGGCCGGGAGACCGTCATCGTACCGTGCAAGGATCTGCGCGCCGGGTGCGGGAGTAACGGCCCGGTAGT
>Ga0126305_10001603_pt1 | contig 10112 bp, 9 predicted proteins | sample Plot26_FD_92536 | JGI IMG/M metagenome (GOLD analysis project Ga0126305, IMG submission 92536) | Serpentine soil microbial communities from UC McLaughlin Reserve, CA, USA - Plot26 | ecosystem: Environmental > Terrestrial > Soil > Grasslands | place: USA: UC McLaughlin Reserve, Lake County...
AGGAGCTGGCGGACGCCGACCTGCGCGCCCTGCTCGACGAGCAGGCCGTCCGCGCCCATCGCGAGCGGGCGCTGACCCCCGACCACCCGGTCGTCCGCGGCACGGCCCAGAACCCCGACACCTTCTTCCAGGCCCGCGAGGCCGCCAACGGCTTCTACCTCGCCTGCCCGCGCATCGTCCAGGACGCGATGGACCGCTTCGCCGGCCTGACCGGCCGCCAGTATCACCTCTTCGACTACACGGGCCACCCGCAGGCCGAGCGGGTGATCGTGCTGATGGGCTCGGGCGCCGAGACGGCCGAGGAGACGGTCGACCGGCTGACGGCCCGCGGCGAGAAGGTGGGCGTGCTGCGCGTGCGGCTCTTCCGTCCGTTCTCGATCGGCGGCTTCCTGGCCGCCCTGCCGCCGACGGTGCGCTCGCTCGCCGTGCTCGACCGCACCAAGGAGCCGGGCGCGGTGGGCGATCCGCTCTACCTGGAGGTCCTGGCCGCCCTGCGCGAAGCCCGGGAGGCCCGCGAGACCCAAGAAGAAGGACTGCTCCAGGCGCCCGATCCCAGGGTCATCGCGGGGCGCTACGGCCTGTCGTCCAAGGAATTCAATCCGGCGATGGTCAAGGCCGTGCTCGACGAGCTGGCGAAGGAGCGGCCGAAGAACCACTTCACCGTCGGCATCGTCGACGACGTCACCTGGTCCTCCCTGCCGTTCGACCCCGACTTCGACATCGAGCCGGCGGACGTGGTGCGGGCCCTCTTCTACGGCCTCGGCTCGGACGGCACGGTGGGGGCCAACAAGAACTCGATCAAGATCATCGGCGAGGAGACGGACAATTACGCCCAGGGCTACTTCGTCTACGACTCGAAGAAGGCCGGCGCGGTCACCGTCTCGCACCTGCGCTTCGGGCCGCGCCCGATCCTCTCGACCCATCTGATCCGGCGGGCCAATTTCGTGGCCTGCCACCAGTTCGACTTCCTCGACCGCTTCGACATGCTGGAGGCCGCGGTGCCCGGCGGGGTCTTCCTGCTCAACGCGCCGTACGGCCCCGAAGCCGTGTGGGACCACCTGCCGCGCGAGGTCCAGGAGCAGATCCTGGAGAAGGAGCTGCGCTTCTACGTCATCGACGCCTACGCGGTGGCGCGCGACGGGGGCATGGGCGGGCGCATCAACACGGTCATGCAGACCTGCTTCTTCGCCATCTCGGGCGTGCTCCCCCGCGAGGAGGCCATCGGCAGGATCAAGGAAGCGATCGAGAAGACCTACAGCAAGCGGGGCGCCGAGGTGATCCAGCGCAACTTCACGGTGGTGGACGCCGCCATCGCCCATCTCTTCGAGGTGGCCGTGCCCGCCGCCGCGACGGCTTCACGCCACATGCCGCCGGTGGTGGCCGGCGAGGCGCCGGACTTCATCCAGAAGGTCACCGCCGTGATGATGGCCGGCAAGGGCGACCAGTTGCCCGTCTCCGCCTTCCCCCTGGACGGCACCTGGCCGACCGGCACCACCCGCTGGGAGAAGCGGAACCTGGCGCTCGAGATCCCCATCTGGGATCCCGACGTCTGCATCCAGTGCAACCAGTGCGTCCTGGTCTGCCCCCACGCCGCCATCCGCGCCAAGGTCTGCGAGCCCGAGGCCCTCGCCGCCGCGCCCGCGGGCTTCCGCTCGCGCCCCTACAAGGCCGCCGACCTGAGCGGCTTCGATTACATCCTCCAGGTGGCGCCCGAGGATTGCACGGGCTGCGGGCTGTGCGTCAACGTCTGTCCGGCCAAGAACAAGGCCGAGCCGCGCCGCAAGGCCATCAACATGGAGCCGCAGCGGCCGCTGCGCGAGACCGAGCGGGAGCTCTACTCCTTCTTCCTCGATCTGCCCGAGGTGGACCGCGACCGGGTGGCGCGGATCGACGCCAAGGGCTCGCAGCTCTTCCAGCCCCTGTTCGAGTACTCGGGCGCCTGCGCCGGCTGCGGCGAGACGCCGTACGTCAAGCTGCTGACCCAGCTCTTCGGCGACCGGCTGCTGATCGCCAACGCCACGGGCTGCTCGTCGATCTACGGCGGCAACCTGCCGACGACCCCCTACACCACGAACCGGGACGGCCGCGGCCCGGCGTGGGCCAACTCCCTCTTCGAGGACAACGCCGAATTCGGCCTCGGCCTGCGCCTGGCGGTGGACAAGCACCGCGAGCAGGCCGGGGAGCTGCTGCGCGCCCTGGCGCCCCAGGTGGGGGAGGAGCTCGCCACGGCCCTCCTGGCCGGCGATGGAGACGGTGGGGCAGGGGAGGCCGCCATCCGCGAGGGGCGGCGGAACGTGGCCGTCCTGCGCGAGCGCCTGCGGGACGTCGCCGATCCCATGGCGCGGCGGCTGGAATCGCTGGCCGACGCCCTGGTGCCGAAGAGCGTCTGGCTGGTGGGCGGCGACGGCTGGGCGTACGACATCGGCTTCGGCGGCCTCGACCACGTGCTGTCGACCGGGCGGAAGGTCAACGTCCTGGTGCTCGACACCGAGGTCTACTCCAACACCGGCGGCCAGCAGTCGAAGGCCACCCCCCTGGGCGCGTCGGCCAAGTTCGCCATGGCCGGCAAGGAGATGGCCAAGAAGGATCTGGGGATGCTCGCCATGAGCTACGGCCACGTCTACGTGGCGCGCATCGCCTTCGGGGCCAAGATCAACCAGACCGTACAGACGCTGCTCGAGGCCGAAGCCTATCCCGGGCCGTCGCTGGTCATCGCCTACAGCCATTGCATCGCCCACGGCTACGACCTGGTCCACGGGGCGGAGCAGCAGAAGCTGGCCGTCGACTCCGGCGTCTGGCCGCTCTACCGCTTCGACCCCCGCCGCTCCGCCGCGGGGCTGCCGCCGCTGCAGCTCGACTCCGGCCCGCCGAAGACGCCGGTCCGCGACTACATGCGTAACGAGACCCGCTTCCGCATGGTCGAGAAGCAGGACCCGGAGCGCTTCAAGCATTTCCTCGACTCGGCCGGCCGGCAGGCGGCGCAGCGCTACGCCGTCTATCAGCAGCTCGCCGGCATCACCGTACCCAGGATGGACAAGGAGGCTTGAGCCATGGACCTTTCGACGACCTATCTCGGCTTCCGGCTGCCCCATCCCTTCATGCCCGGCGTCTCGCCGTTGGTGGACGACCTCGACATGGTCCGCCGCCTCGAGGACGCCGGCGCCGCCGCCATCGTCATGCACTCGCTTTTCGAGGAGCAGATCTCCCGCGAGCAGGTGGCGGTGGCGCGCTACCTGGACGTGCCGGGCGAGTCTTTCGCCGAGGCGTTGTCCTATCTGCCGAACCCCGACTCGTTCGCGCTGGGGCCTGAGGAGTACCTCACGCACATCCACAAGCTCAAGGCCATGGTGTCGGTCCCCGTCATCGCCTCGCTCAACGGCTCCACGGACGGCGGCTGGCTTTACGCCCGGCTGCTGGAGGGCGCCGGCGCGGACGCCCTGGAGCTCAACGTCTACGCCACCGACGTCAACGACAGCAGCGAGATGCTCGAGCTTCGGACCCTGCGGATGCTGCAGGCGGTCAAGCACTCCATCGGCATCCCGGTGGCCGTCAAGCTCTCGCCGTTCTACACCTCGCTCGCCGGTTTCGCCCGCCGGCTCGCCGAGAGCGGCGCGGACGGGCTGGTGCTCTTCAACCGTTTCTACCAGCCGGACATCGACGTCGAGACCCTCGAGGTGGCGCCCACCCTGCGCCTGTCGGACTCCTCGGAGCTGCTGCTCCGCCTGCGCTGGCTCGCCATCCTCTCGGGCCGCATCGGCGCCTCCCTGGCGGTGACCGGCGGCATCCACACCTCCCTGGACGCCGTCAAGGCCGTCATGGCCGGAGCCGATGCCGTCCAGGTCGTCTCCGCTCTCCTGCGGCACGGCCCCGAGCAGTTGAGCTCCCTGCGGCGCGACCTCGCCCTCTGGCTCGAGGAGCACGAGTACGACTCGCTCGAGCAGATGAAGGGCAGCATGAACCTCCTGCGCTGCCCGAACCCAGCCGCCCATGAGCGCGCCAACTACATGACGATTTTGCAGAGCTGGTGGGGGTAGATCTCACACGGGAGGGCAGGCCGTTCCAGGAGGCGCTTTACCGAAAGCGGGGGTAGAAGCCGGCAATTCGGTCGCTGCGGTACCATGAGGGGATGGGTGAGAGGCCAACCATGCAGCAAGACGTCCGCGGAGGAATTCATGATGCAGCCAACTGGCCTTGCGCCTCGCGAATTGGATCTGATCCGCACGGTGTTGGCCCGCCATCCGGCAATCACCGGAGCCATTCTGTTCGGTTCCCGCGCAAAGGGGACGGCCAACCCAGCGTCGGACATCGATCTGGCGTTGGAAGGCATCGCAGACCCTTTGGAGGCCGCAGCCATCGCCAGTGAATTGGAAGAGCTGCCCTTGCCCTACCAATTTGACGTCCAGGCGCTGGCCTCCATCCAGCATCGGCCCCTGCTTGAGCATATTGAGCGGGTTGGAGTAAGAATTCTTAGGTAGGGCAAGGGGGATGGGGCTCACCGGCGGGACTTAAACCGAGGTTGGTGACCATTGCTCCCTCGGACAGGGCTTCTCCCTCCAGACCCCGCCACGGCAGGTCAAGGTCCATCAAGCGCGAAGCAACGAGCCTCGACAACAGCGCAACGTCCGCGTAAATCGGAGCAACTTCTTGAAGTTGAGGCTCAATGCGTCGCGACAACGGTGCGAGATTCTTGTACCATGGCACAACGTCGACAAAAGTAGGAACAACATTGTCCAGTAGTGGTGCAATGTCTCTTGGTGACGGCTCATCCTTCAGGGGCTGTGACACAACATGGCTCGACAAGCGGGCAGCGGCCGGCAAGGACGGCACGACGTGCCCTTCATATCGAACGACGTAGCCCGAAGTTGGGCAAAGTAAGAGAACGAAGAGACAGCGTTTCGGGGGGGCGGCGCAACAGGGCTCAACGCTGAAGCGACACGCCGCGATGGCGGCGCAACGTCTGCCTGGTACGGGACGACGTGGCCCGACTTCGAGGCAGCGTCCCGCCATCACGGCATGACGTCCCGAGACGACGAGGCGTCGTCGGCCGGCCATGGCGTATTGTCTCCTGACGCCGGCATGACGTCTCCAGCCTCTGGAGCAACACAAGAAGACTTCGTACCATTTTCACCGGAGGAGAAGACAGGTGACAGGGACTCCGTCGCTTCACGACATGATCGACAAGCTGCAGAAGATGGTGGCCTTCCACCAGGGCCGGGAGACGTTTCACGCCGAGCAGGAAGCGCACCATGCGCAGCAGGAGAAGCTCCACCGGGAGGAGCGGAGCCGGCATGCCGCGGAGCTGGAGACCGCCTCCGGGCAGCTCGCGGAGCTGCGGAGCATGGCGGCGCGTCTGGGTGAGGTCATCGTCACGCAGTCTCAAGCCTTTCTGCCCGAGACGGACGAGCAGAGCCTCGGCCGTCACCCCTCAGTAGGCAAGGCCGTCGACCGTGCGCTTGCCGCCTGGCCCGCGGAAGCTCCCTTCACCGCCACCGCCCTCGCCGCCGAAGTGAGCCGCCGCTACGGCGACCTCCTTCGCCGTCCCGTCGGCGCCCGCGTGGTCGCCTCCGCCCTGCGTCGCCGCCGCAAAGATGGAATCGTGGAAGAGATCCGGGAGGGCAAGCCGTTCCAGGAGGCGCTCTACCGAAAGCGGGGGTAGAGGACGGCGCGGCGATCGTCTTGCTGAGGTAAGCTGTGAGCATGCCTAGCGAGTACGATGAGGAGTGGTGCGACGGTTTTTGTGCTGCAAGGACGCGAGTTTTCCTTGCTTCCCTGGCCGATGACTCCCCGAACGGCCATGCGGCTGCGAGCTCACGCTGAGAAGCGCGATGAAGCCAAAGCTCTATATCGAGACCAGCATCGTCAGCTATTTGACTGCGTATCCCAGCCGAGACCTGGTGCGGGCGGCGCATCAGCAGGTCACGCATGACTGGTGGAGCGTGCGCGAGCAGTTCGATCTGTATATCTCTCAGTATGTCATCGACGAAGCGTCCGCAGGGGACCGGAATGCGGCGACCAAGCGGCTTGCAGCGTTGCGGGCAGCGACCTTGCTCACGATCACCCCGGGCGCGGTTTCCCTGGCCGGGGAACTAGTCCGCGTCGGCGATCTTCCAAGGAAGGCAATCGTTGACGCTTTCCACATCGCCGTCGCTGCCGTTCATGGCATGGATTACCTGCTGAGCTGGAACTGCAAGCACATCGCCAACGGCACCCTGCGTGGTAGAATCGAGTCGACCTGTAGATCGTACGGTGTCGAGCCACCAACGATTTGTACCCCCATCGAGCTCGCCGCGGAGTAGTTGGTAATGCCAACGACAGATCCCATTATCGAAGAGATTCACGCGATTCGCGAAGCACTCGCTGAGGAGGCGAGCTTCGACGCAGAGAAGGTCGCGGAGGCGGCCTGCAAGCGGCAGGCGGAAAGCGGCCGGAAGGCAGTCACGCTTCCCCCCCGGCCTGTAGCGGCGGTCAAGAAGAAAGCCTCCTGACTGCGCCTGACGCCCAGCCTCCCGGCCGGCTCACCGGCGGGACTTCAACCAGACCACCCGGAAGGCGCCGATCCCGTTGAGGACCACCGCCGCGAGCAGAGCCCAGCCCGCGGCCGTCAGCCAGGCGATCCGGTCGAGGGCGAGGCCTGCCGCGAGGAGGGGTACGCCCGCGGACCAGAGCCCCAGGGTCCACCACTGGAGCGCCCGGCTGGGCATGGAGTGCGGGGAGGGCGGCCGCTGCCACGCCGAGCGTGCGGTAACGATCCTTACCGAGCTGCGCTCGCCGTTTTTGACCGAGGCCCGGGCGGCGTTGGAGGAGTGCCTGGCTTAATTGGAGAGAGTGCAGCCACAGGCACTTCTTTCCCCGGTTTGGCAAGGCAGTCGGGGCATAGCCCCATGGCAATGACGGTCACTGGCCCGAGAGCCCCGCGAAGGGGTTCAGAACTCTCAGGCCGTCGATGCCTGTGAAGTCGTCGACGTTGCGGGTTACCAAGGTCAGGCCATGCAGGAGAGCAGTGCCCGCCACGAGAGAGTCGCCCAGCTTGATCTTCCTCGCTTGGCGGAGCCGAATCGCTTCATCGAGGACTGGTTGAGCGAGAGGCAGGACCCGAGCTTCAGCGAAAAAAGCTCCGAAATATCGGCGCTCTGCCTCAGCAAGACGGTGAAAACCGAGAACCTCGACGTAACTGACGGCGGACACCGCCGGCGCCTCCTCGGCTATGAGCCGTCTGAGAAATTCATTTTCCGGCTGTGCTGAATAGATGATGATATTGCTGTCGAGCAGCATCATGATTCACGACCAGGAAGACCTCTTTCTTCACGTGTTTCCCGTTCCCAATCGGCAGCCTCCCCGAAGCTTCCGGGCCCTCCGGCTGCGGCAAGTTCCTCCAGAGCGGCGGCCATCAAAGCTCCTCGCGACTTGGCTGTGCCCGGAGAGTCGGAAATATCTAAAATCGTCACCGAGACCTCGACCTCGTGGTCAGGCGAGAGATCTTTGGGCTCGTCATCACGCCATTCAAGGCGATTCCCATGCAGGATAGCTCGGTAAGTGGCACGCATGGCCGCTCCTTTCGACCTCATGGTATCTCTGATCGGTGCCGGAGCGTAACACCGCCTCAGCGGGCCGGGCTCTCGCCCTGGAGCCGCCGGGTACGGGACTTCAACCAGACCACCCGGAAGGCGCCGATCCCATTGAGGACCACCGCCGCGAGCAGGGCCCAGCCGGCGGCCGTCAGCCAGACCGTCCGGTCGAGGGCGAGGCCTGCCGCGAGGAGGGGCACGCCCGCGGACCAGAGCCCCAGGGTCCACCACTGGATCGCCCGGCTGGGGATGGCGTGCGGGGAGGGCGGCACGGCGCGGAAGCCGTCGCCCGCGTAGGCGGTCAGCCAGGAGAAGAGCGGCAGCAAGCGGGCGTTGACCCCGATCACCATCTGCGCCAGGAAGCCGACCAGGCCCAGGACGCCGTAGACCATGATCGCCGTCATCTTCCACGCACCATCAGGGGAGAAGACCAGGACCAGCCCCAGGATAGCGGCGAGGATCAGGCAGGCGAGGGCCTGGGCGACGTGGACGACGCCGAGGTCGGGCCGCCGGAGGTCCTTGGGCGCGGGCCGGGGGTGGCGCACCATCCAATGCACCTCGCGCAGGAAGGCGGCGATGCCGGCCGCCACCAGGACGGCGAAGACCCCGGCCCACGGGCGCCGGGCCACCAGTCCGGCAAACAGGCCGAGGACGCCCGCCTCGAGCAGCAGGGCGCTCGGCCAGAGGCTGCTCCGGTCGGGCATGGCGGCGGGCAGCAGCATGGGCAGGAGGCGGTAGCCGGCGCCCATCACGATCATCAGGGCCCAGCCGAGGGCGGCGAGGTGGGCGTGGGCCGCGACGTTGGCGAGCACGTAGCCCGGCAGGAAGTGGCGGGCCTTGTCCAGGCCGAGCAGGAGGCCGGCCGCCGCGGCGCCCAGGAGGTTCAGAAAGCCGAGGGCGAAATGGAGCTTGACCGCCCGCTGGATGGGCGCCGCCGCCAAGGCCCGGAGCACCCGCAGCGCCACCCGCAGAAGGGCCAGGGTCACCATCCCGGCGGCCCAGGCCATGCCCCACGGCTCCGCGATCCAGAAATGGATCACCATCCCGCTGACGCCCGCCACGAACAGCCCGAAGGCCCAGTAATCGGCCGCGCGGGCCGGCATCGGCATGCGCAGGGCCATCGGTCCGATCATGTAGACCGCGCCCAGGATCGAGGCGGTGATCCACCCGAGCGTCACGAGGTGGACGATGGCAACCATCCGCGGGTGATAGAAGAAGCCCGCCACCCCGCGCGGATCGAGCGCCACGGCCGCGAAGGCCGCGGCGAGGCAGAGGTGGGCGAAGCCGAAGTAGAGGAGCGGCAGCCGCCGGGGCGGCCGCCGCTCCTCGCGCGACAGCGCGGCGGTCCCGGTCACGGCCGCCCTAGGGCCTGCTCCGGGTCTCCCGGTCCACGGCCTCGACGAAGAGGTAGAGGCCGAGGCAGGCGAGCAGCAGCAGGCCGGAGACGGCCGCCGCCGGCAGGACCCCTTCCCGGTGGCCCGCGAGGAAGGACTCCAGCGTGGCGGTCAGCAGCCACATCTGGACGATCAGCAGGATCGCGATCAGGGAGAGCGCGCCGTCGATGGCGGTCAGGCCGCGGCGTTCGGGAGGGTAGCGGGAGGCTTGCCGATCCATTCGATCCATATCCATTTCAATCCTCCGGGGTCAGGCCTCCGGGTGCGAGCTCATGCCCACCGCCACCAGCGTATCGCCGCGCCGCCGCAGCACCACCCGGGGCAGAGGGCGCTGCGGCGGCCCCTGGAGGACCCGGCCGTCGCGCACCGAGAAGTATCCCTCGTGGCATGGGCACGCCAGGCGGTCCTCCTGCCGAGCGTAGTAGACCGCGCAGGAGAGGTGGGTGCACTTCTGGCTGTAGGCCGCGTACTCGTCCTCGCCGCGGCGGATCAGGATGCAGGGGTCCTCGGGACCGGGATAGCGGAACAGCTTGACCCCGCCCACCGGCACCTCGCCGGCCAGCGCCACCTGCCGCGCGGGGTAGATGGGCCTGCCCGCGAGCCAGCTCCGGACCAGGATCCAGAGGTTGCCCACGAACATCCCCAGGCTGGTGAGGACCAGGAACTTGGCGAACTGCCGGCGGTTGACGTAGCGCTCGTCGGCGCTGAAGATCGAGATCTCCTCGCGCCAGAGCGGCTCGCGGCTCGATGGCCGGAAGAGTTTCATGGCCGGTCCTCCCCCCGCTCCGGTTCCCACATGAAGTCGACGACGTCCACCACCACCGCCGGCACCTCCGGCGGCACCATCATGAAGACCTTGGTGGTGACGGTCTCGTTGCCGAACTGAAAGACGTTGGTGGGCTTCTCCCGCCGCTCGCGGGCGATCCGCTCGGGCGGCAGGTAGGCCAGCGCCTGGCTCGGGCAGACCGTGGCGCACATCGGCCGCTTGCCCACCGAGGTGCGGTCGTAGCACATGTCGCACTTCATCATGAGCTCGAGCTTGGTCATCATCTTGGGGATGCCGAACGGGCAGGCCAGGACGCAGTTCGAGCAGGCGATGCAGCGCGGCTTGAGCGCCGACTGCACCACGCCGTCCTCCCCCTTCTTGATGGCG